>Ga0070685_10000184_pt1 | contig 41668 bp, 58 predicted proteins | sample KBSS13LmetaG_FD_65651 | JGI IMG/M metagenome (GOLD analysis project Ga0070685, IMG submission 65651) | Switchgrass rhizosphere microbial communities from Kellogg Biological Station, Michigan, USA - KBS S1-3L metaG | ecosystem: Host-associated > Plants > Roots > Rhizosphere ...
CTTCGAATAGGTGACGTTCGCCTTGGCGACCGGGCCGTCGCCGCCGCCCGCCTTCCGGCTGATCGCGGCGGTGAAGTACTGCGGCTTAGCGTGGCCGGCGCTGAACCGGGTGTAGGTGTTCCCCTGGCTGTCGGTGCAGAAGTAGGTGATGGACATGTGACGGGCCTCCAGTGCGGTGTGCACTACAAGCCTTGTCTCACGTCCTGGGCAGGCTGTCAACCTGATGGGTGCGTCACCGATGTTTCACGTGAAACATCATCGCCGTCGGACCCTGGCGCTGCTGTATGGCGCCCGTCACCGTCCGCTGGGGAACCTGCGCCGCACCCAGGCGCGTCTGCTGCGTGCCTTTTGGCGATCTGCGCCTGCGCCTCTGCCAGCCGCTGCCGGGCGATGAGCCACTCGGTCTCGGCCACGCGGTAGGCGACAGCCTGCTGGCGCGCCTTCATGGGGTCGGTCTCGTGGTTGCTCATGCCGAGCCAGCGGAAGCGATCGCTGGCGGCGTGCTCGGCGGCGGCGAGCGCCGCGATCTCGTTGCACTCTTCGGCGGTCATGGTCACCTCATGGGGGTCGCGGGGGAGGGAAACGATGCAGAAACCTCCCCCGCTCCACACCCAGTTACTGCTGCCCTGACTGCCGCAGCTTCTGGATATGCTGTTTCGCTTCCTGCACCGCCTGTTCGAGCTGGGCCGGGTTGTTCTTGGTCTGAACGATCTTGTCGAGCGCCGCCTCAAGCTGCTGTAGGGTCTTGTTGTCGGTCATCGTCTTCCTCCCGAAGGGGTTGGGGACGCTGCCTGAACGCCTCCCCGGTTTCGGCCGTTCCTTTGTAGGGGGCAATTCGCCCCAGGGTCAAATCGCCCCCACTTTCAACGGCTTAACACAGGCTATATGATCCGCGCCCGCGATGACCGCCCTCCAGTATAAGCAGGCCTTGGCCGAGCTTGGCATCTATCAGCGGGATCTCGCGCGCTTCTTGGGCGCCTACCCCGACACCGGCAAAAGGTGGGCTCAGAACGGGCCGCCGCCGAGCGTCCAGAAATGGATACGGTACATGCTCGCCACCCGGCGCCGGCCGGCCGACATCGACGCTGAGATCAGGCGCGTGGCCTAGTGGACGGCGTGGCTGTCGTCGGGTTCGCCGACGACCACGGTGCCGTCGTTGTCGATCGCCTTGACCGACAGGACGCCGTTGGCGACGAAGTTCTTGTGCAGCATGTTCAGCCAGCTCATGTAGGTCGACGCCCGCCGCTCGGCCGGGATGGCGTTGAGCCACACCGCGACGAGATCGGTCAGCGCGAGGCCGGTGAGCGGGAGATCGTCGCGGGGCAGGATCGTCAGACACTCGTTAGCCAGATCCCACGCCGCCCTGGCCTCATCCGCCACCCTCTCCAGCTCGTCCCTGGTCATCGCTTGCGGCTCGACCCCTTGGCGGCCTTCGCCTTGTCGGCGGCGACGAATTCCTTGCCAACGCTTTTCGGGATGCCCTTGGTGCTCTTGCCGGCTGCTGCCGCCTGCATGGCGCGGTGCTGCTTGTCGGACTTCGACGGCATGGTTGGCCTCCTAAGCGTCTGCGGTGATCTCAGCCGCCTCCAGGGCACTGAGGAACTGCACATGGTAGTTCTTGATCAGGTTACCGATCTTGACCCCACCTGACCAGCTCGGCACGATGTGCTTGTCGCCGTTGATGATCTCACGCGCCATGTAGGCATCGTCGACAGTGTCGTTGAACCAGCGGTCGAGGTTGTGCACGCCTTTCGAGTCGGAGCGGAACCAGCCCTCGTCCATGCCTTGGAACATGACCTCGGCGGCGACGTCGAGCTTCAAGGCGTTGCCGGCGTTCCACTCCAGGCTGTCGAAGTCTTTCGAGGTCGTACCATAGCCCAGCTCCTCATCGGCGCGGGCATAGTTGTTGCGCCATGTGAGCTGGACGAAGCCGCGACCGTAATAGGTTTGGCCGGTCTCCGGGTCCGGTTCGCCATAGGACATACCTTCGCCCTTGCCGATCTCTTCGATCGGCCACATGGCGAAACCTGTCTCGTGCGCCGTCGTCGCCAATGGATACGCCAGCCAGCGCAGATCCGGCGCGCGTGGGTTCGCCTCCCAGGCATCGAGGATGGCGTTCATGCCGTCGACCTGACGCTGCGTCATGGCGCCGTGGAAGAGCGAGCCGCGCACGGCATCGAAGAAGATCTTGCGGTCGAACATGGGTGGCCTCCGGTCAGCGATAGAACCACACTCCCAGCACGATGCCCATCAGCCCGATCACAAAGAAGAACAGCCAGATGTCCCAGACGCTCACCGGGTGATGCCTCGCACCGCCCACATGACCGCCTGCTCCAGATTGGTCCGCGCCAGGGTCAGCTCACGGCCGCTGTCACGATAGGTGCGCTCGAACGAAAGAAGCAGGTCATGCAGCGGCCGTGACAGACCTTCGATCTTGTTGATGTCACGCTCGACGGCCTCCTCCTCGATGAGGCTGGCCGGCCCGTCGCTCTCGCTCATTTCTGCTCCTCGATCATCCGGGCGACGGCGGCACAGGTCTCGATGACGTTGATGAACTTGCCGTCGCTGGTGTTGATCAGGCAGTTGGCGCCGTCGGCAACGCGCTTGTTCGCCCCCGGCGCTTCCGGCGAATGCAGGCTGGTGATGCTCTTCGTGTTGAGCCTGATCTCGCGGCCGGTCGGGCCGTGCAGCAGCAGGATCGCCGGGACGATGACGGCGCCCTTCACGTGCGCGTCTCCAGCGCCTCGATGCGCGCCGTCAATTCCTTGATGGCGTTGATCAGCGCGAACACCAGCGGGCCGGTGTTGAGGTCGCGCAGATCGGTCACCGCCTGCCCGTCGATGAAGCCGTCGCGCCGCGTCACCATCTCGGGCATGACGGCCTCGACCGCCTGGGCGATGAGGCCGATGAACTCCTGGCCTTCCGTCGCCACGCCGTAGTGCGGCGAGTTGGGGAACGGCGCCGCTTTCGGCGCCGGCTGCGGCTCCTCGTCGTGGCGCGACGGGCCTGCTGCCGGCGGCACGGGCGTGTCGTTGCCCTTGAACGTGTAGACCACCGGCTGTAGCGCCAGGATCGCATCGAGGCCGCTGTCGTACTCGCACAGCACGGTTTTGATGCGCTCGTCCGAGCTGTCACCCCAGACGCCGCCGCCCGGCTTGTAGGCGAGATCGAACGACATCAGGAAGGCCGCGTCGTTCCTGAAATTGAAGAACACCTGCTGGCCGATGCCGCGATCGCCGATCCACTCCAGCGCGCCGCCGCCTTGCAGGCAGCGCCAGTACCAGTTCGCAGCATAGAACTGGTAACGGAAGCCGCCACCTTGGGTGAGGCCGAAGCTGATGTCGTTGTAGACGTACAGCGGCCCAGCGGCTTGCATGAGGCCCGACGAGTAGATGGCCGTGCCGTCGATGCGCGTGCCGGCGATGTTGCCACCGCTGCTCAAGGAGGCACAACTCATCGCGCCGCTTGAGGTGACGCTGGCGCAGTTGAGCGGCCCGGTCGTGACGCCCGAGGAGTTGAAGGCGCCCGTGACCGCGAAATCACCATTCGGCGCGAACGCTGCCGCCACGCTGCCGCCGGCATACCAGCGCAGATACCCGGTCGACCGCTCGTAGGCGAAATTGTATCCACCAGTGAAGCGGAAGTAGCTGGACGCCCCGTCAGCAAAGGCGGCGAAGGCATTGCCGACGGTCGCCGTGGCGAAATAGGTCGCGCCGCCGACCTGCACCTCGCTGCTGGCGAGGAAGTTGGCGGCGCTGACCGACCCCGTCGCGCCGATGTTGCCGGCGCTGTCGATCGTCACCCGGTTCGCCGCCCAGGACCAGCCGCCGATGCTGAGCTGGTTGGCGGTGTTCATCCCGATCTTGGTCGCGATGACGCCGGTCCGGTAGAAGCCGATCGCCGGCTCCAGGCTGGACTGCGCCAGGAGGCAGACCGAGCCGGCGCCGTCAGTCGTGTTCGAAGCGTTGTTGATGAACTCTGCGGATGCGTAAGCGGCATCGACGGTGACCCGCAACTGGCCGCCCATCGTGCCGCCCGCCTTGGCGAGGTAGGCGGACGGGTTGAAGGTCGCCGATGTCCAGACCGGCGCGCCGTTCACGTTCAGTGCAGCGCCCGGCAACTGGTAGCTTGAGCCGTCATAGAACAGGTAGCGGTCGTTCGCGGCGTTGAGGAAGATCACGCCTGCATTCGTGTTGCCGGCCCAGCCACTGGCGAAGAACCCGCCGGCTGATGCACGGACGGTCGGCGCCGCGATGTCGCCGCTGAATGTCGCCCCGGCCAACGCCGCCTTGGCGTCGAGCGCCGCCTGCAACCCGGTCACGTTGGCGATGACGTGCGTGTGCGCGGCCGGCGCGGCGCCGAGCGTCGTCAGCATCGCCGCCGTCGAGGCGTCGTCGAGGAGCGTCCGCGCGGCCGGTGTCACGACGCCGCTGTCGAGCGCCCAGGCGGTGCCGCCCGAGCTGACGACGATATCACCCTTGTCGCCGTCAGTGACCGAGCCGGCCGGCCCGACAGGCCCCTGGATGCCCTGCGGGCCTTGTGGGCCGGTGGCACCGACGCCGGCCGGTCCGGTCGCTCCCTGAATGCCCTGCGGTCCTTGCGGGCCAGGGGGTCCTGCCGGTCCGGTGTCGCCCTGCGGCCCGGTCGGCAGGTAGCGAAAGTCCACCTTGTGGTAGATGTTGTCGTTCGAGTCCCAGATCGCCGCGTACAGCCCCGCCGATCCGGTCGGCTGGATCTCGGGCAGCTTGCTGAAATCAAGATGCAGCGTGTAGTCGAAGCCTTCCACCGCGACGGTCTGCGCATTGCCGCCCCACAGCCTTGCCGGGATGTCCGGCGCGGCCTTGAGCGTGATCGCCGCCGACGACCCTGGCAGGCCGCCAGAGGAGGCGGCGCGCGGCGAGCGAGCTGGGGCGTTGAGGGGCATCAGCGTCTCCTGAGGGGCGGCGGTTCGCTCGGGTTCGCGCCGCCGCCTTCCTTGTCCTCCTCGGACCACATGTCGGCGAACAGCCCGAGCGCCTCGCCGACCTGATTGAGGCTCAGCGTCGTGCCGTCCTCAAGCCGCACCGTCTCCTCGCCGGCATCGGCGAGGGTGCGGTTGATCGGCGCGTAGTTCTGCGTGCCCTTGCCCATCGGGGTGCCGCTGCCGTCGACCGGGATCGCCTCGCGGTAGACCTGTATCGAGGGCTCGCCGTCGATCGGCGCCTCGATGTTCAGCCGCCAGCTGCGCTCCATCATGGCAGTCGGGGTCTCGGTGATCGGCGTCGTGATAGCCATCGGGTTCTCCTTTAAGGACCGGTACTGTTGGTGATCAGCCCCATACCCGCAAGCGCGGCGATCAGCGATGTCAGGGCGGCGTTGCCGGCGAGCGAGCCAGAGACGGTCGGCTTGGCGGCCGGGGCGGCGCCGTAGAAGCCGAGCCCCACCCCACTGCAACGAAATTGCGCGGCCGATAGACTGGCATCACTGGAATAACAGATAATATCGAGCGCGCCCCGAGTGCTGGCATTGGCGCCGAATGACATGAGGCGCCCGATACCCCCAGAAACGTCCATCACCAAATTGTTCGCGCCGAAGACACCAACGCCGCCAGTCGCGACGATGCCAGAGCCGGCAACGCGCCCGCCCGCATTCACATCAAGGGCAACGCCGGCGCCACCGACAGTTTTGAGCGCGCCTGTCGTTGGCGAGGTCGAAGCTGTCGCGGGGGATATCGACAAACCTGCGCTATCTATAAGCGCATACTGAACCGCAGCACTGTAATTCAGGAAGCTATGCGAAGCCGCCCGATGCATCGCTGTATTCGAGACACCATAGAGCATGCTGCTTGAGCCGAAGCTAAGCGTGCCCGTGGCATCGCCCGGCATATTCAAGGTGCCAGATATAGTCCCTCCTGCGGCATAGACGTGTGACCAGCGTTGCGCCGGCTGTCCAAGCGCCACGACGTTGTCACTATTGGGAAAGACCTTCTGTGCGCCAGTCTTGCCTTGGACGATGAGCGGCATGTTGCCGTCTAAACTGAAGACGGCCCATTTATACGCCGCATCGCCGTCGATGTTGATGGCATCGCCGAACGCAACGCCGACATACATCGACTGTAAATATTGAGTGAGCCCCATACTGTTGTTGGTACCGGCGAAGATCGTCTTGCCAGGACCAGACCTGATGTCACCCCCAGTGTTCAGATTGCCACTGATGCCGGCGCCGCCGCTGACCTTGAGCGCACCCGTCGTCGGCGTAGTCGAGGCCGTCGTTGGGGAGACTTGCAGCCCGGTCGCATCAAGCTGCCCGAACGCCGGGGTGCCGGCGATGCCCTGCCATGCGTGGGTGGTGTTGCGGAAGTAGTTGGCGTTTGTCCCTGCTGTGCCGCCGAGAAAGACATTAGCGCGGTTTGAGCCATCGTTGAGAACAAGAAAACCATCTGCTCCGCCCTGATTGATCATAGCGCCAGAAATAATGCTTGGCCCTGGAACACAATAAAAGCCGGGAGAATAAACCGCCCCCGAGCCAATTGTTAGGCCGCCAGAAGTCCACGTCCCGAACTGCACAGACGCAGCCGCATTATACCAGCCAAACGTATCCGACCGCTGTATATAGGTCGCGCCTTGGCCGTAAACCTGGGCGCCAGATCCCATGACAATGGGTTGGGTGTCAGCCAAGCTCAGTTGACCGCCGATGCCGACGCCGCCGGCAACCCGCAGCGCGCCCGTCGTCGGTGAGGTTGAGGGGGTAGCCGGGCTTTGGACAGACAGCCCGGTAGCATCAATGATGGTCTGAAATGCATTACCTGTCGCCGGGTTAAATACATGCTGAGGTGAGGTGTAATAAATAGCGTTATCAGCCGCATCGCCGAGCCAGATATTTGTATTGCCATCTGGATCGTTGATGGTGGTGTAGCCATACGTTCCATCAAACGAATACTCAAAGCTGCTGCCGTCTGGCAAATTAAGGGCCGGCACTGTCAACTCGCCGGTCATCGTGTCGCCGGTCTTGGCGACGAAGTTGCCGCTGCTCTGCGGGTCCCAGGCATAGCCGTTGAAGATGAACGTCTTGCCGCCCGAGGTGTAGCTCTGGCCGTTGGTCGGGGACGAGGGAAAATCGAAGCTCATAGCTTTAGGACCCTCACGCGAACGGTGCCCGAGGCAAGGTTGACCGCTCCCGCCGTCTTGTTCTGAAACTGGAACTTGGTGGTGTTCGCGGCGCTCACCCAGGCCAGCAGCGTCACACCCTGAAGATCGAGGGAGAAGCTTGCCACGCAGTAGTCGCCGACCGCAGCGCCGGTGACAGTCAGCGTCTGGATCGTGTCGACGGCAGCGGCGGCCAAGTTGGCCGGGTCGTTGGTGACCGAGTTCTCCAGCCACTGCGAGCGCACATAAGCCGTCGTCGCGACCTGGGTGGTGTTGGTGGTGACCGCCGCCGTCGGTGCCGACGGCGTGCCGGTCAGTGCCGGCGAAGCGAGCGGCGCCTTCGCGGCGAGATCGGTAACGAGGTTGGTGACCTCGCTCTGCGGATGGCTATGCGTCGAAGGCGGGAAGGTCGACGGCTTGTTGATGAGCGCGTTGTAGTCGGTCGTCCCCGCCGGGCCTGTCGCCCCTGTCGCACCGGCCGGCCCCGCCGGGCCGCTGACACCGACCCACTGCGAAGACGTGCCGTCGTTGTAGTAGAGGTAGAGCGCGCCGGTGTCGCTCTCCCACCAGAGCATGTTCGCCGTCGGCGAGCCCGGCGGCGTGTCGCTGACGCTGATCGAGGCGCCGCCCGACGCCGTCGAGTTGATCGTGGTGCGGCCGGTGGCGTCGTCGTAGCTGACGGTGACGTTGGTGCCGGCGAGCAGCGCCGCGCCGATCCTGTCTTCGACCGCCTCCTGAAAGTCGGTGATGTTCGCCGACGTGTGCGTGTGCGAGGCCGCCGCATAGCGCGTGTCGGCATCGGCGCGTGTCGGGACATCGGTCGCCGCCGCAACCCCGATGGCGCGCTTGGTAAAGACATCCGCCCCGGTCTGCTCGACCAAGCCGGCGGTCGCGTTGAGCCCCGCAAGCGCCGTCAGCGTGGCATCATTAGCCTGAAACCCAGTCGCATTCAGCGTGCCGCCCGCGAAGCTCATATTGCCGCCAATGACAACGGCGGTCCAAGTGTTGGCAGCACTGCGATAATAGATCGTGTTGGTGCCGGCGAGCGCCGCCAGCGCCGTCAGGTCGGCATCGAGCGGCTGATAGCTCGACGCGATGTCGGTGATCTGTGCGACGGTGTGCGTGTGCGAAGTAGGCGCCGCGCCGAGCGTCGTCAGCATCGCCCCGGTGGTCGCGTCGTCGAGGACGGTCTTCGCCGCCGCCGTGACGACGCCGCTGTCGAACATCCAGCTCGCGCCCGAGCCCGAGACAACGATGTCACCCTTGTCGCCGTCAGTGACGCCGCCGCCGCCCGACGCCGTTGAGTTGATCGTCGTCTTGCCGGTGGTGTCGTTGTACGAGACCGTGATGTTGGTGCCGGCGACGATCGACGCGCCGACATAGTCCTCGACCGCCTCCTGATCCGGCGGGAATGTCGCCGGCTTGTTGGTCAGCGCGTTCCAGTCGGTTGTCCCGGCCGGGCCTGCGGCCCCCGTCGCTCCCGTCGCTCCGATCGCTCCGGTCGGTCCTGGCGGGCCGACCGGCCCCTGCGGTCCTGGCACGCCCTGCGGCCCTGGTGAGCCCGTCGCGCCTGTTGCGCCTGCCGGGCCTGCCGGCCCAGGCACCGTGCTGTCGGCGCCGGGATCTCCTTTCGGCCCTTGTGGCCCGATCGGTCCGACCGGTCCCACCGGCCCCTGCGGCCCTGGCGGGATGTGGGTGAACTCGATGCGGGTGTAGATGTTTTGCAGCTCGTCCCACACCGCCACCCACTGCCCGACACTGCCCTGCGGCGTGGCGGTCGGCAGCTTTTCGAGGTCGAGGTGGAGGGTGTAGTCGAGGCCGGCGATCTCGACGGCCTGGGCGTTGCCGCCGAACAGCCGCGCCGGGATGTCGGCCGCCGCCGCAATCGTCACGCCCTCGACGGCGTTCTGCGCGTCGACCTCGTAGCCATCGTCGATGGCGTACTGGCGCGGGCTCCGGGGAGGCATCACACAATTCCGTGGATGACGGGCAGGCGGCCGACGAACAGGCTCGACGTGCGCCCGTCAGAAGCCCGCGCATAGCGCAGGCCGACGTTGACCTCGCCCGGCGGCATGCCGCGCATCACCGACGCCGGGATCAGGACATCGATCAGCCCCGGCGAGATCAGCGTGACGTAGCCCGAGCCGTCGTTGCTCGATGCGTAGATGTACGGCGCGGCGTTGTTCGCTGGGGGATAGTTTCTGTAGTGTGCACCATAGTCCTCCCAGGTCAGTGCGTCCGGCGAGATGCCGAGCAGCACCTCGTCATCGGGCGTGTCCCATTCGGGATAGGAATTGTTGATCAGCACGTAGAATGGCTGGTGCCAGTCTCCGGTATTGCTGGTCGGGGAGAAGGCAAAGCCGCGCATCCGCCCCTCCTCATAGCTTGATGTAGAAGGCGACGATCAGCCCAGGCCCGACGCTCTCGAATGAGTTATCGCCGCCGGTCGAGGTCAGCGTGTGGGCATGCCAGGGGTCGCTGACGACGTGCGCGTGCGTCGGGTCACTGAGGCCGTGCGTATGCGGGTTCTGCGGATGCCCGTGCGTCGGGTCGCTGATCGCGTGATTGTGGCCATTGTCGGTGACCGGGTGCGTGTGGCTCGGGTCGGTGATGTAGGCGCCGGTCGCGATGTGGTCGGTGTACGCACCACCGAAGCCGAGGTTGGCCTTGGGATAGACGCCGCCCGACCCGTCGACCGCGACCTGGGCCGCGAGCGCGTGATCGTGGCCGGGATCGGTGAAGGTGATGCCGGTGTAGTTGGCGTGCACGGTGATGCCGGCGGCAGCGGCGACGACGCCGACCCCGGTGTAGGCGGCGCCGAGCTGCGCATAGTTCGCGCTGATCGCGATGCCGGTGCCGGCGGCGCCGACCGTGACCCCGGTCGGCGAGCCGTTGACGCCGTGGGTGTGCGCCGGCATCTGCGCTGCGGTGAGCGTGCGCAGCGCAAGACCAAGCCTCGACCCGGTATAGTCTTCGCTGCCGCCCCCTGGAAAACTGACGCCAAGCAGGCGGTCGGATGCTGCGGAGCCAGTTGTGCCGCCAACCATGTCGAGGCCGTACAGCGAACGCCCGCGCAGATCGGGAAGGGCGATTGCCTTGCCGGCCGCCCAATCGTCTGTGGCGTTGGCGCCGCGCGTGGGCAGCACCTGTAAAATCTCATTGACCGCAGACTGCCCCCACAGCCACTTGAACAGGTTCTCGACGTCGGCGCTCTGCCGCTCGATGTTGTAGCCGACACCGCCGAAGCTCGGGTGGGCGATCAGCATGCCGTTGGCGCGGACGAAGCCGGCGCGCGCGCCGCCATTCGAAAAGCTCGTAACGATGTCGCCGGTCTTGATGAGCTGGAGCTGCTCCTCGGGCAACAGGCCCGAGCCGCCACCGCCGCCGTCAGCCGGCGGCGTGGCGCCCTCAAGCAGCGGGATCTCCTCGACCAGCGCACCGTGCGCGTCGAAGATGCGGACGCGGTAGGGCTCGGTGCCGACATAGACCGGCGGACAGCGGCCCTTGCCGCCGGTCACCACCGGGCTGTCGTGCGGCACGCCGAGGCCGGCGTCCTGATAGACGGTGATCCGATCGAGCGTCGTCGGGTGATAAAAGAACAGCCGCGCTGGACGCACCAGCTCGCCGTTCTCGTAAAAGAACTGCGTCAGGCTGATCGGGCTGAGAGCGGAGGTGACGGTCATCTCTGCATCGCCTTCACGCGTTCGCGATCTTCCTCGCCGCGCACGATGGCCGTGGTGGGGATCGCCGCACGCCCGGCGCGAGCATTCAGCGCCGCGTCACGTGCGCTCGCTCCCGACGCCATCAGGCGCGTCACCAGCGCCATGCGGTGCGCCGATCCCGGCGCGCTGCGCGCAATCGCGGCGAAGTCTGCGGCGCGTGCCGGGTCGGTCAAGAGGCTGGCGACCTCGTCCATGTTCTCGCCAAGCCGCCAGCCCTGGATCTTGTCCTTGACCATGGTCGGCCACGCCGTGCCGACGCTGGTCAGGACCTTGACCGCGCCCTCGCTCAGGCCGCTCTCCTTGAGCGCCGCGATGTCCTCCTGCGCGTGCGCCGTCATCGAGCCTGGGCGCTCGCGCTTACCCATGGCTTGGAACACTCGCATGATGTCCTCGAACGCCTCGGCCCGCGCCGCGCCGCCGGGGAGTGCCCTGAGCGCGGCGGTGACCGAGGCTCGAGCCTCGGGGTTGCCCATCGTCTCGGCGAAGAAGGCCGGCGCGTGGTAGTAGTTCTCGCCGCCCTGGCCCCGGTTCTGGGTCTTGGCGAAGGCGGTGCCGAGATAGTTGCGCACGAACTCGCGCGCGAGGTCGGGGCTCTGGTCGGCGAGCGCGCGGACCATGCGGTCGACCTCGACATGCGCGCCCTCCAGCGGCTTCTGCGGGAACACCGCCTCCTGGGCGCCCCCGGTCGTCCTGTTCCTGGCGATCTGGCCTTCCGGCCCCTGCACCAGCGGGTCGACGAGCGCCTCGCGCGCGCGGGCCTGCGCCTCCTGCACCGCCTCGCGCGGGCTCGGCTGGCCCTGGCCGGTCATCAGCGCCCGGCGCGAGGCTTCGTTTGCTACCTCTTCCGCCGTCCCGGTGGAGGCGCCGTAGCCCCCGGCTCGGGTCGGGGAGTAGTTCTCGGTCGCCGGCTGTTGCAGCGCCTCCTGGCGCTCGCGCAGCAGCCGCCGGGTCAGGTCGACCGCCTCGATGCTGTCGGGCTGCATGCCCTGCGTCAGGTGGTGTAGCTCGGGGTCCTCGAAATTGCGCTGGTGCTGGCGCATGAACAGCGGGTCTTGCAGCAGCCGTGCGAACTCGGTGGAGGTCAGCGGCTCCCGCTCGAACGCCTGATAGGCTGGGCGCGTGTACTCGTTGATCGCCTGCTCGGTGCCCTGGATGCGCTGGTCCATCTGCTCGGCGACACGCGGGCCGATGGTCGAGGGCGCCTCCGACACCGGCCCGACCGTGTTGAGCGCCCGGCCGCCGGCCTCTTGGATGCGCTCGGGCGAGCCGGCGTAGAACTCGCGCATCGTCGGATCGCTCTGGTTCTCGATCACGCGCTGGAGCCCCGAGGCGTTGGTGCCGCCGCTGGTGACGAAGTCCAAGGCGTTGGCGCGCGACAACGGCACGCCCTCACGCTGCGCGAGCTGGTAGAGCCGCTCGGCGGCCTGGATCTGCGCCTCCGTCGCGCCGGCCGCGCGGCCCCTGAGCGCGCCGGCCGCCGACTGCGTCGTCGCCATCTGCGCCGCACCTCCGGTGCCGAGCGCGATGGCGCCGAGCGCCACCGGGTTCTCGACCCCGGCCGCTTTCGCGCCCTCGACGGCGGCGCCGGGGAGGACGCCCTGGCGCACGATGTTGCCGACCGCGCCGCGCGCGCCGCCGGTCAGGCCGCCGACCGCCGCGCCGCCGGTCATCTCGGCGATCGGCATGGCGACACGCCCGGCTGGCGTCGTCGGTCGGTAATCGAGCTGGCCGCCCGACAGCTCGTCGGCCTGATCGATGAAGGCCTGCGAGCCGTACCGTTGCAGGGTCGAGGGCCTGAGCGGTGCCGGGTTCTGCGCCTCGCGCTCGACATCGCGCCGGGCGCGGACCTCGTCGAACGTGCCCTGGCTCGGGCCGCCGATATTGGTCGAGCGCATGTAGTCGCGCGCGAGTTGCCCGAGGCGGGTGATGTCGGCGAACACGCCCGGCGAGCCGACGACGCCGCGATCGACGCCGCGCTCGACGGCCTTGCCGACGTCGTAGGCGACCTCGCCGGCCCGCGCCATGCCGGTCTTGGGCGGCGGCGGCGGCGCAACGCCTGCGCTGTAGCGGCGCTTGAGCGCGTCGAGCTTCCTCTGCTCTTCAGCCGTCATCGCATCCGCTCCACGGTGCCGTCAGGCCACTTGACCCACCTGCCCGAGAGACCCGGCGTCCTAGCGTTCCTTTCGGCTTCCTCGACCGTCCGGCCGAGGCTGATCGGGCGCTCCGGGGCGCGGCCGGGAGCGTTGGCGGCGATCTCCTCGTCGATGCCGCCAGGGTCGTTGCGCCCGGCCGGCGGCGTCCACGGCTCGTGCTGGTACGGCCGGTAGCGGATGATGTCGTCGGGGTTGAGCTTGTTGCGCCGCGCCGCGCCTTTCAGCCACTCGACGTGCTCTTCCATGCCCTTGGAGCGAACTTGGAGCAGGCGTGAAGCCTCGTCCGCGAACTGCTTACGCTGCTTGTCGGAGAGCTTCTGGCCCGAGACGGCGTTGTTGTAGAAATTGGTGATGCGGTCGGGCAGCGATCCGGTCTGGCCGGCAAGCGCGATCTCGCCTTCCCTGACGCCCGTGTCGGGGTCGAGCATTTTGATGTACTGGTAGATCAGGCTGATGTCGCCGACGCCGGTGCCGCTGTCGGCGCTTGACCGGATCTGATGCACCGCCGTCTGCGATGTGCGGTACTTGCGCGTCTCGGGCTCGGCGTCGAACTTCTCGCGCAGGTCCTTCGCCTTGTCCCACGCCTTGGGGTCTTCGTATCCGGTTTCCGGCCCGACCGGGGTGTCGTACTTACCCGTGTTCGGGTTGTAGGCGTAGTCCCTGCCGTCAGGCCCCTTGGCGGTTTGCGGCGCCTTGCCGCCGGCATCGAGCACACGCGTCGTGCCGGTGCCGGGCGAGTATTCGAGCACGCGGCCATCCGGCGTGATGTGAATGGATGGCTTCTCGCCCTGCCTGATCTTGATGATCTCCTGGCCGATTTTGTAGACGTCCTCGGGGGTCCGCGCCAACCGCAGCGCATTCATCAAGAATTGCTCGGCCTGTGGGTCGACCGGCCTGACACGCGGCGGCGGGCCTCCCGGCGCCGGCTGCGGCGTGACGACCGGCAACTGCTGCTGCGGCATGCGCGCAGGCGCCTGCGGCAATGGAACGGGACCACCCGCCACCACCTGTCCCGGAGGCGGGGCGGCAGTGGCGGGGGCCACGCGTGGGGCTGCCGGCGTTGCGGAAGCAGCCCTCGGCGTCTGGAGCGCCGCATATTCCGCCCGCACGTCATCCGGCAGCTCGACGGCGGCCTGGGGCGGCGGAACCGGCGGCGTGACCGGCGGGATCGGTGGTGGCGGCGGCTGCACCGGAGGCGGTGGCGGCGGCTGCGGCTGCGGGTTGGGCGGCGGCCCCGACGGCAGTGCCGGCGCCGGCTGCGACTGTGGCGGCAGCGGCTGGCCGTCAGGCCCGAGCGCCTGCGTCTGCACACGCCGTGGCGCGACCTCGGGCGCCGCCGGCCGCTGCCCAGCGCCCAGATCGGGCGTGACGAAGGCGGTCTCCCTTGGATCGGGGGCGCCGCGCTGCGGCAGCGGCATGGCGGGGTTGCCGCCGCTGAACGCCCCGGCAGGCGCCCCTCCTGGGGCCGCAGGAGCTCCCACAGCGGCAGCGGCGGCCGGGGTGGGTGCTGGTGATGCCGGCGGCGCGAACGACGCTGTGGGGGCCGCCTGTGGCTGCGGCACGCCGCCGGCCTTTTGGATGTGGCTGTAAACACGCCGCACGTACTCGGGCACGTTGATGTTGATGTCCTTGGCGCCGGCCGCGACCGCCTGCTTGAAGGGGCGGCCCGAGAACCACATCGACGCCGCGTCTTTGAGGTTGCCGTACTTGTCCAAATAGCTCCCGAACTCACCCTCGAACACGCGCTCCTGTGCCTCGGGGCTGGCGCGGAACTGTTCCGGCGTCATCCTCACGCCGAGCCACTTCTCGGTCCACGGCCCGACGTTCGTCGCCATGACTTGGTATTTGCCATTGGCGTAGTTGCCGTTCGCGAGCACCTTGCCCTTGGCGGTGTAGGGGTCCTCCTCGCCGCTGGTCTCGACGCCGGCAATGCCGATCTTGGCGGCTTGTAATTCCGGGCTGGGCGGCACCGTGCCGACGCCGCCGGGGGTCGGCTCGGAGGTGTTGGGGTCCATGCCCTGGCCGAGGACGAACGAGCCGCCGGCACTGCCCTTCGACGCCGCCGGGTTGACGAACGGCGCCGCCGGCGTGCCGAGCACGCCCTTGCTCTGCGCGTCGGCCGTGGTCGGTGTGGCCGCCGTCGGCGAGACCGGCGCCTGCGGGTTGAGGAAGCCCGAGCCCCGCCGCAGCGCCTCGGCTTGGTTCGCCAGCTCCAGCTCCTTGAGCCGCGCAATCATCGGATTGGCGAGCTTGGAGATGCTGCTCTCCAGCAGGTTGGAGATGTTCGCCGGGCCGAACGACCCGAACTGCGGGATCGAGCCGGGCTGGTATTGCTGGTTGAAGCGGAAGGGGAACTCGATGGCCATCGCCGCTCCCCTACTTGAACAGGTTGCTGAGCAGCGAGTTGCTGGAGCCCGCGCCGAGGCTGGCGCCGAGCAGGTTGCCGCCGATGCCGAGGCCGCCCATGATCGCGCCCCAGGTGTTCGTCGCCGCCTGCTGGCCGGCGAGCATGCCCTGCGTGCCGGCGCCGATGACCTGATTGTTGGCGGTCTGCTGCGCCGACGCGACGTTGCCCGCCGTGCCCGCCGTCAGCGAGGCCATGGTGCCGCCGTACTGCCCGGCGAGGCCGGCGATCTGGGAGGCGTAGTCGCCGGCCAACTTCGCCTCGGCCGTGCCCCGGTTCAGCGCCATGTCGGCCAACCCCGAGCCGGTGCGCGCGTACAGCCCGGCGGCGTCGGTGCCGGCCTTGGCGCGCAGATCGGCGACCTTGCCGCCGGTCGTGCTGTAGAGGTCGCTGATCCCCTTGCCGGTCGTCATGTCGACGTTGGCGATGTCGCGCCCGGCGGCCTGCGAGATGTCACCTTGGTTCTTCAGGATCTGGTTGATCGCCGCCGCCTCGGCGGTGTCGAGGCCGGCCATCGCCTGACCGCCCTGCGCCTGCGTGCCGGCGAGCGCGGTGCGCGCCCCGGTCTGGCCGGCGACGGCGCCCTGCGCACCGGACTGGAAGCCCGACAGGTTTCGCACCCACTCGTCGTATTCCTGATCGGCGAGGTGACCGCCGAGCTTGGTCGTCGCGTCGACGACGTTGCCGCCCATGAGCTGGCCGGTCTTGTTGGCAGCGCGCTGCGCGGCGCTGGTCGCCTCGCCGACCCGCCACTCGTAACCCGGCCCGGCGCGGAAGGCGCCGGTCGCGGCGTCGTGGCCGGCCTGCCCGCCGAGCCCGAGCGCGTTGCCGTACATGTCGAAGCCGGCCATGTTGGCCTTGACGAGCGGGTCCCAGGCGCCGACCGCCTCGCGCAACGTGCCCTCGGCGCCGCCGTAGCCGGCCCGCATGCGCGCCAGCGCCTCGGCATAGTTGCCGCGCGTCTGGTCCATTGCCTCGGCGCCGTAGCCGAGCGCCGCATCGCGCCCGCCGCGCAATTCCGGGATTGCCTGCCGCTGCGCGTCGAGGAGCGAGGTGATGCCGCGATCCTGGCCCTCATAGGCGGCGCGCTCGCCGCCGGTAAAGCCGCCGGCCGACGCGGCGAGTGCCGAGTCCCGGCCGCGCGTCAGCTCGGCGGGGGCGTTCTGGTAGCTCTGCTGCAACGCTTGCAGCATCGAGCCGTAGCCGCCCTCCATCTCGCCCAAACCGGTTTCATAGGCACCGGTCAGGTAGCCGCCCGCGCCCTGCTCGCCCTCGCGCAGCGTGGAGATGATATCGCCCAGGCCTTTGGTGGCTTGGCCCGCCGCCCACATGCCGGCTAAGCGACCGGCGCGCCCACTGAAGGGTGATGCCATGAACGCCTCCTACGGCACGTTGGTGCGCAGCCAGTCGGCGAGCGTCTGCTGCGAACGGAGCTGCGGGTCAGCGGGTGGCGGCGGGACGTGACCGAGCCAGTGCATCAGCCGCGCCAGCCACTGGGTGAATTCAGGCGTGGCGGTGCCGTCCGCCTCGACCAGACGCACGCGCCCGAGCGGCGGGAAGGGAGGGCGCGGAGGAAGGTCAAGCGCCACTCAAGCCTCCTCCGGTGACGACGACGCCGACCTGACGCGGCAGCGAGGCGGTCGTGCGCGGCGCCATGGCGCCGTGGAACGCCAACGGGATCGGGTCGACGCACTCCCAGCGCAGGCGCATGCCCTGGTGCGTCGAGCGCCCGGTTGAGCGCAGCGTCACCAGGGTCCTGAACTCGCCCTCGCCGCCGAGGTGGCGGACGATGGGATTGGCCCAGGTCGCGCCGCCGTCGTGCGACCAGCTCAGCATCACCGACGGCTCCTCGACGCCGTCGACATTGAACCCCACCGTAAAGTCCAAGTAGATCGCCGGCATCCTGATGCCGGCCGGCGCCGCCTTCATCGGCGCACTGTCGCAGCGCGCGACGAGCGGCGCCTTGTAGGCGATGTAGAGCGGCTCGTTGGGGCCGGGATGCGGGCGCGCCGTCAGGATCTCGGGCTCCGACATCGCATCGCTGGTGATCTCGATCAGGCCGCCGTCGAGTGTGTCCTGGGCGATCCAGCGGTTGTTGTAGTGCACACTCCACAAGGCCCGCCAGGGCACCTTGTCGTGCGGGATCTCGTCGCCCGGCTGATAGCTGCGGCGACGGTGCCAGCCGGCGGTCGACAGGTTGTACTCCCAGGTCCACGTCGGCGATGAGAGGCTCCACACCGCGCTCTCGCCGAAGGTGTAGGCTTGCGCATAGAGCAGCTCGCTGCGCCCGGCGCGGGCCTCGATCTCGATGTCCTGCGTGACGTCGTCCGTACTGACGATCACCGGGTCCATGCCTTTGAGCTGGCGCACGGTGTGGTCGTTCGAGGCGAAGCAGAGCGGGCGGTCCCAGATTTTGGTGCCGCCGGCTATCGCCCAGGTCCCGAGCAAACCCACGGGCAGGACGGTGACACGCTGGAACGGGTACGGGCTGGAGCCGGCATCTTGCATGATCTCGATGCTCTCGGTGCCGCAGGCGAGCAGGACCGGCGCCGACGCGTACATGCGCAAAAGCCGATCGGCGACCGCCTCGGCCTTGGCGTAGGACAGCGTGTCGACGACGGTCGATTGCAGGTCGCTGGCGTAGATGGTGCCGTCGGAGCGCGACCAGACGAAGTAGCCCGAATAGTAGTCGACCGAATTGGCGATGGTGATGTCGGCGTCGGGATAAGGGTCGACGGTCATCGCCGTCAGGTTGACGAAGTAGACCGAGCCGTTGTCGACCAAGACAACATCGGGGATCGGCATGCGCAAATTGAACGCCATCGTCACCGGGCCGGTGCCGGTGAGAACCTGACCTCCCAGGATCGTCTCGGTGCCGTCGGGCAGCGTGCGCACGACCTGCGTGCCCCAGACGCTGAGCAGCGTGTCGTTGACCGCGAGCTGCCCGCGCGGGCCGTTGAGGATCGGCTTCGCCGGGACGCTCGGAAAGTATGTGCGCGTGCCGTTGCCTTGTGTGTGCCGGATCGCCCCCGGCACCCTCTGCCAGCGGATCAGGTCGCCGACCTTGCGCGCGTAGACGTTGACGAGATCGCCCTGACCCTCTCCCGGTCGGCGACCGGGCAGTGCGCTGACCGGGAAAGGGAGAGGCACCGGAGGCATCAGAAATAATCCACCTTCATGGGCTGGTAGGTCGGCGCCGCCACGCGGTGAAAGCGCAGCGCCATCTCGCCGAGCCCGGCGCGCTGCTTGATCTCGGTCAGCTCCTCGCCGGCAAGACCGAAGACGGGCGCGTACTCGTTGGCGAGATACGCGGCGATCTCCGTCATGGCCTCGTCGGGGACGTTGTTGGCGTCGTCTACGATGTAGACGTTGGCCTTGCCCATCGCCGCGAGGTGGCGCTCAAGGTTCTGATCGACAACGCGATAGTCTTCAGGCGGTAGGTCTTGCCCTGCCTGCCACACACCCAGGTTTTGCAAGACCCTTTCGATCAGGTCCGCGCGCGTTGCCATGAGACCTCATCTGCGGGCGGTTTTGTGCGGTTGCTCGCGATGCTCCAGCGTCGGCTGCTCGGGTCGACTGGCCTCGACCTCGCGCTGGCGCTGTGCCTGCGCGCGCTGGTCCTTCTTCTCGTTGAGCTGCTGGCGCTTCTGTTCCGCTTCCTGCTCGTGCTGCTGTCGCGCCTCGGCCGTCTTGGCGTGATCAGGCCCGCCCTCGACCTTGAAGTAGGGATTGTTGGCGAGCTTCTCTTTCAGGCGCGTGGCGTGCTCCTCGGGGAGCAGCTCATCAAGATTGACCGCCTCACCCGGCAGGAAGGTAACCCCGGCGATGTGGATCGGCGCCTCGGTCTTGTCGGGGTCGACGTAGGTCACGGCCCCCAACTTCTTCTTCTCGTCCTTTTGCTGCTCGGGCACGATGACCTCCTCAGGTCTGGTTAGTATAAAACTGCAAAACGTAGTCGAACGCGCCGGTCGCATAAGCACCGGCACCATTGAGACGGGCATAGATCTCCATCTCGTCCTGCACATATCCGAACGTCAGCGTCTGCGGCAGCTTGGCGACGGCGGTCAGCGCGCCGGCCGTGGTGATCGGGAACGGGAACGCGCCCGACGTCGGCGGCGTGCCGGGCGAGGTCACGCCGCCGATATCGACGCTGGCACCAGCGACGTTGTAGAGCGTCGACACGTACAGGATCGCGGCGTGGATGAAGGAGTTCGCCGGGATGGTGCCGATAGGGACCGCCTTGCCGACCGGCAGCGAGACGCCAGGGCCGCCCACCCGGTGCATGCACCGGATGCCGAGCACCCCATTCATGTTGGGGTAAGTGCGGCCCCTCTTCGCGGCGTTCAGCAGCGTGATGCCCATCGCTCAGTCCTTGTGGATGTAGAACGGGATGAGCACGTCAACCTCGCCGACGGTCGGCGTGGCGCCGGTAATGGTCAGCTTGATGTACAGCTCAAGCTGCACTGCCGTGTAGCCCATCAGCGTGCCGGTGATGATGCCGGCAGTGAACCCGGTCGCGGCGACATCCGACGCCGCCAGGATGCCACCCGGCGTGCCGGACGGCCCGATGTCGATCACCGCCGTGGTCATCGGCAGGAAGCCGACGATCACATGCTTGGAGACCGGCAGGATGACCGCGCCGGCCGGGATGGTGCCGATGTGAAACGGCACGGCCGGCGTCAATGCAACGTGGCCGGCGGCAGAGGCCGGCGACGGCGCCAACCCGTTCGAGACGTACTTGGTCTGATCCTGCTGGATGTGTGCACGAATGGCGTGCACCGCATTGACGCTCGGATATCCGCGCCAGGGCTTGAGCCCCTTGGTGATGGTGACGCCGGTCGGTGCTCCCATGTCGCCCTCCTCAGACGTCTTGGACGGAGGCGACGTAGGCCTGCGCCACGCCCCACTGCACCAGCTTGCCGGTGCCGCCCTGGCCGGGGTTGCGTTTGAAGACCTTGGCGATCCCGTACACGGCCTCGATGCCGCGCCCGAGGAGCATCCCATAGTCGTCTTCCTTGCGCTCCGTCGGGCGAGGCATCTGCCCCCAGGCCACGGCGACAGCATTGCGGCCACACATGAAGATCGGCGCAACGTCGACAGCCCCACCGGCCCCGCCATTTGGGATCGTCAACATGTCATCCATCTCAGGGATTTCCCTGATGATGATGCCGCGATACAGAAGATCGCCGTCTTGAAACAACGGATTTTTGTCGACGCCGCCGTTCTCGCGAGGCCGAGCACTGAGGTTGGCCTGCTTGATATCAGCGTCGTCGGAGAGGTCGCGAAAAGCGTTGGCGCCGACGAAGCAAACGAACCACTCTCTGCCTTGCTCTTCGTTGTCTTTATAGGGAGTAATTCCTGGGCTGGTGCGCCGCGCCCGGCGCTTCAGCAGCAGGAGGAGCTTCGCCGACGCCTTGTCGGCCGAGGCGTCGACGTTCGCCAAGCTGGCGGCATGGTTGCCGGCGACGAAGTTCGAGATCGCCGAGCCGTAGAGAAGACGGTCGGCATTGGCGTCGTGCCATGTGTTCTTCTGCGCGCTCGTCGCGAGATCGTAGAGGATGCCGTTGACGCGCTGCCCGGCCGTCGCCTCCGAGCCCCAGTTCGCGGGCGGCGACTCGGACGGAATGGCGTGCAGCGCCAGGATGATCTCGTCGCGGGTGATGCCCTGTATCCAGTCCGACAGCATCGGCCGAACTTCATCGAGCTGCTCGTATGCGCTCTTGCGCATCTGAGCCCTCGTCAGCAACACGGCGTTTCTGATCCAATCGATCCAGACCCGCATGCCATATTCATCGAGCGGCTCTTCGTTGCCGGTCAGCGGCCCGGTCGAGACGCCGGGGCCGCGCAACGCGCCGACGAGCGGCACGTTGAGGATGTCGCCGCCGTCGGCGAGGTCCCGGTAGACTTGAATGATATTACTTGGGCTTTCGCCCATATACGGTGAGAAGTAGTTGCCTCTACGCCATTCGCGGTAAATCTTCTTCCGCCACTTGATAACAACATTGTTGGCTTGAATGGTCGATACGGCCATGGTCGTGCCCTCTCACCCTCAGAGGGGCGTCTCGCTAATGACTGGTGCGAGCACGCCCGGCGTCGAAAATCGCTTCCTCAGACCCGTCCTCGACCTCGGTCGACGCCGGCATGCCGCGCGAGCCGCTCAGACGGGAGAGAGACGTTGGCAGGCGGACCTCTTGCCGAGCCTGCGGCGGCTGCGGCAGGAACCGGCCATCCTCGCCGCGAGGTCGCTGGTCGAGCTGCTGCTGTGGCGGCGCGATGCCCTGCTGCTGGAGCCGCGCCAGGAACTGCGGATCTTGCAGAGCTTCCTGAAGGATGCGCTCGCGGTAGGCTTCAAGGTTGCCGCCGGTCTCGTGCATCAGGCGGCGCTCGTGGAACCAGCGCACCATCTCCTCGCCCGGCGATCGGGCATTCATCACGCGGAAGTATGAGACCGGATCGGCGCCACCCTGACAGGTGGCGAAGAAATGCTGCCAAGCCGCATCGAACGCCGGACCATGCCGCATCGAAGCGAGCTGCATGTCGAAGTTGAGCTGCATGTCGGCGAGCTTGCGCTCGTGCTTGCTCTCGATCTGCGCGATGAACTTGTCGGGATCGCTGAACAGCATCTCCTCGGCTTTGGGCTGAGCCTGCTGTGCCGCTCTTTCCTGCTCGCGCCGCTGTAGCTCGCGGACGTGCGCCTCCAGCTTCTGGCGCTGTGATCGCTCCTCTAGGAGAGCGCGAAGCTCGCCGGCCTTGACGACCTCGGCGTCGGGATCTGGCTGCGGTTGCGGTTGCTGCTGCGGCACTGGCTGGGTGCCGTACTGCGGCACCGGGCCTCGCAGTGCCGATATCGCGTCACTGACGGCGCGAGACTCGGGCGGCTGCGGCGAAACGGACGTGTCTGGCGAGGGGGTAAGGTCGGCAGGCGTATCGGGTGCCGCGCCACTGTCGAAAACGTCTTGTTCCAGATCGGCCATAGCAGCCCCAGGCCCGGCATTGCGCCAGAATAGAGGGGGCGATATAACCCCACCCCTCAACCGAGATAAACTCTGCTATACTGCTTTAAGTGGTTCAGGACAATACAGGAGGCATATCGCCCCCTGTAGATGACAGTATAAGGGGCATATCGACCCATGACAAAAAGGAAGAACCCCTCTCAAAAGCCCGTCAAGCAGCCGGTACCGACACGCCCGCGCGTCAATGCCGTGCCGATCCCCGGCTGGACGCCGAAGCTCAATGGCGGCCAGCAGCGAGCGCACCACAAAACGCCTGAGAGCGAATTGCTGGTCGAGACGCTGGTCGGTTTCGGCGTCATCCAGAGTGAGATCGCCGACATCCTCGACATCAGCGTGCCGACGCTGGTCACGCACTACCGCGAGCAGCTCACACTCGGGGCGCACCGCGCCAATGCGGCGGTGGTCAACAACCTGTTCCGCATCGCCACCGACCCGAAGGGCGGCAGCGCGTCCGTCAACGCCGGGATCTGGTGGACGAAGGCGCGGATGGGTTGGGCCGAGACGCGCAAAGAGGCGATCAGCGCCGATGTCCGCACCGTCAACGCCAACGTCCGAGACCTCACCGATGAACAGCTTCTCGAAATTATCCACCGAGGACGCCGCGACAGAGCTGTATCAACGGAGGTCGAGCCGGGGAAACTTCAGTGACTGGTGCCGTTTTTGTGATTTCGAGCCGGCCTCGCATCACCTCCTGCTCTGCGCCGAGCTAGAGGCATTGTCGCGTGGGGAGACCGAGCGCCTCGCGATCTTCTGGCCGCCAGGATCGGCCAAGAGCACCTACGCGTCGATGCTCTACCCGCCCTGGTTCCTCGGTCAGCACCCCGGCTCGACGATCCTGGCGACATCGCACACCTACGAGCTGGCCGAGCACTGGGGCCGGCGGGCGCGCAACTTGGTCGACGTGCACGGTGCCAAGGCGCTCGGCATCGAGGTCGACCCGGCGACACGCTCGGCGGGCTTGTGGTTGACGACCAACGGCGGGCAATTTTTCGCGGCCGGCGTCGGTGGCGCCATTGCCGGCTGGCGCGCCGACTTGGGCATCATCGACGACCCGGTGCGCTCGCGCGAGGACGCCGAGAGCAAGGGCACGCAGACCCGAAACTGGAATTGGTACAAGTATGATTTCATCCCGAGGCTGAAGCCGCAGGCGAAGCGCCTGCTGATCCAGACGCGCTGGAGCGAGGGCGACCTCGCCGGCATGATCCTCGATGACGAAGCCGACAAGTGGCGCGTTCTGACATTGCCGATGGAGGCCGAGGACAACGACCCGCTCGGGCGACTGCCTGGGGAACGCCTGTGGGCCACATGGTTCACAGAGGACATGGTGACCGAAGCGAAAAGGGACCCGCGCGTCTGGGCTGCACTCTACCAGCAGAGGCCAGCGCCCGAGACCGGAGATTTCTTTCAGCGCCGCTGGCTGCACCCGGTGCACAAAGCCGAGACGCCGCCGCTCAACGAGCTGCGCATCTACGGCGCGAGCGACTACGCGACGACATCGACCGGCCGCAACGACTGGACCGTGCACGTCGTCATGGGCATCGATACCAGCGATCGCCCGTGGGTGCTGGACCTGTGGCGGCAACGCGCCACGACCGACCTATGGATCGAGGCATGGTGCAGGTTGGTTAAACATTGGAAGCCGCTGTCCTGGGCCGAGGAGCGTGGTCAGATCCTGTCCGGCGTCGGCCCGTTCTTGGACCGGCGCGCCCGCGATCTGCAAGCCTACACGGACAGGCAGCAGTTCACAGCGCGCTTCGACAAGGGCATCCGCGCGCAGAGCTTCCGAGGCTACATCGCGACGATGGGGCTCTGGTATGACAGCCACGCCCCCTGGCGCGAGGAGCTGGAGCACGAGCTGCTGACGTTCCCGGCGAGCCGTCACGACGACATTGTCGACGGCATGAGCCTGTGCGGACAGATGCTCGACTACGCGCTGATGGGACGAAAGCCGAAGAAAGAGAACAAGAAGCTGGGCCACGCCTACAGAGCGATGCGCCAGGAGCCGGCCCAGCACTCGATCCTTACCCTCTAGGAGCGCGCCGATGCCCGCCCAGGTGCTGCAATTCCCGCAACAGCCGATGTCGCCCGAAAGCAGCGACACGGAAGAGGCGCGCGGTCCCTACCTGCCGCTGTCACGGCTGAAAAAACAGTTGACCAATTTCCTTGGCGCCAAAACCGACGAGCACACCGAAGCTGGCATGGCGCGGCGTTACTATCACGGTGCGCAATGGGAGTCGAAGCACATCAAGGCGTTGAATGATCGCAATCAGCCGGTCGTCACGTTCAACAGGATCAAGAGAAAGATCAACGTCGTCTGCGGCGTGATCGAGAAGCTCAAGCAAGACCCCAAGGCATACCCGCGCACGCCGAACCCGCAGGGTGAGAAGGGCGCCGAGCTGGCGTCCCAAGTGCTCTTGTACGGGCTCGGCTGGGACTGGGAGCGCCTGTGTGCCGAGACCGCGCGGCAGGCGGCGATCGCCGGGATCGCCGGGATCGAGATGGTCCTGATCCAGGGCGACAAGCAGGACCCGGAGATCGCGCTGATCGAGGTCGACAGCCGCGACTATTTCTATGACATCAATTCGCAAAAGTTGGACTTCGGCGACAACAGCTACGAGGGCACGACGCGCTGGGTTGACTTGGAGGATGCGCAATTCCAGTGGCCCGACAAGGCCGACGAGCTTGCCGAGAACCTGCCGACATCGGCGCCGACGCCCTACCCGCGCGACGACGACAAGCGGCTCAAGTGGTGGGACAACACCGAGAAGCGGCTGCGCATCGTCGACCACTGGTACAAGCGCGGCGGAACTTGGTACTATACCATCTATTCCGGCGAAGTTATCTTGGAAGAAGGCGAAAGTCCTTTCAAGAACGAAAAGAACGAAAGCATCTGCAAGTATATGATGTTCTCGGCCGACGTCGATCACGACAACGACAGGTACGGGTTCTACCGCGACTGGAAGGGGCCGCAGGACGAGATCAACCAGCGCCGCTCCAAGGCGCTGCACCTGATGAACACCCGCCGCGCCATCCTTGAGCGCGGCGCCGTCGACGACATCGAGCTGACGCGGCGCGAGCTGGCGCGGCCCGATGGCCTGATCGAGAAGAACAAAGGTTATGAGTTCACCCTCGACGACACGCGCTCGCTCGCCGACGCCAAGGGCAACCTCGAAATGTTGCAGGAGGCCAAGGCAGAGATCGATCAGTATGGACCCAACCCCGGCCTCGCCTCGTCCCAGGTCGACCCGACCTCGGGCCGCATGATCGAGCTGCTTCAGGCCGCCGGTATCGCCGAGCTGGGTCCCTACTTCCTCGCGTACCGGCAGTGGAAGCTCCGCGTCTATCGCGCGATGTGGAACGCCATCCAGCGGTTCTGGCAGTCGGAACGCTGGATCAGGGTGACCGACGACCAAGACCTCGCGCAATTTATCAAGCTCAACGGTTGGGAGCTGGACGAGAGCGGCATGCCCGTCGCCATCAACCAGCTTGCCTCGCTCGACGTCGATATCATCCTCGCCGAGGGGCCGAACGCCATCAACACCATGAGCGATGCTTTCGACAGCTTGGTCGGGCTCGCCAAGACCGGCACGGCAGTGCCGCCCGAACTGATCGTCGAGCTGTCGTCGCTACCAGCCTCGGTCAAGAAAAGGGCGATGGCTCACCTTGTGCAGTCGCAACAGCCGAAGCCACACGATCTGCAAGCCATTCAAATCAAATTGCAGCAGGAGCTGGCGCGGGCGCAGGAGATCGCCGCGCATGCCCAGCTCTATGTCGCCCAGGCGCAGAAGGCCGGCGCCGAGGCGAGTGTCGCCGGCATCCCCGACGCGCCAGGAGCCGGCCCGGCGCCGCAGATCGACACCGCCGCCGATCTCGCGAAAGCCTCGCTCGATGTCGCCAAAGCGAAGCAGATCTATCAGGAGCTGTCGAAGCCGCACGAACCCGGCGCGTTCTCCGACAGCTTGGCGAAGCAGGCCAAGGCCGAGCGCGATCTCGCCGAAGCTCGACGCAAGCAGGCCGAGACCCTAAACATCGTCAAGCACGGCGCCGCCGAGCCGGCGATGATACCACCCCCGCCGCCGAAGGGGGGCAGCAGCAGTGACTAGTGCACACGACAAAAGCTCTCATCCTCGGAGTGGCTCTGATGCCCTGGCTCGCTGACATGCGCGACATCAGCGCGGCGATCGCTGCGCAGCCCGTAGCCCGTTCAGTGATGCCTCGGTCGCGTGATGAGATCCCGTCAGCGACCGCGCCAACAGTGCAGGAGATGTGGCAGCGCGCACCCGAGCGCGCTGACATCTGGGAGTTCGAGCGGCGCGTGCGACGAGGTGAACTTACAGAAGAAGAGGCCAATCGACAGTACCGTCAAAAATGGGGCATCCCCGAGCCCGACCCGCCGCTGCCATACCTCAAGCGAAGAAGCCTCCCAGGCCTGAACCGCGAGTGGGATAGATAGCCATGCCCAAACAGCTCAGGCCCCAAGACTACGGCGTCAACAGCTTTCAGGATCTTGCCCGCATCGTCGGCACGCTCGGCGGTGAGACTGATCGCGGCGGCACCGCCGCCAAAGCTATGATCCTCGACATTGTCCGCAACCGAAGCCTCCACCCTGAATACCAGAAGTTCAACACTGCCACCGATAAAGGCATGGAGGGCGGGCCAGAAAACTATACCGGCATTGCCGCCCAGATGGTTCGCCCCGGTCAATTCTCGACATGGGGTGAAGGTCAAGCCGGTGCTTTTAAAAAAGCAACCGACCTACACAACGACATCATCGAGTTGTCTCGCAACCCATCAGCATGGGATAAGCTGCCGGCCGCACGACAACAGGAGATTAATGAAGGCCTTGAGGCCATGCGCGGCGTACTTGTTACTCGCGATCTGGAAGGAGCGTCCGGCGGCGCATTGATGTACGGGAACCCCGCCGGAATGAAGCAGGCAATGCGGGCCAGACATGAAAGCAAATACGGTCTGCGCGACAGTGCAGATATGTACGGTCATAGATATTATACTGGCAGACCTGAAGAAACACGCGGCGTGCGTGAGGCAATAGAAAGGTTCGACTTAGAAGGCAGGCTGGCACGGATGCGGTTGGGTCCACTCCCCGACTCTGAAGTAGGCTACGCCCCCCTCGACCCGAAACTGTATGACCCCGCCACCAACGCAGACTACATGGGAAGCCCGCAGGGCGGCCCTGGATTTGGTCAGATCATCTCTGGTCAGTTTCCCGAGCGCCCGCCTGAGTTCACCGGAGGTGAGTACAGGGTCAGCCCCAACGCGCCGGCAGAAGACTTCTTCAACATCAATAGATCGATGGGTGGCTTTCGTGGCCTGCGTGCCGGCGGCGCCGACGTTGCTGGCATCGACACCACCGGCATTGCCTTCGACCGCGCCGGCAACCCGCTCGGCAACGTCGGGGTCAGCCGGGCGTGGCAGGAGGGCCTGCGCGATCTCCAGGGCGCATATGACAACACTCAAGGGGTCGTCGCAGACAGCTCTGAGTTCGCCGGCCGTTACGCCTACCCTGGTGATATCAGGCCGCAGGACGCGATGTTCCTGGCCGAGAACCCTGGCGGCTTCGTCACCCGCGAGGGCCGGCAAGTGCTGCCAATCGAGTACGCCACCGACGTGCTCGGCCTCGGCTCCCCGCAGGACTACGCCGGACGCTACGACACCGCAGACCTCGGGATCGATGACGCCCTGTTTCTCAAGAACAACCCCCAATTTACCCTGGCAAAAGGCGGCGCCAACACCGGCTACGGCTATACGCAAGACCCCTCAGGAGCTTATGTCCCGAACACCACAGGCGCAGGCGGCGATCAGCGGTTCGAACAGCAAGGAGGAGCCACACCCAGGACGCCAATACGGGGCGACTTCGATTACATTCCACAACCGGGCGACTGGGATTACGTTCCTCCTGCTCCCGTCGCGAAGACGCCCCCATCCACAAGGGACCTCAACGGGTTCGACACTCCTACCACCCCGTACACGCCGAACACGCCGATCCCCGTGCCTGATGTCAGCACCAACCCGGCGGCTGCGGCGAGCACTATCCCTGGCGCGATCACGGTCCCGCCGATCGACTACACCGTGCCGTCGTTCCTCAACCCGACCTACAGCATCCACAACACCTCGCTCGGCGGCAGCGGCGTCTCGCCGGGTACAGTTGGACCGTCTGGAGTAGCAGGCGCTCCGGGCATCGCGCCCGCTGGCGGCGGGACCATGGGAGGCGGAACCTTTTATGATCCCCAGCAACCGAACCTTACTGTCTACGGATACGGCTACTGAGGTGATGCCACCATGACCCCGCGCGAGGTTGCCGACGAACTGGCCCGCATGGCCGAACGCTACAAGCTGGAGGAGAGCCGGCGGCGGGTGCGCATGGTCGCCGAGCCACAGAACGCTGGCAACGCCCAGGCGATCCCCGAGATGCCGGTCGCCGAGCCGGACATCGACGAGTACGCCTACCGGGGCTCGCCGTCGCCGCCGGTTCGCGGCGAGCCCAAGATGCCGGCGTCCTGGGTCCCAGATCCGGCGCCGCTGCCCTACTCCCCGCCAATGGGCTCTGCGGCCTCCACAGGAGGCCCTACAGACGTTTTCCAGCCGGCGGCGCGGAATTATGCCGCGACGGCGCGCGACCTCGCCAAGGGCTATGTGAGCGACTTTGACAACTATGTGAAAGCCGGGCGCGGGTCGCTGCGCCGTGGGATTGAAAAGACCGGCTTCTACGAGGCGTTCCCGAAGCTCGTCGGCCCGCACCTCGGCGCCGCCACCGACAAGTTGGGCACGGCGGCCGAGCTTTTAATCCCCGGCGGCGGCACCATGCAGGATGCGGCCGAGGCGGGGCGCCAGCTCGAACTCGGCAATTACGGCAGGGCCGCAGGCGCCACGGCGCTCGGGGCGGGATCGGCGGCCCTTGACTTCATCCCCGGCGGCGCGGCGGTGAAGGGCGTCCTGAAAGGCCTCGCGACCGGAACCCGCCACATCAACGACATCCTGCCCGCAGCCGGCGCGGCCGGCGCTATTTTACCGAAGGTGCGGCGCGGCAAAGCAGCCGCCGTCGAGGCGCCAGCGGTCGTGCGCGACGAGGCCACCGCCGCCACCGAGAAGATCCTCGAACAGGCGGCGCGCGAGCGCCGGCCAACCTATCCCCCGGCGACCGAGCCGGTGTTCAAGACCCGCGACGAGACCGGGGAGCTGACCCGCGAGCTGGTGCCGCAGACCTCGATCCGCGACCAGATCCCGCGACCCGATCCTGGCACGAACCAGCTTCCGCTCAACGACCGCGCCCGCATGGTCGCCGAGAACGTCGAGCCGATCTCCGACATCATCGCCCGCGATCTCGCACCCCGCGTCCAGGCCAACACGCCCTCGGGGCAGTTCTACCACACCGGCCCGGTGATCCTCGGCCTGAACGATATCGGCGGATTGTCACCGGCCGAGTCCTTGCATCACCTGGGACAGTGGTCGGGCCAGGGCGCGGCGACCTCACCGCGCACCGCCACGCCGCAGAACCTCCGCAACGCCTCCTACCTGCTCTGGCGACAGGAGCAGGGCGATCCGCTGACCAAGGCAAAGCTCTTGAAAGAGGGCAACCTCCCCGGCTTTGGGATGATGGGCATGCACGCCCAGCTCGGCGACGAATTCGCCCGAGGCGTCGTGAACATCAACAAGAACCCGAAGCCAAGTATTTTCCAGCGTAACTGGGCCGGCAACCTCGCCGACGTCACGGGCGACACGCACAACATTCGTGGCACGCTGGCGGCGCTCGATGAGCTGTACCCCGGCAAGCTGCCGCGCGAATGGTTCGTCAGCGACGATGCCTACAAGGCCTACCAGAAGCGCGGCGGTTTCGGCAAAGATCCGCTGCCGGTCGGCGACATCAAGGACACGCTGGAGGGCGCGACACAGAAGAAGGCCTTCAAGCAGAGTGAATATGGGATCATGACCGACCCCTGGTATCGCGCCGCCGAGAAGCTCGGCGTCCCCCCGGCGACGGGGCAGGCTCATGGCTGGTTTGGCTACGGCGACAGGACCGGGCTGATGTCACCCGAGCTGACCATCCCCGATCTGCTCAATTCTCAGATCGAGGCGACGGCTCGGGCAACGGGCTTGCACCCGGAAAAGATCCTGCAATTCTGGGGGCGGCGTCGTATACCGCTAGCCGAAGCGCCGGGGTCGGCTTCTGGGTCACAAGTGGGATGACGCCGTCGACGGCGCCCGGGCGGATCTCCGCAACAGCGATCTCGGCGGCCTGAGCATAGCTCAGGCCGCTGTCCATCAGATCGCGGACGAGGCGATTGCGCGCCGTCCGCACCAAGAGCGTCTCGGTCAACAGCCGCTCCTTCATCGTGGTCATGGCTCATCCTCATCAGGATGACGAAGCTGGTCGAGGCCTATGACCATACCCCAGACATGCTTCGTCCAGTGATCAAGGCGCTCACGGCGGAAGGTGTTGAGATCCCCCGACCCTGACCTCACACGACGATAACCGAGCAGCCAGAACGCCATCAGTTCGGCCAGCACCGCAGCCTGCACCGCCGGCTCGCGCCCGGCCAAGATCGGCTTGATGCGGTCGGCAATCTCGAACGTCTCCCGCGCCATCGCGTCTACAGCCTGCTGCTGCGCCTGCTCGCCTTTGCCCCAGCTCATACGATCCTCCTGACACCGTAGTGCCACAGCAGCGCGACGAGCGTCACGTTGCCGACGATAGCGATAAAGTCATGCATACTGATGATGTGGCTCACGCTGCCTCCTCCTTATTGAAGGTCGAGGCCGCCTTGGCGCCGAGGTGCTCCTCGATCCAGGCGCAAGCCTCTTCCTTGGTCAGCTCAAATATCCCCTCCCGGCCGCGCCAGCGGGTCATCGACCCGCCCCGGCCGGCGAGGAAGAACCGACGCGACAGCGGCGTCACGTAGAGCCCCGCCTCCCACCAGCTACTGTAGTCGCGCGGCACCTTGGCCCTGGCGGCGCCGATCAGGTCGGAGACGTCGGTGTCGAAACGCCGGCCCTGAAGCGTCTTCCTCATTTGATCCTCCCGACCAGCCACAGATGATAGGCGAGCATGCCGGCCGCGAAGACGGCAATGCAAAGCAGGGCGATGGCCTCGGCGCTCATCGTCACCTCGCCAGCCAGAGGATGGCGACGAGCGCCAGGAAGCCCCAGGCGACACCTTCAGCCGGCGCATGACCGACCACGGTCATCGCATTGGTCACGGCTTCGCCCAAAGTTAAGGTTGCGATACTCACAGTTCACTCTCCTCATATTGGCGTACAGGATGCTGAGCTTCACAGATATCTTCGAATAGCGAATAGAAAAGATTGGACAAGGACACGAGATCCTCAGTCCGGTAAACGTTATTGTCGCGATAGCCAGTGAGATCGCTCAGCACAAATTTCGCCAATTCTGTGCTGGACTTGCCGCTCTGAACTATCTCTCGCCACTCTTTCACAGTTCGTTTCATAGCTCACTCTCCTCGATGGGGTTGTAGGCTTCAGGATCGATCGCCAGGAGGGGCAGGCCGCGCCGGGCGCGCACCTCGTTGGCGGCATTCATGCAGCGCGCACAGACAGGCTCCCTCGGCCCGTCTGGACGGCGCCGGGTGCTGGGCACCTTGTGCGGGTTGTAGGAGAACAGCGCCTTGCAGACGACGCAGTAGGACATAGCCATGACGTGGCCCATTAGATTGCATCCCGGAGCTTGCCCTCCAGGCTGGTAAGCGCCCGCACCACGCGCTTATCCCAGCCGGACTTCTTCAGCTCGTCGAGGTCGCGACCGTTGCCGTCGAGGATCTCGTTAATAGCGCGCAAGAGCGCGTCGACCTCGGCCGGGGTGAGATAGATTTCCATGTCAGCCTCCCCTCACCACCCGAACTTCTCGGCGCAGATCGGGCCGATGCCACGCTCGATGCTCTCGTCGTTGAGGAGCGTGCGGTTGCAGATGCCGCAGCGGCTCCAAGCCTTGGCGTAGGCGTGCAACGCATCCTTGGGGCGGGCCATGCACTCGACCGCCGCCTCGGCCTCGACGTCCGAGCACTCGTAGCGGCGCATGAAGCGACCGTCCTTGACGTGCCCGATCTTCTTGCCAGCCTCGGTCTTGAGGAACAGCATGCCCTTCCACTGCGAGCCCGGCGAGCCGGGCCGGATCTGGACCGCCACACCGTTCGCCTGGAGACGCAGCGGCTTCACGAACGCCCCCATCTGGCCGGGGCGGCTCGCCCGCTCCAGGGCGACGGCGAAGGCCGCCTCGATGGCGCTGGTGCTGACCGCCGGGGCACGCTCGGCACGCAGCGCGCGCTCGGCCTCGCGGACCGCCTTGCGCTCGGCCGCCTGCCGGGTCAGGCGCTGGCAGGTTTCGAGCTGGCGCTCGGTCAGGTCGCCGTACTTGGTCAGCGCATCGCGCATGGCGACAGCGAAGGCGAAGGGCGTCGGCTTGTTGGCCTCGGCCTCGATCCAGGCGTGGACCTCGGGGCACGCTGCCTTGAACGCCGCGATGCCCTCGGCAATCGTGCGCGCCTTGCGCGCCTGGGCGTTCTCGCGGCCCTTGGCGCGCTCGGCGGCCGAGGTCTTGAAGGTGAGCTGGCCCTTGCCCTTGCAGGCGAAGCAGCGCCCCAGGCGGCCATAGAACCCGGTGCCGCCGCACTTGCGGCAGGGCTCGGAGAACGAGCGCGTGCCGCCGTTGGCCTCGGAGAGGCGATCGGCGTGCTTGACCGGCAGCGCCGCCGGGGCGGCGTCGAGGTCGTCGTCGAGGTGAGAGAAGATGTCGTCCACAGGAACCTCCACGCACCAAAAGGGTGCCACGGGCTCTTATGCACCCGTCCGGTGCGCGGTGTCAACACCCTGGACAGAAAAACGCCGACCCCGTAGGATCGGCGCGTGATGTGCTTACCCTTGTGGAAACTGGCCCCGGCGAGAGCTGGGGCCTTTTTCTTAGCTCTGACCCATCTCGCGCAGGCGGATGGTGGCATCGAGCCGGGTCGGATGCGTCGACAAGCGCGTCGTGATCTCCATGATGCGCCCGATCTTGGTCAGCCGCAGGACGGCGTAGCGTTTGCCGACCTTCTTGACGGCGTAGGTCTCGCGGAAGGCGCTGCGCTTAGCCATTGGCGCGGCCCTCCCTGACAACGCCCATGGGGACAAAGTCGGCGCCTGGGATCTGCTGGAGCAGATCGGCAAGAGCCAACTCTTCAGTCTCGCCATAACCGCAGACTTCTTCCTGACCCTCATCGTCGCTCGTGTCGAGCGAGGCAAGCCACTGAGGTTCATCTGGTCCAGGCGGATACGTAAAGACCGTATACTTGGTATAGAGGTGAATACTCATAGATGTCTCCACGCACCGGAATGGTGCATCGAAGACCTTGCACCAAACAGGTGCGCGGTGTCAAGCCTGCCGCTTTTCGTAGAGCGTCCGGCGCGTCTTGCGGCGGAAGTTGCGCAGCGTGCGGCGCAGGATCTCACGCTCGGTCGCCTCGCGCAGGAAGTCCGAGCGCGCCTCACCCTCGGCGAGCACCGCGCTGATCTTGGCGAGAGTGCCGGCAGGAAACCGGGCCGGCGTCTGCTCTTCCATCACTGACATCACTCCACTCCGTTCTGGCCGATCGATATCAGCCCAGATTGACACTGCCTCAAACCGCAGTGCATGGTCAACCGCATGTGGACGAACAAAGAGACCCAGACCGCCGTGGCGATGTTCGTCAACGGCAAGACCTACACCGAGATCGCCAAGGCCTTGCGCCGTTCGCGCAGCGAGATCGCCGGCAAGCTCAACCGCCTCGGCATTCGCCGCAACGGCCCGCCGATCCGGTCGAAGAAGCCGCGTGACCCGCGCCCGCCCAAGCCGCCACCCCCGAAGATCGTCGCCAGGAGCCCGCAGGTGCCATCACAGCCGCCATCACCGCCGCAACGCCACTCCCCGGCTCCCCTGCCTGCGCCACCGCCGCCGAGGCCGCCAGGGGCACCCTGCTGCTGGGAGCTGGGCTACAACGACTGTCGCTTCCCCGTCGGCCGGCGCGGCGAGGATGGTCCGACGACGTTCTGCGCCAAGCCGGTCGAGCCGGGCACGAGCTGGTGCCCCGACCACCACGCTGTAGTGTACACTAAACGACTGGCGCTCCGATGAGCAATACGATCTTCAATCTTCGCGTGCTCTACTGGCACTTCCAGATCCTGCGCGACCCGCCGTGGGTCAGGCTCGGCTTCAACCGCTACCATTGGGAACGCGGCATCGGCCTTCGCTGGGTCGAGCTGTACTGATGCGCACCCTCCGCTGCTGGCTGTTCCACTGGAACTGCTACCGCAAGGTGCCGTGGGGCATGCACTATTACGACTGTACTTGCCTCAAGTGCGGTCGGCACTGGCAGGAATACAGGCGATGAACCGCCTCCGCATCCGCGAGACGGCAATCCAGGCGGCGGTGGTCGAGCACTGGAAGAAGCTCGGCGAGCCCGATACCCTGGTCGCGGCGATCCCCAATGCCGGGGCGCTCGGACAGGCCGGGCTGACCGCCGGGTTGTTCGATCTCATCTGCATCGGGCCGCGCATCCCCGGCCGCATCGGCTTCATCGAGCTGAAGACAGACAAAGGCAAAGCTTCACCAGCACAGGACAAGTTCAAGGCGCTTCTCCTCCGCCATGATATCAGCTACGCTCTGACGTTCGGCCGCGATCAGCCCATCGAAGTTCTGGAAGCTTGGCATCTCGTCAAACGGAGAATGAAATGACTGACCAGGGCGATTTATTCGACGCTCGCGAAGCTCGCGACGAAGCCATGGACAGGGTCGACAAGCACGCCGACATCGACTGGCTCGCCGAGGCGCAAAAAGCAGTTTTCAAAACCGCGACAGAGATGCCTTACTTCACCTCCGACGACGTTCACGAGCGCATCGACGGCAACGCCTCGACGCACGAGCCGAGGGCGCTCGGCCCGGTGATGCTGCGCGCCATCAAGGACCGCTGGATGATGAAAGCCATGTGCCCCTCGGCACCGTCGCGCCGGAAAAGCCTGCACGCCTCGCCGCGAACCGTCTGGCAAAGCCTCATCTTCAAACAAAGGGCAAAGCAATGAGCGTCATCACCAGCACACAGTATTTCGAATATCCCAAGCATGGCACTCCCTGCACATTCTGCAACGAGTGTCTATACCCGCCATTTATTCTCTATCGCGACAAAAACATGATTTTCATTTGTGCAGAATGCATCGACAGGCATAGCGACGGGCTCATAGCCGATATTGTTCAGGTCAAAGCCATTAACAATCTGCGCCGTCTCTATCCCGACATGACACTGGAGCGGCTAAGCCTGAGCCACGTCTCCCGCAAGCACCAGCTAGAGAAACGATAATGAAGATCGAGCGCCACAGCCCATCGAGCCTGAACCTGTTCGCGACCTCCCCGGCGATGTACGTCATGGAGCGCATCCTCGGCCAGAAGCAGGCGGTCGCCGCCGTCGCACATCGCGGCACCGCCGTCGAGCACGGCGTCGGCATCGGCCTCGCCGATCCCGACCTCGATCCGAAGACGTGCGTCGAGCGCGCGCTCGGCAAGTTCGACACGCTGACGGCGCTGTCCGGCGACCACCGCCGCGAGGACATCCGCAAGGGCATTCCGGCGATGGTCGAGCTGGGGCTCGACGAGCTGCGCCCCTACGGCGTGCCGACGCGCTATCAGGACTACATCGAGTGGCGGCCGGACGGCCTCCAGTACCCGATCGTCGGCTATCTCGATTTTGCCTGGGACCAGCACGGCATCCTGACCGATCTCAAGACCACCGAGGCCTGCCCGTCGAAGATCCGCACCGGGCACGCCCGACAGGTGGCGCTGTACGCCTCCTCCGACAACCTGTCGGCCCGCGTCACCTACGTCACGACCAAGAAACGCTGCACCTACGCCGCCGAGAACCTGCGCGAGCACCGCGAGGCACTGGTCCGCATCGCGCTCGCCTGCGAGCGGTTCCTGGGCCTGTCCGACGACCCGGCGTTCTTCGTCGGCATCACCGCACCCGACGTCGACCACTACTTCTTCACGCCGCCGCCGGTTCGGCAGGCGGCGTTCGAGCTGTGGCAGATCTGAGCTTCGCCCGGCATGGGCAAAGAGGCGCCGTCGCCTCATCGGCGGCAAGACTGGAGAGACTGACATGTCAGTATTCGGATTTTCGACTGAACCGGCCAGCGGCGACTTCCTGCCGATCATCAAGTACGACGCCCGCGCCGGCCGCGTCTTCCGCATCGACCGCAGCCAGACCGGCCAGACTCCGGTCGATATCACCGATGCCTTCTGCGCGATCTTCGACCTTGAGAACGTCGAGACCGGGTGGATGAACTTCTCAGGAAGCGTGCCCGACTTCAAGCTCGTGCCGCTCAACCCCAACGGCGAGACGACGCTGCCGGTACGGCCCTCCGAGAACCACAAGAACGGCATCAGGCTCCTGCTCAAGCTGCACCCGGCCTGTGCCGGGGCGGACAAGCCGATCCGCGAGTTCTCGACCTCGGCCAAGGCCGCCTTGAGCGGCTTGCAGAAGCTCTACCTCGACTACCAGCAGGCGCGCGCCGCCCAGGGCAACAAGCTGCCGATCGTCGGCATGCGCGGCGCGGTGCCGGTCAAGACCGGGACCGGCGAGCGGCAATCGACCAACTACGTGCCGCAGTTCGTGATCATCGGCTGGGCCGACCGCCCGTCCGACCTCGTCTACATCGCGCGCGGGTCGTCGGGGCCGAGCCAGAACGCCCTGCCGCTGACGCAGCCGCAGCAGCAGTACGCGCCCCGGCCGAACCCGCCGAACGGCAACGCCGGCCCCTCCTGGCCGACGCCGCAGCAGCCGGCGGCGGCACCGCCGATGACCGGCTCGACCCAGGTCGGGGCGCCGGCTTTTGCCGGCGGCGGCTGGCCGAGCGTGCCGCAGCCGGCCGCGCCGAGCCTGAGCGACGACTTTGGCTAAGCCGAAGCCGCTGCCGACAAGGCGCTCGCCGGACGGGGTCCTGACCCCGCCCGGCATGGCCCACTGGGCCGGCACCGGGCCGGCCGGCACCACCTGCCGGGAGTGCCGCTGGTGGATGACGACGGGCAAGTGGTCCGAGGACCAGGGGCCGGGCGGCGGCGGTGCGCCGCTGCCGGCGCGCTGCCGGCGCTACAAGGCTTTCGGCATGCTCAAGCGGTTCGGGCCGGCCCTTAACCACGACACGCCGTCGTGCAAGTACTTCCTGCCGGCGGCGCAGCCGCAGCCGCCGGCGCGCCCGGTCAAGCTCGACGCCGACTGGCTGGCATGAAAAAGCGCCCGGAGGTGGAGGCCCCCGGGCGCGATACACCCCCTCTGCCACAAACGGCACGGCAGCAGAGAGGCGATTTGACCCTTAGCCGATTGCTGTGCCCTTGTCGATAACTCAAGGCAATCCGGTGCCGCGCTTGGCCTTCGATCCGACCTTCGCCGGCCCGTCGCAATGGGCCTGGATGTACCGGGAGCTGGGGCTTCAGGTGGTGCCGTCGCACCTGCCGGCGCCGAAGCCGGCGCAGTGGAAGCGGCCGGCGGTGGCGGAATGGAAGCACTTCCAAGAGGAGCTTTTGCCCGAGGCGCAATTCCTGCGCTGGTACGGCGACAACGGCATCTTCCGCAGCCACGCCAACATGGGCCTGATCACCGGCCGCGCCTCGCGCAACATCTTCGTGCTCGACCTCGACACCTACAAAGGCCCGGCCGCCATGGACTGGTGGCAGGCGCAGCTCCAGCTCAACAATTACGGCCAGTTTCCGCATTGCTGGCGCTCACGAACCGGCGGCGGCGGCGAGCACCTGTTTTTTCGCGCCCCCGAGCACTGGCTCGTCCCCAACAACAACACGGCGATCGGCGTCGACATCAAGGGCCAGGGCGGCTTCGTCGTCGTCGCGCCGAGCCTGCACACCGACGGCGTCTATGCCTGGGAGGCCGGGTGGGGGCCGCACGATGCCGGCGAGCTGGAGGAAGCGCCGCAGTGGCTGCTCGACGCCATCGACAACCTCGCCGAGGCCTACGGCGGCCACAAGCCCGAGAGCCGCGACGACGGCGTGCCGGTGACGACGCCGACACCGGCGCGCGACATCGACGCATTCGGCAAGCGCGTCGACGGCCGCGAGCGCGCCATGCGCGACATCGTCTACCACGGCGTCATGGAGCTGCGGCGGACCGGCCCGAGCCCCACGGCGGCGCAGTCCGAGGAGCACCTCCGAGCGGCGCTCGGCCGCTACCTCCAGTCGGCCTCGACGCGCCTGCCCGGCGTCGACAACGCCGCCGGGCTCGAACGCGAGGGGCGCGGCGAGACGCTGTTCCGGGCGAAATGGTCAAAGATGTTGACCAAGTGGGGTCAGCCGCAGTTCGAGGTCGAGGCGGCGCGGCCGAACCCGCACGCCACCGTCCAGGCGGCCGATTTCGCCGCGCCGACGCTGGTTGCGCCGACACGCTACGCCTTCCCCGACCCGGCGACGATCCCGCCGCGCGAGTTCCTGTACGGCCGGCGGGTGATCCGGCGCTTCCTCGGCGCCACGGTGTCGCCCGGGGGCTTGGGCAAGTCATCGCTGATCATCGTCGAGGCGCTGGCGCTCGCCACCGGCCTGCCGCTCTTGGGCGTGCAGCCGCACGGCCCGGTGCGGGTCTGGCTGTGGAACGGCGAGGACCCGCAGGACGAGCTCGACCGGCGCATCGCCGCCGCCATGCGCCACTACCGGCTGACGCCGGACATGGTCGGCGACCGCCTCTACGTCGACAGCGGGCGCAATCAGGAGATCATCATCGCACACCGGATCAGGGGCGAGATCCAAGTGGTCGAGCCGGTGGTCGAGGCGCTGATCGCCTCGGTGCGGTCGCTTGTCATCGACGTCATCAAGATCGACCCGTTCGTGTCGTCGCACCGCGTCTCGGAGAACTCCAACGACGAGATGGACCGGGTCGCCAAGCAGTGGAACAAGGTCGCCGACCGGGGCAACTGCGCCGTCGAGCTGGTGCATCACACCCGCAAGACCGGCGGCGCCGAGGTCGGGGTCGAGGATGCGCGCGGCGCCACGGCGCTGATCGCCGCCGCCCGCACCGCCAGGGTCCTGAACGGCATGAGCGTCGAGGAGGCCCGCGCCGTCGGCATCGAGACCGACGAGCGGCCACGCTACTTCAGGGTCGACACCGGCAAGTCCAACCTCGCGCTGCGCTCGGACCGCGCCGATTGGTACAAGATCGTCTCGGTGGAGATCGGCAACGCCTCGGCGTTGCGGCCGAGCGATCAGGTCGGCGTCGTGCACGCCTACGAGATGCCGAGCGCCTTTGCCGCCGCCACCCCCGACCAGTCGCTCCAGGCCCTGGAGGCCATCGCGGCCGGCGTCTTGGAGGGCAAGCACAAAGGCGAGCCCTGGCGCTACGGCAAGGGGGCGCCGACCGGCCCGCTGCACGCCGTGCGGCCGGTCAAGGCGATCATGGACTGCAACGACGAGCAGGCCAAGCGCATGCTGCGCCAGTGGCTCGCCGAGAAGCAGCTTGAGGAAGGCAGCTTCTATTCTGCCGTCGACCGCAAGGACCGCAACTGTATCCGAAGAAAATCAGGAGCTTGAGCATGCCTCTTAAGACGGCGTCTGAGACCGGACTGATCGGCTTTTTCGGCCACACCTACGGCGAGGAGGGCGGCGGCTGGCGAGTGATCAAGCGCCAGTTCAGGATCATCCGCCGTCTTAACGAAAATGCTTATGTGGTTCAGTGGTTTAGCTTCCTCGACGGCGAGCCGACCAGCCTCGGGGTTCTGCACGAGGCCGACCTTCTCGACCCGGAAAAGACCAAGCTCTACGCCACCCGCAAGGAGTGGCTCACAGCTTACGAAAAGATGTACGCCTACCGGGGCTCGCGACACCCCCTCGCCGAGCCTGCCAAGTGACCCCGGTTGCGCCAGTTCCGCGCCAGTTCTGCGCCAGAAAAAAAATGCGCCAGTTAGTTTGCGGCGGGGACTACGTCATACTGGCGCACTGGCGCAAGCGCCAGTTCGCGCCAATGCGCTGCGCCAGTATGACGTGCCCCTCCTCCCGTGGGGTCGTCGTGGCCGTCCCCGCCGCAAACCACTAACTGGCTTCAAGCTTCCACCACCCCGGAGAGACCACCATGCCCCGAGCCCCCAAAGACCCCGACAACGTCACCCTCAAGCACGAGCCCTTCGCCACCCCGGCGCTGATGACCGGGCCGTGGGCCAAGGCCAACGGCACCTACCTCGCCGGCCGGGCGGCGCTCGACCCGGTCGACCAGATGGCCGCCGAGATGGAAACCAAGTGGGGCTGCGGGCGCCTGCGCCTGCTCGTCGACGACAAGCTGCGGGAGAAGTTCGACCGCCAGCGGCTCAAGCTCGACCACGCCCGCTGGCACGGCGATCTCGAAACCGTCCGCGTCCACGCGCAGCGCATGCTCGCCGGCTACCGCGTCCTCGACCGCGAGGCCGAGGCGCTCGGCGCCGTGCCCCTCGACAAGCTCGACTTCCCGTGCCTCGAAACCGTGCTCGCCGACGGCTCGGTGGCGGTGATCGTCACCGACAACGTCACCGCCTACAAGGTCGTCCACGAGGACCGGCGCTGCCACGTCTACACGCTGGAGGAGATCGCCCGGCTGATCGACGGCTACCCCGGCCTCGCCAAGGTCAAAACCACCTTCCCCGGCGCCACCGTCACCCAGGTCCGGCGCTCGGTCTGCGACCCCATCGACGGCATCGACGGCACGATCGTCGACGACGAGCCGCCGTGGCTTGCCCACGACCCGTTGCACCATCAACCCGAGTAACCACCTTGCGGGTGCATCGCGATCTGCTACGGTGGTGGCGTTGTGTCGAGGGGGACCCGCCCCATGCGCCGCCGGGACCCCTTTCGGCAAAGACCCCCCCCACCCCCTCGAACCCTGGAGCCGCCCATGTCCGACGACGATCTCATCCCTCGCCTCCGCGCCCTCATGGCCGAGATCGAGGCGCGCCTCACCCACGGCGACGACCTGTCACCCAAGCTCGCACAGGCGCTCGCTGTTGGGGCAGATGTTGGGGCAGAACGCCCCACGCCTCAAGAGAACCGAGCAATATCAACACCTTACACGTCAGCTATGGCGGAACGCCTTTCCGACCTACGCACGGACGCGAGCCATCTCAAGGACTACGTTCCTTCCAAGGACGACGGCTTCGACGAGGCCGTCTTCCTCGGCTCAGGCGACGGCGACCCCTTGGGCCACGACGCGCTGATCCGGCGGTGAGGGGCGCGCGCCGCCGCCGGGCGAGCCGTGGGGCTCGGG
>Ga0070685_10000187_pt1 | contig 41499 bp, 33 predicted proteins | sample KBSS13LmetaG_FD_65651 | JGI IMG/M metagenome (GOLD analysis project Ga0070685, IMG submission 65651) | Switchgrass rhizosphere microbial communities from Kellogg Biological Station, Michigan, USA - KBS S1-3L metaG | ecosystem: Host-associated > Plants > Roots > Rhizosphere ...
CTCGATCTCGCGCTCCTGCAGGGCGCGCAGGATCTTGGCCTGCAGCGCCAGCGACATGTCGCCCACCTCGTCCAGCAGCAGGGTGCCGCCGCTGGCCCGCTCGAAGCGCCCCACCTTGCGGGCGATGGCCCCGGTGAAGGCGCCCTTCTCGTGCCCGAAGAGCTCGCTCTCCAGCAGGTTCTCGGGGATGGCGGCGCAGTTGATGGCCACGAAGGGCCCCGCCGCGCGCCCGCTGTTGCGGTGGATGGCGGTGGCCACCAGCTCCTTCCCCGTCCCGCTCTCGCCCAGGATGAGCACGGTGGCGTTGCTGTTGGCCACGCGCCCCACCATGCGGAAGACCTCGAGCATGGCCGGGCTGGCGCCGACCGCCGCCTCGTCGTCGCCGTCGCCCAGGTCGGCGGGGGTGATGGAGACCACGTCGTCGGCCTGGAAGACCTCGCCGAGCGCCGGCGCCAGCTCGCGCGCGTCGGGCGGCGAGGCGAAGACCCCCAGCACGCCCAGGCGCGAGGCCTCGACCATGAGCTGCATGGTGGGGCGGGTGGCCAGGAGCACCAGCGTTCCCGCCGGGGTGCCGTTCTCCATCATCCGGCGCACCAGCGCCAGGTCGGCCGCGGGAAGGTCCATCGAGAGCACCACCGCCGCCCATCCCCCGGCCCGGATCTGCTCCAGCCCCGACGAGAGGGTGGCCGCCACCCGTACCTCCGCGCGCGCGCCCACCGCCTCGCGCACCGCGTCGGCGGCGGCGGGGGAGGGGTCGATCACCAGGACGGAGGGTGCGTCCATGGGCGGAGAGGGGTGTGGCAGTGTGTGGAGTGTTCATCGGAAGGTGCGTAGGCAATCTGCACACTTCTGCAAAATGGTGCAACGGGGGCCTATCAAAGGTCCACACAGAGACGCGGAGGCACGGAGAGCGGTACTCTCCGTGCCTCTGCGTCTCTGCGTGAAACGTCCTTTGAAAGCGCGGAGGCGCGGAGAGGGCTGCCCCCCTCTCCACGCCTCGCCATCGCCGACCGACCCGTCCGCCAAGAGCTGCCCATTCAACGCCGGGGGTGCGTATCTAATCCGGGCGCATCCGTCTCCCCTCCGGGCCGGCCGGCCCCTTCTCCCACCTCAGCGGTAGGCCTTCGCCGCCTGCACCGCGGCGTACGCGTCGGCGTAGCCCGCGCCCTGCTCCCAGAGCGCGTAGCCGGAGAGCGGCCGCGCCGTGCTGGTGAGGATCGACAGCACCTGGTCGGGGGTGAGCTTGCCGTTGGCCGCCTCCTGCATCAGCGCCACGATCCCGGCCACGTGCGGCGCGGCCATCGAGGTGCCGCTCATGCAGGTGAAGTCGTCCAGGTTCTGCACGCCGATGTTGCAGCCGTTCAGGTCGCTGGTGATCCCCAGCGGCGCCACCACGCCGGTGAGCGACCGGGCCGAGACGATGCGTACCCCCGGCGCGGTGATGTCGGGGTGGTAGAGGGGGTCGCCCGCGATGCCGCGCGACGAGAAGCCCGCCAGCACCGGCGCGCGGCCGTTCGCGTCGACGCACTGCGAGGCCGAGTTGGTGGGGTCGGAGACGTAGAGCTTGCACCCGGCGGCCACGCCGATCACCCACGGCGACACGCTCTGGGAGCTCAGGGTGTTCTCGGCCGGCCCGTCGTTCCCCGCGGCGAACACCACGGTGATGCCGGCGTCGTGCACGGTCTTCATCGCCTCGGTCACCGGGTCGGTGGGGTCGAACTCGCCGGCGCCGCCCCACGAGTTGTTCACCACCTTGATGTTGTACTTCACCCGGTTGTCGAGCATCCAGTCCACCGCCTGCAGCGCCGAGGCGTACACCACCACCAGCGTCTCGCCCGCGCTCAGCCCGATCAGGTTGGCGCCGGGGGCCACCCCGCGGTACGCGCCAAAGCTGGTGCCGCCGTTCCCCGCCGCGATCCCGGCCACGTGCGTGCCGTGCCCGCCGGTGAGGTCGGTGTTCGGCAGGTTGGCGATGGAGAGCTCGCCGCCGGGGCGCGGGAGCGTGGTGGTGTCTTCGGTCAGGTAGGCGAAGTTCAGGGTGAACTTCACGTTCGCCACCGTCTTGGTGGGGTAGGCCACGTCGGCGTTCAGCCCGTTGATGCCGCTGTCCAGGATCGCCACGCCGACGCCCTTCCCCGTGTAGCCGTCGGCCCACACCTGGTCGGAGCGGATGGACTGGTTGCTCTCGCGCAGCAGCAGGGGCACGGCGCGGTTGGCGTACACGCTCTGCACGCCGGGAAGCAGCGCCATCGCCTGGATCTGCGCGGGGGTGCCGAGCGTCACCAGCATCGACAGGTTGCGGAAGGTCATCACCCCCGCGCCCAGGCGCAGCACCCGGTTGACGATGGCGAGCTTGCTGGTCTGCGCGGGGTCGTAGTTCACGATGGTCACGAGCTTCGCCGTGGGCGCGGCCGTGGCCAGCGCGGCGGAGAGCTGCGGGTCGATCGTGGGGCCGCCGGCGACGCTCTCCAGCCGCCCGGCGACGGGGGCCGTGGGAGCGACGGGCTGCGCGTCGTTGCAGGCGGCGAGCGCCAGCGCGGCGAGCGGGAGGAGCAGGGTCCGCTTCATGGTGATCCGTCCGTCCGGTGTTTCGTTCGTCTCGTCGAGGGGCGCCGCCGGTGTGCGGCGCCCGGTGCTGCCGCGCGGCGCGTCCCCTCCCACGGCCGGGGAGAGGAGAGCCGCGCCGCCGTCCGCTTACCGCCGCACCGCCATCACCGCCGCGTAGGCGTCCAGGTACCCCGCGCCGGCTTCCCACTCGCCGTAGTTCACCATCTTCCGCGCGTTGCGGGTGAGCGCGCGGTACACCTGGTCCGGCGAGAGCCTGCCGCGCGCCGCCTCCTGCATCAGGGCGATGGTGCCCGTCACGTGCGGCGCCGCCATCGAGGTGCCGCTCATGCAGGTGTAGTAGGGGAGGTAGAGGGTGGGGATGGCGCAGCTGAGCGCGTCGTCGGGCACGTTCAGCACGTTCATGGTCGTGCCCGTGCTGGCGCGGGTGGAGACGATCAGCGCGCCGGGGGCGGTGATGTCGGGGTGGTACATGGCGTCGCCGCGGATGCCGCGCGAGGAGAAGTCGGCGAGCATCGAGGCGCCGCCGGCGCACTGCGACGCCGAGTTGGTGGGGTCGGGGAAGACCGTCTTGCACCCCGCCGCCACGTTGATCACCCACGGAGCCACGCCGTACGTGTTCAGCGTGTTCTCCCCCGGCCCGTCGTTCCCCGCCGAGAACACCACCGCGATCCCCGCCTTGTAGACCTCCTTCGTCCCCACGTTGGTGGGGTCGTTGGGGTCGAAGGGCCCGGTGGTGCCCCACGAGTTGTTCACCGCCTTGATGTTGTACTTCGCGGCGTTCTCGATCAGCCAGTCGAAGCCGGCCAGCGCCCAGAACACCACGATGGTCTCGCCGGTGCTGATCCCCACCAGGCTGGCGCCCGGCGCCACGCCGGTGTACTTGCCCCCCGAGCTCGCGCCGCTCGCGCCGATGATCCCCGCCACGTGCGTCCCATGCCCGCCGGTGACGTCGGTATCGGGGAGGTTCTCCACGAACAGGTCGGCCGCCACCGCCGGCACGCCGTCGCCAAAGGTCACCAGCTCCTCCACGTTTCCGAGCACCTTCACGTTCTGCACGGTGTGCGCGGGATAGGCGACGTCGGGGTTCCAGAGGCCGTCGACCCCGCTGTCGAGGATGGCGACGCCGATCCCCTTCCCCGTGTAGCCGGCGGCGCGCACCAGGTTGGCGCGGATGCTGGGGATGCTCTCGGCCAGGTGCCACCTGAGCTGCTTGTTGGCGTAGAGCGAGACCACGCCCGGCGTGGCGGAGATCTGCGAGAGCTGCCCGGGGGTGGCGAGCGCGAAGACGATGGGGAGGTGCTTGAAGCGGATGATCCCCGCTCCCGTCGCCCGCACCGCGTTCGCGACGGCGTCGCCGCTGGTGAGGCTGTCGTAGGTCACCAGCACCTGGAGCTGGTCGAGAGGGCCCGCCAGGCCCAGCGCGTTGCTCAGCACCGGGTCCACGTCCACGCCGCCGGCGAGCAGCGCCCGCGGCTCGGCCGGCGTCCGCTCGGGGCCGAGCGGCTGTGCGTCGTTGCAGGCCGCAGCCGTGAAGGCGAGGACGGCCAGGGTGAGCCAGCGCTTCATCCGATCCTCCGTAATCCGTGACCGAGGGTGAGCTCGTACGCGTTGCGTTCCGTGCCCCGGGAAAGGGCAAGCGCGGGTCCACGCGCCGGACCACCCTGCACAGGATCGGTGAAACGAAGGGATCGTGTCGCCGCCAGTTGTTCATCATCCGAAAACCCAAGCATCTCTCCCACAAGCAGATATGATCGATCGCCATGAAACGGGAGCGCAGGGTTGAAAGGGATGAAAGATCGAATTCGGACCTCCTCGATGACCGATCACACGACAGATGCAGCAACTTAGGGCATAGATGATTTCACATTTATAGTGCAATAGCCCGATTCATTCTGGTGAACTCCCCGGGCACGGCCCATGCGCCCGCGAAGGCTCTGCAACGCGTGCGGGGATCACCTGGAGACGGGATGGGTCGGGATGGAGGAGCGGACGGACGGCGCCCGGCGGGCGGAGAACGAGGACCCGGTGCTCGCGCTGCTGGATGCGGCCGGCGGCGCCTACCGCGCCCACGACGCGGCGCTCCGGGGCGAGCTGGCGGGCGCGCGCGCCGACGCGGCGCGGCTGCAGGGCCAGGTGGAGGAGAGCCGCGCCGCGGCGGCGGCGAGCGCGGCCGAGGCGGCCCGGATGGAGGAGGAGCTGCGGGGCTCGCGCGCCGAGCTGGAGCAGACGCGGCGCGCCTTCGAGCGCCAGCGCGACCGCGCCGAGAGCCTGCGGCACGCCCTGGTGGAGGTGCACCGCGCCCTCTTCGGCGGCAACGTCCACGAGATGATCCTGCGCGCCTGCCTGCAGATCACCGGCGCCACGCGCGGCGTGTACCTGGCCGCGCGCGGGGGAGGGACCATCCGGGTGCGCGCCTCGCTCGGGGTGGACGGGTACCCGCGCGAGGCGCCGTCATCCTTCCTGGAGGCCGTCTACCGGCGGGTGGTGGAGCGCGGCGCGCCGGCGGTGTGCAACGAGGGGAGCGCGGTGGGGCTGGAGGGGATCCCCCCGGCGGAGCGCGAGGAGGAGCGCTTCGCCAACTTCGTGGGGAGCCCGGTGGTGCTGCTGAAGGACCTGGCGGGGGTGGTGCTGGTGGCCGACAAGCCCGCCGGCGGCTTCGACCCCGACGACGTGGAGACGCTGATCAGCGTGGGGCACCAGGCCGGGGTGGCGGTGGAGAACCGGCGGCTGGAAGAGGCGCTGCAGCGGGCCTACGTCTCCACCGTGAGCATCCTGGCCGACGCGGTGGAGGCCAAGGACCCGTACACGCACGGCCACTGCGAGATGGCCTCGCGCTTCGCCCGGCTGGTGGCGGCGAAGCTGGCGCTGCCGCCTGACGAGCAGGCGGTGGTGTGCTACGCGGCGCTCCTGCACGACGTGGGGAAGATCGCCGTGAGCGACGGGGTGCTGAACAAGCCGGGGCCGCTGCTGCCGGAGGAGATGGAGCTGATGCGGGCGCACGTGCGGGTGGGGCACGACCTGCTGCGCAACGTGCCGATCCTGCAGACGGTGGCCGAGGTGGTGCTGCACCACCACGAGCGCTACGACGGCGCCGGCTACCCCGACGGGCTGCGCGGCGAGGAGATCCCGGTGGCCGCGCGGATCGTGTCGGTGGTCGACGCCTACTGTGCCATGATCACGCGGCGCAGCTACAAGGAAGCCTACACCGAGGCCCACGCGCGCGACGAGGTGCGGCGCTGCTCGGGAACGCAGTTCGACCCGGAGGTCGTGGACGCCTTCCTCTCCGTGCTGGAGACCCCGGCGGCCGAGGACACCGACGACGACGCGTGGGCCGAGTGCCTGGTGCTCCCCGGCCTGGCCGACCGCACACTGCTGCGCCACGCGTCGTAGCCAAACCGCAACTGCATCTCACACAGAGACGCAGAGACACGGAGAGGGCCACCCGCGGCTCTCTCCGTGTCTCCGCGTCTCTGCGTGAAACCTGCCGTTTCAGTTCGGCGCGCCGCCGGTGCCGCGGACGACGTGGCGGGGCTTGGCGGCGTAGAGCGCCCGGTCGGCCTCGCGGATCAGCTCGTCGGGCGACTGCAGCTCGGGGTGGTAGACGGAGATCCCCGCGCTGATCCCGACCCGGCCGGCGAGCCGCGCACCCACGCGGTCGGCGAGCGAGCGGGCGGCGGCGGGGGAGCCGCCGGGGAGGATCACCAGGAACTCGTCGCCGCCGTAGCGCACCACCACGTCGCTCCCGCGCGCCTCCGTCTTCAGCACCTCCGCCACCTCGCAGAGCACCCGGTCGCCCGCCTGGTGCCCCTCTTCGTCGTTCACCGCCTTGAAGCCGTCCAGGTCCAGCACCATCACCGCCAGCGGGTCGCCGCGGCGGGCGGCGGCCCAGGCGTGCTCCATCACCACGTCCATGTGGCGGCGGTTGGCGAGCCCGGTGAGCGAGTCGGTGAGGGAGAGGGAGCGCACGCTCTCGATCAGCCGGATGCGCTTGAGCGCCATCTCGGCCTGCAGCGCCAGCGCGCGCAGCACGTCCCAGTCCTCGGGCTCGAAGATGCGGTCGTCGCGGCGCTCGGTGAGCACCAGCACCCCCTCGTCGGCCACGGGGACGTGCGCCACCTGCGCCGTAGCCGGGTCGCCGAAGAGCGGCGCCGCGGCGGGGCAGCCCCCCTCGCGCCGCGCGTCGACCGCCAGCAGGAGCCCGGGGCGGGCGAAGCGGTCGTCCCAGAGCAGGGCGGCGCGGTGCTCGCCCGGACCGGCGCCGGGGCGGGCGGGAGCGCGCAGCATCTCCCGCGCGGGGTCGCGCACCAGCGCCAGGGCGGTGTGCGCGCCCACCATCCGCAGCGCGTGCTCCGCGAGGGCGTGGAACACCTCCGCCTCGCCGTCGGCGGCGTTCAGCGCCTGGAAGAAGGCGATCAGGTGGTCGGGAAGGCGCTCGCGCTTGGCCTGGCGGAGCCGCTCGGCCCGGAGCGCGGCCACGCGGGCGGCGGCCTGCTCCAGCAGGTCGTCCTCGCCCGCGCAGGGAAGGCGGCAGGGCGCGGAGGTGGCCATCACCACCCCCTCCTGCGGCCCTCCGTCGAGCACCAGCACCACCCCCTCGGCCTCGTCGCAGAGGCCGCGCAGCCCGCCCTCGGGGCGCGCGGCGAACACCGGGCGCGGGGTGCGCCCGTGCGCGAGCTGCAGGGTGAAGTCGGGAATCCACCGGGTGGGCGTGGCCAGCAGGACGCCCACGTTCTGATCGTCACCGCGCCGGAGCCGCATGCAGGACCCTTCCAAACAATGGGGGCGAAGCTCTCCCGACCGGAGAGATCCGCCCGTTCTCCAGATCACCTAAAGTATTACACAGCTTTCAGATAGAAAAGATACGCATGTTCCCAAAGGGAGTCAATCGGTGTCCACCCAAGAGGACGGGCGGATTCCGCGGACGGGAGAAACGGCGGGATCACTGGCTTTCCGCCGGGTCCAGTCGCGCTCGAAAGCGTTGACGCCGCGCGCTTCGCGAAGAAGGTTGATCCGGGACGGCCCCGGCGGGTGGGACAAGCATGCCCCAACCCCGGCGCTGCGCCGTCCGCCTCCCCGCCGCGCACCCCCCACCCCGCGCTCGGCCTCCATGGGAATCGTCGTCGGCATCGTCGTGGCACTGTTCACCTGGGTCCTTGGGCGGGTGGCGGGGTTCGACCGCGACCGGGCGTACTACTCCACCCTGCTGATCATCGTCGCCTCGTACTACGTGCTGTTCGCGGCGATCGGGAGCTCGACGCACGCCCTGCTCGTCGAGTCGGGGGTGATGGTGGTCTTCGTGGCCGCCGCGGTGGCGGCCTTCCGCCGGCAGATGTGGATCGCCGCGGCCGGGCTGGTGGGCCACGGCGCGTTCGACCTGCTGCTGCACGACCGCCTGGTGGCGAACCCGGGGATGCCGGCGTGGTGGCCGCCCTTCTGCGCCGCGTTCGACATCGCCGCCGGGCTCTTTCTGGCGGGGCTGCTGGCCATGGACAAAAGACCGCACGCGGAGCCGCGGATGAGCTGAGAGGACGCAGCCGTTCTCTGCGTCCTCTCCGTGTCTCCGCGGCTTGCGTGAGATGCAGTTCAGCCGGGCTTGCGCAGCGCCAGGCCCAGGGCGAGCAGCGAGACGACCAGCGCGGCACCGCCCAGGTACGTCCCCGTGCTGCTGCCGCCGCCATTCTGCGCCGCCCCGATCTCCGTGACCGACGCGGGGGTCTTCGAATCCTCCGCGCCGTTCCACTCCACGCGCTCGCCGCCCTGGTACGTCTGCGACACGGGCCAGACGAGCCGCGTCCCCGCCTTCGGGTTCACCGCCACGAAGGGGAACTCCACGAAGCGCTCCGCCGGGAGCGAGCCCCACCAGACCGCGCTGGTAATCGCGCCCGCGGCATCCTTCTTCACCTCCACCGCCCACCCCGGCACGTCGCCGAACGACACCACCCGCAGCCCCGCGGGAAAGCGGATCTCCACGCGGATGGTGGGGACGCCGCGCTCGTTGGGCACGCGCAGCAGGTAGCGCTCGTACGCCCCCGGCTCCGCGCGCTTCGGGAAGACGACCGCGTGCGCGAAGGCCAGCGCCGGCACGCCGAGGAGGAGGACGGCGGCCAGGGCGCAAAGCCCCGTGCGCAGCCGCCGGGAGGTGCCTCTCATCTCAATTCGTCTGGGCATGGGTGACGTGGGTGGGAGAATCGGGACGGGGGACGGGAACGTAGGCCAGCAGCCCGGCCGCGAGGAGGACGATGGACATCACCGCCAGCTCCCAGCCCACGGCGCGGCGCAGCGCGGCCCGCGCATCGTCCGCGGGGAGGCGGGGGAGAAGGCGATAGCGGTTGCGCGCGCCGAGGGCCACCAGCACGGCCGTGCCCGCCAGCTTCAGCGCGAGCACGGCACCGTAGCCGGAGCGCGCGAGCGCCGCCAGCGACGGCGCGAAGAGGAGCGTCTGCACCACGCCGCTGACGAGGAGCGCCGCCACCGCCGCGAGCGAGAGCGTGGAGACGCGCTCCGCCAGCGCGCGGTGGTCGCCGCCGTGTCGCGCGGTGGCGTAGAGGACGGCCAGCCCGCCGAGCCACACCGCCACGGCGGCCACGTGGATCGCCTTCGCCGGCACCGTCCACGCCGGGTGGATGGCGGCGGAGTGCCCGGTGAGCCCGGTCGCCGCGACCGCAACCGCGGCGAAGGCGAGCGCCAGCACCGGCCGCCGCGCCAGCGCGAGCGCCCAGAGCGCGAGCAGCGCCAGCCCCGCGCGCGCCGCCTCCAGGTGGCCCGGACCCGTCTCGAAGAGCAGGTGGCGCAGCGGCGCGTCGCCGTGCGCCCCCCGCGCGTACGCCGCCCACGCCAGCGCGTGCGCCGGCAGCAGGAGCGCGGCGGCGCAGGCGAGAGCGAGCGCCACCCGCCGCACCCGCGCCTCCGCCGAGGCACGCGAGGCGACCATCAGCAGGAGCACCCCCGCCAGCGCGGCGAGCGCCCCCACGCCCGTCCCCCGCAGCACGGGGGCGAGGCGGGGGATCGACGGCCGGACCAGGCGCTCCTCGGGGTGCTCCGGCGGCGCGGGCCCCACCTCCCCGCCCGCGCCCGCCACGAAGAAGACGAAGCTGTTGCCGACCGTGTGCCCGTCTGCCGAGAGGGTGTGCCACTGCACGCGGTAGCCGCCCGGCGCCAGCGGCGGCAGGTCGGCGACCAGCGCTGCCACGTCGCGCGGGTCGCGCGCCACGGTGAGGGTGACGCGGCTGCTCAGGCCGATCAGCACGATCCCGCTCGACCCCGCCTCCACTGGCTCGGTGAAGCGCAGCACCAGCCGCGCCGGCGCCTCGCGCAGCGTGTCCCCCGCCGCCGGCCGCGACGAGAGCAGCCCCGCGTGCGCCCGCGCCGCCACCGGCAGCGCGAGCAGGAGAGCGGCGGCGACCGTCAGGCATCGGAAAAGCATCTCACGCAGAGACGCAGAGACACAGATAGAACGGCTCACCTCAGGGCTGCCACCGCACGCCGGCGTAGAGCGAGCGCCCGTCCGCCGGGTTGAAGAAGCGGCCGCCGGCGTCGTCCACCTGCACCGAGGGCGAGTAGCGCTTGTCCGTCAGGTTGCGCGCCTCCACGAACGCGGTGGTCTTCAGCCGCGCCACCAGCAGCTCCGCCCTCGCGCCGAACACCATCCACCCCTCGTTCTTCACCGTGTTGCCGCTGTCCACGAAGTAGCTCGACGGCACCCACTCCACGCTGGGCCTCAGCGTCAGCCCCGCCGGGTGGCGATAGACCAGCTCGCCCTGCACCACGTGCGACGGCGCGCCGGGGATGTCGTTCCCCTCGTACTGCGCATCGCGCACGAAGTGGTAGCGCGCGAAGGTGTAGGCGAGGCGCGCTCCCAGCCGGTCGCCGCCGCCCGCGGCGGTGAAGAGCGAGCCGGGAAGGGTGTACCCCACCCCCGTCTCCACCCCGTAGTGCCGCGTGCGCTCCGCGTTGCGGTAGGTGGGGACGGTGAAGGGCGCGCCGGGGAAGGGCTGCACGTTCTGGTTGAGGATCTCGTCGCGCAGCTCCACGTCGTAGGCGGCCACGTTCCACTCCACCCCGCCGCGGCGCCCGCGCGTCCCCAGCTCGAGCTGCCACGCGTCCTGCGCGTCCACGTCCACGAAGCCGGGGACGGTGAGGGAGTTCAGCTCCAGCAGCAGCGGCGGCTCCGAGGTGCGGCTGGCATTGGCGAAGAGCTGGCCGCCGACCGACGGCAGCTCGTAGAGCAGGCCCAGGCGCGGCATCCACGCCTCGAACAGGCGCCGGTCGCTCTGATCGCCGTCGGAGAGGAAGCGGTCGGCCACGCGCCGCACGTCGCGCGCGTAGCGCATCCCCACCACCGACGTCAGCCGCGGCGCGATGCGAAGCGCATCTTCCGCGTACACCGCCACGCCCCCCGCCACGTCGCGCTGGTCCTTGGCCAGCGCACCCTCGTCGCCGCCCGCGTTCACGAACTGCTTGTCGTCGATGTTGCCGTACGTCGGCTGCACGCCAAGGGTGATGCGGTTCTCGCGCCCGGCCAGCGGCGTGGTGTTCTCGACGCGCAGCTCCGCACCCCAGTCGCGGCTCACCTGGTCGATCACGCGGAAGATGGGGTGCACGATGTCGCGGTACTGGAAGTACGGCGCCATCTCCACCCGGGTGTTGCGCCCGAGCTGGGCCCGCATCTGCACGCCCACGTGGTGCAGGTCGTAGTCGCGCCCCCAGCGGTTGGCCACGTTGCCGGGAACGGCGAGGGTGGGATCGTTTTCGAGCTCCGCCGCGGTGAGCGAGCCGGGGAGCTCCTCGCGGACGTGGGCGAAGAGGTAGAAGGTGCGCAGGTCGACGGCCGGCGAGAGCGCGTACCCCAGGTGCAGGTTCACGCGGTCGCGCTGCTGGGCCGCGTGTTGGCGGTACCCGTCCAGGTCGGTGCGGGCGTAGCTCGCGTAGTAGTTGAAGCGCCCCAGCACGGCGCCGCTCGACGCCTGCCCCTTGAAGAAGCCCTGGCTCCCCCCCTCGGCCACGGCGTTGAAGGGGGACGAGGTGTACCCGGTCTTCGTCTCCAGGTCGATGGCGCCGCCCAGCGTCGACCCGCCGTAGCGGAGCGCGTTGGCGCCCTTGTAGACCTGCACGTCTTCGGTGGTGAGCAGCTCCAGGCTCTCAAAGTCGGTGAAGCCGTCGGCGTTGCGGTACGGCATCCCGTTCACCAGCAGGTTCACCCCCCGCAGGTGGAAGTTGTTGCGCAGCCCCGAGCCGCGGATGGAGAGCTGCGTCTCGTCCGCCGCCCCGAAGCGCGCCGCCGCGTACACGCCGGGAACGAAGCGCAGCACGTCGCCCAGGTTGGCCTGGCGGGTGGCGCGGATCTCGTCGGGGGTCACCAGGTGCACGCTCCCGGGCACCTGCGCCATCCGCTCGCGCACCTCGGCGAGCTCCGCCGTGCTGCCGATGGCCGTCACCCCCTGCAGCACCACCGCCCCCGCCCGCAGCTCGATGCGCACCTCCGCCGCGCGCCCAGCCTCCACCGCCACGGCGGCGGTGGCGGGCTGGTAGCCGAGCCGCTCCGCCGTGAGCGTGTACCCGCCGGGCGCCAGGCGGGTGATGGAGAAGCCCCCTGCCGCGGTGGTGGTGGCGGCGCGCTGCGTCCCCTGGATGCGCACGGTGACGCCCGCCAGCGGCTCCGCCGTCCCCGCGGCGGTGACGGTCCCGCGGATGCTCCCCGTCTCCTGCGCGGCGGCAGGCGCGGCAGCCAGGAGCAGGAGGGGAAGAACGTTTCTCACGAGTCGTGTGAACACGGTCGATTCCTTTATCGGATTGTCCGAATTCCCCGATCGTCCGTGCGCTCTCTCCGCGCCTCGGTGCCTCTGCGTGAGGCCACTCCCGGCTGCGTGCACGACGCGACCGCGGAACCGGATCGGTTACGAGATCGTTGGGATTTTTGGGATTCGGATGCAGGCGGACGCCTGCGCTCAGGCGGGGAGGACCGGCGGTGCGGTGGGGAACGGCAGGACGAAGTGCTCCCGCCCGGGGAGGGCGGTGCCGGGCAGCGCGGACCGGGTCTCTTCGACGCGGACGACGGGTGCGCCGACGCGCAGCTCCGCGCGCGGGGCCTCCAGCGCGAACGCCGTCCCCGCGCAGGCGACGACGCAGCTGCAGCCGTCCGCGTGCGAGGGCGCGCCGTTCGGGTCGTGCGACGCCTGCGTCGCCACGTGGTGCGCGCCGCCGTGCCCCGCATGCGCGGCGCCCGCCTGCGCGATCGCCGAGTGATGCGGGCAGGGATGCAGCACCAGCGCGTCTCCGCCCCAGCCGAAGGCGAAGACGAGCAGCGCCCAGAGGGCGGTCAGGCGGAACAGCGGCGAGATGCGCACGGTGAAAAGATAGCGTACGTCCGGGAATCAGGAAACGGCGTCTCACGCGGACACGCGGACACGCGGACACGCGGAGACACGAAGGGCGAGCGGAGAACGTCGGGCTACGCCTTTGGGACGATCTGCTTTCAGAACGTGCCGACCAGTCGTTTCAGGGACTTCTCGAGGCGCTCCTGGCTGAACTCTTCGATCCTGGCATTCGCGAGCCGGGAATCGCTGGGCCCACTGATGTCGAGCTGCGCGGCTGCCGCCTTCTGCTTGAGCCCACGCCGGTTGCACTCCCGCACGATCAGGAATGCGAGGTCCGCTCGCACGCGATCTTCGGCGGCGTTCGGAAGATTCAGCCGCTCGAACAGATCGTCGCGGATTACCGGACCGATGGAGTCATCACTCATCTCGTACCTTGCTCAAATCGAATGGGGCACGCGCACTCGCGCCCCCGCTCGATCAGCGCGGCAGTGACAGTCTCGCTGGTACGTACCTGCATCCGGCGTTCAACCGAAGCGGCGAGCTCGTCTTATTCTTCAGGTCGGCCAGCACTGAATCTGGCGGGATCTCTGGCTGCATGGTGCACCGTATCACCATCACTCGTTCACCTTTTTTCGGCTGTTTGACACCGAGTAGGACATCGGGCAGATAGGAAGGCTCCTGCGGTGGAAGATCGGATAGGCCATCGAGAGAGAACACGAGGAGGAGATGAAACCCGTCCGAGATACACAGGCGGCATTCCAGCAGATCGTTCGCGCTCCACTCCAACCAGGCGTCCCGATTGGGCTCGATCGGCAACACCGGAGAATCCGAAGCAGCATTCCATCGCAGGATGCGGATCGGCGTCTGGATCACCTGCTCACGGCCGCGAATCGGAACAACATCAGGAATCGCTCGTAGCGACACGTATGCTCGCTCACGCTGGATAATGATGTTCTGCGATGCCGAGCTGTGGATGGACAATCTCCCCGACAGCAATCCGTCATCGGCTACAGTCGCGTTGTCCAATGCGACACGAATCCATGGCTGTTGCCGTTTCTGCATCGCGTCGGCACTGATCACCACAAACACGAACAAGACCACCGGAAATATTGCGGTGAGGAGCAACGCCGAGAGAACGGCCAGACTGGGCAGCACTCGGCTTGGCCAACCGACTTGCACTCCCACACCCCCCAACACAAGCACGTTCAGAACTATCAGGATCATTAACAGCATCAACAACAGCCAAGTCCCCACTTCTCCTCCTATCGCAGTACCAACCGCCGAAAGGAAGAGCGCGAGCGAAGCCGGGAACGCAGCGAGATAGTTCACCATGCTGCGTTCGAAGGCGGGTATTCTGAACGCCCTTGACAGGAATCCGGAAAGCAGGACTGCGGAACCGACCGCACCGACCGCATGCAGTAGGAATGGCCACTGGGCGGCGACATCGTCGACAACGGACTTCGGTGTCGCGGATGCGAGAGACGTCAGGTGACCACCGGAGAAGGCCAGTATCAAGTCAAGCGCGAGGACCGCGCAGACAAGTGTGCCGAATGGCGGCAGAGTCAGCTTGTCACTCGCGCGCAACGCGCGAAGCCGATTCCAAAACGAACGCGGCTGTGAAAGCATGCTCCACGACAGAGACGCAACCTCGCCCGCCCAGCGCCCAAGCGCCTCAGCGGTTTTGTCGACGTTGGCGAACATTACTTTGCTCCGCATGAACCAGGGTCTGCGGCTGGACGGGACACGGAGAATAATGCATCGATGCCGTATCTCCCAAGTGACGTGATCTCTACCGCCGACAGGAACAGGTGCACCTTATTTGAGATACGCCGGCAAGATGTGGCACGGCCTTCGACACCGTCCACGTGATGGCGGAATGAGTGCTCAGATGCGGCGCGACAGCATCCTACTTGCTCCCCTGAGCGGGGACGGCCACGCTACCTGCTGTCCACTCCTCCGACGCCGACAGCCCTACGACCGCGCATCCGGCGGCTGCACCCCCGGGCGCTCGCGCGCGATGCGCTCGGTGGCCTCGGCGCCGTCCATCCCCGGCATCGACACGTCCATCACCACCACGTCGGGGCGCAGCGCGCGCGGGCCAGCGCCTGCGCGCAGTCGCCCGCCTCGCCCACCACCTCGATCCCGGGGCTCGCCTCCACCAGCGCGCGCAGCCCGGTGCGCACCACCTCGTCGTCGTCGGCGAGCACCACGCGCAGGATAGACATGGAAAGCAGAGAGAGGCCCGGCGGCTCCCTCTGCGTCTCTCAGTTCCTCTGCGTTCTCGCGCGAAGCGCCCCTATCCAGCCGTGCACCCCGCCGCGGAGGCGGATTCCGGCGTGCGCGTCAGCGTCCCCACCACCACCGCGCCGGTGACGGGCGGCGCCCCCTGCTGCGGCGCGAGGCGGCCGCCGATGGAATACACGCGCCCGCCGATCACCGGCGTCACGTGCACGTGCCCGCGCCCGAAGGGAAGCGGCTGCGCCACCTGGCTCCACGCGCCGAGCGTCCCGTCGCGCCCCAGCGGCGCGCGCCAGACGAGCTCGCTGAAGCGCGCGTTGTCCTCCACGCCGCCCACCACCCAGAGCGCGCCCTCGTGCACGAAGGCCGAGTGCGTGGCATAGGCGTGCGGCATCTCGCCCACGCGCCGCCACTCGCCCAGGCTGCCGTCGCGCAGGATCTCGGCGCGGAGCACGCTGGCGTGCTGCACCGGGCTGCGCGCGGGGTTCCCCGCCAGCCCGCCGATCACGTAGACGGCGCCGTGGTCGACCGCCACCGCGTGGTGCGAGCGCGGCTCGGGGAGGGGCCGCAGCGTCTGCCACGCGCCCAGTCTCCCGTCCGTCCCCAGCCGCACGGCGAACACCCCCGCCTCGGCCTCGGCGGCGCCCTGCCCGCCCACCACGTACACCCGGCCGTCGTGGTAGAGCGACGGGTGATGGAAGCGCGGCGCCGGCAGCGGCGGGCCCGCCGTCCACGCCCCCAGCGACCCGTCGGCGGCGATGGGCGCCGTGTACGTGTCGGCCACGCGCGTGAGAGTGCGGAGTCCCTCCCCGGTCGCGATTTGCCCGCCGGTGAGCACCACGAATCCGTGCGCGGCCACCGCGCTCGCGCCGGCCAGCGGGCGCGGGAGCGGCGCGGTCGCGGTCCACGGCCCCGGCACCCCGTCGGCGCCGATCGTGGTGCGCGCGACGGAGTCGAACATCGCGCGGTAGTTCGTCCCGCCGCCGGCGTAGATCACGTCGCTGCGCCCCACGCGTGCGTGGAAGACGACGTGGTGGTCGCGGGCGGGGGCCACGGGCGCGGCGCACTGCCAGCGCACGCCGGCGCCGGGCGCCTGTGCCAGGGCGGCGGCCGGCAGGAGCAGCGGGAGCCCCGCCAGGGCAATGGAGCGTCTGGGGATGTGCATGGGGATCGGGAAGAAGGAGGATGCGGCAGGGGCAGCGGCTCTGCGGGCCTCTGCGTCTGGGCGTGAGATGCTTTCGCCGTTCCCGGGGTTTACCGCCGCACGGCGGTGAACGCACGCCGCACCGCCAGCACGCGCAGCACACCGGCCAGCGTATCTCCCCGCGCGGCGGCGCGCAGCTCGAACGGCACCAGCATCCGCCGCCCGCTGAGTACCAGCAGCGACCCGCGAATGGTCCCTTCCGCCTCGATGCTCCCCTGCCCGTGCAGCTCGGCCGTCACCCGCGCGCCCTCCTGCCCCAGGACCAGCCAGCCGCTCTCCCGCGGCCCGTTCGCCGTGGTCCAGAACATCGTCCACCGCCCCGCCACGTTCGCCGGCGGCCCGGTGCTGTCCGCCACCACCGCGGCCGTGTCCGGCGCCGCGGCCGCCTGCCGCCCGCACGAGAGGTCCAGCCGCGCCGCGCTCCCCATCGCGACCAGCTCCGCCATCGCCCGCCGCGCGCACGGCGGGAACGAGGGGACGTGCCCCACGTCCGGGAGCACCAGGTGCGCGCCGCGGGTGAGCGTCGACGCCACGAGCGCGCCCCAGCGCGGCGGCGTCACCGGGTCCGCGTCGCCGCTGACGACGAGCGCGGGCACGTCCGACCGCACCGGCTCGGCGTACCCGGGCGGCGGGGTCCCCCGGGGCCACGCCGCGCAGGCACGCTCCAGGTTGCGCACCAGCGCGTCGCCCAGGAAGGTGCCGGGCGCGGCGCCCTCGCCCGGCCGGATCTGCACGAGGTCCTCGCTGCAGACGACGGAGAGGTACACGCCCGGGCTCAGCGTCTCCAGCACCGGGAGCATGCCGCCCGCGCCGAGCGAGACCAGCGCCTCCGGGCGCCCCTCGGCGGCGGCGCGCGCGGCGTCCGGCACCCGCTCCGCGCCGGCGCGGCCGTAGAGGGCCATCAGCAGCGACCCCGCCAGCACGGCGCGGGTCACCACCAGCGTGTCCGCATCCCCGTCCCCCGCCTCCAGCGGGAGCCGCGCGGGCGCGCTGTCGGCCCTGGCGAGCGCGCGGGCGACGTCTCCGGGGAGGGTGGGGTGCGCGGCCGCCAGCCGGTCCAGCACCGCCTGCGCGTCGTGCGCCACGTTCAGCGGCAGCGGCGTGGCGGGTGGATAGACGCCGCGCAGGGTGAGGGTGCGCACCCGCTCCGGGTGGCGCCGCAGGTACGCCAGCGCCGGCCGGGTGCCGTAGGAGACGCCGACCAGGTCGGTGCGCGCGTACCCCAGCGCGGCGCGCACCCGCTCCAGGTCCTCCACGTAGTTCGCGGTGAGGTAGAAGCGCGGGTCCACGCCCCACCGGCGCCGGCATGCGTCCAGCCGGCCGAGCGGGAAGTCGCCCGTGACCCAGGCCCGCGCCGTGGCGCCGCGCGTGCCGAGGGGGCACTGCAGCCCGCCTGGCCCCGTCCCCCGCTGGTCCACCAGCACGACGTCGCGCCGCTCCCGCACCTCCGCCAGCTCCCGCGCCACCGACGCCGCGCCGTCCGTCGCCGCCTGCCCCGGCCCGCCGCTGAGATAGAACACCGCGTCCGGCTCCGCGCGGGCCGAGCGCGCGCGCAGCACCATCACCCGCAGCGCGATCTGCCGCCCCCGCGGCGCCGCCGGGTCCTCGGGGACGCGGATCACCCCGCAGCGCACCTCCCCCTCCACCCCGTCGACCGGGCAGCGCCGGAACCGGGGCTGCGGCGCACCTCCATCCGCCGCCCCCATCGTGGACACGAGCAGCAGCAGCGCGGCGGGGCGAAGGAGACGGGGAATCGCCCTGCCGGTCTCGATCACGAGGTCTCCTCGACCCCCAGGTAGGCCAGGAAGGCGCGCGTCAGCTCGCGCGCCAGCTTGGGGTCCGACCAGCCGGCCTCGGCCAGCCAGGGGGTGTCGAAGAGGACCGCCTCGCGCAGCGTGTTGCCGACGAGGAGCATGGCGAAGGGGAAGGCCTGGCTGGGGCCCGGGTGGCGGATCTCGCCGCGGCGTGCTTCGACGGCCGGCGCCAGCGCCGCCAGGGTGCGGCGATTGGCCTCGTCCATCCGCGCGCGCAACGCCCGGTCCGAGCGGGCGCGCAGGTCCAGGGCGCGCAGCGTCCCCCGGTGCTCGCGGTAGAACGCCGTCGCCCCCGTCAGCAGGTCGAACACGAGGGTGGCCAGCGGCGCCCCGCCCTCCGCCGCCAGCCGCTCCACCTGCGCGGCGACGAACGCCGCCTGCGCCTCGTAGACGCGCTCCTCCAGGTGCCGCAGGAGCGCGTCCTTCCCCTTGAACCGTCCGTAGAAGACGCCGGTGGTGACGCCCGCCCGCGCCGCGATCTCCGCGAGCGCCGCCTCGTCGAAGCTCTTCTCGCGCAGCACCTCCTCCGCCGCCCGCACCAGCCGGCCGAGAGACGCCTCGCTCCGCGCCTGCCTGGGTGGGTGAATCAGCATCGCACTTCTCGATTTATAATCATAATTATAGTTATGATCGTGAGCGTGCGATGTCAACCAATCTCTCCGTGCCTCTCTGCGTCTCTGCGTGAGATTTGCCGTTCCCGTGTCCCACGCGTACACTGCAGAGCTTCGAAACTCCGTCCGCCCCGCCGGCGACGTAAATCCCTTCCGCAGTCCCTGCCTCCCGCCACACGCCTCAGGAGAAACGACCCGTGCCCCGTTTCATCCGCCCCGTCCTCGCGTTCGCTCTCGCCGCCGGCCTCGCTCCCGCTTCCGCGCGCGCCCAGGCGCCCGACCCGCGCGTGGGGCTGAAGGCGGGGATGACCGACGCAGGCGTCGCCATCCGCGGCATGCGCCTGGTGGGCAGCGCGCCGCGCACCGGCAAGTTCGCCGAGGCCGACAACAGCGACCTGGCGTTCACCGGCCGCTACGCCATCCAGGGCAACTTCAACGGCTTCCAGGTGTGGGACCTGGCCGACCCCGCGCACCCGGCGCTCGTGGCCTCGGTCGTCTGCCCCACCGAGCAGGGCGACGTCTCCGTCTTCCGCAACCTGCTCTTCGTCTCGGCCGAGTCGATGTCCAGCCGCAACGACTGCGGCGAGCAGGGCGTGCCCCAGCCCGAGAGCCGCGACCGGATGCGCGGCATCCGCATCTACGACATCAGCGACATCCGCCATCCGCGGCCGGTGGCGCGGGTGCAGACCTGCCGCGGCTCGCACACGCACACCCTGCTGGCGGACCCGCGCGACCCCACCACCGTCTACGTGTACGTCTCCGGCACCTCGCCGGTGCGCTCACCCAACGAGCTGGCGGGGTGCTCCGACGCCGACCCCGCGCAGGACCCGAACAGCGCGCTCTTCCGCCTCGAGGTGATCCGCGTTCCCGTGGCGCACCCCGAGCAGGCGGCCATCGTGAGCTCGCCGCGGGTGTTCAGCGGCCTGGCCGAGCCCCCGCGCCACCACGGCACCGCGGTCGACGAGGCCGAGGCCGCCGCCGCCCGCGCGCGGGGCGAGTTCGTGGCCACCCTGCTCGGCTCGCCGTTCATCCTTCCGCCCGAGCTCGCCCAAGGGCTGCTCGCCGAGATGGTGAAGGCGCGCGGCGGCACCGGCGCGCCCACCGCGGCCGACAGCACGATGCTGCGCCAGGCGCTCCCCGCGATCATCGCCGGGCTGATCGGCGAGCGCCCCGGGGCGGGCCCCACGCAGTGCCACGACATCACCGTCTACCCCGAGATGGGGGTCGCGGGCGGCGCCTGCGCCGGGTACGGGCTGCTGCTGGACATCCGCGATCCCGCCCACCCGGTGCGCACCGCGGCGGCGGCGGACTCGAACTTCGCCTTCTGGCATTCCGCCACCTTCAGCAACGACGCCGGCAAGGTGCTCTTCACCGACGAGTGGGGCGGCGGCGCCCAGCCCAAGTGCCGGTCCACCGACCCCGCCACCTGGGGCGCCGACGCCCTCTTCATTCGCGCCGGCAGCGACCTGCGCTTCCAGGGCTACTACAAGCTCCCCGCGCCGCAGACGCCGCAGGAGAACTGCGTGGCGCACAACGGCTCGCTGGTGCCCATCCCCGGGCGCGACGTGATGGTGCAGTCGTGGTACCAGGGCGGCATCTCGGTCTTCGACTGGACCGATCCGGCCCATCCGAAGGAGATCGCCTTCTTCGACCGCGGGCCGGTAGACGCGTCGCGGCTGGAGCTCGGCGGGACCTGGTCGGCGTACTGGTACAACGGGGTGATCGTGAGCTCCGAGATCCTGCGCGGGCTCGACGTGCTGGAGCTGGTGCCCGGCCCCGACCTCACGCAGAACGAGATCGACGCCGCGAAGACGGTGCGCGTGGACTACCTGAACGCGCAGTCGCAGCAGCGCATCACCTGGCCGCCCTCCTTCGCGCTCTCGCGCGCGTACCTGGACCAGCTCGAGCGCTCGGGCGGAATGACCCGGGCGCGGATCGACGCCACCCGGGCGGCGCTCACCCACGCGGAATCGCTCTCCGGCGAGGCCCGGCGCTCGGCCCTCTTCTCGCTCGCCTCCATGACCGGCACCTACGCGCCCGGCTCCAGCGACGCGCCGAAGGTGCGCCTCCTGGCCCGGAGCATCGCCGACCTCATGGAGCGGTGAGGCTCCCTGAAGCAGACGAAGACGGCCCCGCCGCTCGCGAGGAGCGGCGGGGCCGCGCCACAAGCCCGACACCTGGACGTTGCACGACCTCTTCCAAGGCGCTCCTTGGTCCGTTTATGGCCCGCGGCGCTCGCCACCCACGTGTAGCGCCCTCACTCCCAGTGGAGCCCCGGCGTCCGCGGGATATACGCCGGTACCCGGCGAGTGCGAGACGTGCCGAGCGAACCATAATGGGGTTCGGCGGCACGATTGCCGTAGGGCATGAAAAAGGTTCAGATTTGTAAGTGCGCGTTGGACAATCATCACATGTAGGTCGTGTAGTTCTTGTACGTGGCGTGGGAAGGATATATTCTAATATGACCGCGCGGACAAACCCTCCATTCGAATAGGCCCACGTACCAAATCAAAATAAACCTTGCAGTAACGGCTGACTCCCTCTCATCCCCAACCGAGGTGCACGATGCGTCGCAGAAGCTCACTGACACCAGTCGTTATTGGCCTCATTTCGCTGGCTTCGCAGAACGCCGCAGCGCAATGGCACGAGCCATACGCAAAACCTTCCACCGCCGGTGCGTTCTTAGAACAGCAATTCCAACAGGTGCTTGCCAGTTGCGGAGTTCAAAGACTTGTCACCAGAGTCCTTCGTGAGCCGAGATCAGCAGTCCCCAGCGATCTACAGCTTTTATTCAAACCCCTTATGGATAGTGCACTGACTGTTTCCTCTTTTGATGTTTCGATGCCTACGCTATTCGCATATGTCAGTTCACCCGATGTCTCAGACAACTTAGCCAACCGCTCACGTCTGCTGGCCCTAGATCTTGTAGCTGCGCCCGAGTCGATGCTTCCGGCAGGTAGCTCGAGCACGGTGTACACGCACTCATGCCAGAGTATTGTAGACCTTGCTGCGAACGGTAGTTTGCACTTCGGCATTCCCGGAAATACTGCTAGAGCGGCGTCGAACTCTTCGCGCCAGGTTCACTCCGTGGTCGCGTTGGTCAAGGGGCGATTTACCTCGCCATTCATCGACGCGGGTACGGAACCAGGTCATGAACTGTTTCATAATCTAATCGCTTGGGAATGGTACCAGCGGAATCCGACCGACTCGGCGAACTCAAAGCTCTCCTATTTGCAGTCGTTAAATGGGTTCGCGATAATTCGGTTCTTGAGTATTGGTGCGAACTCTACGAACGAACTCGGAGTCCAAGCCGGTGCAACGGTACCGATTGCCTCTGCAGGTGTTCAACTACGTACGTCTCTAACCACGACAACTCAATTGCGCAGCACTGAGTACGCAAACGGCATCTTCCTTCGACAGACGGTTCTCGATACAACTCGCATGCCGTTCCCTTCGCATACAAGTGTTGTCGGAGTTATTGAGAACCAACGTACCCGGCTTGAATCTGCTGGAGGTGCTTCGCTTTCGGACGGGCGCGTAGTAAGCCAAGTTCAGTATCTGGACGGAGTGCCTGACCTTTTCTGTGATCCTAACTATTGGACGCCACATCGCGAAAGTGGTCCTGACGGAGATCTGGCTGTCTCGGATGCGTCTCGCGTAACGTCTTCAACACCCGCGATCCCCAAGAGTCGTTGCCGATTCACGATTACTTTCACGCCCCGAAACCTTGTACCGGGAAAACAAGTCACTCTGACATATACGCTGCAGCATGAGGATAAAGCTCGTCCCTCCAAGCCCTTAACTATCGCGACGACTGCTGTCCAGTACGCAACTGTGGAGTCGCCCTCGATTACGCCGGCGAATACAAACATACCGAACGCTCGCGTGGTTACTCTGCAGAATCCTGATCGGACGCAATTGAATTGGGATTTATCCGTCAGGATTTCCGAACAGCCGACGCACACGATTGACCGTACAGCCGGCTCGATATCGGTTCAGGACGCAAAGATTGTGTGTCCCGATTCGACGTCCTATGGAGTTGATGCCACATTGATTCTGGTACCAAACACGAATCCGCACCAGCTTCGTGTAACACTCACGATGCCGGCACCAGGAACCATCAAGGCGCGCACCGACTGTCACCTAGAAGGCACCATACCATTTCAGATGACGTCAACTCCCCTTATTTCCGAAAAGTCGGTACCTGCAACACTGCAAATCTATTTGCCGGATGTTCTATCCCCGGCCACCTCACCGGTTCGACCGTAGGCAAGTGCAAGCGGGAAGTAGGTCATGGCTGGCGTCGCTTTGGGGGGTACCCAACCGCAGCGCGGATCGCCGCACCCGCACGGTGCTCACGCGCGCGGAGTTGGCCTCCGGCTCGGCCCGGCGCTCCGCCCTCTTCTCGCTCGCCTCCATGAACGGCACCTATGCGCCCGGCTCCAGCGACGCGCCGAAGGTGCGCCTCCTGGCCCGGAGCATCGCCGACCTCATGGAGCGCTGATACCGAACAGACCGTCTCACGCAGAGACACGGAGACACGGAGAGCCCAGGCAGTTCTCTCTGTGTCTCCGTGTCTCTGCGTGAGACGTATTTCAGGGTACGGAGGGGCAGAACGTCGCGGTCGGCGTGGACGGCTGCCACGCGGTGCCGCCGATGACCGTGCCCACCACGGGAACCGCGCAGAGCCGCAGGGGGGCGATGGCGAACGGGTCCTGCCCCAGCACCGTGAAGTCGGCGCGCTTCCCCGGCTTGATGCTGCCGATCTCGGTTTCCGCGCCCAGCAGGTACGCCGAGCCCATGGTCATGGCGCGCAGCGCCTGGGCCACGGTGATGCGGTGCTGCGGGCCCAGCACGCTGTCGGGCGTGGTGGGCATCACCCGGTTCACCGCGTTCCACATCGAGAACAGCGGCCCCGCGGGCGTCACCGGCGCGTCGGAGTGCAGCGAGAAGGGGATGTTCCGCGCCAGCGCCCAGTCGGCGGCGGCGATGTCGGCCGCGCGCGCGGGACCCAGCGTGTAGCGCTCGTGCTCCGGGCCATAGTACCAGATGTGCCCCGCGAACAGGTTCACCGTGGCGCCCAGCGCCTCGATGGCGTCGTACTGGTCCGGCCGCGCGGCCGGGTTGTGCTCGAAGGTGGTGCGGTGGTCGGTCCACGCATGCGCGGCCTGCAGCCGTCCCACCGCGCGGATCAGCTCCTGGGCGGCCGAGTCGCCGTTCACGTGCACCGCCAGGCGGATCCCCGCGTTCCAGAACGGCTGCGCCAGGGTGAACAGCGAATCGCCCGGCTGCACGTTCCAGATGGGGTCGGCCCCCGGCGCCGGCGGCTTCACGTATCCCGACGAGAGCACCGCCGTGTACCCCTGCACCGAGCCGTCCATGACGATCTTCACCGGGCCCACGCGGATCTTCCCCGTGTCGCGCGCCATCTGCTCCCGCAGGTGCGCCACCGCGCCCGCGCCGTAGTTCTGCACCAGCGCGCTGGCGCTGTACGCTAGGTAGACCCGCGGAAAGGTCGGCGACCGCGCCGCGGTGCCGTACAGCGCGCGGGCGAGCTCCTCCTGCTCCCGCGAGCCCTCGGCGAAGAGCAGGTCGGTGGCGGTGGTGACGCCGGCGCGGCGCATCATCTCGGCGGCGCGGTCCAGCGCCCCCGCCGCGTACAGCGTGAACCCGGGCCTCGCCTTGATGAAGGCGTTGAACGCCAGCTCCAGCGCCGCCACCTCGTCCAGCTCGCCGGTGGGCTCCCCGCCGATCTGCACCACCGCGCCCGAGGCCACCAGCTGCCGCCACACGGCGGGGTTTTCGTTCTCCACCCGCTTCAGCATGGCGTGGTTGCACACCACGATGTGGCCGCTGGCCATCTGCACCATGATGGGCACGGTGCTGCTGGCCTGGTCCAGCTGGCTCGCGGTCAGCCGCGTCCCGTTCCAGTAGATGGGGTCCGGGCCGTACGCGAACACCGGCACGCCCGGCTGCTTCGCCAGCTCCGCGCGGAGCACCGCGATCACTCCCTCCAGCGTCTTCACCCCCGGCTGCAGCGTGCCGTCGGGCATGGGCCGGTCCCAGTATCCCACGTACGGCACGGCGGAGAAGGTGCCGTACATCTGGAAGTGCGTGTGCGCCTCCACGAACCCGGGGAAGAGGATGTTCGCGGCGAAGCGCCGGTCCACGGTGTAGTCGCGAAGCCCGAGCTGCGCCAGCCGGGCCGCGACCGCCGCCGAGTCGCCCACGGCCACGATGCGCCCGTCCTTTACGGCCACCGCCGGCCGCCCGGCGTAGACCGAGTCGGCCTCCATCGTGTAGATCTTCGCGGCCCGGAACATCGTCGCCGTCGACTGGCCGGCGGCGGGAAGGGGGATGAAGAAGGCGATGAGCAGCAGGAACGCGCGGAGAACGCCCACCGGTCGGTGCATGGGTACCTGTTCGGGAGGGAGATGAACGGAAGGGTGCCGCGGAAGGACACGACAAAATACAGATGTTTTATTTCCCGACAAGACATTTGTTCTTGTAGCAGAGACGCGGAGGCACGGAGAGGCTGGGGGTTCCTCTCCGTGTCTCCGCGTCTCTGCGTGAGACGATTTTAGCCAGCCATGCCGCGGAACATCCGAGATGCAGGACGGCTTCCTCGATAAGCCGTCGAAGAAGCGCTCTGCATTGCTCCGCCGCCACAATCCGGAGTGCAGGTATGCTCTGGTGCGCAGGTCGTATCCATCACGCAGGTGAGCTGCGGAGCGCAGGCCCACCCGGCCCCGTTCTGCGGCCGCTACGCTTCTCCACCTGTCCCGAGCGCTTTCCGGCACAGGGATTTCAGCTCGTCGACGTCGGGATGGCCAAGCCGTTCCGCCATCTCGAAGCAGAAGAGGGCTTCGCGGTATCGGCGCGCGCTGTTGATCAGCGCGATCCCCCTGAAGCACAGGGTGTGCATGTCGTACGGATCGAGCCTCAGCGAACGCTCGAAGCAGCGCAATGCTTCGGCCCACTCGCCATGGTTCGCCCTGTCCACCCCCTGTTCCTGCAACGTCGCGGCGGCACGCCTGTGGTAGGACGGCAGGGCCTCGGCGAGCCACGCGTTCGTCTCGGGATCGTCGATGTGCCGCGCTTCCTCGAAGAGCTCCACCGCCTCCAGGACGCGGTCGGTGTCGAGGAGCGCGACTCCCAGGAGGTACGGAGCCCGTGGATTCCGCGGGTCCAGGAGGCGCGCCCGCTCGTAGTACCCGATCGCTTCCTCCGGCCGCTCCGCCTTCTCCGCCTGCAATCCCCTGCGCACCCAGACCTCGGCTTCCTCGTTCCCGGTGGCCGCGCCGGCCGCGTGCTGGCAGATGGGGAGCAGCTGCGAGATCGCGGCCTCGAAGTTCGGGTTGGCATCCTGGAGCTCCCGCGCCTTCTCGAGGCACTCGAGCGCGGCCTTCGGGCGCCGGATCTCGTACAGCGTTACCGCCAGATTCAGCCAGCCGTGAATGAGCCGCGGGTTCAGCCGCACGGCACGCTCGTACAGCTCGACGGCCTCGTCTTTCTCACCCGCTTGCTTTGCTTCCGCCGCGCGCGAGCACAGCCGTTCGGCCTCCAGCATGGCTTCGGGGGAGAGGGGCGAGAGCGCCTCCGGGCCGCCGCCGCTCTCATCCGTCCGCTTCCGGCTCTCCATCAGCCGAGAAAGCCACCCTGCGTCGTCGCTCATCGGGATCCCTCCTCTCTCGGTCCGGGTGTGCCACCAGCGCCGCCGCGTCGCCCGGGTCAGCCGCGGAGACGGCCGCAGCGGCGGATCATCCGCTCCGGGAGCCACCCTCGTCCACGCCGCGACGTCGCTCGTCGGCACGGTCCCGGTCGCGGAATTCGGCGGCCATCCGCCGCAACTCGCGGAGCACTCCCTCCGGACGCAGCCAGCCGAATCCTGCCCCCCGCAGCCGTTCAAGGAGCCGGGCGAAGTCCTCCTCCCTCCACGCGGGTGTCCCGTGCGCCTCCCGCGCCTCCGCCCCGGCGCCGGCAGAGGGCATGTGGCGGGCGAGGAAGACCTCGAGATAGCGGGCCGCGCCCTCATCCCAGTCGCCGGGCGTGCGTGCCTCGAGCTCCCAGTCCAGGAACCACGTCTTCATGACCCCGTCCTCCGCCACGGAGACCAGATGCCGCGCATCGGGGCTGAAATCCACGGAATGCACGCGAGCCGTGTGGCCGGCGAAGACGCGCAAGCAGCGGCCCGACTCCAGCTCCCACACGCGGATGTCCTCTCCGCACGACGCCCCGAAGCGTCCATCGGGGCTGACCGCCACGTCGCCCAGGCGTTCGGCGGAGTGACCCTCGAGCGCGCGCTCGAGCCTGCCCGCGCCCAGGTCCCAGAGCTTCACCACCCTTCCGCTGCCGCAGGAAAGGGCGCGCCGCCCACAGGGGCTGACGCGGATCGCGTACACCGCGTCCAGCTCGCCTCTTTCCTCCGTTCCCGGTGGAGCGTCGAGGATGCGCACCCACCGCCCGGCGGCGACCTCCCACACCCGGAGCCGGTTCTCGGACGCCATCCCTCCGGTGAGCACGTGGCGGCCGTCGGGGGTGAAGCACAGCTCCTCCACCGACACCCGCGCACCCCCGAAGTCGTGCAGGAAACGCCCGGCCGCCTCGTACAGGCGCAGCGCACCGTTGACGGCGATCAGCGCGAGCCGGCCATCGGGGCTGAGCGCGACGGTCTTCCGGCCGTACGCCGCCTCGTCGAACGCGTGCACACAGCGTCCGGTGGCCACCTCCCACAGGCGCGGCACGTCGCCCCCGGAAGCGCTGGAGAGAAGATAGCGACCGTCGTCACTGAAGCTCGTGGAGAACGACGGGGCGGTGTGTCCGGCGAAGGTGCGGACGAGGCTCCCCCCGTCGATCTCCCGGAGAACCAGCTCGTGGGTGCGGGTGCGATAGAGGGCGTGGCGCCCATCGGGGCTGAAGAAGGTACTCCCCCAGATTCCGGGGAGCACGTGCGCGGCGGCTTCCCATCCCCCGCGCAGCGAGGCGCGGGGAAGGTGCCGGTACAGCTCGCCCCATGCGGTGACCGCCTCCGCGCCACGTCCGAAGCCGGGCTGCCCGCGGGCGTCCCCGAGGTGCCGCGCGGCGCCCGCGTAGTCGCCCCGTGCGCACGCCTCTCTCGCGCGCGCCAGGCCCTGGCCGTAGGCCTCGACGATCCGGGCGGAGGTCTCGCTCGCGACGAACCGCTTCAGGGCGGGGGGAGCGGGGTACGCGGGCCCGTCCAGCCGCCAGAGCCGCAGGCCCTGGCCGCCCGCGAGGGCGAACCGGCCGTCGTCGCTGAAGAGGTAGGGAACGATGTGCGCAACCGGATCGGTACAGGTGCAGCGGCACCGCCCGGTGTCGACGTCCCACACCCGCAGCATGCCGTTCGCGCCGCCGGCCGTGACCAGGTGCCCGGGATCGTGGCCGAACCGGAGCCCGTCCACGTCGTCGGGGGCCGTCACCGTCCGCACGCACTCGCCCGTCCCGACGTTCCACACCCTGGCTTCGGCGTCGCAGCGCGAGGCGAGCCACCGCCCGTCACGGCTCCACGCCACCTCGTCGACCGGGCCACCGTGCCCATCCAGCCGGAGGGTGCAGCGGCCGGTCTCCACCTCCCACACCTGCACCACGCCGCCCCGCAGCCCCACGGCCAGGTACCTGCCGTCTCCGTTCAGGGAGAACGAGCACGCCTGGAAGGCGCGCACGGGGTGTTCGTCCGCCACGCTGAAGGTGGCGGCGCACGACCCTGCCTCGACCGCCCATACCTTCAGCGTCTCGTGCCACTCGCCGGAGCGGGCGGCCACGAACCGCCCGTCGCCGCTGAGCCGGGCGTCTCCGGTCTGCAGCCAGTCGCCGCGGAAGACGCGCACACGGTCGTCCGTCTGCAGGTCCCACAGATGGACCGCCGGGCCGCGCACGAACAGCAGGTACCGCCCCTGGAGGTCCAGGAACGCTTCGCGAATGTCCTTCCGGTCGTCGTCGCCCGCCGCCAGGTCGATGGAGCGGAGGCAGCGCCCCGTCCACGCCTCCCAGAGCTCGATCCGCTTCTCTTTCTGCTTCGGGGAAGGCTGGTGCTCCGACAGGGCGTAGCGCCCGTCCGCGCTCAGGCAGACGGGGACCGCGATCCCTTCGCCGGCGCCCAGCGTCTGCACGAGCCGGCGCGAGCGGGGGAGGGCGCCGCGAGCCAGCGCGAGCGCCTGCTTCGCCTCCGGCAGCCGGACGGGCGCCAGCGCCTCGACGGCCGCGGCCAGGTCGCCCCGCTCCAGGTGGGCGAGCCCCGGCAGGTGCGCGGCGTGCAGATCGTCACCGTTCGCGCGTTGCGCCTCTTTCAGCGCCAGGATGAAGGCGGCGTCGTCCTGCTGCGCGCCGCGCCACGCGAGGAGCCCCCGGTTGTAGGTGGCTTCGAGGTGATGGGGCTGGAGGCGGAGGGCCTGGTCGAACACCGCCTCCGCCTCTTCCCGGCGCCCCAGGTCCAGCAGGCTGACGGCGCGGTTGTTCAGGTTGTCGGCCACGTCCGTGCCCGTCTGGGGAGACTGGCGGGGGGAGGGGAGCCCGGTCTCCACGCGATGGAGGTCCTGCAGCGTGGCCGCGACCTCTTCCAGGTCGTCCGGACGCGCGGCGGGGGACTCCCTGAAGCATTCGCGCAGCAGGGCGGCGAGCGGGTCCGGCATACGGGGGAGGGCCCCGGCGCGCACGCCCCGGCGCAGGTGGCTCTCCAGGGCCGGCAGCGCCAGCTCCCCGGACATCCAGGCCCTCTCTCCGGCGAACATCTCCAGCACCAGCAGCCCCCAGCTCCACACGTCGCTCGCCGCCGTCACCCGTTCGCCCCGCGCCTGTTCGGGCGAGCAATACGCCGGCGTCAGGGGCCCGTCGCCCCCCGCGTCGGAGATCGCCCGCGCCAGGCCGAAGTCCGTGACCTTCGCGACGCCGTCCGTGGTCATCATGACGTTGGACGGCTTCAGGTCACGATGGACGACCCCTCTGCCATGTGAAAACGCCAGCCCCCAGGCGCACTGCACGGCAACGTCCAGGATCCGCCCGAGCGCCGCCTGCGGCCCGCCGTCGTAGAGCCTCTCCGTGGCGATCCACGAGGCGAGGCTCCCTCCCGCCACGTACTCGGCGAAGACGAGGGGAATGCCGCCTACGCTGCGGACGTAGTAGCAGCCGACGGCATGCGGGTGCAGCCCCAGGCTCACCCAGGTCTCGGCTTCGCGCGCGACGCGGTCGCGGCCGGCCGGGTCCAGCCGGTCGGGCCGGGGAACCTTCACGGCGAGGTCGTCACGCCACCCGCGGTGGAACACGCGGTAGACGCGCCCGAAGCCGCCCTGGCCCAGCGGCTCGACCACCTCGTAGAGGCCGTCGAAGAGCACCGTCCCCGGATGCCACCGCTCGGGAAGGGCGTCCGTGGTGCCCGCCGGCGCGCGCGGCTCCGCGAGCCCCACGGTGGTGGCCGGCGGGACCGGGTGCCGCTCGTCGGAAATGGCCGGCGGGGCTCCCGTTCCGGAAGAACGTGCGGCCATCTCCCTCTCCCTCAGGAACGCCGTGCCGCCGGCACCCGCGCGACGGACGCGAGCGCCTCGCGCAGCTGCGACGCATCCTGGTATCGCTGCGCCACGTCGTCCGTGACCGCGCGATCCACCACGGCGGCGATGCCGGGGGGGACCCCGGGATCGCGGCTGCGAATCGGCATCACCTCTCGTTCCAGGATGTCGGCGAATGGACGGTTTTTGCCGACGCTGCGCGGGACGCTTCCCGTGAGCAGGTGGTAGAGGGTGGCTCCCAGGCTCCAGACGTCGCTTGCGGGCCGGGTGTATTTGAAGTCGAGCAGCTGGTCGCGCGACATGTAGGCGAACGTGCCTCCCCGCGCGCCGGTAACGGTGAGGCCGGAGAGGCCCGCGAGCAGAAAGTTCTTGCCAAGCCCGAAGTCCGAGAGCCGGGCCATCCCGCGGCCGGTGAGCAGGATGTTCTCCGGCTTGATGTCGCGATGCACGAAGCCCCGCGCGTGGGCGTAGCTCAGGCCGTCGAGCACCTGAAGCACGATCCCGCACGCTTCCGCCGGCGGGAGCTTTCCCCCGCGCTCCTCCACCAGGGACCGCACGCTCCCGCCCTCGCAGTATTCCATCACGAAATAGAGCTTCCCGTCCTCCATTCCGTGATCGATGAGCCGCACGATGGCGGGATGAGCGAGGCTGCGCGTAACGTCGATCTCACGCCGGAAAATCGCCAGCGCGCGTTTGTCCGTGCCGAGCCGCGCACGGATCTCCTTGATCGCCACCGTCTCCCCGGTCTCCCGGTGGCGTGCGCGGTAGACGATCCCCATCCCGCCTTCCCCGATCCTGCCCAGCCTCTCGTATGCGGAGAGGCCGCCGCCCGAGCCCGGGGCATCCGCCAGGGGACGGCCGTCCGTGTACGCGGCACCACCCGACCCTGGAGCCCGCGTCTCGACCTCGACGCGGAGCACCGTCTGGCCGGCCTCGACGACGTCGCCATCCTCGAGCGCCACGTCCGCAGGGCCATCCGCCGCGTCCCCGAGCCCCTCCTGCGCGCGCCCCCCGTAGCGGACGCCGTTGACGATCGTTCCGTTGGAGCTGCCGAGATCGTGCAGCCTGGCTTCGGGCGGATCGGCTTCCAGGATGAAATGGTAGCGGGAGGCGGACAGATCGTCGTCCGGAAGATGCACGTTGCAATCGTGCGCCCGGCCGAAAACGCGGATCGCGTGCCTGTCGAAGGTGAAGACGCTGCCCCGTAGCGGACCGGCGGCTACCCTGAGAGTGACCGTGCTTCGCATGCGACGCATGATATCCTGAAAGAACGACTCATAAAAGATCACGCAGAGACGCGGAGACACGGAGAGGCTGGGGGTTCCTCTCCGTGTCTCCGCGTCTCTGCGTGAGACGAATTTTCAGCGGGAGTACGGGTGCTCGAGGCTCAGGTAGAGGAACACGCCGCGCTCCCCGCGGCTGGGGCCGACATACCGGGAACCTCAACCGGGTCGCAATCGCGCAGGTGGGTTGCTGCGGCGGAGCGAGGCGGCTCGGATGGCTTTTCATCGCGCTCCACGAACGCCACCAGCGCCCCGACCACGCGGCGGTAGACAACCGCCAGCGCGTCGGCTTCGGCCTCCTGGCCCTCGAACCTCGCGGTGCCTGCGGCGTCGAGCCGTGATGGATCTAGCCCGTAGCTGGTGTTCGGGACATGCGCGAGCCGCAGGTGCGCCAGCTCGTGGAGGATGGCGAATTCCTGTTCGCGAGGCGGCAGGTGGTCGCCCAGGTAAATCGTAGCCGACCCCGGGGTGCGAATCAGGCACGCGTCCAACTCCAGCGACCTCCTCGTCTCCACCTCGACGTTCGCGGTGGAAGCCAGCCAGTAAGACCACTGCAGCGCGCGCTCGTCACGGTTCCCCCCGCGCAGCACCTCCACCCGCGCTCCTCTGCGGCGGCCGCCGGTGTCGAACCCGTCCAGCACCATGTAGAAGGAGGGGAGGAGCCCCCCTAGGCGCTGCAGGTCCCCGTCCAGCCGGTCCCGCTCGACGCGCGGGATCTCGTGGAGCAGTGAGCACACCAGCGCGTCGTGGGTGATCCACTGCGCGTGGGTGGCGGGTGGGGACCACGCTGCTCGCCCCTGCGCCATCTCCACGTGGAAGGCGGCGATGCGCCGCGCCAGCCCCGCCAGGAACCGCGTCGGGGCATGCTCCGTGTCGCGTCCCCCGAGCTTCACCCACCGGAGGCGCTTGGCGATTTCGGCCGCAAGGTCGTCGCTGCAGGTGACACCGAACGAGAGCGGCCGAAGCGCCCAGTCGAAGTAGTCGCGAACACCCCCTGGCTCAGCGTACCACGCGTCGTCGACGAGGTCGCGCTGCGCCACCGTCCGGCAGATGCGGTCCAGCCACCGCGGCCTGTGGAGCGCGAGCGCAGCGGGCCCGCCCGCGGGGACACCGTGGCCGATGAAGATGACGAAGCTGCGCCCTCGGGCCGGAGGCTTCTCCGGCGGGAACGGCGACGACTTCGGCCGCCGGTGCGCCGCGAAAAGGCTGCGGAGCCCGGCATGCAGCGCAGAAACCCACGATCCCGTTCGTTCCGCCACGCCCCGGGTGAACTCGACAACCACCGGGTCTTCGAGCACGTCCAGTTCCGCCCGGCTGCGCTCGTCCACCTCGGACGCCCCGGCGGGCGCCCCCACCTGCACCTGCTGGCCCACCGCCATGGCCGCTCGCGCGCCCACCCGCTGGTAGGGCAGCGGCCACAGGCGGTCGCGCCCGGCGTTGTGGATACCGCGCCCTCGCACCTCGCGCGCGGGTCCGTCCAAGCCCTCGCGGGCAGAGCGCCAGACGAGGCCGCGCTTAATGCGCCGCTCTAGCACCTGCGCGAATGCGGCGGCCTCGCGCCCACGCATCACTTCACCCAGCACGCCCATCAGGGCATCACACTCAAGCCGGTGCGTGTCGTGGCGCCGGCCGAGGAAACAGCGCTGCGCCCGCGCGGACAAAGCGGGCGCGATCACCCTAAGCAGCACCGGCAGGAGTACGGCCGCGGCGTCGGGTCGCGTGGCCTGCGCCCACAGGTCCAGCGCCGCCACGGTCGCGTCGGTAAGCGGCATGGACAGCCCCGCCAGCGCGCCCAACTCCTCCGCGCGCGCCACTACCACCTGGCGACTCACTAGGTAGCGCGATGGAACGACGAAGTCGTTCCAGAACTCCGCTTCCGCCTGCCGACACCAGCCCGGCGTCTCCGGCTCGGGGCCTCCCAGCAGCAGGAAGGCGTCGCGCGAGCCGGGATACACGGGGAAGGCGGAGCACGCATCCAGCATCACGATGCGCTCGGCTGCACGCGATGCGACGGCGAAAAGGTCGCTCGCGGACCGTCGCTCCAGCATCTTGCGCACGGCCGCGGCCACAAGCCCTCCGTCGGACCGGCAGGCGCGGAACGGATCGCCTTGGACCGCGGCAGCGATTCGGCAAACAGCGAGCGCTCCTGTACCGCCTAGACACACCACGCGAGACTCCGGCACCTGCTCCCTCTCCCTAACGTCCAGGTCGACGCCCAGCGCACGAGTGGGGTCGAAGGCTTCCCGATTCTCGGAGAACGTCGTGAGCCCCAGCCGCACGTCGAACCCACGAATCTCCGCGGCACCAGCGCCAGTGGCGACGAAGAGCGGGCGAGGAGCCTTGCCGGTGTTGTCGAACGCCATGAAGCTGGCTTCATCGCCGGCGCCACTGGAGGCCGTGGCGGCCAGCCGGGAGTTGGACGCCTCGTGGCCCCCCGTACGGTACGCAGATTCCGGCGCCCACGCATGGTTGTGCGGCTCCACCGGGTCCGGGAGCCCAATCACCAGCCGGAACACCCCTTCGTCCTGGACGGGCCAACGCTCCGTGTAGTCGTATGCTCCCAGGCATTCGCGCCCAGCACCCGCGTCTTCGAACAGCGGGAAGCGCTGCGTAACGGCGGCGCCGGGGGAGGCCAGTGGCCTGAGCACAGGATGATCCTGGTACCCGCACAGCCAGCCCGCGCCAGTCCAGCGCTCGTTGCGCACGCCAGCGTTCTCGTCTCCGCCGTACACCTGCACATGGGCGCCCGACCAGGGACGAAGTTGGTTCCCCTCCCCACTGGCTCCAACGAGGCACCTGAAGGCGAGATCCGTCATCGTCACACACTCGGCCGCGAGCGCCACCCCCCCCAATCCCATCGCGATGCGGTTGGGCTCGGCTGCGGCAAGGTCGCCGTCAAGGTGGCCTGCCCCGTTCAATCGGCCGCTCATGAGTTCCTCGGGGGCAGGTTGTGGTGCTTCCGAAGCTCGGCTTCCATGCATTGCAGCACGGAGAGCCGGACCGCCTCGTCATCGGTCGTGATATCGCTCATTGTGTAGCCATCGAAGCCAAGATCGAAGTACCGCATCAAGCGCTTCGGGATGAATTCCTTCCCATATCCGCTGCCGTCGCGTAGGTGCTGGAGGCTCACGAGCAGCACTTCGCAAATTCGGCGGACGTACTCCAAACGTGGCAGGAATTGAGGATTTTTAGCGATGTACCACAGGACCACCAAGGGAACTCGCGCCAGGCGTGCGAGGTCGCGAACCGAGTAGCCCAGCATGACGCGATCCTCGGTGACGAGCTCGTGCAAGGCCCTGGAACTCACTCCCGACTCCTGTGGATCTAGGTGGTGATGGTTCATCATCACCACCCAGGATCGCACGAGCGAGACGAGCGGCTTGCCTGACACCAACAATGCGCAGGCCGCACCTAGGGCCGTGACGAGCCCGAGGCCAAGCCAGGGATGTTGTACGAGGTACTTCCAGGGAGGTTGCAGTCCCACTGAGATCCAAGCGCGCGGATCTCCCATCTGGAGAAGATTGGCGGAACCACCGAGAGCTACCGTTGCGAACAACACGAGACGCGGGGGCAAGCGAGGGCCTCTCGGCTCATTGGCCGATCGAACGTTCGTTCGGGTGTCTTTCGCAATTCTGCGGCCCGTGCCCATCCTCCGGCTCCCGCGAAGGGGAGAAACAGCAGACAGCCTCCGACTCTGTATCAGTATGTAATAGGGTCTATCGTGGATACGCAAGGGATTTGTTTTCGAGGGAGCTAAAACAATGTTAGAATGGCTTAAAATATAACGTTGTGGCACGATTAGATCTACGCAGGCGTGAGTCGTTGTGTAGGGTGCCCCGGAGGCATGGCGAGAAGACCGCCGTACGACTCAGCGCCCAGTTGCGGAGTACGGGTGCTCGAGGCTCAGGTAGAGGAACACGCCGCGCTCCCCGCGGCTGGGGCCCACGCCGATGGGGACGGCCACCCCCGGGACCACCTGCAGCCCCGAGGGAAAATCGATGGCGAAGCGCACGCCGGGCGACAGGAACAGGCTGTTCGCGCTCGCGCGCGCACCGGGGCCGGTGACCTCCTCGTCCCGCGTCCAGGCCGCCTCCAGCAGCAGGTTCGCCTTCGGGTGGAAGAGCCAGACCAGGCTCTGGCCCAGGTTCATGCCGGTGGTGCGGGCCTCGTTCCCGTCCACGTCGCGTGCGGCGGGGGTCAGCGTGGCCCCCGCATTCGTGTGCGCCACCAGGGCGGTGGAAAGAACGAGGCTCACCGGCAGGTTCACCTGCACCGCCGCGCCCCCCGCCCCCCGCCCACGCTCCCAACTCCCCGTGGGAAGGATGACGCTCAGGCGCGGCGCCACCGCCAACGGCCCGCCGTCCACGCCCGCCAGCATGTAGCGGTAGTGGAGGGCCACGTCGCCCACCCCCACGCCGCGGCCGAACGACTCGCCCGCGTTCTGGAGCGGGAGCGTGAAGCTCGCCTGGTGGCGGCGCCCGAAGATCGGCCACTCCTGCGTGAAGCCGTAGCCCCACGAGCGCCCGCCGTCGGCTAGCGCGAGGGTGCTGATGTGCTGCACCACGCCGGATTCCTGGTTGTAGGCCTCCTCGATCAGGAAGCTGTTGTCCTGGATCGGCGCGGGCCGGTCCTGCGCGAGCGCGGGCGGGGCCGCGAAGAGGAGCAGGGCGAGAGGAACCGTGTGCTTCATGGATTCATCGATTCGAAGTTGTTGATTCACGCCGGCACGGGGTTACAAGCCGATGATTAGATTAGTTTAAATTTTGTTTACGTCAAGGTGAAATCGCGTACGCGGATCCTGGTCATTCCAGAGATCGCATTGCACGGCTGAATCACCAGCGATTCCAAAGAAAGGACCAAGCCCACCGATCGACGTTGCGATGTTCTGGCCGCAAAGCGAATCCACACCGTCAGAAAAGGCCCGCCGCCGCCTGACGTGTAACTTCAGGGTTGCGCGAATTCGCCCCGACGTGTAACTATGTAGTTACGTAAAGATCGACTCACTCCCACCCGGCAAGGGCGATGATCCCCGACCGAATTGAACGCGAGATCCGCATTGCAGCCTCGATGGAGCGGGTGTGGAGCGCGCTGACGGAGGCGAAGCACCTGGGCACGTGGTTCGGCGACGCGGGCGCCACCATCGACCTGCGGCCCGGCGGTGCAATCACCCTCACGTGGGAGCAGAACGGGACCGCGCGCGGCCGGGTGGAGCGCGTGGAACCGCCCACGCTCTTCTCGTTCCGCTGGATACGCGGTGGCCACGAGGAGCCGGAGCCGGGCAACCACACGCTCGTGGAGTTCACGCTGACGCCCGACGGCAGCGGCACCGTGCTGCGGATGGTGGAGAGCGGTATCCGCGGGCTGGAGATGGCGGAGGCGGGGCTGCGCGAGTACGTCCGCGGGCACGAGCACGGGTGGACGTCCGAGCTCGGCGAGCTGCGCGAGTACGTCGAAAAGGGCTCGGAATGACACCGCGTCTCCGCGCCACCGGCCTTCCCCCGACGGACGACGCACTGGTGGCGATCGCGGACCCCACGCGCTGGCGGCTGCTGAACCTGGTGGCCGCGCACGGCGAGGAGACGGCCACCACGCTGGCCGCGCAGCTCCCCGTCAGCCGCCCGGCGGTCGCCAAGCACCTGTCCGTCCTCAGCCGCGCCGGGCTGGTCGGCGCGCGGCGCAGCGGCCGCGAGGTTCGCTACCACGTGCGCCCCGAGCGGCTGGAAGAAGCCGCGCAGTGGATCTCGCGGCTCGCGTCGGAGTGGGACACACGCCTCGCGGCCATCAAGCGCATCGCCGAGAGCCTGGAGGATTCATGATGTGCCCCGTCTGCCTGTCCACGCTGGCGACGATCGCCGCCGGCGCCACGTCCACGGGCGGTCTCGCCGCGATCGCCGTGCGGATGCGCGGCCGCGGGACCGGCCTCGCCGCGACCGTGCGGCGGCCCGCCACCTCATCGTCTGATTCGGAAGGGAACGACCATGCCTGATTCACCCGGGAGCGACCGCAGGGACGAAACGCTCGGCATGCACGCGCCGCCGGTCGTTCCGCCGCAGGAGTGGGAGGCTGCGCGCGAGCTGCTGCTCGTGAAGGAGAAGGCCGTGACCCGCGCTCGCGACGCGCTGGCCGCCGAGCGCCGGCGGATGCCGTGGATGGCGGTGGAGAAGGAGTACCTGTTCGAGGGGCCCGACGGAACGGCGAGCCTGCTCGACCTGTTCGAGGGCCGTCGCCAGCTGGTCGTCTACCGCGCGTTCTTCGAGCCCGGGGTGTTCGGCTGGCCCGATCACGCCTGCCGCGGCTGCTCCCTGGGGGCCGACCAGGTCGCGCACCTCGCCCACCTGAACGCCCGCGACACCACGCTGGTGTACGCCTCGCGCGCGCCGCAGGCCGACATCGCGCGGCTGAAGGAGCGGATGGGCTGGGAGATGCCGTGGTACACCATCACCGACCGCTTCGACGCCGACTTCGGCGTGGACGAGTGGCACGGCCACAACGTGTTCATCCGCGAGGGCGATCGTATCTTCCGCACCTACTTCATCAACAACCGTGGCGACGAGGCGATGGGGACCACCTGGAGCTACCTCGACCTCACCCCGCTCGGCCGCCAGGAGACCTGGGAGGATTCGCCGGAGGGCTATCCGCAGACCCCTCCGTACAAGTGGTGGAACTGGCACGACAACTACGAGGCCGAGGCCGCGCCCGATCCGAAATGGGTCCAGGTGTCGGATGCTGGAGAGGCGGCGTTCCGGAACGCCGAAGCACCCGCGAGCCCCTGAGCGCGGCCTGAAACGGCTCCGAACGCGGACGGACGAAGCCGCCTGAAACGGCGGGACACCCGCTGGGATACCAGCAAAACGACGGCCCCGCCGCCCAGGAGGACGACGGGGCCGTTCGATCGTTGCACCTGAACAACGGAGGCGGAGGGACTCGACCCCCCCAAAGGCTTGCGCCTGCCCGCATTTCGAGTGCGGAGGTACGGGGTCTTGGCGGTCACGCGACGGACAGCAAGCGCATCACTGATTGTCGATCGGGCACTGCATCCCCCAGGAGCAATCCACCATGTTGGTGGCGCCGCAGTTGTCGCACGAGTCACCAGCCGTGCAGCCCCAAGGATCCACCTGCATCGAGGCGCCCGCGCAGGGGTAGATCCCGCAGTCCGTGTTGTACCTCGTGCCACAGTCGAACCCGGCCATCGTCACGCATCCGTCGCCGCACTCCGTCCAGTGGTTCGTGTACCGCCCGTGCACGGTACCTATCCTGGAGCCATCGCGGTCGGCCACCAGGTCGAACGACTCGACTGCCAGGTCATCAATCTCCAGCTTGAGCTTCTTCATGACACACTCCCTAAAAGTGTGGGTCGGATGCCTGACGGGTTCCGCATAGTAGGGCGCTAGAGGACCGATTGGCAAGCATTGAGATCGGCCTCGCGTAGAGGCCGAACCTACGCACTTACAAACAGCAAACGCGGTGGCTGCAGCCGAATTCCTCGGTCTCAATTGTCAGCATTTGAAAGGGTTGGTGCCAATGGTTCCGGTTGTAACCCACGACGAAAACGGCCCCGCCGCTCGTGAGGAGCGGCGGGGCCGTTCGATTGTTGCACCTGAACAACGGAGGCGGAGGGACTCGACCCCCCCAAAGGCTTACGCCTGCCCGCATTTCGAGTGCGCGGTGCCTTACCAGTTAGACTACGCCTCCAGATCCGACAATCAGTCGGGACGGCCGGAAGGCGCAAGAGATCGCAGATCGCGGTCAACTGCGCCGGATAATCGAAGTGCGGCAACAACGACAGGATCTCGTCGGCGGGCTCCAACTCCGGGAGGCCGGCCCCTGAATCGCGCACGTATGCGTTTCACGAAATCATGGCTGATCGACCGGGTCTCGCCGCTCCCCGCGTTCTCAGCTCCCACCGACCAGCCGCCCCACGCGCTCCAGCTTGAGCGCGGTATCCGAATCCAGCAGGTGCTCGCCGAGGCCGGCGAAGTCGCCGGGGCCGAAGGTGCGCGCGAAGCGGTGCGCGGCGAGGAGGTGGATCTCGTCGCAGCCATCCGTGAGCGACCCCAGCACGTGCGACGTGACCAGCACCGTGCGCCCCGCCGCGGCGAGCGCGCGGAGCAGCCGCGCCAGCACCTGGTTGGTCTCCAGGTCCAGCCCGTTGTAGGGCTCGTCCAGCAGCAGCACCGGGCGCCCCAGGCTTAGCACCCCAATCAGCGCCAGCTTCTTCCGCATCCCCAGCGAATAGCTGTCGACGAGGTGGTCCAGCGGGAGCTCGAACACCTCGCTCCAGCCGTCCACGTCGAAGAGCCGCGGCGTGGAGCGGAAGACGGCCAGGTACTCGCGCCCGGTCAGCTGCGGGTAGAAGTACGGCTGCGCGGGAAGGTACGCCGCGTCCTCGCGTCGAAACGGCTCGTCGCCGCGCAGCACCCGCCCGGCCGCGGGGCGAACGAGGCCGTATACCGCTTCGAGGAAGGTCGTCTTTCCCGCGCCGTTGCGGCCGATGATCCCGTGCACCTGGCCTTCCGGCAGCGACAGGCTCACGCCGGAGAGCACCGTCGTGGCGCCGTAGCGCACCGTGAGCCCGTCCACCGTGATCATGGGAGCCGTGCGTGCAGGTTGCGCAGGGCGGCCCGGCGCAGGCGCCACACCAGGAAGATGCCCACGGGCACCACGGCCGCCGCCCCCATCAGCACGATCGCCGTGAAGGTGCCGGCGACCGCCGCGCGCCGGCCGTCGCGGTACAGCGCGTACTTGGCGAACACCGAGCCGGCGTGCACCAGCGCCGCGAGCGCCAGGACAATCCCGAGGAACGGGCACAGCGCGGCGTGGCGGAGCAGGAAGACGGCGGCGGGGGGCGCGCACACGGCGGCGAACAGCGACAGCGACCGCATCACCTTCTCACGAAGGAAGCGCTCCGGCGTGCCTCCGAGGGCTTCCACCAGCACCAGCGGCTCACCGTCGAGTTGCGTCAGCGCCGCCCACAGCGCCAGCGAGGCGATCGCGGCGAGCGGGACGGCCGGGTACCTGGAGCCGAGGACGGCCACCGCCTCGATCAGCAGCAGCCCGCCCCCATGGCGGCGCACGCCGGAGATCCACTCGAACGCCCGCGGTGGTAGCGGCAGCCGCAACGGCGCCCACCCGCTCCGTCGCCGCAGGAGCCGCGTGGCGCCGCCGGCGGGGAGCGCCGCGAACAGCAGCGATCCTGCACCCGCCAGCGCTGCGGCGGCCGGCCAGCCGGTGGCCAGGAGCAGGAGCACGGCGGGAAGCGCCAGCGCCGCGTACTCCGCCGCGAACACGCGCCGCGGGTCGCGCCCCGCCAGCAGCAGGAACCGCGCGTCCGTCCGCCCCCCGTGCACCAGCGACACCACCGCCAGCAGCAGCGCCACCATGATGCGCGCGCCCCCCTCCGTGCCCATCCGCGCGGCCAGCGCCAGCGCGCCGACGCTTGCGAGCACGACCAAGCCGAGCAGCGTGAACGGCTCGGCGCGCGCAAGCGAGAGCACCCCACGCGCCAGCATCCGCGCCCGCAGCGACAGCAGGCCGGGGCGAGACGGAGCGTGCACGGACGCGAGTGCGGAGGACTGCAAGGTGCCGTGCGTGCGGGGATGCGGTGCCGCGGGGAGCGTGGGGAAGATAACGCACCGCGGCCGCGGCGCTCAATGTGGCCGCGGGTTGACGACGGGAGGACTGCCGTGAGAGACTCGAGGCGGGCGTGACGGCCTTCTCTCCAGCATCTTCGAGAACTCCAGAGCGCCGTGCTCTTCTCAATTCGATCAAAATTCGGCGAGACCGCGTGAGACGGCAGTACACCAAGCAAAAACGAAGGCCCCGTCGCCCGAGAGGGCGACGGGGCCTAAGTTCTTGTACCGCAACAACGGAGGCGGAGGGACTCGAACCCCCAAAGGCTTGCGCCCGCCGCATTTCGAGTGCGGTGCCTTACCAGTTAGACTACGCCTCC
>Ga0070685_10000189_pt1 | contig 41176 bp, 35 predicted proteins | sample KBSS13LmetaG_FD_65651 | JGI IMG/M metagenome (GOLD analysis project Ga0070685, IMG submission 65651) | Switchgrass rhizosphere microbial communities from Kellogg Biological Station, Michigan, USA - KBS S1-3L metaG | ecosystem: Host-associated > Plants > Roots > Rhizosphere ...
CACCCTCGGCTGCGTCGAGCTCTGCGGCAGCGTCGGCTACGGCGAGAACGAGCTGCTGGAGAAGTGGGCCCGCGACTCGAAGATCCTCGACATCTTCGAGGGCACCCAGCAGATCCAGCTGCTGATCGTCGCCCGCCAGCTGCTGAAAAAGACCTCGGCTGAACTTCGGTAGCCAGGAGGCAGGAATAATCCTCGGTCTGTGAACCTGATCGAGGACTTGATGGAACGATCCCCGGCCTCACGGCTGGGGATCGTTTCCATAGACGCCAAGGGAAGTAGGCGCGACTGGTACTTCGGCGAACTCGTCGCGAAATCGGCCGGACTGTCTGGGGCCTTTGCAGCCCGCGGCGTCGAGCGGGGCGACGTGGTGATGACCCTGGTCGGCAACCGGATCGAGTGGGTGCTTTCGTTGCTCGCCTGCTGGCGGATGGGGGCAGTGGCCCTGCCCTGCTCGACGATGCTGCGGCGGCACGACTTGGAGCATCGGGTCGCCGCCGCGAATCCCAAGCTGTGCGTGGGCGAAGAAGAGCTGCTGGCGGAGATGCCGGACCGGGTGCCCTTGATGACGATGGCCGAGATCGCCGAGGTGTTGGACGAGGATCGGCCGCAGGAGACGCCGGCGGCGGTCGAAGAGATCGAGCCTGAGGACCCGGCCTTGATCGTCTTCACCTCCGGCACTACCGGCGAGCCGTGCGGGGTCGTGCATGCATATCGGTACCTGATGGGGCAGCAGATCCAGGCGGAGCACTGGTTCGGTTCGCGCAAGGGAGACCTCGCCTGGTGCACGACGGCGACGGGATGGTCGAAGTCGGCCCGCAACGTCTTCCTGGCGCCCTGGCTGACCGGAGCCGCGGCGGTAATCCACGACGGCCGCTTCGACCCGGCCGAGCGGCTCGACTTTGTCGAGGCGCTGGGGGTCAACGTCCTCTGTCAGGCGCCGACCGAGTACCGGATGCTGGCCCGCCGCACTCAGTTACGACCGCTGCCGGCGCTGCGGCGGATGGTCTCAGCCGGCGAGCCGCTCGATGCGGAGACGATCGCCGCCTTCCGCGAGGCGACCGGGCTCGAGCCCGCCGACGGCTACGGACAGACCGAGACCGGACACGTCACCGCCAACCTCGTCGGTGAGCCGGTGCGGCTCGGGTCGATGGGCAAACCGCTGCCGGGGATCGACGTGCGCATCGTTCCCAGCGAGGAGAGCGACGACTCCGGCGTCGGCGAACTGCAGTTGCGCGCCGCCTCCTCCCCCACCTTCTTCTCCCGCTACCTCGACGGCGAGCGCTTCGAGGGGGAGTGGTGGCAGACCGGCGACCTGGTCCGCGAAGACGAGGACGACTACCTCTTCTTCGAGGGTCGCGGCGATGACATCATCCTCTCCTCCGGCTACCGGATCGGCCCCACGGAGGTGGAGGCCGCCCTCCTCTCCCACCACGCGGTCGCCGACGCCGCCGCGGTCGCCGCCCCTGACCCCGAGCGCGGCGCCGTCGTCCGCGCGATCGTCGTCCTCCGCGACGGCAATGGCGATGCGCGACTCGTGAGCGAGCTGCAGGAGCACTGCAAACGCGAGACCGCGCCCTACAAGTTCCCCCGTATCGTCGAGTTCGTCACCGAGCTGCCGAAGACCAACAGCGGCAAGATCAAGCGCGCCCAGCTGCGTGGCGCGGCCGGACCGCGTTAAGCGGCGTCGGCGGCCAGCGTCTCCACGGCGTCGGCGGGACGACCCAGGTGGAAGCCCTGGGCCATGTCGACGCCGTACTCGCGCAGCATCGTCGTCGTCTCCTCGTCCTCGACGAACTCGGCGATCGTCCGCTTGCCGAGGCCGCGGGCGATCTCGACGATCGCTTTGACCACCAGCTGGTCGGCGTCGTTGTGGGACATCTCGCTGATGAAGGCGCCGTCGATCTTGATCACGTCGAAGGGGACCTTCTTCAGGTAGGCGAAGGGGCCGAAGCCGGCGCCGTAGTCGTCGATCGCGACTTCGCAGCCGAACTCGGTGAGGCGGTCGGCGAAGGCGCCGGCGGTCTCGTAGTCCTCGACCCGCGCCGTCTGCGTGATCTCGAAGGTGCAGCGGGCCGGGTCGGCCTCGCCTTCGTCGAGCCGGCGTTCGATGAATTCGAGCACCGAGAGATCGGTCATCGAGGCACCGGAGAGATTCATATGCAGGGAGACCGGGTTGCCGGCCCGCTGCCGCTCGGCCATCATCTCCAGCGCCCGCGCCACGACCCAGCGGTCGAGCTCCTGGACCATCCCGGAGCGCTCGGCAACCTCGATGAAGGAAGCGGCCGGGAGCAGCTCGCCGCCTTCCCCGGTCATCCGCAGGAAGAGCTCGTAGCGCTCGATCCCGCCGTTGGCGAGCGAGCGGATCGGCTGCGTGGCGAGGCTGAGGCGGTCCTGGGTGAGGGCATCGCGGATCCGGGCGCTGGTCGTCTGCGCCCGCCGAGCCGGGTCGGCGGCCTCGCCGGGCGCCTGGAAGAGCATGATCCGGTTGCGGCCCTCCTCCTTCGCCCGGTACATCGCCTGGTCGGCGGCGAGCAGGACCGCTTCGGTGCCGGCGCCGCCCTGGCCACCGAACATCGTGATCCCGACGCTGATCGAGGCCGGCGCGATCTCGGCGTTCTGCGCGAAGCCCTCGGCCACCTGCGCACGCAGGTCCTCGCCGAGCTGCAGCGCCCCGGCGGTGTCGGTCTGCGGCATCAGCACCGCGAACTCGTCGCCGGAGAGGCGGGCGACGAGGTCGGTGGCGCGGACCCGTTCGCGCAGGACGTCGGCGACGCGACGGATCAGCCGGTCGCCGGACTGGTGGCCGAGCTTGTCGTTGACCTCCTTGAGGCCATCGATGTCGATCACCATCACCGCGCCGCGGCCGCCGTAGCGGGCGGTGAAAGAGACGTACTGGTCGAGCTCGGCCCGGAAGCGACGCCGGTTCAGCAGCCCGGTCAGAGAGTCGTGGTCGGCGAGGAAGCGCAGTTCGGACTCGGTCCGCTCGGCCCGCTCCAGGGCGCCTTGGACCACCGCCCGGTCCTCGGGCGCCAGTTTCGCGAGCACCGCCGCGACCGCCGGATCCGTTTTGCCGGCTCTCTGTTGGTTCTTCATCAAGGTGACCGTAGTTACTTACCCGGCCGGGGTGGACCCGCCTCCCCGGAACCTATATGTAGACCCGAATTTCGGCGACCCCCGCGGGTCGAATAATTGACTTGTCCGCGCGCGGGTAGGTTGATGGCGTGGCCAATCGCCTCGCCCAGGAGACCAGCCCCTACCTCCTCCAGCACAAGGACAACCCGGTCGATTGGTACCCGTGGGGTCCCGAGGCGCTGGCGCGGGCGCGCGAGGAGGAGCGGCCGATCCTGCTCTCGGTGGGGTATTCGGCCTGCCACTGGTGCCACGTGATGGAGCGCGAGTCCTTCGAGGACGCCGAGACCGCCGCGTACATGAACGAGCACTTCGTCTGCGTGAAGGTCGACCGCGAGGAGCGGCCCGACGTCGACGCGATTTACATGGAGGCGGTGCAGGCGATCAGCGGCCACGGCGGCTGGCCGATGACCGTCTTTCTCGACCCCGAGGGCGTCCCCTTCTACGGCGGCACCTACTTCCCGCCGGACACCAGCCGCGGCATGCCGAGCTTCCGGATGGTGATGGAAGCGGTCCTCCACGCCTTCGAGACCCAGCGCGAGGAGATCCGTGAACGGGCACCGGCGACGCGGGCACGGCTGAGCGCGATCGGCGAAGTCGAGCCCCGCCCCGACCTCCCCGGCCCGGCCGACCTCGAGGGAGCCGTGAAGCGACTGCTCGCCGCAGCCGACCGGCGTAACGGCGGCTTCGGCGGCGCCCCCAAGTTCCCGCCCGCCTCCTCGCTGGAGCTGTTGCTGGCCCGCCGTGAGACCGAGCACGTCGAGCTGACCCTGGACAAGATGCTCGCCGGCGGCATCTACGACCAGATCGGCGGCGGCTTCGCCCGCTACGCGGTCGACGCGATCTGGCTCGTCCCCCACTTCGAGAAGATGCTCTACGACAACGCCCTGCTGGCCCGCGTCTACCTGCACGGCTGGCAGCAGCTCGGACGCGACCGTTACCGCCGCGTCTGCGAAGAGACCCTCGACTGGATGCTGCGCGAGATGCGCGGCCCCGAGGGCGGCTTCTACTCCGCCCTGGACGCCGACAGCGAGGGCGAGGAGGGCAAGTTCTACGTCTGGACCCCGGCCGAAATCGAAGAAGTCCTCGCCGCCGACCCGAACTGCATCAGATTTCCCCCCCAGCAGGTAGGAAATCTGATGCAGTTCTGGGGGGTCACGGAGGCGGGGAACTTCGAGGGGGCGAACATCCTGCATCTGGCCGAGGGCGCGGGGGCGGCGGAGCCGGAGGGGCTGGCGGAGGCGCGGCGGGCGCTCTACGAGGCGCGATCGCGGCGGGTCTGGCCGGGACTGGACGACAAGCGGCTGACCTCCTGGAACGCGCTGGCGATCGCGGCGCTGGCGGACGCCGGAGCGGTGCTCGGGAGGGACGACTACCTCGAGGCCGCCCGCGCCTGCGCGACCTTCCTGCTCGAGCAGCTGCGCGAGGGCGGGGGCAACCTCCTGCGCACCTACAAAGACGGCCGCGCCCATCTCAACGCCTACCTCGAGGACCACGCCTTCCTGCTCGAGGGGCTGCTGACGCTCTACGAAGCCAGCTTTGAGACCCGCTGGTTCACCGAGGCGCGGGCGCTGGCGGAGACCATGATCGAGCGCTTCGGCGACCCCGTGCGCGGCGGCTTCTACTCGACCTCGGCCGACCACGAGGAGCTGATCGCCCGCCGTAAGGAGGTCGGCGACCATCCGATCCCCTCCGGCAACAGCTCCGCCTCACTGGGCCTGCTGCGGCTGGCGGCGCTGACCGGCGAGCGCCGCTACGAAGAGGCCGGCGGCGGCGCCTTCGCCCTCTTCGGCGAACCGGCCGTCGACCACCCTGACGCTTTCGCCCACCTCCTCCGCGCCCTCGACTTCCACCTCTCCCCCACCCGCGAGGTCGCCGTGGTCGGCGAGGAGCTCGGTGAGCTGGCGGCGGCCGTGCGCGAGCGCCCGCTCTTCCACCTCGTCCTCGCCGGCGGCCCCGAGGGAGCCGAGCAGCCGCCGCTGCTCCAAGGCCGCACCGCCGTCGACGGTGAACCCGCCGCCTACGTCTGCGAGAACTTCAGCTGCCGCCTCCCCGTGACCACCCCGGAGGAGCTGCGGGACCTCCTCCCCGCCCCGGCTACTCGTCGCGCGGGGTGATGCGGAAGACCGAGACCACCTCTGCCTGGTGCGCCTCGGGGTGCGCCACGTAGGCACTGGGACCGCCCCCGAACCAGCCGGAAGCTTCGTTGTCGCCGACGAAGATCCCCGGGTGGCGCTTGCCGTCGCCGTCCTGGACCCAGACCTTGTCCCCCTCCTTGAAGCCGTGCTCGATCGCGTCGTCGCTCATCGTCAGGACCCTTTCACAGAATCGGTAGGAAGTTTTCGACCTCGTAAGGGGTGACCTGCACCCGGTAGTCGTCCCACTCCTGCCGCTTGATCTCGACGAAGCGGCGGAAGGTGTGCTCGCCGAGGGTGCGCAGGACCAGCTCCGACTCGGCGGCGATCTCGATCGCCTCGCCGAGCGTCGCCGGCAGCTGCTCGATCCCCTGATGCGAGAGCTCCTCCTGGGAGAGGTGGTAGAGGTTCTGCTCCATCGGCTCGGGCAGCTCGTAGCCCTTCTCGACCCCTTCCAGACCCGCCTGCAGCATCCCGGCGAAGCAGAGGTAGGGGTTGGCAGCGGGGTCGGGGCAGCGCAGCTCGGCCCGGGTCGCCGACTCCTTGCCGGGGTGGTAGAGCGGCACCCGGATCAACGCCGAGCGGTTGCGGCGCGACCAGGCCAGGTAGACCGGCGCCTCGTAGCCGGGCACCAGGCGCTTGTAGGAGTTGACCCACTGGGCGAAGAGCGGCGAGATCTCGCGCGCGTGCTTGAGCTGGCCGGCGATGAAGCTCTTGGCCACCGGGGAGAGGTAGTAGGGGTCGTCCTCGTCGTAGAAGGCGTTCTTGCCGTCACGGCTGAGCGACTGGTGGACGTGCATCCCCGACCCGTTCTCGCCGAACAGCGGCTTCGGCATGAAGGTCGCGTGATAGCCGTACTTCATCGCGTACTCCTTGACGACGATGCGGTAGGTCATGCAGTCGTCGGCCATTTCGAGCGCGTTCTTGTAGCGCATGTCGACCTCATGCTGGGAGGGACCGACCTCGTGGTGGGTGTACTCGACGTGGATGCCGAGCTTCTCCAGCGCCAGCACCGTCTCCCGCCGCAGGTCCGAGCCGGCGTCGAGCGTGGTCAGGTCGAAGTAGCCGCCCTCGTCGAGCGGTTCCGGCATGCCCCCCGCCGGCTTCGCCGAGCGGAAGTAGAAGTACTCGAGCTCGGGGCCGATGTTGTAGGCGTCGAAGCCCATCTCCTCGGCCCGTTTCAGCGCCCGCCGCATGATCCAGCGCGGGTCGCCCTCGTAGGGGCCGCCGCCGGGGACATGGATGTCGCAGAACATCCGCGCAACCGCGTCCTCCTCGGGGCGCCAGGGGATCAGGGCGAAGGTGGTCGGGTCCGGCACCGCCAGCATGTCGGACTCCTCGATCGGGTTGAAGCCGGTGATCGAGGAGCCGTCGAAGCCCATCCCGCCTTCGAAGGCGTCGTCGAGCTCTGAGGCGTTGACCGAAAAGCTCTTCAGCTGACCGAGGACGTCGGTGAACCAGAGGCGAATGAAGCGGACGTCGTGTTCCTTGACCAGCGAGATGACGTCAGCGGCGCTGCGGGGTTGCTCTGCCATGCCTCATGCCTCCTTGGCTGTTGCGAGGAGCGCAACGCTAGCCAATGAGCCCCCGCAATGAACCGACCCGGTGCTGAACGCCGTATTAGCGGGTAGAGAAAAGACTCCTCGTCCAGCTTGAATCCATCCCCGTAACCAGGTATAACTTACGACACGTAAGTAAGCGGCTAAAAGTAAAGTAAAGGCCACGTAACGGCTCTGTAAAGCGAAATGCCGCCCCGAAGACAGGGCCAGAAGCGAGAAGCGAAGTGACGGTAAAAACCGCAGTAAGCAGATTTCAGATCCACGACGAGCTGACGGCGCCCGATGAGAGCGCTCCTCTCATCAAGAGCATCCAGGCCGCCGGCGGCGCGGTAACGAAGTTCGTTGGCGTCCTTGCCGGAGCACCGGCTGTCCTGCGCGCCTACACGCGGATGCGCTCGGAGCTGCGCGGCGGAGTCCTGCCGCAGGCAACCAGGGAGCGGATCGCGCTGGCCGTGGCCGAGCACCGTGAGGACGACTACAGCATCGCCCAGCACGCGAAGTCGGCGCGCCGGGCGGGCCTCGGACTCGATGAGGTCTCCAAAGCCCGCAGCTTCACCTCGGGCGACGAGAAGGAGGCGGCGCTGCTCGCCTACCTGAAGGAGGCGCTCGATGCCGAAGGTCCTCCGCCCCTCCACCTCCACGAGGAGGCGCGTGAGATCGGTTGGACCGACGAGGAGATCCTCGAGGCGGTCGGACACCTGGCCCTGAACGAGTTCCAGAGCCTGATCGCCAGCGCCGCGGCGCTCCCGAAGGACCAGGCCGGTCCTCGGGTCCTCCCCTCAGCGGCTTAAGCAGCTCGGTCGGGGGCGGGCTACCCGCCCTCGACCAGCGTCGCCGTGTAGAGCAGCCGCGCGGTCGTGTATTTGCAGCCGTAGTCGCGGCGGGTGCCCGGCTTCTGCTGCGGTTCCCCCTGGCGGATGTCGGTGGCGTTTTTGCAGGCGCCCGCTTCCCGGCTGGCGCGCCAGACGTTGTCGGCGTCGAGTTCCTGCGCGAAGGCCGGCGCCCAGGTGGGGACGGTGAGGCCGACGATGTCGCCCTTTTCGACATCGAGGTTGGAGCCGAACTTGACCGTCTGCCCGAGGTAGGGCGAGAGCACCTTGATCGAGCCCTGGCGGCGGAGGTTGTAGCGCGGCGGGTCGGTGCCCGGGACGCGGCGCAGGATCGCCAGCCGGGCCTCCGGCGGGGTGCCGAAGAAGCCGTTGAAGAAGGAGCGCTGGCTGTTGGTCGGCTGCGCCAGGGTCAGGGTCCAGGCCTTGATCGTGCCGTCGTGGGGCACCGTGAACGGCAGCTGCGTCTGGCCGTTGTTGACCTGGAAGCCGGTGACGCTGCCGATCGCCTGGCAGGGCAGCTCCGGGCACGAGGGATCAGGCTCGGTCGAGGTCTGGCCGAGGATCACGGTCGTCTTCGGCACCCGGGCGGCGTCGCTGTCGGCGGCGAGGCTGACGAGCAGGGCCAGCGAGCAGCCGAGCAGCCCGAGCGCGAGCCAGCGCCCCCTCCACGCTTTCGCGGCGACCCCTGCGGACGAAGACCTCGACATAGACGCTGCTCCTCTCGTTGCTTGCACTGCCTCGAACACGGCAGCCTAGCCGCGACAGCGGCCGGAGCAGGCGATCTACGGGAGGCGGGCGTAGCTGAGGGCGACCGCGTAGCGGACCCGCCCCACGCCTTCGAAGCCGAGCGCTTCGCTGGCCGCCTTGGTGAAGTCCCAGGCGCGCCCGTCGACGTAGGGGCCGCGATCGATCACTTGGGTGACGAGGACGCGGCCGTGGTAGACGAACTTGACCGTGGTTCCACACGGCAGCGTCTTGTGAGCGACGCCGAGCGTGCTCGGCTGCAGCGTCTTGCCGCAGGCGGTACTCCGCCCCCACATGCTGGGGCCGCCGTACCAGCTGGCGCCGCCGTAGCGGAAGGCGCCGAAGGCAAGGTCGCCGGAGGGGGCGCTGGCGGTGGTGGTCGAGGCGCCGCCGGTAGAGGCCTTGGCGCCGGTCGCGGCGCCGGCCATCAGCGCCAGCAAGGCGGCCAGGAGCACGGCCCAGCGCAGGGAGGTTTGTTTGATCGTCGTCATCTCTTTGGCGACGCTTACGGGGTTAGCTGACGGGCTCGCGCTGAAAGAGCTGCGCTACGCGGCAACCGGCCGCGATTCGCCCCAACTGCCTGGGTCCCCCGCTCCTCGCGTTATGTGGCGAAGATTCAGCGGAAGTTGTGCAGGATGTTAGCAACCGCTAAGACAGAAAACGGTGCAATGGACGTCGTGTCGCTTTTTGGCTCCAAATCACGGCAAAAGGCGACAGGGCAAATAGAAGAGGCCCCTCGCGGGGCCTCTTCCGTAGCGGGCCTGTAAGCCGGATCCTGTCGTGAGCGGCCATCTATCTCTGCGGCCTACCTGGACCTCGCCGAGCCGGGTCGACGGTCCTGCTTGGCCTTGCACCGGGCGGGGTTTGCCTGGCCGTTACGTCACCGCAACGCCGGTGCGCTCTTACCGCACCATTTCACCTTTGCCTGTACGCGACGCAGCTGCAGTCGCGCCATCGGCCGTATCTTTTCTGTGGCACTTTCCCGCGGGTTTCCCCGGGTGGGCGTTACCCACCGCCCTGCCCTGTGGTGTCCGGACTTTCCTCGAGGGGTTTTCTCTCCCCCCGCGGTCCGCTCAGCCCGCCCAGCGATGGTAGCTCGAAGCCGCTCTCAGGGCGAGGAATCAGATGGCCCGGAAGACGCCGACCACTTTGCCCAAGACCTTCGCTTCGGTCGTGAGGATCGGCTCCATTTCCTCGTTTTCCGGCTGCAGGCGGATGTGGTCCTTCTCGCGGAAGATCCGCTTCACCGTCGCCTCCTCGCCGATCAGGGCGACGACGATCTCGCCATTGGCGGCGTCGTCGCTCGGCCGCACGATCACATAGTCGCCTTCGAGGATGCCGGCGTCCTTCATGCTTTCGCCGCGGATCTGGAGGATGTAGTCGCCGTCCTCGCCGCCGATCACGTCAGGCACTTCGAGGTACTCCTCGATGTTCTCTTCGGCGAGGATCGGCGCACCAGCCGCGACCTGCCCGACCAGCGGCAGCCCGTTGCCCGGCTGGATGGCGCTCTTGGCCTTGTCGAAGAGGAGCTCGATCGCCCGCGGCTTCGAAGGATCGCGCCGCACCAGCCCCAGCTTCTCCAGGTTGGCCAGGTGCGCATGGACGGTCGAAGAGGAGTGCAGGCCGACGGCTTTGCCGATCTCGCGCACCGTTGGTGGATAGCCGGTCTTAGCCGCGTATTTGCGGATGAAGTCGAAGATCTCCTTCTGCCGCTTGGTCAGATCCAAATCCATCGTCTTTCCGATTTCCTCCGAGGCCGGGGTTTCCTCAAAAAGCGCAGCTTGCCGTGGCAAATTGCCTTCGAACACTTGTTCGTAGAGTACCGGCCCCTCCGGACGACCGCAACGTGCGCCCTCCCCCTGCACGCAAACATCTAGAATCGCCTTCCCTCAAGCGGCTGTGGCGGAACTGGTAGACGCGCAAGGTTGAGGGCCTTGTGGGTGGAAACACCCGTGATGGTTCGACTCCATTCAGCCGCATCGGAAAGCCCCCGCAAGTCGGGGGTTTTGCGTTCTCTAGGGGCGAGCGGGCGTATTGCGGTTGGCCAGCCGTGCGCCAGTCGGTGCGCCAGTCAGGTCGCCCCTACGACCTTCGGGGTGTGAGGCCCGCTTGTTGCCCTGCGGCTTCAAGGAAGTCAGCGACGCTGCCAAGTGCCGGTGCGGCTGACTACGTCAGCGCGGCGGGCCTGAACCTCATCAGGCTCATAAACCATCAACCGCGCGAAGGTGGCCGGATCGACCTGACCCTGCGAATGCGCCGTGTCGATGATCTCGTTCTGAATCTGGGTGAACTGCACCCTTAAACGCCTAGGGACGGCATCGGCATCCTCTGCAAGGGCTCAGGCGGCGACGTGCTCGCCCGCTGGGACGAAGTGCTCCAGCTTGGCCTCATGTTCAAGCGCAAAGGGGATGCCCTCTTCGGCCAGCTTCACGACCTCCGAGTAGCTATGGCCGGCAGCAGACCAGCCGTCAACATCTGGGGACTCGGCCCACCAGCCGTCGCTTTCGTGGTGATAAATGACGCGGACGATCTCCATGGTTCCTCGGTTCAGAGTAGCTTCCGAGCCTCGTCTTCGGCAAGCCCAACGTCGCGGACAAGGATCTTGCGGACGAGGCCGGCCGGGATCGTCGCCTTGTCGTGGAAGGCGAAGGTCAAGGGCGGATAGGCCGGTGACTCCATCCGACGATGCGAGCCGGACTGACGCGCCACCCGGTAGCCGAGAGGCTTCCGTTCCAGGATCGCCAGCATCTGCTTGGCCTTTATCGACGGGAAGGGACTCACGGCAGCGCACCCTAGATCTGCCCTCGGACTCCTCGCCCCGGGCGCCAGTGGTGCGCCAGTGAGACCCCGAAACCACCGGAAGCAGCCGGAGACAACCGGGTTGAATCTGGCTCTGGAGCCCGAAATCGGCTCTAGCAAGCGGTCCGTATTCAGCTTGAGGGCCTTGTGGGTGGAAACACCCGTGATGGTTCGACTCATTCAGCCGCATGTGAAAGCCCCCCGCAAGTCGGGGGTTTTCGCATGCGGCTACAGGCTCGACCGACGCCACCACCGTCCGCGAGATTCGGGAAGTGCGCGAACGCGGATGAAGAGCGGGCTCGCCATCACCAGGGTGTCGGTCGTGTTTACCGCGACGAAACTGACCTGAGCCACCCCTTCACATGGACCCCCGTTGAGGAGACGCGGGAAGACGGGCGGATCGGCTGGACCTTCTCTGGCGAACCCCCCGTACATTTCCATCGCTCTGTTGGTGTTGCGGGGCGGAAGATTCTCGTCGAAGTATCTGCTTCCCAGCCTGCCGAGATCTGCGCCTGGATCTTCTTCGAGAACCCGTCGCGCTTCGTCGAGCCAGATGAACAGATGATCCGACGAAGACCCGGAACGACTCCCGGGGGCGCTACGCATCTCCTCGGTTGCATACGGATCGAGAACATGCGCGACGGAGCCATTCATCAGCAGCCCCGGAGTCGAAGAATTGATCGACATCGGCTGCTCGTCGACAACGATCAGTGCCTTGAAGTCCGGGATCGCATCGGCATGGCCGATTCCAAAGCGCAGCTGACGGTGGAAACGAAACCACTTTCCCTCACGAATTCCGTCGTCTCCCGACTCGAGATTCGGGATGCGATCCCCGCCCAGCTTGGCCACCACCGCATCCAGCTGTCGCGCGACGGCCTTCTGGCGGGCTGCCGGGTCCGAGTAGCTCGCTTGGACAGAGCCCTTCGCGGACACCTGGCCCACTGATGGCACACCTGCATCCAGGCCGGCCTCGCCGCCGACCACGATCTTGCCGTCGAACGAACCGGTTCGTACCTTGAGGTCGAGCGCGAGCTGCCGCAGCTTGCGCTCGGACAGGTAGACCAGATCACCTCCCGCTGAGAGTCTTCGTCTCATCAACGCCTACCGGAGGTGAGCATGGCAGATCGCCAGGAGCTGAAAGAAGCAGAAGACCGAGGGCGACGGATCGGACAGTTCGAGCAGGTGGCGTTCCGCGTCATGCCGAGTGTCGGAACCTGGCTTCCCGAAGTTCGATTCTCCTTCTTTCTCACCTGGTTCAGGTCGCTCGCCGATCATCAGCGCCGACTGGTCGGCAATCTTCGGGAGATCCAGCGCATTCGTTGGCTCCTCGACCATGATCCCGAGGCTGTCCCGACCCTTCTCTCGCGGCGCTCCGCGCCGACTCTCCTACGACTCGAACAGGAATATGAAGACGAGGTGTGGAAGGTCAGACTGGCCATCGACGAGTTCCTCGACGAAGGATGCGGTCGGGCCTGCGTCGTCGCCGCCCTCAAAGCGCTCCCGCAGCGGCCCGCCACCGCCACCGAGTACGACGACACCGCCGCTTTCGTGAGAGAGGACGAGAGGCGGGGAACCATCTATCCGACTCACGTCGCGCTGCAACCGGATGTCAGTTACGGCATCGACTGGCGACTCGAGAATCCGTTCCGTCGCTGGGAAACGACCCGCTGGAGCATCGGCTGGCTTTGCGGTCCGTACAAGGTGGTGCGGGAAGCCGACGAAGGCGAGCCGTGGTTCGATGAAAAAGAGGAGGCGAACGCCACCCACGAGGTCTACGCGGTCGAGTCACTCGATGCCTCGAAGCCATTCGCGGAGGATGGGCGAGTCTGGGTGCTAGGCACCGTCCACAAGCGGGCTGGTCTCGACCTGGCACTCTCAGAGATGCGCCTACACGCGATACACGATCGGAACTCGCTGATCGCGGCCGCCGACGCGGTCGCCGCAGCGGCGCGCGAAGAGGCGAACGCCCCACCGCAGGCAGGCTCGGGCGGCGGTGTCTAGACGCCGGGGCGATGGCGGCCTGAAAGCCGTCATTGCGCTGAAGCTGCGCCTTGGCCTCGGCGATGAAGCGCTCCGTTCCCCGGAAAATCGCCATGCGATTGATGTCGCCGATGACCCGAGCCTTCAGCGCTACGCGTCCGCGCTGGTGCCGAGCGCCTGGTCGATGAACGGGCCCATCAGGCCCGCGACCGCCTGCGCGGTGTCCTCGGCCGTGCCGCCCGGAGTGGTCACGTAGCTGATCCCGAGCCGCACCAGGGTCTCGGCCAGCGTCTTCACGTCGTCGGCCGGGGCCTCGGGCCAGCTCTCTTCGATCACCGAGGTGAGGCGGCTGGTCGCCCACTGGACGACCGGCAGGCCCTGGGTGGTGACGAAGGGGAGCATGCCGCCGGTGCCGTCGTCGCTGAGGAGGATGCGGATGAGGGGGTCGCCGCCGGCGGCGCTGAGGAAGTGCTCGAGGGCGGCGAGGACCGCGGCCCTCGGGTTGTCGCGATGTTCGAGGACGGCCTTCTCGACGTCGTCCATGAACCGTTCGGCCTCGTGGATGACGAAGGCGAAGCCGAACTCGTTGCGGTTGCCGAACTCGTTGTAGAGAGTCTGGCGGCTGACGCCGGCGCCGCTGGCGATGTCCGCCATCGTGATCTCCGACCAAGGCCGCCCCCCCAGCTGATCCCTCGCCGCGTCGAAAACGGTCTTGCGCAGCAGCTCGCGCGCCGCCTCCTGGTAGGGGGTGCGTTGCATGGCCACCCCCGTATCGTGCCAGCTAGAGACTCAGGCGTCTCCCGCGACCGCTTCGAAGTCCACCTTGTCGCGGACGCCGCAGTCGGGACAGGGCCAATCGTCGGGCACCTGGGACCACGGGGTTCCTGGCGGGAACCCCTCCCGCGCGTGGCCCGCCTCCTCGTCGTAGACGTAGCCGCAGGCGGGACAGCGGAAGGCGCTCATGCGGCCCTCCCGTAGCGCTCCAGCACCCGCCCCAGCTTGCGCGGGTGGATGTTGCAGCGGGTGACGTCGCCTTCGTAGTGGTCGAGCAGGATCGGGTCCATCACCTGGCGCCAGAGCGGCGGGAACCAGGCGAGGACGATCATCCCGGCATATCCGGTCGGCAGCTGCGGCGCCTCGTCCATGTGGCGCAGTGCCTGGTAGCGCCGGGTCGGGTTGGCGTGGTGGTCGGAGTGACGCTGCAGGTGGTAGAGGAGGACGTTGGAGGCGACGTTGTTGCTGTTCCAGCTGTGGGCCGGCAGGCAGCGCTCGTAGCGACCGTCCTCTTTCTTCTGACGCAACAGGCCGTAGTGCTCGAGGTAGTTGACGACCTCCAGCAGCGAGAACCCGATCACCGCCTGCGCGATCAGGTAAGGCAGGACGATCGGGCCGAAGGCGATCGCGAGGGCGGCGAAAAGACCGACGGTCATCGCCCAGGCGGTGAGGATGTCGTTGTGGCGGCTGAAGTGGCGCTCGCCGAGGCGGTCGAGCCGGGCGGTCTCGATTCCCCAGGCCGAGCGCAGGCTGCCGACCACCGTCCGCGGCAGGAAGGCCCAGAAGCTCTCGCCGAGGCGCGAGCTGGCGGGGTCCTCGGGGGTGGCGACTTTGACGTGGTGACCGCGGTTGTGCTCGATGAAGAAATGGCCGTAGCCGGTCTGGGCGAGGGCGACGCGGCTCAGCCACTTCTCCGAGCTGGCGCGCTTGTGGCCGAGCTCGTGGGCGGTGTTGATCGCGATTCCGCCGACCACCCCCATCGTCAGCGCCAGCCCGATCGATTCGACGACGTCGAGGTCGCCACTCGACCACATCCAGCAGGCGAAGACCAGGCCCGCGTACTGGATCGGGATGAAGAGGTAGGTGCACCAGCGGTAGTAGCGGTCCTGCTCGAGGAACTTGAGGACGCTGTCGGGCGGATTGGTCGGATCGAGCCCGATCGCCATGTCCAGCACCGGGAAGACGACAAAGACGAGAACCGGGCCGATGAACCAGAAGCCGCCGAACCCGCTCAGGTACCAGTAAAGCCCGGCGAAGAAAGGAGAGAGCGGGACGATGATCCCGAGTAGCCACGCGTAGCGCTTGCCATCCGTCCACGCGGCCGGGTTGACCTCGACGTCGTCGTGGTGATGGTGGTGATGAATGTGCTCCGCATGCGCCTCCACAATCCTCCTTTGTCAAACCTCAGCTTCCAGTCGCAGACTTTGACAGATACGCCGGACATGTCAAGGAGAGCTACAGGGCACGCAGGAATGTCCGCAGGATGCGGACGCAATGGCGCTTCCTCTCGCATAGCGAGAGGAACTCGACACGGGCTGAATCAGATCTTCAGCAGCAGGAACGTATTCAGGACGAAGATCACCGCGAAAAAGACCGTCGCCCGGTCCAGGTTGCGCTCGACCATTGAGCCGCCGCCGATCGAGCTGCCACCGCCGCCGATCCCGAAGGCGCCGGAGAGGCCGGCGTCTTTGCCCGAATGGAGCAGGATCAGGAAGATCAGCACGACGGCAACGATCACCTGGATGATGCTGAAGAACGTGAACACGGTCGCAGAAGTCTAGCCCTGTCCGACTTTTTCCGGCTCTCGGGGGTGGGATCCGTTCCCGTTTTGGCCGTCGAGGATCTCGAGCGCTTCTTCGCGCAGCTCGGCGTCGACCGCGGCGAAGTCCTCGTCGGAGAGCTTGCCGACCGCGTGGTCGAGCTCGGCGTCGCGGATCTCCCGGTACTTGGCTTCCTTGCGGGCGTCGGCCTCGGTGCGGACGAGGGCGCCGCGGCGCCTCCCCCGGGTCGGCCAGATCGCGATCAGCGCCCCGGCGAGGGCGATCAGACCGCCGATCCACATCCAGGTGACGAGCGGGTTGACGATCACCTTGAAGGTCGCCGGCGCGGTGTCGGTGAGGTAGGTCTTGGCGACGTTGGCGGCCGCCAGGCCCTGCAACTTCGTCACCTGTGCCAGCGCCTGCTCTTCGCGGGCGGGATTCCCAACCGAGCCACGCATCAGCGCGCCGAGCGCTTTGCACTGGGGCGGCGTCCCCGGCCCGCCTTTGACGCAGGCGGTGAACCCTTCGTCGGCGTCGCGCACCCGTCGCTGGATCGCGGTGATGTTCGGCCGCTCGGCGATCCAGAGGTCGGCGCCGAGACCGGCCCGCAGCCCCACCTCGCTGGTCGCCTCGCCGGCGAAGAAGCTCGAGATCATCCCCGTTTCCTGACCGGTCGGCCGGAAGAAGCGCTGACTCGGGCGCAGGTAGCCGACCAGCTTGCCGTCTTCTTCGACTTTGAGGATCGAGCCGAAGGTGAACTTCTCTTCGTCGACGGCGACGGTCGGCTTCATGTAGGCGATCGTGCGGCCGTCGATCGTCGTGCTTTCGCCCGGCTTCAGGTTGACGTCGCGGTTGGTCTGGAAGCTGGAGGAAGCGGCGATCCCGATCAGCAGGACCGCGATCCCGGCGTGGACGATGTAGCCGCCGTAGCGGCGCCGGTTGCGGGAGACGAGGCCGACCATCGCCACGGGAGTCGACTCGCCCGACAGCTTCCGCCGCGCCGCCGCCCCGGTCCAGAACTCCTGGGCCAGGCCCGCCAGGGCGAAGGCGGCGAAGGCGAACAGCGCCAGTGCCCAGGGCTTGTGGGCGGCGTCGGAGAAGCCGGCAAGGAGGATGAGCGTGGCCCCGGCCACCACCAGCGGCACCCGGAAGACCCGCCTCGCCGACTCCCAGCTGACCCGGCGCCAGGCGAGCAGCGGCCCGATCCCGGTGAAGAGGACGAGCAGGATCGCCAGCGGCGTCGTGTAGCGGTCGAACCAGGGGGCGGCCAGCGAGGCCTTGTCGCCCGTGAACAGTTCGGAGATCAGCGGGAAGAAGGTGCCCCAGAAGATCACCGCGGTGAGGCCGACCAGGAGCAGGTTGTTGACCAGGAAAACCGACTCGCGGGAGACCAGCGAGTCGATCCGCTTCGGCGAGCGCAGGTCGTCGAGGCGGCTGACGATCAAGGCCGTGGAGCCGATCAGGACGACCCCGATCAGACCGAGGATGTAGGGCCCGACGGTGTTGTCGCCGAAGGCGTGGATCGACTGCAGGACGCCGGAGCGGACGAGGAAGGTGCCGAGCAGCGCCATCGAGAAGGTGCCGACGACGAGGCAGGCGTTCCAGACTTTCAGCATCCCCCGCTTCTCCTGGACCATGATCGAGTGCAGGAAGGCGGTGCTGAGGAGCCACGGCATCAGCGCCGCGTTCTCGACCGGGTCCCAGGCCCAGTAGCCGCCCCAACCGAGCTCGGTGTAGGACCAGCGGGCGCCGAGCAGGAGGCCGAAGCCGAGGAAGGTCCAGGCGATCAGGGCGAAGCGGCGGGTGGCGCGGATCCACTCGGCGTCGAGGCGGCGGGTGACGAGCGCCCCGATCGCGAAGGCAAACGGGATCGTCATCGCCACGTAGCCCGAGTAGAGCATCGGCGGGTGGATCATCATGCTCGGGTGCTGCAGCAGCGGGTTGAGCCCGACCCCGTCGGTGGCCCCGCTGACGGTGGCGAACGGCTGGACGTCGGGCGCGAACAGCATCAGGCCGGTGAAGAAGGCGGCGACACCCATCATCACCGCGGTCGCGTAGGGGACGATCTCGCGCAGCTTGTTGCGGGTCGACCAGAGGGCGAGGCTGGAGGCGATCGAGAGCACCCAGGCCCAGAGCAAGAGCGAGCCTTCCTGGCTCGACCACATCGCCGCCAGCTTGTAGAAGGGCGGGGTCTCGATCGAGGAGTGTTCCTGGACGATTTTGAAGCCGAAGTCGTTGCTGGCGAAGGCGATCTCGATGATCACCACGCAGGCGGTGAGCAGGCCGCAGAAGGCGTAGACCGTGCGGCGGGAGAGGTCGACGCGGCGACGGTCGCCGTCACGGCCCCAGAGCGCCAGCGCCGCCGCGGCCAGCGCGGCGACGAAGGCGAGCGCCAGCAGGGCGCTGCCGAGGCTAGCCATCAGACTTGGTCGTGAACTTCGACGGGCACTTGGTGATCAGGGTTTCCGGTTCGCCGACGAAGGTGCCGTTCTCGACAGAACCGGTGAGGACGATCTCGCGGCCCCCGCGGAACGGGTCCGGGACGGTCCCCTGGTAGGTGACCGGCAGCGGCTTGCCCTGCCCGTCGCGGTCGACGACGCGGAAGGCGATGCCGTTGCCGACGTGGCGGATCGAGTGCGGGACGACCTCGCCGGTCATCTCGTAGCTGCTGCCGGGGCTGGCGGAGACGAGTTCGGAGGGCTCCTTCGCCTCGGTGGAAGCCGAGAACGAGGTGTAGATCAGCGCCACCGCGAGCAGCACGGCGACACTGAGCGCGACGACAAGCCGAATCTTGCGCTTCCGCTGGGGATCCACGAGCAACCGGGATTATCGCAAGGCGGCGGCATGGGACAATGCCTGCGTGACCGATGACCGCGTCCTCCTGATCACCGGTGCCAGCAGCGGGATCGGCGCCGCCACCGCCCGGGCGGCTGCCGGTAGGTACCGACTGGTGCTGGCGGCGCGGCGCCTGGAGGAGCTGGAAGAGCTCGCCACGGAGCTGGGCGGCGAGGAGCGGGCGGTCGCGGTGCGCTGCGACGTCACCGAGTGGGACGAGTTGCAGGCGCTGGCCCAGGCGGCCCTCGACCGCTTCGGCCGCATCGACGCCGTCTTCGCCAACGCCGGCTTCGGCGCCACCCGCGGCTTCCTCGAGGAGTCGCCCGAGCACTGGCGCTCGATGGTGCTGACCAACGTCTACGGGGTCGCCCTGACGATCCGCGCAACCCTCCCCCACCTGCTCGAGCGCGGCGACGGCCACTTCCTCGTCACCAGCTCGGTGGCGGGACGGCGGGCGCTGCCGGGCTCGCTCTACTCGGCGACGAAGTGGGCGGCGACGGCGATCGGCGAGTCGCTGCGCCAGGAGCTGCGGCAGATGCACGACAACCACGGCATCAAGGTGACCCTGATCGAGCCGGGGATGGTCGACACCGACTTCTTCGAGAATCGCCCCGGTAGATCGGCGTTGCAGGACGAGGACATCGCCCGCGCCGTCGCCTACGCGCTGGAGCAGCCCGAGGGCGTCGACGTCAACGAGATCCTGATCCGCCCGACGAGCCAGTCGAGTTGAGCAGCGCCCGCACCGCCCGCCAGTAACCGCGCAGCAGCAGCCGGGCCGGCAGCGAGCGGACGAGCGGAGAGATCAGGTCGGAGTCGAGGTCGGGCGTGAGTGCGGAGGCGAACTCGGAAGCGCTGATCGTGCGCTGGCGCTGGAGGGCGCGGCGCTCGCGCAGGAGGCGCGGCAACCACCTGATCACTTCGCGGTTCGCGCGCAGCTTCTGGCGCCCCCAGCCCCCTGCGGCGGCGACCGGCAGCAGCGCCAGCTCGGTCGCCAGCAGGGCCGGCGCCAGCAGCGCCAGCAGCGGCCCGGGGTAGGTGCGGACGAGGAAGGCGAGGCGGTTGCGCTCGAGCCAGCGCCACTTGTCAGCGCTGGCGCTGAAGTCGTAGTCATGGGCGACGATCGCGGCCGGCTCGATCCCGACCTGCCCCCCCGCCATCCGCAGCCGCACCGAGAGGTCGACGTCCTCGTGGTACATGAAGAACTCGGCTGGGAAGCCGCCGGCGCGACGCCACTCGGCCAGCGGGACCGCCAGGCAGGCGCCGGAGGCGGCGGCGACCTCGCCCGCGGGCGGCGCCTCGGCGAGCGGCCGGCCGTGGCCGCCGGCCCAGACGATCCCGGTGAAATGGATGGGATTGCCGGCGGAGTTGATCGTCTCCCCCGTCCCGTCGGCGACCAGCGCCTGCCAGGCGGCCCAGCCGCGCTGCTCCTGCCAGGGCCGGCGGATCGCCTCGCCCCAACCGGGCTGCGGCACGGCGTCGGGGTTGAGGAAGACGAGCAGGTCGCCTTGGGCGCCCACGGCCCCGGCGTCGGCGCCGCCGGCGAAACCGGTGTTGCGACCGGGGCTGACGATTCGCGCCGTCGGCGCCAGCTCGCGCGTGACCTCGACGCTGCCGTCGCCGGGCTTGTTGTCGACGACGATCAGCTCATCGCCATCGCCCAGCTCACCCAGCAGGGCGGGGAGGGTCTGCCTGAGATCGTCGCGGCTCTCGTAGGCGACGATCAGGACTGAGAGCGTCGGTCGCACCGGCGCGGAGGCTATTGAACCTCCGCGCCGGTGCTCGCGACTTCGCTGAAACGGACCTGCGGGTTACTTCTTGTGCTTCTTGTGCTTCCCGCAGGAGACGATGTTCAGCTTGAACTTGTTGTTCTTCACCTTCTTGCCGTTCTGGCCTTTGATGTTCAACTTCGCCCGCTGCGGCTTGGCGCAGGTGTTGGTCGAGTTGACGAGCAGGCTCTTCTTCCCGCCCTTCATCTTCAGCGCGAACCGGCTGACCGGAACGTCGGGGACGTTGTTGAAGACCGTCTTCAGGCCTCCGTGCTTCGAGCTGATGACCCCGCGGAGGTAGATCTCCACCTGACCGCGCAGGTCGACCAGCAGGTCCGGCAATTCGTGGTTGGAGGACACGAGGAACACCTTGCCCTTCAACTTCCTTTCGAGCAGCGGCGACTTCGCTTCCGCCGTGCCGTAGACCGACTTCTTCGGGCAGGTGTGTGAAGCCAGCTGCGGCCTCGTGCACACGGTCCCGATGTGGCCCTGGTCGAGGAACAGCGAGTGCGGCATCGTCAGCGCCGTGCGGAGGACATTTGCCTGCCCCTTCTTGGCGTTGAGGATGGCCGTCAGACGCGGGTTCTTCGCCCGCTTGGTCGGACCGAACAGCTTCACCTTCAGCTTCGGCTTGAAGCCGAGCTTGTTGCATTCGGTTGCCTGGAACGGGTCGTTGACGGCGTAGGAGCTGAACGTCGCCGAGTTGGTCGGATCGGCTCCGCCGCCGTTGATCTTCCCGGTCGTCGCCTGGGCGGCGCAGTTGGTCGGGTTGATCATGAACTGGCTGCGATCGATGTCGAGATTGATCGAGCGCAGGTCCAGCTTGACCCCGCCGAACACGTCAGGAATGACGTCGGAGACCGCGTGGATCTGAGCGGTTTCCGGTTCGACGTTGAGAGCCACCCGGACGACCACGGTGCCGAGGTCGAACGGGCCGGCGACCGCGGGCGTAACGGTGACCAGCGACAGCGCCGCACCCTTGTACGGACCGGCGAGGTAGACCTTGCCGGTCAGTTTCAGCGGGCTGCCGGTGCCCGAGTTGGTCGTCGCCGTGCCGAGCTGGCTGGCGGCGGGACAACTCGAAGCGGCTTCCTCGGCCTTGCCGGACTTGCCGGCAGCAGCCGTGATCGCGTCCTCCGGGCAGTAGGGGATCCCGGCGAGTTTGCCGGTCAGCCCCTTCGGCAGGGTGACGTCAACGACCTTCAGCTCCTGTTCGCCGTTCTTTTTGGTGATCAGAACGTGGAAGGGGCTGTAGGCGCCGGCTTTGGTGCTGTTCGTGTTGGCTTTGTAGCTGGGCGCGAACTTCCGCTCGGCCATGCTTTTCGGACAGTCGCCACCGGTCGGATCGCGCGTGAGCGTGACCGTGCTTTTCGGCTCGGCATTGGTGCCGGGGCGTGCATACGGTTCCAGCTTGCTCGTCGACTCGCTCGAGCAGATCGGCGGGCTGGTCAGAACCGCTCTTGCCCCGCCGTCGAGCTGCACTTTCACCGAGGTGAACGGCACCTGCGGCAGGCCGGACGGCAGGTCTTTTTCCGACCCGGTCATTTCCAGCTTCTGCTGTTCGTCGAACACAGCGGTCAGCTGGCCGGTCTGGGCATTGGCCTTGACGTGACCGATCAGGCGGGCGGCAACGCCCTCGTCCGGTTCCTTGGCTTCAACCAGGATCCGGAACTGTTCGCCGGATTCCGGATTGCTGCTGTTCTGGGTCCCCACGTATACGTTCCCGGTCAGAGGCCGCTCCAGCGGAGGCGATTCAACCGTCGCCGTGCCGATTTTGGACTCCGCCGGGCATTCGTTGTTGTAGTCCCGTACGCCCTTCTTGAACTGCTGATCGGTGCAGGCAACGAGGCCCTGCGCCCCGGAGGGGTTGAGGCCCATGTACGGCGGCAGCGTCACTTCCGCCTTGCGGACGTGGGACTGCGACTGTTTGTCGCCGCCTTCTTTGGCGGGATCGAACGGCAGTTTCACGTCGACCGTCGCTCCGGCGGGCGAATCGACATCCGGAGTGCCGGCGTTCATGTCGATCGTCGGTTCGAACGGAACCGACTCGCAGCCTTCCTGCTGGATCAGGTTCCCCGAGGAATCCTCGACTTTGGCCTCCACCGCGGTGGAGCCGACCGGGAAGGTCGGGTTTTCATCCCCGTAGGAATGGGCCCGGAACCAGGTCGAATACAGATGTGGGAATTCGTTCGGGTTGAAGCAGGTGGTCGGGTTGGTGATGAAGGTGCCATTGCCTGCCCGCCCGTTTTGTACGAGGCGGCTTTTCAGCGTCGCGAACGGCGGCTCTTCTTTGGGAAGTTCGATCGTGAACCCCTCGTGGAAGTCGCTCTGCCAGGCAACATCGGTTTTGAGGAAGACGACCTCTTTACCGGCCACCACGAACCCGAATAGTGCCGGTTCGCCTTTGTTCGGCTCGATGTTGTAGACGGGGACTTTGGTGCCCGTGGCTTCGCTCGGCGGAATCACCGTCCCGGCGGGAAGCGTTTGACCGGGAGGGAAAGGAGGTGACGGGGCCGGCACGAACCCGGCGAAGGTGGTCACCAAGGTGACTTCCTCCGTTCCCACTCTGGTGTCTTCTTTACAGGCCGGTACCTGAGCGAATTTCCCAGGTTCAGTTTCGACTTTCGTCTCGAATTCGGCCAGCGAGCACTTCGCGGTCGCGTTCGGATTGACGGTCAATCCGGGCGGGAGATCCACACGGAGAGTTTTGATGTTGCGGTCTTCACGCGGTTCTTTGATCGGGAAGATCGGAATTTCGATCCCCGCCGGTTCCACTTTTCCTTTGCCGCCTTCTTCGTGCTGAATGATGTATTGCGTAAATCCGACCGGCGGATGACCGCCAGCGGTTTTGAAGAATGCGCCCGGCGTCTGCGGGCCGCACTGGACCCCCGGAGCCGGTTCGTTGGTTACGCAGGTCCCCGCCTGGAACCCGTTTGCGTTATTCGGCGGCTCGGTGTTCGGTTCGATGATGTCCGTCGTGTCGGCTTGCGCCAAGACGGGCATCGCGAGCAGTGCTCCAAGACACAACAAAAGCAACGCGAGCGAGCGCTTTGCCATCAATTTCCTCCTCGTTTTCCCTTACGAGGACGCCCCCCTGTGAGCGCCCAGAACAACCCTCCCGCGAAAGACATTACACCTCGGTCCGGGTCTTTCAAGTATCTCCCCGAGTACCGATAGGTGTAAACGTGTCACCATTCGGTGACGTAACACTTTTCGGTGTCAGTGTTTGTGGTGTGAGCGCTTGTGCTTGCCGTGCTTCTTCTTGCATGGGGTGCGCAGCTTCGGCCGGCTGTTGGCTTTCTTGCCGTTCTGGCCTTTGATCCGGATGATCGCTTTGACCGGCTTCGCGCAGAGGCTGCGCGAGTTGACCAGGAGGCCCTTCTTGCCCCCGGGCAGGATCATCACGAACTTGGTCACCGGCACATCTGGGACCCGGTCGAAGGTGGTGCGGATGCCGCCCTTGAAGCTGTCGATCCGACCGACCAGGTCGATGTCAACCTGGCCCTGCAGGTGGGCGACCATGTCCGGCAGCGTGTTGTTGGAAGAGCGAAGGTAGACGGGGCCTTCCAGCGGTTTGCCGAGCAGCGGCGTGAAAGCGCGGGCGCGTCCGTAGATCGATTTCTTCGGACACTGGCTGGCGGCGAACTGGACTCGCGTGCAGACGGTGCCGAGGCTGGCCTGGTCGAGGAAGAGCGCGTGCGGCAGAGCCACCGAGGCGCGAGCGATGTTGGCGTCGTCGGGGCGCGCGGTGAGGATCGCCCGCAGTTTCGGGTGCTTGGCCCGCTTGGTTTTGCCGAAGAGGCGGACCTTCAGTTTCGGCTTGAAGGCGAGCTTGTCGCAGTTCTTCGCCTGGAAGTCGTCGCTGACCGCGAAGGAGGAGTAGGCGCCGGGGTTGGTCGGATCGGAGCCACCGCCCTTGATCACGCCCGCGGTCGCCGCTTTGTTGCAATTGGTTCCGTTGAGGGTGAATTCCTTGCGGTTGAGGTTGAGGAAGATCGAGCGGATATCGAGTTTGGTGCCGCCGTAGACGTCCGGCAGGGCGTCGGTCCTGGTGTGGACCTGAGCCGTTTCGGGATCGACGAAGAGAGGCACGCGGACGACGACGTTGCCGAGGTCGAACGGGCCGGCGATCGCCGGGGTGATCACGACGACCGAAAGCGGTCCGCCTTCGTAGGGACCGGCAAGGTAGGCGGTGCCCTCGATCTTCAGCGGCGCGTCGCCGGTGCCGGCTTCGATGTTGGCGACGCCGATCTTGCTGTCGGGGCAGCTCGGGTTGCTCTGCTCCTCGGCCCCGGAGCGGCCCTGCGCGACGGCGATCGCCGCAGGCGGGCAGTAGGGCACGCCTGCCAGCTTGGCGGTGGCGCCCGGGGGCAGGGTGATGTCGAGGCCTTTCAGCTCCTGCTGCCCGGGCGGGCGGGTGAGGTGGGCCATGAACGGAGTGAAGGCTTTGGCCTCGTCGCTTTTCGGCTTGGCGCTGAAACCGGGCGCGAAGGGTCGCTCCCCCAGCGACTTCGGGCAGTCGCCGCCGCCCGGCAGCTTCGCCAGCCCGAACTCGCTCGAGGGGCTCGCCGACTTGCCGCCGAATTCAGCCGACCAGGGAGTGATGTCGCTGGTGGTCTTGTTTGGGCCGCAGGTGGGCGGGCTGCTGAGTGCCGCCTTCGAGCCACCGTCGATGCTGATCTTGAAGTTGGTGAAGGGGACCTGCGGCAGGCCGTGGGGGATGTTGTCGGCGTTGCCGCCACGGGTGACGTTCTTCGCCGGGTCGTCGAAGTAGGCGGTCAGCTGCCCGGTCTTCGCGTTGGCGAAGACGTTGCCGATCAGCCTCACGTCGACGCCATAGCGATCGGAGACGGCGTGGACGTAGATCTGGAACTCCTTGCCCGATTCGGGGTCCCGGCTTTCCTGCTTACCGACGTAGACGTCGCCGGTCAGCGGCTGGTCCGGCAGCGCCTCGCTGACGATCGACGCGGCGCCGACCTTCGAGCTCGCCGGGCAGGCGACCGGGTTGCGGGTCCCCTTGCCGAACTGGTCGGGCGTGCAGGAGGCGAGACCGTTGGCCGCGGAGGGGTTGAGGCCCATGCCCTGCGGCAGCGTCACCTTCGCGGTGCGGACCGTCGAGGTTTCCTGGCCGTTCGGGTCTTCGCGGACCGGGATCTTCAGTTCGGTGTCGACCGCGGCCGGCGAGTCGACCGCATCGGTCCCGGGGCTGACGGCGACGGCCGGGTCGAACGGGATCGTGTTGCACGCCTTGGGGAAGGTCCCGGGCGGCAGCGGCGACTCGACGAAGGGCGAGCCGTTGGGGAAGTTCGGGTCGGTCTGGCCTTCGGGCGGTAGCGAATCGCCGCGGGCGTAGGTCGAGTAGGTGTGCTGATGGGCGGCGTCGGTGTTGGGGTTCCAGCAGGTGCTCGGCGTCGTCAGGAAGAAGCCCTGGCCGCCGGCGGCGTGTTTGTCACCGTTGAAGACGAGCCGGTTTTTGAGGAGTTTCACGAACTGGACCTTGGGCACGGCGATCGTGAACCCCTCGTGGAAGTCCGAGTCCCAGGCGACATCCGCTTCGAGGAAGATGTCGCTCGGCGGCACCGCGGGAACGCCGGGGATCGCTTCAACCGTGAAGCCAAAGCGGGCGGGCTGACCCGGCTTAGGGTCGAGGTTGTAGACGTTCGCTTTGACTTCGATCGGCGGCAGCAGCCCGAGTTCGTCAGAGACGTAGACCCAGCTTTCACCGACCATGCTGTCGGCCGGGCATTTGTTGACGTGTTCGAGGTGGGCAGCTTCGAAGGGGCAGCGCGGCGTCGCCCCCGGGTTGACGCTGAGGCCGACCGGGAGATCGACGCGGATGTCCTTGAGGTTGACGTCCGGTTCTTCGTGCCCGGGCACGAGGGTGCCGTGGTGCTTGATGATGAACTGGGTCATTCCATAAGGCGGGTGCCCGGCGGCGGTTTCATAGAACTCGATGTCGGGACTGACCGGGGTGCAGGTGGGGACGTTGCAGGTGCCCGCCTGCCAGCCGTCGTCGGCGGTCGGATGCGCGTTGTCCTGCGGCGCGAACGGGTTTTCGCCGGCCTGCGCCGTGCCCGCGAACAGCAAGCCCGAGAGGACGGCGAGCAGCAGCATCTGTGCGAACGATTTCCTCACCCTTGCGGGTCGGTACCCAGCTGGACAGGTTGTTAATCGCACCTAGTGCCGCGCCTTGTGCCGGTGCTTGCGCGCCTTGCGGCAACCCGGGGTCCGCAGCGGCAGCTTCTTCACCTTCAGGCTCTTGCCGTTCTGGGCCTTGAAGTTGAGGAAGGAGCGGTTGTGGCCTTTGCAGAGGTCGCGTGAGTTGACCAGCAGGCCCTTCTTGCCGCCCTTCATCTGCAGCGTGAACTTGCTCACCGGCACGTCCGGCACGGGATAGAAGACCGTCCGCATCCGCGCCTTCTTCGAGCTGATGACACCGCGCAGCCGCACGCTCACCTGCCCGTGCAGGTCGGCCAGCAGGTCGGGCAGTTCGTGGTCGGAGGAGACGAGGTAGACCGGGCCGGCTACTTCGTCGTCGAGCAGCGGCGTCTGCGCCCGGGCGTATCCATATATGGAGCGGGCGGGACAGGCGGAGGCCGCCAGCTGTACCCGCGTGCAGATCGTCCCGATGTGCCCCTGGTCGAGGAACTGCGAGTGGGGCAGGGTCAGGGCCGCCCGTTTGATGTTGGCGTCGCCTTCCCGGGCGACGAGGATCGCGCGGAAGGCCGGGTGGCCGTTGCGGCGCATCGACTTGCGCCCGCCGATCAGCTTCGTGAACAGCTTCGGCTTGAAGTCGAGCTTGTCGCAGTCGCTCGCCTGGAAGGGCACGTTGACCCCGAAGGCGCTGAAGGCCGCCGGGTTGGTCGGGTCCCCCCCACCGCCCGCAAGGCTGCCGGTGGTGGCGAACGGTTCGCAGCTGGTCGGGTTGAGGGTGAAATCCGGCCGGTCCATCTTCAGGTCGACCGAGCGGATGCTCAGCTGGGCACCGCCGAAGACGTCCGGGATCGGGTCGGAGACGGCGTGGATCTGGGCGGTTTCAGGGTCGACGAACAGGACCACCCTCACCACGACCGTCCCGAGGTCATACGGGCCGGCCGTGGCGGGGGTGATCACCGCGAGGGAGAGAGGAGCCCCGCGGTAGGGACCCGAGAGGAAGACCTTGCCGTCGATCTTGTAGGGGTCGGGACCGGTGCCGGCGGCGACCGAGGCGGTGCCGACCTGGCTCGCGGTCGGGCAGCTCGAGCTCGCCTTCTCATCCGCCCCCGCCTTGCCCGCGGCCGCGGCGAGCGCCGCCTCCGGGCAGTAGGGGATGCCGCGGAGCTTGCCGGTCATCCCCGGCGGCAGAACGAGGTCGGCGCCCTTCAGCTCCTGCTGCCCGTCGGGCCGGGTGATCTGGATCGAGAGTGGGCTGAAGGCGCCGGCCTTCGAGCTCGCGGGGCCGGCGCCGAAGCCGGGCCCGAACGGCCGCTCGCCCATCGATTTCGGGCACTGGCCGCCGCCGGGGTTGCCGCCGAGGGTGAAGCTGGCGCCGGGCGTAGCCGGCGGGTTCCCGGTCCAGGGGGTCATCACCGCGGTCGCCTTGTCGGGGCCGCAGGTCGGCGGGCTGCTGAGCACCGCGTGGGCGCCGCCGTTGAAGGAGAGGTCGAACGAGGTGAACGGGACCTGCGGGGTTTCGTCGATCGTCGTCGTCAGCTGCCCCGTCACCGGGTCGGCGCGGACGTTGCCGATCAGCCGCACCGAGATCCCGTAGCGGTCGGACTTCGCCTCGATGAAGATCCGGTACTCCTTGCCCGAGGCCGGGTCGCGGCTTTCCTGCTTGCCGGCGAAGACGTCGCCTTCGAGCACTTCTTCGGGCTGCGGGTTGGTCTGGTCGACGAGCGGCGGCGACTCGATCCGCGCGTGGCCGATCACCGACTGCGGCGGGCAGGCGACCGGGTTGCGGGTCCCCTTGCCGAACTGGTCGGGCGTGCAGGTCTGCAGCCCGTTGGCCGCCGACGGGTTGAGGCCCATGCCCTGCGGCAGCGCCACCGTGGCGCTCCTCGTGTGGGAGCTGTCCTGGCCGTCTTCGTCTTTGAAGTGCGGGACGTTGACGCTGACCGTGGCCGCCGCCGGCGAGTTGACGTTCGTCGTTCCGGGATCCACCGCGAGCTCGGGTTCGTAGGGGATCGTGGCGCAGCCTTTGGGTTCGGTGCCGGGGCCGCTCGTTTCGCTGAGCGGCGGGATCGGCGACTCAAACGGTGATGAGCCGGCGGGGAAGTTCGGGTCGGGATCGTGGACCGAGTCGGCCCGCAGGAAGGTCGAGTAGATCTGGCCGGAGGGCCCGCCCGGCAGTTCCCCGGGTTTCCAGTCGCTCTCGTAGGCGGGGCCGAAGCAGGTGGTCGGCGTGGTCAGGAAGGTGCCGTCTCCGGCGCGCCCGTCGAAGACGAGGCGGTTTTTGAGGATCAGGCCCTTCTGGCCGCCGAGCAGTTTGAAGAGCACCCCGAGGTCTTCCGGCAGCGCCGCCGGGACGTGGATCGTGAACCCCTCGTGGTAGTTGCCCGACCAGTCGACGTCGCCTTCGAGGAAGACTTCGTTGCCCGCCAGTTCGAGCCCGAAGCGGGCCGCCTCGCCCGGCTTCGGTTCGACGTTGTAGACGTCGACTTCGGTCAGCGGCGCTTTCGGTTCCTGTGCCAGTCCCAGCGGCGGCAGCGAGACCGTCACCTGGCTGAATCCGACTTTGGATTCGGGTGGGCACCCGGAGGCCCCGGCTTCGAAGGTCGAGAGTTTGCAGCGTGGCGTTGCGCTGGGATTGACGCTGAGACCGACCGGAAGGTCGACCCGCACCGTCTTCAGTTCGTCGACCGGCGTTTCGCCGGGTGCTTCGTGCTTGATGATGAACTGGGTGAAGCCGACGTTCGGATGGGCGCCGGCAGTTTCGAAAAAGAGGTTGGGAGTGGCGATCGAGCAGGGGTCGGCTTTGCAGGTGCCCGCCTGCCAACCGGAGTCGACCGACGGGTGGCGGATGTCGCTCGGAGCGATGATGTCGCCGGTGTCGGCCACCGCCGCCGCGGCCGGCGAGATGAAGAAGCAAAGACAAACAACGAAGGCCGCGCGAGCGGCTCGATCTCTCATTCGGAATTTCCTCCCAAGAAGCTCCCGTTACAAGTTCTCAGCGCATGTTCTACCCGAAAGTAATGAGTTGAATCAACATTTTTGGGTAATGTAGGCCCATGGCAAGCGAAAATGGACACTCACCCAGCGGTCTCTCCGAGCGCCCCCAGAGTCTCGGAAATGCAGGAGAAAACGGGCGACCAGGCAGCAGGTCGATCCCGGTCAACTGGGAGCGGCTGGCGCGGGCTACCGCCCATCCCCTCCGTGTCTCGATTCTCGAAATCCTCGGTCTCGACGGCGGCCGCGTCCTCTCCCCCAGCGACCTCAGCCGCGAGCTGCAGATCCCCCTCAGCAACACCAACTACCACGTCACCGAGTTGGCCAAATCGGAGCTGATCGAACTGGTGCGGGAGCGTCAGGTGCGCGGGGCGACGGAGCACTTCTACCGGCTGCCGGCGGATTACCATCAGCCTCAACCTGAGGTCAAGGGCAAGCAGGAGTCGGTTCTCGCCTAAATCTTCGCCGTCCCGGCTCCGATACATGGAGCCGATGACCTCTGGATCGAACGAGCAGCTGCGAGCGATCATCCGTACGCAGACGGAAGTCGTCGCAGGCGACCTCGAGCCCGAAGCGGTGATGCAGCTGATCGCCGAGCGGGCGCAGGAGCTGACCCGCGCCAGTGCCGGCCTGATCGAGCTTGCCGAGGACGACGAGATGGTTTACGCGGTGGCGACCGGCGAGGCCACCCCATACCTCGGGATGCGCCTGAACAAGGAGACGAGCCTCTCCGGTCGCTGCGTGATCGAGGGACGGGTCCTGCGCAGCGACAACACCGGCGAGGACGACCGGGTCGACGCCGAGGCCTGCCGCCGGGTCAACGCCGGCTCGATGATCTGCGTACCGCTGGCCCACCGCGACGAGGCGGTCGGCGTGCTCAAGGTCTACGCGCCTGCGGTCAACCACTTCGACGACGGCGACGTCGAGACGCTCGAACTCCTCAGCGAGCTGATCGCCGCCCACCTCTCCCACGCCAACCTCTACGAGGCCGAGACCCGCCACAGCCGTCGCGACGCCCTCACCGGCCTCTCGAATCGCCGCGCCTTCGAGGAGCGGCTGCCGACCGAGCTCGCCCGCGCCGCCCGTTCCGGCCGCCCGCTCGCCCTCGTCCTCCTCGACCTCGACGGCTTCAAGGGCGTCAACGACCGTCTCGGCCACCCGGCCGGCGACGAGGTCCTCCGTGCCGTCGCCCGCATCCTCGACGAATCCCGCGCCGCCGACGACTGCTTCCGCATCGGCGGCGACGAGTTCGCGATCCTGATGCCGGAGACCGAAGCCATCCACGCCCGCACCGCCGCCGAACGCGTCGCCAACGAGATCCGGTCCGCCGAACTAGGCGACGGCACGATCGGCGCCTCCTACGGCCTCGCCGCCAGCACCAACCGCGACAGCGAGATCCTCTTCGCCGCCGCCGACCGCGTGCTGCTGGCCGCGAAGGACCGGTTGTACGGGCGGCGCGACGGCTGAGCGCGATTCGGTCTCTGCTGACAGCAGCATGCATATGATCCACCCGGCGGAAGGCAATGAAGGCGTCAGATCACGACTCGTCACGGGAAGGGTCAGCCGACACTCGGTCGGGACGACGATCAGACCCTAACCACGACCGGCTTGGCGATCTCTCGATGGCGCTTGCCAAGGCCGCATTAAGGAACCCGGCCATCGCGATCGCCATAGGCACCGTCGTCCTCTTCGTAATCGCCCGCGTCCCCGCCGAGATCTTCTATTCGAGGCTCGGCCTGAGACCCGAGGATGCCGGGCTCACCTCAGTTCAGATCCTTCTCCAGGGGATCACGACCGTCCTGGTGGTTTCCCTCGGGGTCGCGATTCTTTACGGGATCATTTTTCAGTTCTTCAACATCGCCTACCTCAGGTTCGTGCGGCGCCTTGCACGAGGAATGGCAGGCACGAATCAGGACCCACCCTCCAATTTTGCGGAGCGGCTTCGCCTCCGAGTACGACAAAGCCTGCTGGGTAAGGAGGGGGAAGACAGATCGCCACTCTGGAGAGTGGTGCTGAGACGCAGTCCTTTGATCGTCACTACCTTCGGCCTCCTAATCGCGAGCCTGATCCTCACGCTCTCAGCGTTTAGCGGTGCCGACGCGGTCAAGAATGGCGAGGCTCCGCCGGACGGACCAACGCCATGGCGGGCCAGACGTGTGGAGGTCACTTGGATCGACAGCCCCCAACGGATTGCTTTGTCCGGATGCCAGGCGCTCTATTACCTGGGAGAAGAGAATGGGCGGGTTGCGCTCTTCGATTCGAAAACGGGGTCTGCCTATCGGCTGCTAGCTGAGAGCGTCCAGCTTTCATTCCCAAAACATTGCCGATGAGATGCGCCAGGGAGGCAGATCAAACATTCCCCCTTCTCGACCAGGATGACCCACTAGAGCGGACGACGGGGGTCGAACCCGCGACCTCAAGCTTGGGAAGCTTGCGCTCTACCAACTGAGCTACGTCCGCGCGGGGTTGATTCTAAGGCGTGGCGGGGGTGCCGGGGTGGCGCTCGAACTAGAGTTCGGCGTCTGTGAGCGTTCGCTCTTCTATAGCCGTGCTGGCCGTGCTGGCCCTCGTCGGCCTGCTCGTCTACGGGCTGGTCAGCAAGGGGGGGTCACGGGTTGCTGTCGGGGACCCGGCGCCGACTACCGCGCTGCCGCGGCTCGAAGGCAGCGGCGACGGGTCGCTGGCCGAGTACCGGGGCAGCTGGGTGCTGGTCAACTTCTGGGCCTCCTGGTGCGAACCGTGCAAGCAGGAGGCGCCGGCGCTGGAGGCGTTCCAGCGGCAGCACGGCGGCGCCCGGTTCACGGTGCTGGGGGTCGACACCCGCGACCTGAGCGGCGACGGGCGCGAGTTCGTTCGCGAATACGGGCTCAGCTACCCGCAGCTGCGGGACGGCGACGGCGGCGCCGCCCACGACTACGGCACCACCGGCGTGCCGGAGAACTTCCTCGTCGACCCGGCCGGCAAGGTGCGGTGGCTGCTGCCGGGGCCGGTCGACGAGCAGTACCTGGAAGAACAGGTGGAGCCGTTTCTGCCGCAGGAGAAGTCGTGAGCGGGGCGGTTTCGAGAGCCGTCGGGCTCCTGCTGGCGGTGGTGGCGATGGGTGCGCTGCTGGCGGCGCCGAGTGTCGCGGCGCATCGCGCATCGCTGACCGAAATCGAAAAGCAGGTGATGTGCCCCGTCTGCGGCACGCTCCTGCAGCTGGCCGAATCGCCGCAGGCGCAGCGGGAGAAAGTCTTCATCGAGCGGCTGATCGCCGAAGGCAAGACCGAAGCGCAGATCAAGGATGCGCTGGTCGCCGAGTACGGCACCGAGGTCCTGGCGCTGCCGCAGGCCTCCGGCTTCAGCCTCTCCGCCTACGTGGTGCCGATCGTCGCCTTCCTCGTCGCCGCGGTGGCGCTGGGATTCGGAGTGCTGCGCTGGCGCCGGGCGAGCGGCTCGGGCCGAGGCCAACCGCCCGCCGCTGGACCGAAAGGCGACGATGCGGAGCGCCTCGATGCCGATCTGGCGCGCTACGACCTCTGAGCAAAAGTCGTGGTTCTTTTCGGACGGTATAGGTCCGAAAGGAACCACGGGATGGACCTAGAAGGCGACGACGACGATCGCACCCAAGGCCGGGATGGGCAGGCGCTTGATCGCCTTGGTCAGCGCCCGGTCGCCGACTGCCGACGCGGGCGTCGCCGCCACGACCGCGTCCGCCTGGCGGGCGGCGGCCAGGCACGGCCCCGGTTCCTCGAGCGGCGGTGGGCCGCTGAGGAGCACCAGCTCGTAGGCGCCGCGCAACTTCTCGATCATGTGGGCGAAGCTCTGGAGGCCGAGCAGGGTCTCCGCCTTCGAGGCGGGGCGGCCGCCGCAGACGCAGGCGAGGGGGTCGTCGGAGCCGTTCGCGGCCGGGCCGCCGAGGGCGACCGGCTGCAGCACGTCCGCCGGCTCGGCCTCCCAGCGCAGGTACTCGTGCAGGCCGGGAGCGGCGACGAGTCCGACGTGGGCGGCGAGGTGCGGCTGGGCCAGATCGCACTCGACGAGGATCGTCCGCCGGCCCGAAGCCGCGGCGGCGGCCGCGAGGGCAAGGGCGGCGACCGGCGCCGCCTCCCGCTCGCCGGCGACCAGGACGACCCGCTGCGCCTCCAGTCGCTGCAGCGCCGTCTCCAGGGCCTCGAAGTCGGCCTGCCGCAGCGACCAAACCCGCGCGTCCTCCGGCGGCCCGGAGACCCGGGCGAGGACGGGAAGCCGCGTCCGGCCCCGCAGCATCACATCCGCTCGGGGGCCGAGATCCCCAGCAGGCTGAGGGCGGCGGCGATCGTCCGCTTCGTCGCCAGGCAGAGCGCCAGCCGCGAGGCTTCGACGCCCTCGCCCTCGGCGCCGACCACCTGGCAGTCGCGGTAGAAGGCGTGGAAGTCGGCGGCGACCGCGGTCGAGTAGGCGCAGATCCGATGCGGCGCCCGCCGCGCCGCCGCCGTCCGCACCTCCTCCGGGAACTCGAGCAGACGCTTGACCAGCAGCCGCTCGCTCTCCTGCAGCGGCAGCCGCTCTGCGGAGACGCCGGGCGCCGCCGCTCCCTCCGCCTCGGCTTTGCGGAGGATGCTGGCGATCCGCGCGTGCGCGTACTGGACGTAGTAGACCGGGTTCTCGCTCGACTGGCTGCGGGCGACCTCGAGGTCGAGGTCGACGGTGGTCTCGTGGCTGCGCCAGAGCATGAACCAGCGGGTCGCGTCGATGCCGATGTCGTCGAGCAGCTCGTCGAGGGTGATGAAGTCCCCCGTGCGCTTCGACATCTGCACCCGCTCGCCGCCTTCGACGACGTGGACGAGGCTCATGATCGGCACCTCGAAGGCGTCCGGGTTGCCGCCGAGCGCCGCGATCGCGGCGCGGATCCGGGCGACGTAACCATGGTGGTCGGCTCCGAGAACGTCGACGAGCCGGTCGAAGCCGCGCTGGAGCTTGTCCCAGTGGTAGGCGATATCGGGCATGAAGTAGGTCGCCTCGCCGTTGGAGCGGATCAGGACCCGGTCCTTGTCGTCGCCGAAGGCGGTGGTGCGCAGCCAGAGCGCGTCTTCGGAGCGGTAGGTGTGGCCGCGCTTCTCGAGGTCGGCGAGGGCGGCGTCGACCTCGCCTTTCTCGTAAAGGCTGCGCTCGGAGAAGAAGCGGTCGAAACGGACACCGAAGCGCTCCAGGGTCCCGCGAATGTCGTCGAGCATCAGCTCGACGCCGCGCTTGCGCAGCGCCTCGAGGTCGGCGGGGTCGGCGCCCTCCGCCTTCAGCTTCGCGGCGATCTCGGTGACGTACTCGCCGGCGTAGCCGTCCTCGGGCGGCTCCTCCCCCTCCATCCGCGCCGCGATCGACTCGGCGAAGCGCTCGATCTGGCTGCCGGCGTCGTTGACGTAGTATTCGCGCTCGACCGTGTGGCCGGCCGCCTCCAGCAGCCGCACCAGCGAGTCGCCGTAGGCGGCGTGGCGGCCGGTGCCGACGTGGACCGGCCCGGTCGGGTTGGCGGAGACGAACTCGACCAGGATCTTCTCCGGCGCGGCGGTCGGCGCCGGCCCGAGGTTCTCGCCGGCCTCCAGCAGGTCGCGCAGAGCGCCCAGATACCAGCCGTCGGCGAGGAAGAAGTTGAGGAAGCCGGGGCCGGCCACCTCGATCCGCTCCAGGTTCGCCGCCAGGCCGGCGTCGGTCCCGAGCTGGCCGCGCAGGCGCTCGGCGACCGCCCGCGGGTTGTCGCTGAGATGGCGGGCGAGGAGCATCGCCGCGTTGGTGCTGTAGTCGCCGAGCTCGGGCTTCGGTGGCCGCTCCAGGGTCGGCCGCGGCTCGCTCGGATCGGCCTCGTGCAGGGTCCGCGCGGCGCCCTCGACCGCGCCCCTCAGCGCGGCTATCGAATCGGTGGCGGTCACCGACCCATCGTATGGACCGGGCGCGGGGCCGGGTACGCTCCCCAGCCTTGCGCGTAGCCGTCCTCACCGACATCCACTCCAACCGGCAGGCCCTCGAGGCCGTCCTCGCGGCGGTCGAGGAGGCGGGCGTCGACCAGGCCTGGTGCCTGGGCGACATGGTCGGCTACGGCGCCGATCCCGACGCCTGCACCGCCCTGATCCGCGAGCGCTGCGACACCTGCCTGGTCGGCAACCACGACCTCGCGGTGCTGGATGCGCTTGACATCTCCACCTTCTCGGAGACCGCCGCCGCGGCGGTCGAGTGGACGCGGGAGAACGTCGCCGAGGAGACGCTGTCCTTCCTCGCCGAGCTCGAGCCGACCGCCTCGCAGGCGGGCGTCGGCCTCTTCCACGCCTCGCCCCGCGACCCGATCTGGGAGTACGTGATCTCCAGCGACCAGGCCGAAGCGGGCCTCGACGCGCAGGAGGAGCGGGTCGGCCTGATCGGCCATTCCCACATCGCCCTCTTCTTCTGCCGAGCCCAGGACGGGCGCCCCGGCCACACCCAGGGAGCCCAGGCCGAGGACGGGCTGGAGATCGAGATCCCGGACGGCCAGTGGCTGCTCAACCCCGGCAGCGTCGGCCAGCCGCGCGACGGCGATCCCCGCGCCGCCTGGCTCGAGCTCGACACCGACACCTGGACCGCCCGCTGGCACCGCGTCGAGTACGACATCGCCGCGGCCGCGACGGCGATCCGCGCGGCCGGCCTGCCGCCCTCCCTCGCCGACCGGCTGGAGGTCGGTCGATGAGCGGAAAATGCAGGGGAAATATCGACCCGCGAACGTTGTCTAGACTCGCACCATGGGCCGCTTCAGCGCACTGATGCTCGCCCTCATCCTCGGCGGCGCCGGCACGATGGCCTTGGCCTCCTGCGGCGGCGGCAGCGACGCCAAGCTGCTGCCGGGGACGACGGCGAACCAGATCGAATCGAACCTCGACCAGGTGCAGACCCTGGTCGAAAACGGCGATTGCGTCGGCGCCGAAGACGCGGTCGCCGAGGTCAGTGCCGAGGTCGAAGAAGTGAACGTTGCCGCAAAGCTGAAGGGAGCCCTGCAGGAAGGGACCGCGAAGCTGAGCGAAGTCGTCAGCCGCTGCGAAGAAGAAGGCGACGAAGAAGAAACGGAACCTTCGGCCGCGGCCGATGTTGAAGCTGAAGAATTGGAACAGAAACAGCTGGAAGCCGAAGAAAAGGCCGAAAAGGCGCAGGAGAAAGCCGAAAAGCAGGAGCAGAAGGAAGAAAAAGAGAAACCTGCTCCCGAAGTGGAAGAAAGCGAAGGAACCCTGCCGCCCCAGGCCGAAGGCAAAGCCAAAGGCCACGAAGAAGAAACCCCTCCCCCGGCCGTCGAACAGCCCTCCGAAGAATCTGAATCCGGTGGCGTCAGCCCCGGCGTGGGAGTCGAATGATGGAGGCGGGAACGCTCTCAGGCCGCTACGAGACCGGCGAGCGCCTCGGCACCGGCGGGATGTCGAGCGTCTACAAGGCGACCGACAGGATCCTCGAGCGCACGGTGGCGGTGAAGATCCTCGCCGAGCACCTGCACGACGACGAGCGCTTCGTCGCCCGCTTCAAACGCGAGGCGCTGGCGGTGGCGCGGCTGATCCACCCGAACATCGTCCAGGTCTACGACACCGGTGTCGACGAAGGCCGCCACTACATCGTCATGGAGTACGTCGAGGGCCGCTCGGGAGCGCAGATCCTCCAGCGCCAGGGGCCGGTCGAGCCGGAGATCGCGGCTGAGATCGGGATCCAGGCCTGCGCCGGGCTCGACTACGCGCACCGCCGCGGGATCATCCACCGCGACGTCAAGCCGGGGAACCTGATGATCGTCGGCGGTCCGGTCGGCGGCGGCGAGATGATCGTCAAGCTGACCGACTTCGGGATCGCGCGGGCGATCGAGCAGACGCGGATCACCCAGGTCGGCTCGGTGGTCGGGACCGCCGCCTACCTCGCGCCCGAGCAGGTGCGCGGCGAGGAGGCGACGCCGGCGACCGACGTCTACGCGCTCGGGGTCGTCCTCTACCAGTTCCTCACCGGGCGCCTCCCCTACGAGGGCTCCTCGCTGGCGGAGCTGGCGGTGCGCCAGCAGAACGAGAAACCGCTGCCGCCGAGCACCTACGACAGCGACATCCCCGAGCCGCTCGGCGCCGCGGTGCTGCGGGCGCTGGAGGGCGACCCGAGCCGGCGCTACGCGAGCGCCGAGGAGCTGGCGAACGGTCTGCGGAGGGGGCTCGAAGGCGAGGACGTGACGCTGCCGCTGGAGGAGGGAACCTCGGCGACGAGCGTGCTCGGCGGCGACACCGCCGCGACCCGCCACATGGGCCGCGACACCGGCCAGACCGAGTACCGGCCGCCGGCCTCACAGACCAGGCGGCCAGCGCCGCGCCCGGTCGCGCCGGTGCCCGCCCCGGCTCCGGCCGCTCCGCCCCGGGCCGCCGAACCGCGCCGCCGCGGCGCCTTCTCCCGCTTCGCCCGCTTCGTCCTCGCTTTGGTCGCCTTGGTCCTGGTCGCCGCCGCGGTGGCGACGGCGGTGATCGTCAGCACCGACAAGGCGGCCGGCGTCAAGGTCAGCCGCGTCGCCGGCGACACCGTCGACAAGGTCGTCGAAGAACTCAAAGACCTGGTCAACAACAACAAGGAATAGGGCGTTGGGTGGGGGAGGTCATACCCCCTCCTCTCTCAACTTGTTTGGGTGATCGTGGGCTGTCTTCCGCGATCGTGGACGCCCAAAAAGTACAAGCCGTTCGGAGGGGGTATGACCTCCCTTCTCAGGCCGCCCAGGGAGGGCTTCCAGCTAGGACGGCGGCGCGATAAGAGTCGAAGGTGCCGTTTTTGATGGCAGTTCGAGCGTGGGTGGTCAGCTCGCGCATGTAGGTGAGGTTGTGGAGGACGATCAGGCGGACGGCGGTCAGCTCTTCGGCGCGGGAGAGGTAGCTGATGTAGTCGCGGTCGTGGCGCTGGCAGGCCGGGCAGGGACAGCCCTCGACCAGCGGCGCGCGGCTGCCGACCCACCTGCCCTTGCGCATGTCGAGGCGCCAGCGCGTCTCCGGGCTCGGCGCAAGGGCGACGCCGTGGCGGGCGAGCCGGGTGGGGACGGCGCAGTCGAAGACGTCGAGGCCGAGGGCGATGCCGCCGAGCAGGTCGTCGACCTCGCCGATCCCGAGCAGGTGCTTCGGCGCCTCCGTCGGCAGCAGCGGCGCCGTCATCCCCAGCACCGCCGCCATCTCCTCCTTGTCGCGGCCGAGGGTGCCGCCGATCGCGAGGCCGTCGACGCCGGCCTCGGAGACCGCCTGCGCCGATTCCCGCCGCAGGTCCTCGTGGGTCCCGCCCTGGACGATCCCGAAGACCGCCTGCCGCTCGGGGCCCTCGCGATCGTGCCAGGCGAGGCAGCGGTCGAGCCAGCGGTGGGTGCGCTCGGTCGAGCGGGCGGTGTAGTCGCGATCGGCGTGAAACGGCGTGCACTCGTCGAAGACGAGGGCGATGTCGGAGCCGAGCGATGCCTGCACGCTCATCGAGACCTCCGGCGAGATGAACAGCTCGGCGCCGTCGCGGGGCGAGCGGAAGCGGGCGCCCTCCTCGCTGATCTCGACCTCGGAGCCGTGGCCGCCGGAGCGGCCTGAGCCCTTGACCTCGTTGGCGACGCCGCCGTGGGCAAGCGAGAAGACCTGAAAGCCGCCGGAGTCGGTGATGATCGCCTGGGTCCAGTTCATGAAGCCGTGGAGGCCGCCGGCGGCGGCGATCCGCTCCGGGCCGGGCGAGACGAACAGGTGGTAGGTGTTGCCGAGGATCAGCTGGTAGCCGAGCTCGGCGACCTCCGCCGACTCGAGCCCGCGCACCGACCCCTTGGTCGCCAGCGGGATGAAGGCCGGCGTCTCGATCGGGCCGTGGGCGGTCTGGAGGACGCCCGCGCGGGCGCTGCCGTCACGGGCCTCGATCTCGAACCTGAGCCGTTGGGGATCGCTGCGCACGCCCGCAGCGTATGGATGTGTCGACTGGTATGAATCGACCACGGCCAAAACCGTCTCCCTCGTAAACCAGTCCGCAAAGGGGAAGCTGCATGACCCGTCGTCTCGCCCACCTCGCCGATCTCGCCTATCGCCGCCGCGGCCGCATGGTCGTCGGCTGGATCGTCGCCACCGTCGTCCTGATCGCCCTCGGCTCCTCCCTCGCCGGGGAGTACGAAGCCGACTACAACACGCCGGGATCGGACTCGAAGGCGGCCAGCGAGCTCACCGAACGCGAGTTCGGCGGCTACTCGGGCCAGGAAATCTACGTCGTCTGGAAAGACCCCTCAGGCGCCGACAGCGGCGCCGCCAAGCAGCGGATGAACGCCTTCTTCAAGCAGGCTGAAGCGATCAAGAACGTCGAGAAGCGCGACTCGATCCGGCTCTCCGACGACGGCACCATTGCCACCACCACGCTGCCGCTGACGATTCCCGGCTGGCAGGTGAAGAAGGAGCAGGGCGAAGAACTGATCGATGCGGCCGAAGCCAACAGCGGCGGCGGCCTCGAGATCAAGCTTGGCGGCGAACCGATCTACAGCGCCCAGGAAGGGGCCAGCCCCGAGGGGTACGGCTTCCTCGGCGCGGCGATCGTGCTGCTGATCGCCTTCGGCTCCCTGGTCGCCGCCGGCCTGCCACTGGCGATCGCGCTGATCGGCCTCGGCATCTCCTCCGGCGGCCTGATCGTCCTCCTCGCCAACGTGATCGACGTCCCCAACTGGACCACCGCGGTCTCGGGCCTGATCGGGATCGGCGTCGGGATCGACTACGCGCTGCTGGTCCTGACCCGCTTCCGCAGTGCGATGAAAGACGGCAAGGACCGCCACGACGCGGTCGTCGAGGCGGTCTCCACGGCCGGACGCAGCGTGATCATCGCCGGCTGCACCGTGGTGATCGCGATCCTCGGGCTCTTCCTCACCGGCCTCCCCTACATGTACGGGGTGGCGATCTCCGCGGCGCTGGCGGTGCTGGTGGTGATGCTGGCCTCGATCACCCTGCTGCCCTCGTTGCTGTCCTACCTCGGGCCGAACGTCGACCGGCTGCGGATTCCCGTGCTCGGCCGCAGCCTCGACGCCAGGGAAGACGGCGAATCTCCCGCCGCCCGCTGGAGCCACGCCGTGCAGCGGCGCCCGTGGACGGCGGCGATCGTCGCCACGGCGATCCTGCTCGCGCTCGCCGCACCGGCCCTGGGCATGCGCCTCGGCTTCCCCGACGCCGGCAACGACCAGCCCGACACGATGACCCGCCAGGCCTACGACCTGATCAGCGAGGGCTTCGGGCCCGGCGCCAACGGGCCGCTGGTGATCGCCGCCGAACTGCCCGATTCCGGCGATAAGGCGACCATCAACGCTCTCGTCGCCGATCTGCGCGAAGACGACGGCATCGCCTTCGTGGCGCCGCCGCGCTTCAACTCCGACGGCACCGCGACGATCGTCACCGTCATCCCCACCACCTCCCCCCAGGACGAGGAGACCTCCGAACTGGTCGACCACCTGCGCGGGACCGTGATCCCGGCCGCGGTCGGCAACTCGGGCGTCAACGTCCTGGTCGGCGGCGTCAACGCCGCGCTCGAGGACCAGAGCACCTTCATCACCGGCCGCATGCCGTGGTTCATCGCCGGCGTCGTCGGGCTCTCGTTCCTCCTGCTCCTGGTCGCCTTCCACTCGCCGTTCATCTCGCTGAAGGCGGCGGTGATGAACCTGCTCTCGGTCAGCGCCGCCTACGGCGTGATGACCCTGGTCGCCCAGGGCGGTGCCGTCGGCGAACTGATCGGGATCGACCACGAAGTCCCGAT
>Ga0070685_10000191_pt1 | contig 41016 bp, 41 predicted proteins | sample KBSS13LmetaG_FD_65651 | JGI IMG/M metagenome (GOLD analysis project Ga0070685, IMG submission 65651) | Switchgrass rhizosphere microbial communities from Kellogg Biological Station, Michigan, USA - KBS S1-3L metaG | ecosystem: Host-associated > Plants > Roots > Rhizosphere ...
CGTGCCGATGCAGCCGACGTTCGACTGGTAGCCGGTGGTGTAGACGATCGCGTCCTCGGTCCGCATCCACTCGGCCAGCTCGCGCTCGAGGTCGAGGTGCAGCGGCGTCGTCCCGTTCAACAGCCGCGAGCCGGTGACCCCGGTGCCGTAGGTCTCCAGCGCCTCCCGGGCCGCGCCCTTGACCCGCTCGTCGCCGGTCAGACCGAGGTAGTTGTTGGAGCCGAGCATGATCGTCTCCCGGCCCTCCATCTCGACCACGGGGCCGGCCTGCGAGGTGAGCAGGCGGAAGTAGGGGAGGAGGTCGTGCTCCTTGGCGGCTTCGAGCTGCTCGAGGCGGTCGTGGTTGCGCGCCTTCTCGAAGACGTCGACGGGAGCCTTGGCGGTCTCGCTCATCTACCGAGAGTGTAGGTTGCGGACCGTGAGCGCGGAGCGCAGCGGAGCGTGAACCCTTGACCGGGGGAAGCCTGACGATCCGGCCGGTGCGGAACGGACGCGACCTCAAGCGGTTCGTCGACCTGCCCTACCGCCTGCACGCCGGAACCCCCTGGATCCCGCCGCTGAAACTGGAGCGCCGGCTCTTCCTCAACCGCCGCCTCAATCCCTACTTCAAGCACGGCGAGGCCGAATACTTCCTTGCCCTGCGCGGCGAGCGGGTGGTCGGCCGCGTCAGCGCCCAGATCGATCACGCCTTCAACGAGTTCCACGACAACCGCTGGGGGATGTTCGGCTTTTTCGAGCTCGAGGATGACCCGGAAGTGGCCGCCGCCCTGCTCGACGTCGCCGCCGACTGGCTGCGCCAGCGCGGCTGCGAGCAGATGCTGGGGCCGATGGACTTCTCGATGAACGAGGAGAGCGGGGTGCTGATCGAGGGGCACGAGCTCGAGCCGCTGATCCGCCAGCCCTGGCAGCCGCCCTACTACCAGCGCCTCTGCGAGGGGGCCGGGCTGGAGAAGGCGATGGACCTCTTCTCCTGGTTCCTCGACATCTCAGACCGCGAGGACATGCTGCCGATCCTCTTCGAGCTCGACGAGCGGGCGAAAAACGAGCACGGGGTGAAGATCCGGCGGATGTCGCGGCGCCACCTGCGCGAGGAGATGGACCGCTTCGCCGAGATCTACAACGCCGCCTGGGCCGAGAACTGGGGATTCGTCCCCTACTCGAAGGAGGACCTCGACACCTACACGATGGACATGCACCTGGCCTTCTCGCGCGACTGGTTCATGGTCGCCGAAAAAGACGGCGAGACGATCGCGGTGGCGATCACGCTGCCCGACTTGAACCAGGTGCTGAAGAAGATGAAGGGACGGCTGCTGCCGCTGGGCTGGTGGCACTTCCTGCGGCGCAACCGCATCTGCGATCAGGTCCGGGTCGGCTTCCTCGGCGTGAAGCCCGAGTACCAGCACACCGGTGTCGCCGCCTCGCTCTACGTCGAGCACTTCGACACCGCCGCACGGGCGCGCCAGAAACACGGCGAGGCGGGCTGGATCCTCGAGACCAACGAGGCGATGAACCGAGGCCTCGAGGCGATGAGTGCCGAGATCGTCAAGAAGTACCGTCTTTACGAACGATCCCTGCAGGGCTGACCACCGAGCGCGCTAGAGTCGCGCGGGTGGACGAGTTGCAACTTGACGGCGAGGTAATCGCCGAGGAAGACGCCGCTTCGGGCGAGGCGACCGACCCGGTTCGCCCGCTTCCCTCGGCTTACGAGGAGCAGCACGGGGCCTCCCTGGCCCTGCGGCCCGAGGTGCGCACCGCCGTGCTCGCGACGGCAGGGGGAGTGCTGGCCGGTGCCGCCACGGTCGCCGCCGTGCGCGCCGTCAGCAGCGCCGCCGCCAAGGTTCGGCCCACGCGCCGGTCATCCGGCCGCGGCCGGGGGCGCGAAAACGTCGTCGCCAGCCGCTCGTTTCTGATCGACGTACACCTTCTCGGCCGCTAAAGCCTGTGGGCGAGGTGCTGGAAGTAGAGGTGCGGCCGCCGTCGCCCTTCCGGCTGCCTCGCGGCAGCACCGACCGGACGCTGCGGGTGCGCGGTGGGGTGGCGACCCGCCTCCTTCACGTCGACGGCTGCCCGGTGCTGGTCCGGGCCTGGCAGCCGGCGCGCGACCGGGTGCGGTTCCGGGCCGAGGCGGTCGATCCGGAGCTCGTCACGGTGCCGCCGATCGTCGGCGGCCCCTGCGGGGACGGGGCGGGCCGGGAGCAGCTCGAGCGGGCGGTCGAGCGGATGCGCAGCGCCCTCTGGGTCGACGTCGACCTCTCCGACTTCTATCGCCGCTTCCGCCGCGACCGCCTGGTCGGCCCGTTGATCCGCCGCCGACCCGACTTTCGCCCGAGCGGCCGGCCGTGGCCCTGGGAGGCCCTGGCCGCCGCCGTCGTCGGGCAGCTGATCGAGGCCCAGCGGGCGGCCTTGATCGAGCGCCGGATCGCCGGCCGCTGGGGGCCGCGGCTGGGGGAGGGACGGGCGGCGCTGCGCGACGTCCCCGGACCTGAAGCGATCGCCGGTCGCGCCCCGGCGGAACTGGAGTCGATGGAACTGGTCGGCAAACGGGCGACGGCTCTGCGGCTGCTGGCCCGCGACGTCGCGGCCGGCCGCTGCCGGATCGAGGATACGAGCGGCGACGAGGCCTTGCTGGCGCGGCCGCAGATCGGCCCCTGGACGGTCCAGTGCCTCGGCCTCTTCGGCCGCAACGACCTCGACTCGCTGCCCGCGGGCGACCTCGGCTACATCAAGCTGGTTGGCCGCCTCAATGGCCGCGGCCGTCGCGCCACGGTCCCGGAGGTCGAAGAGTTCTACGCGTCCTACGAGCCCTATCGGGGCCTGGTCGGCGCCCTCACCCTGGCCAGGCTCTACCGGCTGGTGCCGCAGGGTCCGCCGATGCGCCTCGCCGCCTAGGAGGGCAAAGCTCAAGCGGTCCCGGCGCCGGGTCGATAAGCCCGGTGATGCACAGCCCCGCGGACAGGAACTGGCCCGAGCACGAGGTTCGGCGGTTCGTCGACGAGCTTGCCGCCGGCGGCCAGGATTTCCGCCGGCTGGTCGAGCGGCTGCCGGTGATCGTCTACACCGCCGAGCTCGGCGAGCGCGGCTGCTGGCGCTACGTCAGCCCGCAGGTGGAGGAGATCCTCGGCTACAGCCCGGAGGAGTTCGTCGGCGACCCCGGCCTTTGGGCGAGTCTCCTGCACCCGGAGGACCGCGAACGGGCATTGGCGCTGGAAACCGAAGAGAACCTCGGCAAGCGCGACACGACGCCGGTCGCCTACCGGATGTACAGGCGCGACGGCGAGGTCGTCTGGATGCAGGACGAGGCGGTGCTGGAAGCCGACGAGGACGGGGTGCCGATCTGGCATGGAGTCCTCTACGACGTCAGCGAGCGCAAGCACGCCGAGGGTGAGCTGCAGCGTTCCCTCTCCCAGCAGGCGGTGGTCGCCCGGCTCGGCGAGCGGGCGCTGCAGAACGGCGACCCGCAGGAGCTGATGGAGGTGGCGACCGAGCTGATCCAGAAGGTCGAGGGCATCCACAGCGCCTGCATCTGGGAGCTTGATCGCGACGGGCGCCGGCTCAACCTGCGGGCCGGGCTCGAGGGCGCGGCGGTCGGAGCCGGCCGCCGGGTCTCGGCCTCCCGCGACTCCCACGCCGGCGCCGCCCTCGACACCGGCACCCACGCGGTCGTCGCCGATTGGGAGCAGGAGACGCGCCACACGATGCCGCCGGTCCTGCGAGCTTTCGGCGCCGCCAGCAGCCTCGCCGTCGTCATCGACGGTAAGACCCGGCCCTTCGGCGTGCTCGACGTCCACGCCACCGAGCGCCACCGCTTCAGTGCCAAAGACGTCCCCTTCGTGCAGGCCGCCGCCAACGTCCTCGCCGACGCGATCGAGCGCCACAGCGCCGACCAGGCGCTGCGCTACCGCGTCCTCCACGACGCCCTCACCGGTCTCCCCAACCGGCTCAGCTTCGTCGACTCCCTCGGCGGTTCCCTGGCCAAGGCCGCCGTCTCCGGGTCCCCGGTGGGGATCCTCTTCCTCGACCTCGACCACTTCAAGCTGATCAACGACAGCCTCGGCCACCACGCCGGCGACGCGCTGCTGCGGGCGGTGGCGCCGCGGCTGCGTTCGCACCTGCGCCCGGGCGACATCGTCGCCCGCTTCGGCGGCGACGAGTTCGGCGTCCTGATCGACCGCCTCGCCGACGAAGGCGAGGCGATGGCGATCGCCGACCGCGTCGCCGCCGCCTTCGCGCAGCCGTTCGCGATCGACGGGGTCGAGCACTTCGTCAGCGCCAGCATCGGCGTCGCCGTCGCCGGCGGCTCCGGGGAACGGCCGGCCAACGCCGAGCTGCTGATCCGCGACGCCGACGCGGCGATGTACCGGGCCAAGGAGGGCGGCCGCTCGCGCTGCGTTCTCTTCGACGCCGAGATGAGGGCGGCGGCGATGAAGCGGCTGGAGATCGAACGCGACCTCCGCCAGGCGCTCGAGCGCGACGAGCTGGCCCTTCACTACCAACCGGTCGTCAACCTCCGCTCGGGGGAGATCAACGGCTTGGAGGCGCTGGTGCGCTGGCGCCATCCGGAGCGGGGGATGCTCGACCCCGGTGAGTTCGTCTCGATCGCCGAGGACAGCGGCATGATCGAGCCGATCGGCCGTTGGGTGCAGGAGCGCGCCTGCCGGCAGGCGCTGGCCTGGCAGCAGCTGCGACCCGATGCCCGCCCGCTTGACGTCGCCGTCAACCTCTCCGCCCGCCAGGCCGCCCACCGCGACCTCCCGAGCACCGTCGAGGACGTCCTCGCCCGTACCGGCCTCGACCCGGTCCACCTCCGCCTCGAGATCACCGAGAGCGTCCTGATCGACGAGTCGGCGACGGCGATCGCCTCGCTGCAGGCGCTGAGCGAGCTCGGCGTCCGCCTCGTCCTCGACGACTTCGGCACCGGCTACTCCTCGCTCGCCTACCTCAACCGCTTTCCCTTCCACGCGCTGAAGATCGACCGCTCGTTCATCGAAGCGCTGGGGATCGAGCAGGAGGCGACGGCGATCGTCGAGGCGATCATCGGGATGGCGCGAGGGCTCTCGCTGGAGGTGATCGCCGAGGGCGTCGAGAGCGAGGTCCAGCTCTCAGAGCTGCAGCGCCTCGGCTGCGACTACGCCCAGGGGCACCTCTTCCACGCGGCGATGCCCGAGCGCGAGGTCAGCCGGCTGATCGCCGAAGGGGCGCTGCGCTATTCGGGGATTTCGCCCGACGGCAGGTAGCCGTCGTCGAGCAGTTCGCTCGCCTTCGGCAGCGACTCGATCAGGCCGTTGTCGCGCATCCAGCCGGCGAAGGTTTCCCACTCCTGCGGGTCCATGTAGCCGTAGGGCTGGTCGCCGCTGGGGGCGCTCAGCAGCGGCAGCGTCGCTTTCACCTCGGCCGCGGCCAGTTTCGGTTCGAGGTCGGGGTTGGCTTCGGTGATCGCCGTCGTCGCCTCGCCCGGGTTTTCCGCCGCCGCCTCGGTCCCGCGCTCCAGAGCGGCGAGGAAGAGGCGGAACTTTTCCGGGTCTGCTTCCAGCTTCTCGCGGTTGGCGACGAAGACGAGCTCGTCGTAGGTCGGGACCCCGAGCTGGTCGACCGGCGTCACCACCGGCGCTTTGCCGCGCTCGCGCAGGTCGACGCCCTCGACGTTGCTGTAGCCGCCGAGCATCGCCTGGGCCGAGCCGCCGACCAGGGCGGGGAGGAGGCCGAAGCCGACGTTGACCGCCTTGACGTCCTCGGGGGTGAGGTTGACGCGGGCGAGGATCGTCTTCAGGAAGGCGTCCTGGTAGGGGATCCCGGCGGTGGCGACGGTCTTGCCTTTCAGGTCCCCGACGCCTTTGATCTTCGATTCCGCCAGCCAGATCAGCGAGGTCAGTGGCCGGTTGACGAGGGCGCCGACGGCGACGACGTCGAGGCCCTGTTCGCGGGCCAGCGCCACCTCCGGCTCGTAGGAGATCGCCAGATCGGTGCGGCCGGCGGCGACCTGCTTGACCGGCGCTGCCGGGTCGGAGGGGGCGTCGATGCTGACGTCGAGCCCGGCTTCTTCGAAGTAGCCGAGCTTCTGGGCCATATAGATCCCGGCGTGGTCGGGGTTCGGGTAGAAGTCGAGCGTCAGGCTGAAGCTCTGCCGTTCGCCGCCGCCTTCCTCGGACTTCTCGCCGCAGGCGGCCAGGGCCAGGGCGAGGGCGAGGACGGCGAGCGCGATCGCCGGGATCCGGAGGCGCGTCATCGCCTGAGTTCTATCGCCATCCGACGACGCGTCGCTCTGCGAGCACGGTCAGGCCCATCAGCGCGAGGGCGATCGCCGAGAGGACGGCGACGCTGGCGAACTGGCGGGCGACTTCGAAATTGGCGGTGTCGGACTGGATCAGGTGCCCGAGCCCGGCGCTCGAGCCCGCCCACTCGGCGAAGACGGCGCCGATCGGCGCGATCACCACGGCGATCTTGGCGCCGGTGAACACATGCGGCAGAGCGGTGGGGGCTTCGACGCGGCGGAAGAGCTGCCAGCGGGAGGCGTCGAGGCTGCGCATCATCTTCACCGCCTCCGGTTCGACCGCGCGCAGGCCGTCGAGGGCGTTGATCGTCAGCGGGAAGAAGCAGACGAGGGCGATGATCACCACCTTCGGGGTGATCCCGTAGCCGAACCAGGTGACGAGGATCGGCGAGATGACGACGATCGGGATCGTCTGCGAGGCGACGATCAGCGGGTAGGCGGCGTCGCGCATCACCCGCCACCGGTGCATCAGGACCGCGAAGCCGACGCCGACGACGATCGCGGCGAGGATTCCGAACAGCATCTCGCGCAGGGTCACCCAGGCGTTTTCGGCGAGCAGGCTGCGGTTGTCCCAGAGCGATTCGGCGACTTCCAGCGGCGAAGGGACGAGGAAGCTCTGCAGGTTCAGCGCATCCTTGAGGGCGCCGGTCGAAGCGGCCAGCTGCCAAACCGCGATCAGCAGCGCCAGCAGTACTGCCGGCAGCAGGTAGCGCCTCACCGGGATCCCTCGTGGAGCGCCCGCAGCGCCTCTTCGCGGGCGGCGACGAAGGCCGGGTCGGTGACCGCGGCGTCGCGGTCCTCGGCGCGGCGCGTCGGCACGCCGAGCTCGGTGACGATCCGGGCCGGGCGGGCGGAGAGGACGGCGACCCGGTCGCAGAGGTAGAGCGCCTCCTCGACGTCGTGGGTGACGAGGACGACGGTCCGCGGATCCGAGCGCAGCGCCGCCGCCAGCCACTCCTGCATCTGACCCCGGGTGATCGCGTCGAGGGCGGCGAACGGCTCGTCCAGCGCCAGCACCGGCTTGCCGGCGACCAGCGTGCGCAGGAAGGCGACCCGCTGCCGCATCCCGCCGGAGAGCTCGGACGGCCGCGCCGCCTCGAAGCCGCCGAGGCCGAAGCGCTCGAAGAGGTCGCCGGCGGCCACTCGCGCCGGCTCGCGCCCCAAGCCCTGGTTGCGCAGGGCGAGGGCGGCGTTGTCGAGGGCCGAGTACCAGGGGAGGAGGAGGTCGCGCTGGGGCATGAAGGCGCAGCGGGCGAGGCGCTCGGCGGCGTCCTCGCGGCCGGCGACCGCGACCCTGCCCCCCGTCTGCTCCCGCAGCCCGCAGATCAGCTCCAGCAACGTCGACTTGCCGCAGCCGGAGGGGCCGACGAGGCCGACGACGCTGCCGGCCGGCACCTCGAGGTCGATCCCGGCCAGCGTCTGCAGCTCCCCGAAGGAGTGGCGGAGCGCCGTCAGGGACACGCCCCCCTCGATGTTTGGCAGCGCAGCGGGCGACGTCAGCGCCGTTTGCGATTGCCCACTTTCGGGCTTCATGCTGGTATCCTGGCGCACTCCGCACTCCTGACCAAGGAGGTCAGGAAAGTCGAAATCAGGGTTGTGCGGAGCCCGAGGAATCACAATGGACCCGGCAATCGTCCTCTTCGGATTGGGCATCGGCGTACTCGTCGGCATGACCGGCATGGGCGGCGGCTCCCTGATGACGCCACTGCTGATCCTCATCTTCGGGATCCAGCCGACGACCGCGATCGGCACCGACATCTTCTATTCGGCGGTCACCAAGACCGTCGGCGGCTGGCGCCACTTCCGGATGAAGACGGTGAACATGGAGCTGGTCAGATGGCTGGCGATGGGGAGCGTTCCCTCCGCGGTCGGCGGGGTCCTACTCGTCTCCTGGCTGCAGACCCAAGTCGGCGAAGACCGCCTCGACGAACTCGTCTACGCGGTCCTCGGCGGCACCCTGCTGATGGTCGGGATCATCACCTTGACCCGGGCGCTGATCCTCCGCGGCCTGATCGACGAGCGCGACCGCTTCGACGTCGAGCGCCGCCACAAGGTCGCCGCGGTCGTGATCGGCGCGACCACCGGCTTCGTGATCGGCATCACCTCGGCAGGCTCGGGAACGGTGATCGCGATCCTCCTGATCGCGGTTTACCGCCTCGCCCCGAAAAAGGTCGTCGGCACCGACGTCTTCCACGCCGCCATCCTGCTCTGGGCCGCCGGCATCGCCCACTGGATCGGCGGCAACGTCGATTTCGTCCTCGCCGGCAACATCCTCCTCGGCTCGGTTCCCGGCGTGGTGATCGGCGCGGCGCTCTCCGACAAAGCCCCCCAGGGCTTCATCCGCACCGCGCTCGGCGTCGTCCTGGTCGGCTCGGGCATCGTCACGATCCAGAAGGGCGACCCCAGCGTCTGGCCGATCGCCGCCGGCATCGCCGCGATCGGCCTCGGCCTCGTCCTCTACGCGCCGCACTGGCTCAACCGCCGCCGCCAGGCGCAGCGTCGCGAAGAGTCCGAGGCAGAACACCAGCAAGAGCTTGATCAGGCAGGGGCGCTCGGCCGCACCCTGCCCGCGGACTGATTTACTAAATACATGCGAGTTTCCGCGAAGGCCGACTACGCGGTGCGGGCCGCTGCCGAGCTTGCCGCCGCTCAGGCGGAGGAGTCGCCAGTCAAGGGCGAGCGGCTGGCCGACGCCCAGGACATCCCGCTGCAGTTCCTCGAGCACATCCTGCTCGAGCTCAAGCACCACGGCATCGTTCGCGCCCGCCGCGGCGCCAAGGGCGGCTACTGGCTCGCCCGGCCCGCCGACGAGGTTACGGTCGCCGAGATCGTCCGCGCCGTCGAGGGCCCGATCGCCCACGTGCAGTCGACCCCGCCCGAGGACATCGAGTACCGCGGCAACGCCGAGCACCTGCAGGAAGTCTGGATCGCCGTCCGCGCCAGTCTCCGCAACGTGCTCGAGGAGGTCACCCTCGCCGACCTCGTCTCCGGCGAACTGCCGGACGTCGTCGGCGAGCTCACCTCGGCTAAAGACGCCTGGGTCGCGCGCTAGCGCGCTCTCAAGCAGTGATCGGGATGAACCCCGGCTGAGCCGCCACGCGGTCGAGCCAGGCCCGTATCGCCTCATACCGGTCGAGGTCGAAACCGCCCTCGGGTGCGAGATGCGTGTAGGCGTAGAGGGCGATGTCGGCGATCGTGAAGCGCTCGCCGACGAAATATTCGCTTTCCGCGAGATGTCGCTCCATGACATCGAGCGCCGCGTAGCCGACCGCGCGCCTCGATTCGATGTCCGCCGCCGGGGGCGGGTCGTCAGCGAGCGCGACCCAAAAGCGAACCACCGCGATTCCGGGCTCGTGCTTGTACTGCTCGAAGAACATCCACTGCAACACCTGAGCCCGTTCGTACTGATCTTCGGGCAGGTAGGGCGTGTCGTCCGCGAAGTACCAGAGGATCGCGTTCGACTCGGCGAGCGGACGCCCGTCTTCAAGTAGCACGGTCGGCACGTTGAGGGAGGGGCTGAGGCCGCCGAGCACCTCTGCTCGATCCGAGCGGTCGACCACCGACAGCTGCCGGCGCTCGAACTCGATGCCGAGGAGGCCCAAGAGGAGGCGAACCTTGAAGCAGTTGCCGGAGTCCGGGTTGTCGTAAAGGATCACCCTCTTCAAAGATCCGAGGTGTTCTGTCTGGAGCTCCAGATTCGATCGAATTGCTCGCCATCCAGCGGCACGAGCCAAACCTCCCGAACCCATCGATGCTCGACGTCGACCCTGTAGACGCCTACCGTCTCCCAGGACACCGGGCGGTCATCGAGCGTGGCCGATCCCTTGACGAACTGGGCTACGGCATCTTCGGTGGAAATCACCTCGCCTGGGTGCATCCGCATCGTCGCGTTGACGAGCTGCCGCCGCTTTTCGAAGTAGGCGACCACCTGCTCCACACCCCGATAGTCGCCCGCAATGGGGCTTCGCCCCGGGATGTGCCAGACGATGTCGCTGGCCAACAGCTCGACCACCGAAGTGACCGAGCCACCTGCGTACATCTCGCTCTGGCGGCGGTGTAGCTCCTCGACTAGTTCTAGAGAGAGGGTGTGGGTCGACATCCGAGTGCTCAACGTAATCCCTGATCAAGACGGCAGGGCGACCCTGGTCGTTCTTATCGAGAGCTCGAACTGCTCTTCTCCGCGACCGGCACCGGGTCGAGGTCGAAGTCCCTGCCCAGCCGCAGCTCGCTGTAGCGCCTGGTCCAGTCGTCGTTGACCTTGTCCGACTGCTTCTTCATCCGCGGTTCGAACTCGAAGTCCTCGGGGCAGGAGAGGCCGAGGCGCTCCAGGAGGTTGTGGGTGCTGGTCTCGTAGTCGGCGGCGAAGTTCTCGTAGAGGACGAGGACCGGCTTGATCCCGCAGTGCTCGAAGAAGGCGTCCCAGGAGGCCTCTTCGATGAGGAGCTGGTCGAGCAGGTGGTCGATCGCGCGGTAGTGGAAGCGCAGCTGCGGGCGGTGCTCCTCGATGAAGCTCTGGTAGGCGGCGCCGTTGCCTTCGATCGAGGCGACTTCGGCGCCGGCGCTGTCTTCGCGCCAGGTCGCCGTCTGCACCGCCTTCCACAGCGAGACCGCCTGGCGCACCTTGTTGGCGCGGACGATGCGGACGAAGGTGAGCTTGGGGAAGACGGTGGGGAGGAGCTCGGCCAGCGGCACGTCGCGGTAGGCGGGGATGTTGCGCAGGAGGGAGACGAACTCGCCGAAGTAGCCCCACATCAGCTTCGCCCCGAAGACGCCGTTGGGGGTGGTGCCGGTCTCGAACGCCCACTCCAGGTAGCGGTCGTAGGCGGCGCGGCTCCAGAGGGGGGAGCGGGGCGGCGGGTCGCTGCCGACGCTGCGCTCTCCCAGGTGGTCCCGGATCGACTGGTCCTCGACGCCGAGGAAGTACTCCTCGGGCCGGCGGGGGCGGCCGCTGTGGCGGAGCGCCTCGAAGTACTCCTCAGGGCGGCCGGCGATGCCGGTTTCCTCGAGCGCGTGGCAGACGAGAGTGCTGCCGCTGCGGGGGGTGGCACAGACGAGATAGGAGCTATTCGGTTTCATTTCGTTTCCTAACTATCCCGATCAACAAACAGATAAACAAGGTCGGATCGATAGTCTGAAGGGACGTGCAAGAGCAGCCGAACATCCTCTACATCCACTCCCACGACACCGGCCGCTACGTCCAGCCCTACGGCTTCCAGGTGCCGACGCCGAACATCCAGATGCTGGCCGACCAAGGGGTGCTGTTCCGCGAGGCCTTCTGCGCCGCGCCGACCTGCTCGGGCAGCCGCGCCAGCCTCCTCACCGGGCTCTACTGCCACAACAACGGCATGCTCGGGCTCGCCCACCGCGGCTGGAAGCTGAACGACTACGGGCAGCACTGGGTCCACACTCTGCGCGGCGCCGGCTACCACTCCACCCTGATCGGCGAGCAGCACATCTCGATCGAGCCCGACGTGATCGGCTACGACGAGGTCGTCCCGGTCGATTCCAACCACGCCTCCTTCGTCGCCCCGCTGACGATCAAGGCGCTGAAGGAGGCGCCGCCGCGGCCCTGGTTCATGTCGGTCGGCTTCTTCGAGACCCACCGCGATTTCTCCGCCCCGACCTCGGTCCGCGACACGCTCTACTCGCAGCCGCCGGCGAACCTGCCGGACACGGCGGTGACCCGGCGCGACATGGCCGCCTTCAAGGCCAGTGCCCGTTCGCTCGACCAGGGGATCGGCGCCGTCCTGCACGCCCTGCACGACTTCGGCTTGGTCGAGAACACCCTCGTCCTCTGCACGACCGACCACGGGATCGCCTTCCCCGGCGCCAAGGCAACCCTCTTCGACCGCGGGACCGGGGTGATGATGATCATGCGCGGGCCGGGCTTCGCCGGCGGCAAGGTGGTCGACGCTCCGGTCAGCCACCTCGACGTCTTCCCGACCCTCTGCGACCTCGCGGAGGCCGAGCACCCCGACTGGCTGCAGGGCAGCTCGCTGATGCCGCTGGTGCGGGGGGAGGTCGACCGCCTCCACGACGCGATCTTCACCGAGACGACCTACCACGCCGCCTACCAGCCTCATCGGGCCGTCCGCACCGAGCGTTGGAAGTACATAAGGAAGTTCGACGAATACCCGCATCCGGTGCTGGCTAACTGCGACGACAGCGATACGAAGGACCTGTTGGTCGCCGCCGGGTGGGGGGAGGAGGTGGTCCCGGAGGAGCAGCTCTACGATCTGGTGCTCGACCCGCAGGAGGGCCACAACGTCGCCGAGGACCCCAGCAAGGCTGAGGTGCTTGCGGGGATGCGAGGACGCCTTGACGCCTGGATGCGAGAGACCGACGACCCTCTCCTGGAGGGACCGGTGCTGCCGCCGGAGGGGGCGATCGTCACCCCCCAGGATCAGGTCTCACCGGACGTCGTGCAGATTTTCAGCGGCGACGTCAAGGCCGATCCCACGGCCGCTCCATCCAGGTGAGGCAGGTCCAGCCGGGGATCGGCTGACCGAGCGGGTCGCGGCTCTCGCCGTAGGCGAAGCCCGAGAGGCCGCAGTTGTGCGAGCCGAGGTTCCAGATCCCGGCCGCCATCTCGGCTTCGAAGCGGTCGCCGAGGACCGAGTCGAGGAGGAAGAAGCGGGCGAAGATGCCGTGGGTCACGAGCAGCGGCAGCTCGCCGCCCTTACCCGCCTCCAGCTCGGTCTTCAGCCGCCGCACCCGCGCGACCGCCTGCTCGAAGGTCTCGCCCGAGGTCAGCTCGCCGACGTAGTCGATCTCCTCGGCGTCGAGGCCGAGCGCGTCGCCGACCGCCTGCGCGGTTTCCCACGCCCGTCGCAGGGGGCTCGAGAGCAGGCGGGTGACGCCGTACTCGCGCATGCCTGCGCCCGCCGCGTGTGCCTGCGCGATTCCCGTCTTGGTGAGGCGGTCGCCGTCGGAGTGCGGTGCCGGCTCGCCGCTGCGGGCGGCGTTGTGGACCGACTCGCCGTGGCGAAGGAGGAGCGCCCTCATTCCGCAGCGGGGGAAGCTCCGGCGACCACGTCGACGAAGTTCTGCAAGTGCGACGTCGTCCAGCACTCGAAGGCGCCGTCGCAGTGGCGCTCGTAGGCGGCCATCACCGAGTCGCCGTAGTTCCAGTAGAGCTTCGGCTCGGGGTTGAGCCAGAACAGGCGCCCCGCCTTCTCGGCGACTTTGGCGAAGATCTCGGCGTGGGGCTCACGGCCGTTGGTGCGGGCGTCGCCGAGCACGATCACGGTCGAGCGCGGGTCGAGGTCTTCGGAGATCTCCTCGAGGAACTCGAGCCAGACGCGGCCGTAGTCGGTGTAGCCGGAGACGTCGGCGACGCCGCCCTCACTGGAGATTTTCTGCGCCACCGCGGCGAAGTCGCGCTCGTGCTCGAAGACGTCGGTCACCTCGGAGATCCGCTCGATGAAGACGAAGCTGCGCAGTTTCCGGAAAGAGTCGTGGAGCGCGTGGAGGACCGAGAGGAAGAAAACGCTGGCCGAGGTGACCGAGGTGGAGACGTCGCAGAGGACATAGATCTCCGGCCGCCGCGGCCGCTTCGGCCGGTATTTGAGCCGCAGCGGCACGCCACCGGTCTCCAGCGAGGCGCGCATCGTCCGCCGCACGTCGACGAACTGGCCCTTTTTGCGGCCGCGTTGCTCGTGCCCGAGCGTCGCCAAGCGGCGCTTCATCTGCGAGACGGCGCGGTGGACGGCGGCGAGGTCCTGGGTCGGGCTGGTCGGCAGCGCCCGGTCGAGCTCGGCCAGGGGACGGGAGGGAGGGAGGGTCTCGGTCCGCTCGATCAGGTCGCGCTCGAGCTCGCGCCGCAGGTGGCGCTCGAATCCGGTCAGCTGCTCGCGGTCGATCGGCGGCCGCTCGCTGCCGTCCGCGGCGGGCGGCTGCTGCCCCGCGGTGAGCCCGAGGGTGCGGCGGATCCTCTGCACGTCGACGCCGACCACGCCGGAGCCCTCGGCGCGGCCAAAGGCGGCGATAGCCAGCCGCGCCAGGTCGCGCATCCGGTCCTCGTCGCCGGCCTCCATCGCCTCGCGAATCGCCTCGCTCAGCTCGCTCATGTCGAAGCGCTCGCCTTCGCCGGCGGGCGGCGCGCCCTCCTCGTGCTCGGTGACGCCGCGCTGCACCGCCTCGGCCTCGGCGGTGCGGAAGAAGTAGCGCTCGAACAGCAGCTCGAAGACGCGGCGGTCGTCCTGGGACTTGGCGATCGTCGCGGCCAGCGCCTCGCGGAAGTCCTCGCGCCGGGTCCAATCGACCTCGCCGAGCGCCGCGAAGGCGTCGAGCATCTCCGAGGTCCCGACCGCGACCCCCTCGCCGCGCAGCTCCTCGCAGAAGCCGAGCAGCTTCGCCGTCAGGCCCGGCGGCCCGGCCTCAGCCTTCGGCCCGTAGGGGGTCGGCAAGTTTCACCCCGACCCGCTCGGCGACCAGGTCGATGTCGGTGCGGTGCTTGACGATGATCGACATCGACTGGGTGAAGGTTTCGCGGTCGATGTCCTCGGCGCCCATCAGCAACAGCGTCCGCGCCCAGTCGATCGACTCGGCGATCGAGGGCGGCTTTTTCAGGTCGAGGTCGCGGACCATCCGGATCACCTCGACCAGCCGCCGCGCCAGCGTCTCCGGCAGGTCGGGGGCGTGGAGGCGGACGATCTCCATCTCTCGCTCCAGCTCCGGGTAGTCGAGCCAGAGGTAGAGGCAGCGGCGCTTCAGCGCCTCGGTCAGCTCGCGCGAGTCGTTCGAGGTGAGGACGACGATCGGCATCGTCGTCGCCTCGATCCGCCCCAGCTCGGGGATCGTCATCTGGAAGTCGGAGAGCAGCTCGAGCAGCATCGCCTCGAACTCCTGGTCGGTCTTGTCGATCTCGTCGATCAGCAGGACCACCGGCTCGGGGCTGGAGATCGCCTGCATCAGCGGCCGCGTCAGCAGGAACTCGGAGCTGAAGATGTCCTCCTGGACGTCCTCCCAACCGGCCTCGCCGCCCGCCTGGATCCGCAGCAGCTGCTTGCGGTAGTTCCACTCGTACATCGCCTTCGCCTCGTCGAGCCCCTCGTAGCACTGCAGCCGCACCAACTCGCGGCCGGTGGCGCGGGAGAGCGCCTTCGCCAGCTCGGTCTTGCCGACCCCCGCCGGGCCCTCGACAAGGACAGGCTTACCCAGCTTCTGGGCGAGGAAGGAGACCAGCGCCGCCGGCTCGTCGGCCAGGTAGCCGACCTCGGCGAGCGCCTCTTTGACCTCTGTAACGGACTCTTGGGGCACGGGCCGATGATAATCACGCGGTCGTGCCCGACCTCCCCATCCCTTCGGGAGCGGATGAAGTATTACTCTACGACGCTTGAGAGGTAAACGAATTTGCTTGTCGCTGGCCCTCGTCGCCATGTTGGTGGCGATGGTCGCGTCCACGGCTGGATGCGGGGGCGGAGGCGATGAGGAAACGGTCTCGCCGGCCGTTGCACGGGCTCAGCGGCTGCTAGACGAAACGAGCCTCCTTCACGGTGTGAAGAGCGGCTATCTCGACAGCTCCTTCTTTGTCGATAACGAGACGAAAGCCGTAGCTTTCCAGTGGGGGGCGGAAGGGCCCTTCAAGCGCTCTGGTGACGCCCTGGAGGCGAACGCACATTGGGAATCCGCCGGCTTGGACGGCCTGGAGCTGGGGAAGCTGCTGGTCCTTGGCGAGCCTACGATTCTCAGTTCCGGCGGGGAGTCCTACCGCATAACCGGCGCGCCTTCTGAGCAGACCTCCCAGGCCAGCTCCAACTGTCAACGGTTGCTGGAAGGCATTGACGTCAACTCGCTGGTCAAGAACCTCAGGACCAAGCCGGAACCGGTCGGCGAAACCACCGTCGAGGCCGAATTACGCGTGCATGCGTTCCTCGCCACCGTCAGTCGCCTGACCGCTCCTTCGGCGTGTGGTTCTCTCCTCGAGGCGATCGGCATGTCGCCGCGGTCCGTGAGCGCGCTCGAAGCCCAGGTCGAGGCGACCTTCAAAAAATCGGAAATGAGCCTCATCTTCAACAAGGATCATGTTCTGACCGGGGTGTCGCTTGGGATCTGGGTTGAAACGCCGCCGCCGAAGCCGGAAGAAATCGACGGCATACTCACCGTCGGTCTGAGTCGCATCAATGAAGGGGAGGAGATCGCCGGGTCGCCATCGACCGAGGCACTCGAAGCCAAGGCAGGCAAGGCGAGCTCAGCCCAGCGGACCGCGGTGGAAGGCTGGATCGGCCTGGTCAATGCAGTTTTCGCCTCGTTGGCGGACGCTTGAGGAGCGGCCCGACGATAATCACGCGGTGCTCGACCTCGCCCTGCCCCTCGCCGCGCTGCCCCACAGCCCTGGCCCCTACATCGCCCTGATGCTGATCGGGTTCGTCGTTGGCATCCTCGGCCACCTCGCAGGAGCCCGTTGGCTGGTCGGAGCGGGCGTCGTCCTGATCGCCCTCGGCGCCCTTCTCCTTCCTTTTGTCGCCAACGTGACGACCGAGAACAAGCCGGCGCCGATCGAAGAATCCCGGGGTGACAGCGGCGGTTGATGCTCCCCCGCGTGGCCCGAGCGCGGATTAGAATACTCGTGATTTATTGTCTAAAAGGGAGACTCGGTTGCGGTTCAGGCGGGCGGGGGCGCTGGAGTTCGTGGCGGCGTTGATGGTCGCGGTTGCGATCGCCGGCTGCGGCAGCAGCGGCAGCGGCGGGGATACGGTCGAAGGGCTGCCTGCGCAGCCCGCGGGCAAGGTGGAAGCCGCCAGCTTCGACGGCGTCCACAGCGGTGAAATCGAACTGGCGCTCGAGATCGATCGGTACAAGAAGAAGCCGGACGAAAAGCCGGAAGAAATAAATATGCGGATCCTCGGCAACTTCATCGGGGCTGGAGAAGAAGCGCTGCCGCAGATGAACCTGGCGATCGAATCGAATGGCGGCCTCGCCGGCAAGAACGTCGAATTCTTTGCTTCTCCGCAGTTGCGTTCCGCCAATTGGATCGTCAACTTCGAAGGCAAGGTCTACGAACCGGACCAGGCGACCGTTGAAGAACTGAAGTCCAAGCTCGAAGAAGCTCAGGACGAAGAAGGCGGCGAGGGCAACGCCATGGCCTGCGTCGAAGCGGTGAAGGATTTCCGGCTCGCCGATGTCGTCCACAACGTTTCCTTCGAAGGCAAGGGAGAAGCTCTCGACGCCACCAAGGTCGAGATCGTCGGCGCTGACGTCGACCTCGCAGCCGCGATCGACGAGGTGATCAGGCTGGGCGAAGAGTCGCCGGGCTGTCAGGCCCAGTTGGAAGCCGTCGGCCTGCCTCCGGCGCCGCAGCTGGAAGAACTCGAGCAGGAACTGCAGGGAAGCCTGATCGCGGCGCGGCTGACTCTTAGTCTCGACAAGAACGGGATTCCCCGCTACGTCACGATCCTCGCCAACGTAGAACGCCCACACAGCGAAGAACTCGAAGTCGAACTGGCGATGCGGTTCAACCGGGTCAACGAAGTCACCGAACTGCCCGGTACGCACGGATACAGCCCATATCCCGCGCTGCTGAGGCGGCTCGGTCTCGACAACCAGGACGTGAAGCAGGCCGACGCCGGAGAGATCTACCTCGGCGTGCTTGGCGTGGTCGCCGACGGCCTTTTCGGGCGGGAAGAAGGCTGAGCGCCGGGCGCCGTTGCGGTCGCCCTCCCTACAATCCGGCTCGGTCCTGTTCTCCGATCACGAGGAGCCCCATCTCTTGAGCCGTATCCGAATTCTCGCGCTGTTCGCGACCCTGGCCGCCCTGGCCGGCATCTTCACCGCCTGTGGTGGCGGTAGCGACGACAACAGCGGCGAAGACCCGAAGAAGGTCGTCGAAGAAGCCAGTCTCGAAGGGGTGAAGAGTGGCGAATTCGACATGTCCCTGCACGTCAACGCCGAAGGCGAAGAAGGCGGCGAATTCGACGTCGGCCTCTCGGGCCCGTTCGAAGCCGGCGCCAAGGGCGAACTGCCGCAGGCCGAAGTGAGCGTCGAAGCCGAAGGAGAAGCGCAGGACGAAAGCATCGACTTCGAAGGCGGGCTCACGCTCCTCACCGACCGCGCCTTCGTCGAATACGAAGGGACCCCCTACGAAGTCGATCCGACGACCTTCGGCTTCCTCAAGTCCGCCTTCGAACAGGCCCAGCAGCAGGAAGGCTCCGAAGCCGACGTCACCGCCTGCCAGCAGGCGGCGGAAGGGATCAAGTTCGGCCAGTTCGCCGACAACCTCGAAAACGAAGGTTCCGAAGACATCGACGGCACCTCGACCACCAAGGTCAGCGGTGACCTCAACATCTCCGGCGCAATCAACGCGGTGATCCAGCTGACCGAAGACCCGGCCTGCAGCGCGCAGCTCGAAGCCGCCGGGCCGTTGCCGATCGGCGAACTCGAAGAAGCCAAGGGCGAACTGACGAAGGCGATCAAGAAGTCGCACGTCGAAATCGCCGTCGGCGACGACAACATCGTCCGCAAGTTCGCGATGGAACTGACGGTGGAACCGCCGGAAGCCAAGGGCGAAAAGGTCGAACTGGAAATGGAACTCACCCTCAGCGGCGTCAACGATGAACAGAGCTTCGAGAAACCCGCGAACGCAAAGCCGCTGGAAGCGCTCTTCAAGCAGCTCGGCGTCAACCCGCTCGAACTGCTGGAAGCCGGAGGCAGCGAAGGCCTCGGGGGTCTGCTCGAAGGCCTGATGGGTGGGTCCACCTCCGGCGGAGGCGAATCCTCCTCGGGCGGCAGCTCCGAACTCGGCGCCAGCGCTGCGGCTCAGAAGGAATACGTGCAGTGCCTGCAGACGGCGGAAACCTCCGCCGACATCCAGAAGTGCGCCAGCCTGCTCAAGTAGCTGAGTAGACCGCGCCGCCGATGAACCAGGCAGGGCCTCGCCTTGACGCGTCCTTCTTGAGGACGCCGATGGGCTGGCCCTACCTGCTGACGCCGTTGATCCCCGTCGCCGTGGCGATGGAGATCCTCGGCGCCCCCGCCACCGCCGTCTTCGCCGCCTCGGCGCTGGGGATCGTCCCCACGGCGGCGCTGATGGGACGGGCGACCGAGGAGCTGGCGGCGCGCTCGGGGCCCGGCATCGGGGGTCTCCTCAACGTCACCTTCGGCAACGCGCCGGAGCTGATCATCGCCCTCTTCGCCCTCGGTCAGGGCCTGCAGGAGGTGGTCAAGGCCTCGATCGTCGGCTCGATCATCGGCAACATGCTGCTGGTCCTGGGGGCGGCGATGCTGGCCGGCGGGATCGGGCGCGAAAAACAGCACTTCAGCCGCACCAGCGCCAGCATCCAGACGACGATGCTGATGCTGGCCTGCGGGGCGCTGATCATGCCGGCGATCTTCGAGCTGGTCGAGGGCAAGGGGCTGCCGGCGCCGGGCTCGGAGGCGATCCACTACGGCGGCACCGTCGAGCACCTCTCGCTGGCGGTCGCGGTCGTCCTCATCATCACCTACGTGATCGGCCTCTTCTTCTCGCTGAAGACCCACCGCGACCTCTTCAACCCCGAGTACGAGGAGGAAGACACCTGGGGCTGGTCGACGCGGAAATCGGTGATCGCGCTGGCGATCGCCGGCGTCCTGGTCGGGGTGATGTCGGAGGTGCTGGTCGGCTCGATCACCGAGGCCTCGGAGTCGATCGGGCTCTCGGAGTTCTTCATCGGCGTGATCGTCGTCGCGATCGTCGGCAACGCCGCCGAGCACTGGGTGGCCGTCCTCGTCGCGATGAAGGACAAGATGGACCTGGCGGTCAACATCGCCGTCGGCTCGAGCGCCCAGGTCGCGCTCTTCGTCGCCCCGATCCTCGTCATCGCCTCCTTCTTCATCGGCCCCTATCCGCTGGCGCTGGTCTTCAACGGCTTCGAGCTCGGGGCGATCCTGCTCGCCGTCCTGGTCGGCAACCACGTCACCACCGACGGCGAGTCGACCTGGTTCGAGGGCGTGCAGTTGCTCGCTGTGTACTTCGTCTTCGGCCTCGCCTTTTATTTCGCCTAATTGGCCTCAGGCCCGAGTGGGTAGGTTCCTCTAATGGATGCGGTCCTCCTGCTCCTGGCGTTCGCCGTCGTCCTCGCCGGGGCGCTGCTGTTCACCAACGCGGTCGAGTGGATCGGGCACAAGCTCGAGGTCGGGGTTGGGGCGGTCGGCAGCATCCTCGCCGCGGTCGGCACCGCGATGCCGGAGACGCTGATCGCGATCGTGGCGCTGGTCGGGACCGAAGAGGGCTCCGAAGACGTCGCGGTCGGGGCGATCGTCGGCGCCCCCTTCCTGCTGGCGACGCTGGCAATGGGATTGGTCGGTCTCTTCGCCTACCTCTACCGCGACAAACGCGACCAGGGCCTGCAGCTGAACGTCCACCGTCCGACCCTCGAGCGCGACCTGCTCTTCTTCCTCGTCCTCTTCGCGATCGGCGGGGCGCTGGCCTGGGGGCCGCCGGCGCCGCTGCGGATCGCCGTCGGCATCGTCTTCCTCCTCGCCTATGTGGGGTACATCGGCCTGACCCTGAAGGGCGGCGGCGAGGTGCAGAGCGAAGAGTCGCTCAACCCGCTGATCTTCGAGCGCCGCGCCGAACGGCGCGAAGACCCCTCGATGCTGCTTTGCGTCATCCAGCTCCTGGTCGGCCTGGGAGCGATGGTCGGGGGTGCTCACCTCTTCGTCGAGGAGCTGCTGAAGCTGGCCGAGAGCATCGGCGCCGAGCCGCTGGTGCTGGCGCTGATCCTGGCGCCGCTGGCGACCGAGCTGCCGGAGAAGGTCAACAGCTTCTTCTGGGTGCGCGAAGGCAAGGATGCGCTGGCGCTCGGCAACATCACCGGGGCGATGGTCTTCCAGTCGATGATCCCGGTCGGGATCGGCCTGATCTTCACCAGCTGGGAGCTCAACTGGCACGCCGTCCTCTCGATCGGCCTCGGCCTTGCCGGCGGCCTCCTCGCTTACGAGAGCCTGCACCTCGGGCGGCGCTTCAAACTGCCGGCGGTGATCGGCTGGTTCGCGCTCTACACGGCCTTCATAGTGGCTGTCATCGTTTCCGCCTGATCAGGCCGCTGCGAGCTCGCCGAGGGCTTTGAGAACTACGTCGTCGTGCTGTTTAGGTGAGACCTTCGGGAAGACCTTGGCGATCTTGCCATCCGGGCCGACGATGAAGGTCGCCCGCTGCACGCCCATGTACTTCTTGCCGTACATCGACTTCTCGACCCAGGTCCCGTATTTCTCGGCGACCTCGTGGTCGGCGTCGGCCAAGAGGGTGAAGTCGAGGTCGAACTTGCCGGCGAACTTGGCAATCGCTCCCACCTCGTCTGGTGAGATGCCGATCACCCGCGCACCGGCCTTCGCGTAGTCGGTTCTGCGATCACGGACCCCGCAAGCCTGGGTGGTGCACCCCGGAGTGTCGGCACGGGGATAAAAAAACAGTACAACGGCCTTGTTTTTCAAGTTCGAGAGCTTGACCCGATCACCATTCTGGTCGCGCAGGTCAAAATCAGGCGCATTGTCGCCAGCTTCGAGCATGGGTGGACCTTATCGAGGCGGACAGCCAGCCAACTGAAATCGTGGTGTACCGGTCCGATTTCGGCCCAGTCACTCGATGGACGCCGAAAGGGAAAAGGCGGGGTTCGGCCCGCTTCCCTCTATACCCCTGAGGGCGGGCGGCCATTTGAGCGCTCATCGCCCCAAACGCACAAGGGCTTGGAGACCGAGCGCGCCGCAGCTTCAAGCCGAGAAATTCCCCGACCGGAATATCGAATTTGATTTCCGCGGGCACTTTCTTTCCCTTACGACTTCGAGTAGAAACCGACCACCATATCCATTGACGCGTCCCGAACCGGGGACGGGGCGAGGCAGCCAAGGGCGCTCGCGGAACAGAATAGGAGCGAGGATGCCTGCAAGTCGGATTCAAGGGCGCCTGAGACGATCTACGCCAACTCTCATGGCCTTGGCAGCAACGATGACGCTGGGGCTCCTCGCCCCTTCATCTGCCTTGGCAGTCACCAGCGCGGGTGAGACCGCAGCTCCGTCTTCGAGCACTGAACTTGCAAAGTGCTCAAACAGCAAAACGAGCGTCTCGGCGGTCATCGCTCCGAATAGCCCCATGACGACCAATGTTGCCGGAGGGAAGAAGTACAGCTACGCCCTTCCTGGCAGCAGCGATGAATATCTGACGGTCAACGAACCACCGAAGGGGTTCGACCCGTTAACCGCGAGTGATGCCGAACTCCAGCGATGGGGGTTCCCGCCTCGACCGAGTAACGCTGCCGGTCTGGAGCAATGGCGCGAAATGGTGGGCAATTACAAGGAAGCACCCGTATTACCTGCGTGCCGCCAGACCGAAAAGCACCGCGGATTTCTCGGTGAATCATTGAACTACAACTGGTCCGGATACGAGGACGTAGCTCCCGGCAATCTGAGCAAATGGCATGCCGTTATCGGGACCTTCTACCAGCCGTACAACCATGGATCGTGCGCCCCGGGCGCGGCTGTAGCTTCGTGGGTGGGGCTCGGAGGCGACTACACCGGGCGCTTCATGCAGACCGGGACCGAAGCCAACGCGTCAGGTCAATTCAACGCATGGATCGAAATCTACGCAGGCGAATACAACTTCTCCTACGAAATACCGAACTTCCCCATTGAAGCGACGAACTACATACGGCTGTACGCCGGATACAACACCTCGCTTCAGATCGCTTACTTCTACATCACGAACGATCACACCGGCCAGACGGTTCTCACCGAATGGCATATCGGTCCGCAATTCTACGACGGGAGTTCGGCGGAGTGGATCGACGAGGCGCCTGGGAACCTGCCGCTCCTGAACTTTGGAGAAATCACCTGGTGGACGAACTCGACCCAGAATGCCGCGAACGAAGTGCTTCCGATCGACGCGGCCAACTATTACAAAGACGCTACGTGGCGCGAAAACAACCATCGAACGATGCGGCCTGGTTCGCTATGGAACCACCAAAACTTCACGGACTTCTTCTACACCTGCCGGTAAGGAGGCGTCGAATGAAATCAAGTAGATTCATCATTGTGCCCTCGATCGCGGCGTGCGCCATAGCTGGCGCCGCTGCGGTCGCGAATGGCCAGCTGATCCCGCATCCAGGGCAGCCAAGTCCGCAGCGGGCGGTGGCGACGGAATGGGTCAGATACATCAACTCTGGTGATCAACGAGATGCTTGTTATCTGCAGATTGCCGCGGAAGTCAACGGGCGTCCGTGCGGGGAGCTGCCGACGCGGCAGGTGCTCCATTGCCCAAAGAACGCTGTCGTTCGTAAGCCGAGTCCGCACGAACTGCGGCGATCCTCCGAACAGATTGGATCCATCACCGAAGAAGCATCGGACCGGGCCTTTGCAGTGCTCAAGAGTCAGCGCAAAGCGAGCAAGTGGCGCGGAACCATCGGGCTGGAACGCTCCGGCGCCACGTGGCGAATCTCCTATGTCCGCCAGGGAGATCGTATTTACCAGCCTGCGGGCACGGTTTGGCTGTCGGAAACCTGGCGCACGCTGTGGTACCCGCTGGGTTGTTCTCGTCGAGAGGCGCGTCAGGTCCGCGCTTGAGCCGGGCGTACTCGAAGCCCGGGTCGCCGGGCTCGCAGTCTCCCGGTGCCAATCGCCGAATCCCCGGCTCGTGCCCGCAATGCCCTCGACGCCCGCCACACTTCCGCGCTGGTTCGGCAGCGCCATTCGTGGGCCCACCCGCCGGGGCCCTGCCGCCCTCGCTGAGCACGCCTACTCCGTCTCTTCGAGGGGGATGCCTTCGGGGCGCTCTTCCTCTTCTTCGAAGTCGTCGTCGCTCGTTTCGAGCGCTTCGGGAGACAGCGGCTCGCCACCCTGGCTGCGGGCCTCGAAGCTCTCCAGCGCGCGGTCGCGGCCGTCTTCGTCAACCGGGACCTCGTCGGAGACGCGGACCCACTCGGTGCCGCTGTATCCCTGGAGGTCCTCGAAGACCTCCTGGTCGGGCGAGGCGGAGTCGTCGACGATCACCACGACCTCGGTCTGGGGGTTGAAGTAGGTCCCCGGCTGGACCAGCATCTCCTCGACCTCGTAGACGTTCTCTCCGGCGGCGGCCATCAGCCCGATCCTATGAAATCGGCCAGTTGCCGTTCGGTCTCCGCCTCGACGTCGAGCGGCTCCCGTCCTTCCCGCATTCGGCGTTCGTTGCGGGTGACGACGAGCTGGCGCACCTCCGCCCGCAGCTCGACGTCCATCGCCTCCTCGCCCCGGGGCTGCGCGGCGGCGGCGAGCAGGCGCGTCGTCTCCGCCTCGACGTCGAGCGGCGCCTCACCCCGTTGCTGCCGGCGCTCTGATTTCGCCTCCAGCATCTGCCGCACCTCGGCCGCCTGGATCGCCGGGTCGACTTTCGCGGTTCCCCCCGAGCGCCGCTGCGGCCGCTCGTTGAGGATCGCGAAGGGGCCGCCGCCCATCGTCTCCCAGCCGCCGCCGACGCGTTTCAGCAGCCAGCCGACCAGGGGCGCCAGGACGCCGGTGATCAACAGCAGCACCATTCCCTTCTGGAGCGCCGAAAGAGCCAGTGGCAGAGCCATCGGACAAAGGGTAGAGGGCCATTTCCGGCAGTAGGTCCGCTAACCTTGATGGCCGATTGACTGACGAGTCAATCAGTGGAACGCCACCAGCTGGCGGCGCTCCCGCCGACTTCATAAGAAACGCGAAGAAAAGGAGCACCGACCGGTGGTCGATTTCACCCTCACCGATGAGCAGAAGGACCTGCGCGAGCTGGCTCACAGCTTCGCCGAGAAAGACATGCGCACCGTCGCCTGGGAGTACGACAAGGACGGCACCTGGCCACAGGATGTGATCGACAAGGCCTGGGAGGTCGGGTTGATGAACACCCACGTCCCCGAGGCCTACGGCGGTGCCGGCCTCGACTACCTCTCCGGCTGCCTGATCGAGGAGGAGTTCGGCTGGGGTTGCTCGGGCATTGGCACCTCGCTGGCCGCCAACGGCCTCGCCTCGGCTCCGATCACCCTCGGCGGCTCCGAGGAGACGAAGAAGAAGTACCTGGGGATGCTGACCGAAGCCCCCAAGCTCTGCTCCTTCGGGCTGACCGAGCCGGATGCCGGCTCCGACGTCTCGGGGATGAAGACCAAGGCCGTGAAGAACGGCGACAAGTACGTCGTCAGCGGCTCCAAGTGCTTCATCACCAACGGCACCTACGCCGACTACTTCACGGTGTTCGCCAAGACCGACCCGGAGGCCGGTCATCGCGGCATCAGCGCCTTCGTCGTCGACGCCGACCTCCCCGGGGTCTCCGTTGACAAGAAGGAGGACAAGATGGGGCAGCGGGCTTCAAATACCGCGACCATCTCCTTCGACGAAGTCGAGGTCCCGGCCGAGAACCTCCTGGGCGAGGAAAACAAGGGCTTCAAACTGGCGATGATGACCCTCGACCGGACCCGTCCCGGCGTTTCGGCGATGGCCGTCGGCATCGCCCGCGCCGCGCTCGAATACGCCACGGACTACTCGAAAGAACGGGTCCAGTTCGGCGTCCCGATCGCGATGCACCAGGCGATCCAGTTCATGATCGCCGACATGGCGACCAAGGTCGAGGCGGCTCGTCTGCTGACCTGGAACTCGGCCTTCCTGCTCGACCAGGGCGTCCGCAACTCGAAGGTCTCCTCGATGGCCAAGCGCTTCGCCGCCGACTCGGCGATGGAGGTCACCACCGACGCCGTCCAGGTCTACGGCGGCTACGGCTTCATCAAGGAGTACCCGGTCGAGAAACTGATGCGCGACGCGAAGATCATGCAGCTCTACGAGGGCACCAGCCAGATCCAGCGCCTCGTGATCGCCAAAGAAGTCCTGCTCCCGCGCCAGGAAAGCGCCCCCGCACCGGCGCCGACCTCGCAGGAGTCCGAGCAGAGCCAGTCCGAGCAGGCCGCCGCGACGGTCTAGCACCAACCGAGGCGCAGCTCGGGCTCAAGCGTCACCGAAAGCCGCCGGCCTCCGGGCCGGCGGCTTTCTTTATGGCGTGTCGCTTTATGGGTCCTCAGGGGACCAAAAAGCGACACGCTGGGCTACACCCTCAGCGCGCCGGGGCTTTGTCGCGCTGCTTCGCGGCCTTGAGGCGGGTGATTTTGTCGAGCTCGACCTTGCGCAGGCGGATCTCGTCGGGAGTGATTTCGACGCACTCGTCCTCGCGGACGAACTCGATCGCCGCTTCCAGCGAGAGCCGGGTCGGCGGTGCCAGACGCACGAGAACGTCGGCGCTGGCGGCGCGCATGTTGGTCTGCTGTTTGGCCTTGGTCGGGTTGACGTCGAGATCCTCCGAGCGCGAGTTCTCGCCGACGACCATCCCTTCGTAGACCTCCTCGCCGGAGCCGACGAAGAGCCTGCCGCGGTCCTGCAGGCTCATCAGCGAGTAGCCGGCGGTCTGGCCGCGGCGGTCGGCGACGAGGGAGCCGGTCTGGCGGGTGCGCAGCTCGCCGGCCCACGGCTCCCAGCGGTCGAAGACGTGGTGGAGCAGGCCGCTGCCGCGGGTCGCGGTGAGGAACTCGGTGCGGAAGCCGATCAGGCCGCGGGCGGGGACGAGGTACTCCATCCGCACCCAGCCGGTCGAGTGGTTGACCATCTGCTCCATCCGCCCCTTACGCGCCGCCAGCATCTGGGTGATGTCGCCGACGTGCTCCTCGGGCACGTCGATCGCCAGGCGCTCCACCGGCTCGTGGATCGTGCCTTCGATCTCCCGCGTCACCACCTGCGGCTGGCCGGCGGTCAGCTCGTAGCCCTCGCGCCGCATGATCTCCAGCAGCACGACCAGCTGCAGCTCGCCGCGTCCCTGCACCTCCCAGGCATCGGGCCGCTCGGTGTCGTTGACCCGCAGCGAGACGTTGCCGACCAGCTCGGCGTCGAGGCGCGAGCGGATCTGCCGCGCGGTCAACTTGTCGCCGCCCTGGGTCCCGGCCAGCGGCGAAGTGTTGATCCCGATCACGATCGAGAGCGAGGGCTCGTCGACGGTGATCACCGGCAGCGGCTGCGGGTCCTCGGGGTCGGCCAGGGTCTCGCCGATCGTCACCTCTTCGATCCCGGCGACGGCGATGATTTCGCCCGGCCCCGCCTCCTCGGCGGCGACCCGTTCCAGCCCCTGGGTGACGTAAAGCTCGGAGACCGCCGCCCGGGTGACGCTGCCGTTGGCCCGGCACCAGGCGATCTGCTGCCCGGAGCGGATCGTGCCCTGGCGCACGCGGCAGATCGCCAGCCGCCCGACGTAGGGCGAGGCGTCGAGGTTGGTGACGTGCGCCTGCAGCGGCGCCCCCTCGTCGTACTGCGGCGGCGGGATCTTCTCCTGCATCAGGTCGAGCAGGGGGGAGAGGTCGGTCCCTTCAACGCCCTGCTCCATCGCGGCCCAGCCGGCTTTGGCGTTGGTGTAGACGATCGGGAAGTCGATCTGCTCGGAATCGGCGTCGAGGTCCATGAAGAGTTCGTAGACCTCGTCGACGACCTCGTCGATCCGCGCGTCGGGGCGGTCGACCTTGTTGACGACGAGGATGATCGGCAGCCTCCGCTCGAGTGCCTTGCGCAGGACGAAGCGAGTCTGCGGCAGCGGCCCCTCGGAGGCGTCGACGAGGAGCAGCGCGCCGTCGACCATCGTCAGCGCCCGCTCGACCTCGCCGCCGAAATCGGCGTGCCCGGGGGTGTCGACGATGTTGAACTTGACCCCGTCGCGGGTGACGGCAGTGTTCTTGGCGAGGATCGTGATCCCCTTCTCCTTCTCGAGATCCATTGAATCCATCACCCGCTCGGCGACGTCCTGGCCTTTGCGGAAGGTGCCGGTCTGCCACAGCATCGCGTCGACCAGGGTCGTCTTCCCGTGGTCGACGTGGGCGATGATCGCGATGTTCCTGAGGTCTTCTCTGGCGGTGCTCATGAAGGAGTGAGGGTAGGGAACAGGGGCTCCATGCAAGACGAAGCCCGCCTAAAGAGGCGGGCTTCGCACTGCTGGAAGCGTTTAGCGACTACTGCTGCTGAACGCTCGCGGCGGCGGGGCCTTTCGGGCCTTCTTCGGACTCGTAGCTCACTTTGGCGCCCTCGGTCAGAGAGCGGAAGCCCTCACCAAGGATGGCGCTGTGATGAACGAAGACGTCCTTCGAGCCGTCATCGGGCGTGATGAACCCGTAGCCCTTGTCGTCGCTGAACCACTTGACAGTTCCAGTGGGCATGCATTGCCTCCACTTCATGTGCTGCGAACGCGGAGGATGCAAAAGCAACGACTGCGAGCGCTACGCACGACTTTCGCCGGTATCTACCGGCCCTAACGGAAAGGACCGTAGCAGGATCAATCGGCGTTGAGTCTGTGGTGGCCGCGTCCTCAGGTGAGACAGGGTGGCGACCGATAACAATGGAGACGATGGCCCAGGGGTTGCGCTTCAACCGCATTGGACTGCGGCCGCTCGTGCTCGCGGTCGCTTTCGTCGCCGCCCTGCCCGCAGGTGCCGGCGCGACGGCCCCTGTCGCGAAGAGCCGCGGGACGCTTTCGCCGCTGCTGGCGCAGCTCGCCAAGCCCGGCGTCGCCGAGCAGCCGCCGGCGGCTCAGGACGAACTGCTGGGGGTGGTGACCGACGAGCCCGGCGGCCTGATCCGAGACGGCGGCCGTGTCCGGATCACCGTTCGCTTTGCCGGCGGGATCGTCGCGGCGCTCCCGCAGTTGCGCGAAGCCGGCGCCCACGTCCTCGACGCCAGTCGCCAGCAGCAGACGGCAACCCTGGCGGTGGCACCGGCCGACCTCGGCACCGTCGCCGCGGTGCCGGCTGTCAGCTCCGCCTGGCCCGCCCGCCGGCCCATCCTCTACGCCGCCGGCGAAGGACCATGCGAAGGGGGCTCGGCGATCTCCGAGGGTCTCGGCCAGCTTCGTGTCGGCGAAGCGCGCGAAGCATTCGACTTGCGCGGCAAGGGAATCACCGTCGGCGTTCTCTCCGACTCCTACGACGCCGCCACCGAAGCGGTGGCCACCGATGCCCGGACGGACGTCGCCTCGAACGACCTCCCCGGGCTCGCCAGCAGCTGCTCCGAACAGCAGCTCCCGGTCGATGTGCTCCAGGACCTCTCGCCGGCCGCGGGCGAGGAAGCGGGAGACGAGGGCCGGGCGATGCTGCAGATCGTCCACGACCTCGCCCCGCACGCGAAGCTCGCCTTCGCCACCGCCTTCGAAAGCGAAGAATCGTTCGCCGAAAACATCGAACGCCTCGCCCGGCCGGTCTCCGAAGGAGGCGCCGGCGCGGATGTGATCGTCGACGACGTCGCCTGGTTCGAAGAGCCGTTCTTCCAGGACGGCCCCGTGGCGGCGGCGATCAACCAGGTCAGCTCCGAAGGCGTCACCTACCTGAGCGCGGCTGGAAACGACAACCTCTTCGACGGCAGCGGCCACGAAATCGCTTCCTGGGAAGCGCCGGAATTCCGCGACTCGGGGGCCTGCCCGGCGGCGGTGGCGGCGTTGGCCGGCATCAACGGCAGCCACTGCATGGATTTCGATCCCGGCGCCGGAACTGACCGGACCTTCGGGATCACGGTCGAACCAGGCGAAACCCTGACTATCGACCTGCAGTGGGCTGAACCCTGGGAAGGCGTGCTCAGCGACCTCGACGCGATCCTCCTCTCGCCTTCGGGCAAATCGGTGCTGACGGGCTCGACGGAACAGAATCCTGGGATCAAAGGGACGCAGCGCCCGGTCGAGATCGTCCAGTGGACGAACGAAGCGAAATCCGAACAGACGGTGCAGCTGGCGATCAACCGCTTCTCCGGCCTTGCCCCTCGGCTCAAGTTCATCCTGATGGAGAACGGCGGCGGCGTCAGCGCCACCGAGTACCCGGTCTCCGCAGGGGAAGACGTCGTCGGGCCGGCGATCTTCGGCCATGCCGGCACCGCCAGTGCGATCTCGGTGGCGGCGGTGCCGTTCAGCAACAGCGCCAAAGTCGAGAGGTATTCATCGCGCGGCCCGGTCACCCACTACTTCGGACCAGTCAACGGGACCGCGCCGGCGCTTCCTCTGGGCTTGCCCGAAAAAGTGGCCAAGCCCGACCTCGCCGCAACCGATTGCGGCGCCACCACCTTCTTTGCCTTCCTCAGCGGCGGGATCTGGCGTTTCTGCGGAACTTCAGCCGCGGCGCCGCACGCTGCCGCGGTGGCGGCGCTGGTGCGGCAGGCGAAGCCGACGTTGCCCGAGCAGCAGGTGCGCGACGCGCTGAGCGGATCGGCAGCTCCCGTCGGCGCCTTCGGTCCCAACGCAGCCGGCGCCGGCCTGGTCGACGCATTCGCGGCGATCGGCGGCTTGCCCGGTCCAATCGAAGGAGGGGACGGGGCCAGCGAAATCGTCTCGCCGCTGGAAAAAGTGGCCACCGGAAGTCCAGGTCAACCGGAAACGCCGAGCGGCGAAGCCGCAGTTCCAAGCCCAACTCCGGTCCCGACCCCGACGCCCCAGCCGGCAGCGAAAGCTCCCGAGACGACGATCTTCAGGCACCCGCCGAAGCTCGTGCGCACCCGCCTGGCCCGGGCTCGGGTCGTCTTCCGCTTCGGCTCCAACCAGCGTGGGGCGACCTTCCTCTGCAGGGTCGATCGCGCCCCCTTCCGCGCCTGTCGGGTCCGATTCGTCCGCCGGCTCGCTGTAGGAGCTCACGTGCTGAAGGTCAAGGCCCGCGGCGTCAGCGGTCTTACCGATCCGACGCCGGCAGCTTTTCGGTTCCGGATCGTGCGGAGTTAGCACTGGTCCGGCGGGCCGCCCAGTGCCCGACGCCGAGCAGGGCCAGCAGCGCCAGGGCACTGCCGAAGACCAGCGGATCGGTCACCGAGAGGCCCTCGAGCCTGGTGCCGAAGTAGACGGCGATCGCGGTGATCGGCAGGTAGCCGACCGCGGTGGTCCAGATGAACCGCCAAGCCGGAACGTGAGCGGCCCCAGCGGCGTAGGAGACGATGCTGAAGGGGAGGATCGGGATCAGGCGCATCGCCAGCAGCAGCGCCGGCCCGCCGCGCGCGATCGCCCGCTCCGCTCGCTCGAAGCGCTCAGCGCCGAACCAGCGGTCCAGCAGCGGCCGCGCGACCCGGTGGCCGATCGCCCAGCAGATCAGCCCCGATAGGACCCAGCCGATCATCATCAGCAGCAGGGCGGGGAAGAAGCCGTAGGCGAACCCTGCCGCCGCGTCGACGATCTCGGCTGGGTAGAAGACGACGGCGTGTAGGAGGGTGAGGGCGAGGATCAGCAACGGGCCGGCCGCTCCGAGCCGATCGATCTGGTTGCGAACCTCGGCGTTGTCCCCTTCCAAGGCCGCCTTGACGGCTTCGTGCAGCGGGTCGATCGCGAAGGCGAGCGCTGCCAGCAGTCCGATCCCCACCAGGGTGATCGTGATCTCCGTCAACGGCAGGCGGTTCTTCTCCACCTGTCCAGGCTAGTTACTGGCAGAATAGAAAACGTCCGATGAGTGTTCAGGAGAACTCATGGAGCTTGAAGTGGCGGAAGCCGTCCCTGCTGGGCTGGGTCCTGCTCGTGGCGCTGGGGGTGGCGCTCGGCGGCTGCGGTGGCTCTAGTGGCGAAGACGTAACCGCGGCGAAAGCGCGCCCCCCGGCTCCCTGTCGCTTCGGCGGACGTGTCGCTCCTCACGTCCCCGATGCCCCGGTCGCCTGGACGAGTGGGCCGCGACCCGCGATCGCCCTCACCTGCGAGCCGGACAAGGTCGATCTCGACTCGGCGATCGTCGGCTACCCGACAAAGCGGGGAGGATCCTGCGTCGCTTTCTACAGCGCCCCGCTCGACGAAGTGTTCGGTGCACAATGCGAGCCCCGGGGGTCCAAGTGGACGCACTTGTGCGAACGGCCCGGCTGCGTGCACTATTTCCAGCACGGCGCGCACTACACCGCCTTGGTGGGCCCAGTTCCCGCCCGGGTATCAGGGGTATGGGCCGGCGTCGGCGGCAAGCAGGTGATCGAAGGCGTGATGCTGGCGTCGGTGCACGGCAAGCTCATGCACGCGATCGGAGCCAAGGAACCGTTTGGCTTCTTCAGCGTCTACATCCCCCGCTGCCTCGAGTCCGACGAAGTCCACGTCCATATGGTGACCGGCGGCTCGAAGCAGGCCGGCCTGGTCGACGAATGGGACGTCCCGGTGGCGCCGTGCCCCTCCGGGCGTGGCAACCCGAAGTCCTAGGCAGTCAGCCGCTCCGCCAGCCCCGAGTGCCGCCCGCCGCTGTCGTCGCGGCGAACGGCCGAGGCAAGGACCGCCTGGTCGCCGACGAGGACGCAGCTGCTGCGGGCGCGGGTGATCGCCGTGTAGAGGAGGGGGCGGTTCAGCATCCGCGAGTGCGAGCGATGGCAGACGGCGACGACCACCGGCACCTCGCAGCCCTGCGCCTTGTGGACGGAGATCGCGTAGGCGAGGCGCAGCGTCGCGGTCTCGCCGTAGGGGATGACGAGGCTGCCGCCGTCGTCGGTGTCGACGGCGATCTCCTCCTCGTCGGGGTGGTCCTCGCGGAGGAAGACGATCGAGCCGTTCATCAGCCCCAGCTCGTGCGAGTTGCGGGTCTGGATCAAGCGGTCGCCGATGCGGAAGCGGTCGTTGAGGGCGGGCTTGCCGTCCGGGTTGAGCTCTGCCTGCAGGCGCTCGTTGAGGGCGTCGATCCCGACCGCCCCCCGGTACATCGGCGCCAGCACCTGGACCTCGCGGATCGGGTCGACGGCGAATTTCCCCGGCGCCCGCTCGGCCACGACCTCGACCACCGTCTCCAGCGCCCGCTCCGGCGTTCCCCGCTCGATGAAGAAGAAGTCGTGGTCCTGCTCCGGGCCCGGCTCGAGATGGGGCGGGCGCCCCTGGTTGATCTCGTGGGCGGCGGTGGTGATCATCGAGCGCGCCGCCTGGCGGAAGATCTGGGTCAGCCGCACCACCGGCACCGCGCCGGAGGCGATCAGGTCCTCGAACGGCTTGCCGGCCCCGATCGGCGGCAGCTGGTCGGCGTCGCCGACGAAGACGACGTGGGTCGTCTCCGCCAGGCCGCCGAGCAGGACCTCGGCGAGGCGCAGGTTCAGCATCGAGGACTCGTCGACGATCACCAGGTCAACCGGGAGGGGGCGGCCGGGCCGGTACGCCGGTTCCCGTCCCGGCATCCACTCGAGCAGCCGGTGGATCGTCTTCGCCTCGTGGCCGGTCGTCTCCTCCAGCCGCCGCGCCGCCCGGCCGGTCGGGGCGCAGAGGGCGATGGTCGCGTTGGCGGCCTCGGCCTCGGCGACGATCGCCCGGGTCGTTTCGGTCTTGCCGACGCCGGGGCCGCCGGTGAGGACCGAGATCCGGGCGTCGAAGGTCGCCCGCACCGCCGCCCACTGCTCGTCGGTCAGTTTTTCCGGCGGTTCTTCGCCGGGATCATGGTCGAGATGGGGGGAAGCTGCGGCGCGGGCGGCGAGGGTGGCGGCGACCGCCTGCTCGCTCGCCAGCGTCGGCTCGCGGTAGATGCGACCTTCGTCTGAGACCAACCCCGGCGCTTGCGCCAGCACGTCGGGATCGGGCGCGACCCCGATCAGCCGGGCGGTACGCCGCACCAGCTCCTCCAGCGGCAGGTAGCTGTTGCCCTGGCCCTCGGCCTCGATCAAGGCGTAGAGGGCGGCGGCCTGGGCCCGCCGACTTGATTCCGGCGGCACGTCGGCGGCAAGGGCGATCTTGTCGGCGCGGGCGAAGCCGACCCCCGGCACTTCGGTCAACCGGTAGGGATCCTCATGCAGGATCGCCATCGACTCCTCGCCGTAGCGGGCGTGGATCGGCGCCGCCAGGTGGGCGAGCCCGTGCGGTGCCAGCTGCACGTGGAGGTCTCGGATCGCCCGGCTCGCGTACCAGGACTGAGCAGCGGCGGCCGCCTGATCGCCGCTCACCCCGCGCAGCGAGCCGAAGACGCTTTCCGGGTTGGCGGCGATCTTCTGCAGCACCTCCTCGCCGTACTCGTCGCAGAGCTTCTCGGCCCGTTTGAGGCCGATGTGGCGCAGCGAGCTGAGGTAGGCGACCTGGCCGTCGCGGTCGGCCGGGTCGAGCGGCAGCGCCCCCTGCGCCCGCAGCTGGCGGCCGTAGCGGTTGTGGGTCTGCCACTCGCCGCTGACTTCGGCCCGGCTGCCGGGATCGAGGTGGGCGACCGGCCCGACCAGCGCGAAGCCCTCGCCCGACTCGACCTCCTGCACCTCGAGCACCGCGTAGCCGTCGTCGTCGGCCCGGTAGATCACGCCCAGCACCTCGACCGTGCCGGTGTAGGAGGCCGCGTCGGCGTCGAAGAGGGTCGCTGCTCGGGTCACGCACCAAGGCTAGGCCCCTGCGAGGCGGGACCCCCCGGTCGCGAGAGCGCAGTTTGCGGCGGCTGCGGCAAACGATGATCTAGTTTCGGGCGATGCCGTCCCGACCCGAAGCCGGCCTCTGCGACCATTGCCGCCACCAGCAGCTGGTCCCCAACACCCGCGGCTCGGTCTTCTCCCTCTGTCGGCGCTCCCGCACCGAACCGGCGTTTCCGCGTTACCCGCGGCTGCCGGTGCTCAGCTGCCCGGGCTTTGAGCCGGGGCCGGGGACGGCCGACGAGGATCCCGAGCCGCCCCGATAGCCGCCCCGATCAGACCGAAGCCGAAGACCATGGCGGCGAGGCTGACGAAGCCGCCGAAGATCGGCAGCAGCGCCAGCAGGCGGAGGATCGCGAGGCCGGCGAGGAAAGAGAGAAAGCGGTTCCTCGGCTCCTTGACGAGCCGTCGTCCCAGCGCCCAGGCCGCGGTCACGTAGGCGACGGCCGCCAGCGGCAGGAGGGCGAGCAGGATGGCGAAGGCGAGCGGGATTCCGACGATCGTGATCGAGGCGATCACCGCCGCCACCGGCAGGCAGATCGTCACCGCGATCCCGATCGCGATCAGCGGGCCGATCCGTTCCCGCGACCGCTCGTAGATCGCGTCGGCGGCGCGCGGAGCGATCAGCAGCAGCAGGCAGCCGAGCAGCAGCGCCGAGCCGCTCATCAGCACCCAGAAACCGATGCCGAGGGCGAAGGGGAGGAAGTCGACCGAGTCTCCCCAGTCCTTGCCCGTGACTTCGCCGCGGACGATCGCCTGGCCGGCGACGATCGGGCGCTCGTCGCCGTAGTTGACGTCGCCGCTGACATAGGCGCTGGGCAGCAGGCGCGCCTGTCCGCTCGCCATCACCAGGTCGCCGTCGATCCGGCCGCTGACCAGGGCGTCGCCGGCGAGGACGACGACGTCGCCCTCCGAGCGCCCGGCGATCCGCGCGTCGCCGCTGAAGACGACGACGCCGTCGACGGTTTCGCCGCGGGGGACGGTGACGTCGCCGCGGATGACGACGACCGTGTCGCCGTGGTCGCTGCGGGCGCCCGCCGCGGCCGTGGTCGGCAGCGTCAGGGCGCCCAGAGCGATCAGTGCGAGGAGAGACGAGATTCGGCGCAAGACCTCCTCAGCCTATCCGCGCCGTCGCTAGTTCTTCATCGGGTCCGGTTCGCCGAGGTGGCTGATCGCCGGCGCCTCGTAGAGGCGGCCGGGAATCCCGCCGATGATCACCAGCCGGATGCCGTCGGCGCCGGGCCAGACCTTGCGCTTGGTGCCCGAAGCGACCCGGACCATGTGCTCGGGGTCGAGCGGGAAGCGGTCGCCTTCGATCTCGATCTCGCCGTCGCCACGGAGGGCGAAGAAGACCTCCTCCTGGCCGTCCTCGGCGTGGTCGTGCTCGGGATAGCCGTCGAAGTTCGGTGGCAGGTCGATCACCTGCAGCCCGAAGGACTCCACCCCTAGTTCCGCACGCGCTCGTTTGAACGCGCCGAGGTAGACCGCCTCCATCTCGTCGATCCTCTTCACCGTGTAGTCGCTCATCTGCTCCTCCTCTTGTAGTCGCCCGGGCGCCTCCGCGCCGGCTAACACGAACCTCGTGCCTTGCTCGGATCGCCGTCTGTGCGTCGCGTCACCAAGGGGGAAGCCGACAGAAGCGGGTAGCTAGGGTTGCCGAACCCTCGGATCCGTCGGAAGGAGTCTCCAGATGAAGGTCGCGATCGGTCTCCCCAACGCCGTCCCCGGCACCAGCGGTGAGCAGTTGACGGAGTGGGCGCGACGGGCGGAGGCGCGCGGCTTCTCCAGTCTCGGCACGATCGACCGTGTCGCCTACCCGAACCTCGAGCCGCTGGTCTCGCTGGCGGCCGCGGCGGCGGTGACCGAGCGGATCGGCCTGGCGACGACCGTCCTGCTGGGGCCGCTGCGGCGCAACCCGGTGGCGCTGGCGAAGCAAGCCGCCAGCATCCACAAGCTCTCCGACGGGAGGATGACGCTGGGGATCGGGCTCGGGGGGCGCGAGGACGACTATGAGGTGACCGGGGTCGAGATGGGCAGCAGAGGCAAGGAACTCGACGCGATGCTCGAACGGATGCAGGAGGTCTGGGAGGGCGACGAGATCGGCCCGGATCACGGGACTCGCCCGCGGGTCTTGGTCGGCGGCTCGGTCGAGGCCTCGTACAAGCGGGCCGCCCGCTTCGGCGACGGCTGGATCGGTGCCGGCGCGCCGCCGGAACAGTTCGCCGAGTGGCGCCAGGGCTTCGAGGCGGCCTGGGCCGAGTCGGGCCGGAGCGAGTCCCCGCAGAACGCCGCCCTCGCCTACTACTCGCTCGGCGACGATGCCGAGGCCGACGCACAGGCCTACCTCACCGACTACTACGCCTGGCTCGGCGAGGAGACCGCGGGCTTCATCGCCAACTCCGCCGCCAAGGACGCGGAGACCGCCAAGCGGTACGCCGCCGCCTTCGAGTCGGTTGGCTGCCAGGAGCTCTACTTCTTCCCAAGCTCGAGCGACCCCCAGCAGGTCGACCTGCTCGCCGACGCGCTCGAGATGTAGCGGGCGATGGTTGAGGCGCGCGCTTGACGACGGATGGACTGCCGGTTCACCTCTTCGCCACCCCGGCCGAGCTCGAGGCCTGGCTGGAGGAGAGCCACCGGTCCTCCCAGGGCGTCTGGTTGAAGATCGCGAAGAAGGGGGCGGACGAGCCGAGCGTCACCTACGCGGAGGCGCTGGAGCTGGCGCTCTGCTTCGGCTGGATCGACAGCCAGAAGCGCGGCTTCGACGACCGGTACTTCCTCCAGCGCTTCACGCCGCGGCGGCCCCGCGGCCGCTGGTCGAAGGTCAACCGCGAGAAGGCGGAGCGGCTGATCGAGTCGGGGGCGATGCGACCGGCCGGGCTGGCCGAGGTGGAGGCGGCGAAAGCCGACGGTCGCTGGGAGGCGGCTTACGAGGGGCAGCGCACCGCGAAGGTGCCACCCGACCTCCAGCGCGAGCTCGACGCGAACCCCGCCGCCCGGGATTTCTTCGCCTCGCTCGACAGCGCCAACCGCTACGCGATCACCTACCGCCTCGAGGAGGCAAAAAAGCCGGAGACGCGCAAGCGCCGCCTCGAGAAATTCGTCGGCATGTTGGAGCGCGGCGAGAAAATCCACACCTAGATCGCGAGACCGCGCCGAGCGTCGATATGCGACGCCTGACGCGGTCTCGCCGCTGCGTACACTCGCCGCATGGATCGCGAGCTGCTCGCAACGACGCTGGCCGAGGCCGGTGAGCCCTCCTACCGCGCCAAGCAGGTGTGGGAGTGGGTCGCGCGGGGGGCGCGCACCTATGAGGAGATGACGAACCTGCCGGGGGCGCTGCGGGCGCGCCTGGAAGCGGAGGTGTCGCTCTCGACGCTGAGCGTCGCCGCCGAGGCGAAGTCCGACGACGGCACCGTCAAGACCCTCTTCCACACCGCCGACGGGCGGCCGATCGAGGCGGTGCTGATGCGCTACCGGGACGGCCGCCGCTCGGTCTGCCTCTCCTCGCAGTCGGGCTGCCCCCTGACCTGCACCTTCTGCGCCACCGGGCAGATGAAGTTCGGCCGCAACCTCGGCGTCGACGAGATCCTCGACCAGGCGCTCCACTTTCGCCGCTTGGAGCAGATCGACCACGTCGTCTTCATGGGCATGGGGGAGCCGACGATGAACATCGAGAACGTCCTCGCCGCCTGCGAGCTGCTCCCCGACCTCGGCGTCACCCACCGCCGCACCGCGATCTCCACCGTCGGCTGGGTGCCCGGGATCGACCGCATCGCCGAGTGCGAGATGCCGATCAGCCTCGCCCTCTCCCTGCACGCCCCCAACGACGGCCTGCGCTCGCAGATCATGCCGGTCAACGAGCGCTACCCGATCGCCGAGGTGCTGGCCGCCTGTGACCGCTACCGCGTCGCCCGCCGCCGCAAGGTCTTCGTCGAGTACGTGATGCTCGACGGCGTCAACGACCACCCCGGCCACGCGCGCGAACTCGCCGAGCTGCTTGACCCGCGCGGCTACAAAGTCAACCTCATCCCCTACAACCCGACCGGCAGCTACGACGGCTCCTCGCCGGAGCGGATCGAGGCTTTCCGCGCGATCCTCGCCGAGCACCGGATCACCGCCACCGTCCGCCTCACCCGCGGCCGCGACATCGACGCCGCCTGCGGCCAACTCGCCGCCGCCAACGCCTGAGGAAACTGGCCAACTAGCCAGTTAGGATTCGCCCGTGGCCACGGTCGATACCACCGCACCTGTCGCGCGGCCGCCGGAGATGTCGGGGAATCCGGTTCGCCGGGTCGTCGGAGATCTGTGGGAGGAGTGGCGGGAGCGGGGGAAGTTCCCGCCTGGCTACACCGACTTCAGCTGGGCGCGCACGCACCAGATCGCCCATGACCCGCTGCCGCTGCTGCTCGGCGCCTACGAAGAGTTCGGGCCGATCTTCAGCCTGCGGCTGCTGCACTCGCGGGTCGTCTTCATGCTCGGGCCGGAGGCCAACCACTTCGTCACCGTCGGCCACCCCGAGAACTTCCACTGGCGCGAGTCGAGCTTCGGCGACCTGATCCCGCTGCTCGGCGACGGCCTCCTCACCGTCGACGAGGACTACCACGACCGCGCCCGCGCGATCATGATGCCCGCCTTCCACCGCGAGCAGGTCGAAGCGATGACCGAGGCGATGACGATCGAGGCCGACGCGGCGATCGCGGCGCTGCCGGTCGGCGAGGTCGTCGACGTCTACGAGTGGATGCGCTCGCTGGCGATGCGGATCGCGATGCGGGCGCTGCTGGGTCTCGACCCCGACGAGGCCGGCAAGGGCGCCGCCGCAGCCGAGCACTTCGAGCGCGCGCTCGGCTACTACGGCATCGACTTCCACCTGCGGCTGGTGCGGGGGCCGGGTTCGCCATGGCGCCGGCTCGTGCGCTCCCGCGCCGTGCTCGACGAGATCGTCTTCGGCGAGATCGCCCGCCGCCGCGCCAAGCCCGACTCCGGCCGCCGCGACATCCTCAGCCTCCTCGTCCGCGCCCGCGGCGAGGGGGGAGAGGAGTTCAGCGACCGCGAGATCCGCGACCAGGTGATGACGCTGATGTTCGCCGGCCATGACACCTCGACCTCGACCCTCACCTTCATGCTGCACGAGCTCGCCCGCCACCCGGAGGTGGTGCGGCGGCTGCACGAGGAGCAAGACCGGGTGCTCGCCGGAGCCAGCCCGACCGCCCAGCAGCTGGAAAAGGATATGCCCTACCTCGAGATGGTCCTCGACGAGGTCCTGCGGCTCTACCCGCCGGCCTGGATCGGCCCCCGCCGGGCAATCCGCGAGTACGAGTTCGGCGGCTACACCGTTCCCCGCGACGCCTACGTCAACTACTGCTCCTGGGCCAGTCACCGCCTGCCCGAGGTCTTCCCCCAGCCCGAGGCCTTCATCCCCGAGCGCTTCACCCGAGAGCGCAAGGCTGCCCTGCCCCGCGGCGCCTACGTCCCCTTCGGCGGCGGCTCTCGCATCTGCATCGGAAAGCGCTTCGGCCAGACCGAGGTGAAGCTGGTGGCGACGAAGCTGCTGCAGCGCCTGCGGATGGAGGCCCTGCCCGGCCGCACCGTGACAATCCGCCAGATGCCGACCCTCTCGCCCGTTGACGGGCTGAAGATGCGGGTTAAGGAACGGGCGTCATGATGGCGCCCGATGCTCCTCTTCGCAGCAGCTGAGACCTGGTGGGGCGTCCTCGGCGGCCTGATCCCGATCCTCGGCCTCGGGCTGATCGGTTACATCATCTGGCGCGCCGTCAGGGACGACGGCGAGGACGCCCCCTAGCCAGCAGCTACTTGATGAAGAGCATCTCCTCGTACTTCGGCAGCGGCCAGAGGTCGTCGGCGACGACGCGCTCGAGCTTGTCGGCGGCGTCGCGGACGCTGTCCATCGCCGCCAGCTGCTTGTCGCGGGCGTGGATCGCCATCTCCAGACCCTCGAGGCCGGGGTCGGCGTTGGCCGTTTCCAGCTCGCCGAGGCCGGCGACCAGCTCGTCGACCAGGCCGCGGACTTCGCCCTCCAGCGAGGAGACACCGGCCTCTCCGATCAGGGCCAGGTGGCGCAGCGCCGCCGGCAGGATCATCGTCTTGGCGATCGAGAAGGTGGTCTCCGCCTCGATGTTGGCCCGCAGCCAGTACTGCTCGACCCAGACCTCGTAGCGGGACTCCAGCTCCCCCTTGGAGAGGACGTCGTAGTTCTCGAAGGCGGCGATGGTGCTGTCGGCGAGCACCTCCGGCAGCGCGTCGGGGGTCGTGCGCAGGTTCTTCAGTCCCCGCCGCTCGGCCTCCTGGTGCCACTCCTCGGAGTAGTTGTCGCCGCCGAAGCAGATCTGCTTGTTGGCCAGGTAGCTCTCTTTGACGATCTCGATCACGGCCTGCGGCATCTGCTCGCCGCCCTGCAGCCTCGCCTCGAGCTTGCCGGCGAGCTCGTCGATCGCCTCGGCGGCGATCGTGTTGAG
>Ga0070685_10000193_pt1 | contig 40721 bp, 15 predicted proteins | sample KBSS13LmetaG_FD_65651 | JGI IMG/M metagenome (GOLD analysis project Ga0070685, IMG submission 65651) | Switchgrass rhizosphere microbial communities from Kellogg Biological Station, Michigan, USA - KBS S1-3L metaG | ecosystem: Host-associated > Plants > Roots > Rhizosphere ...
TTAAAATATAGTCTAAAAGACATAAAAAATCATTATATCTCTCTTTTAGAAACGAAATATGAGTATATGTATCTATGGGATTTAGCTTATAATGATTTAGAACATGATTGGAAATTAACTGATGATAATAAATATCATCAACAAGACGTACCAATAAAAGAATATGTAGAATATGAAACTAAACAGCAATTATATAACATAAGTACAGTTAAATATGATCCAGCTATTATTGCGAAAGAAGAAACTTATGATTTATATAGAAAAAATAATCACCTTGATAAAAAGGAATCTTTAACAGAAAAAGATCATGAAATTATCGATCAAGATTATAAAAATTTAATGCCTAAAATTATCAATTTTAGTGTATTTAATGAAAAATATGCCCTCATTAACAATACTTTAACAATAAGAATATTAAAAATAGGTCTATTTGGAGGATATTTAATATGCTGGGGTTATATATTAATTATTAGCACCTATTATAATTGTCCTGATTTTGTTTATACTTTAAGCATATTAGAAATATTAAGTGCGAGTAAAAAATCAAACCCATTTATTTTATGAAAGGATTAAATTTTAGAAAAATGTATAAAATACAATTGCGAAAAGATACATTACCTAAAGGTTCTATTATGGGCATTGTCCTCTTAATGAGCCCCTTAATAATATTTTTATTTAATTTTCCAATATATAAAACCTTATTTTTAATGATGGTATGGCATGTAATTATTACACTGCCTTTATTAAATGCATTATCAAAATTTTATTCCTGGAAAAATATAGCTAATGACACAAAAATGCCTTTTAGAAGCAAAAAACATCCTTTCTATCTTTTAACAATAGCACTTGGCATAATATATCCTTTTATCTGGGGGTTCTTTTTATCGTTAACACGCTATTTTCGTTTGGGCATGTCATATAATATTTTCTCTTCTTTAATACCATGGCTTGATTATTTAATTTTAGTCATTTTTATATTTCCAAATTTGTTAATATGGGGTTATGTTTTTATTGACATTGTAAAACAAATAAAAGCTATTTTATGGCAATATACAGAATCATTTATTTTTTCCTTACATTTAAGTGCTTTACAATATTATGATTATTTTTTTATTTGCCGTTTAATTCATAAATCTCATTTTGTTTTATATGATTTTATCACACAATATCCAGGTAGTTTTTATAGATGTTTTGATGACACTATGAAGAAACCTTTCTTAATACAGTTCGCCATAAAAATAAGATCTCCTTATTTTTATTTAAGTATTCATATAATTATGATTAGTATTATAATTTTTGAGATAATTTTAAATCAAGGTTATATTTATTGGAGTTTGTATATTTTATTTATTTATCCATTCCTTTGGGGTACAATTAATATTTACCATATTATTGGTAAACAAAATTTAGTTTATAATATGTGCTTATCAGATTATTTACATCTAAATTTTAAATCTCCTAGATATCATATGAAATTTTGGTTTTTAATGAGAAACCCTGTTTTATGGTATAATTTTAAACATGAATTACCTGAAGAATTATTGACGTTAGTAATACAAACACAACAACAGGAAGCCCTTAAATATTCACAATATATTCATTTACATAATAAATTATCATATTATATTCATGGATATAAAGCGCTTCCCTCATATATACGCAAATTAACACCTAAAAAATACGGTGTCAAAATAAGATCTGCACAGCCTTTGGGTATACGCATAGCTGCTAACTATAAAATAATATACGGAGTTCGATGGCTTCATACAACTCGTGTTTTATATTCACCCCCAAATGTATTACATCCTTTTACAACTAAATTTATAAAAGATCCTTATATGATATTAGCTTTATTAAATAAACCGGGACAAAATTTTGCTCAAATTCAACAACTTGCAAATAAAATAAGTCATTGGCCTAAACCGAATGATTTATATAAGCCTCATACTAATATTAAATTAGATTATCCTAAAACATTAAATGATGTTTTGGAAGCGAATCTGGTTATGCGATTTAACTCTTTAACAACTAATGGTGTTATTTTAGGTACTTATCATCATATGAAAACCAAATATGGTTATGAAAAATTAGAAACTATGCAGATGCGCCCTGATATGGTATCTATTTGGATATATAACACTGTCCATCTTTATAAAGGCTATTTAGGTTTAGATGAAAAACATAAAGTTGATTCAGCAACTAACCAAGGCCGTCATCAAATAATCAATTCTATAGAAAAAGAAGATTACATAGAATTATTGACCCATTTTGAAAATAAATTAGCAGAAAAAAATAAGTTAACAGATGAAATGCGAGCTGTACTTTCAGACCTTAAACAAGCTACATTAGATTATAATTTTGAAAATTTATTAGAAATTTGGGCAGATAATTTACATGTTTTTCCCGACAAATGGAAACCACCATTAATGATAGAAAAAACTTTTGATGAAAGTAATTTAACACCAGAGGCAATAGAGAAAATACGTCGAGGAGATGCTTATATTCAAAAAATCTCAAATCAATTATATGTTTTAGAGGCAACACAAAAAAAAGGAGAACTTACGGAAGAAGCTTTAGATATATTTAATGAATCCATAATACAAAAAATCATGGATTCAGAAAATTAAAAGAAATAGAAATGGACCCTAAATTTAAATATATTTCTTTGATAATAAATAAAAAATCTGTTTAGTTCCTGAAAACTCTATTTTATGAAACAATAAAAAACAAAAAATAAAAACTTTAAAAACAAATGTCAGAGTATACAAACGAATTAATTAAAATTGGATATTTTATAGGATTATCATTCATTTTAGCATTTATATTATTAGGCGCTGTTTATATTATAAGCTTCACTTCAAAAGTTGATTTTGAAAAATCTTCTGCATACGAATGTGGTTTTCAACCTTTCTCAGAAACTACGTTTCCTTTTGAAGTTCAATTTGCTTTAATAGGTATTTTATTTCTGCTTTTTGATATAGAGATTTTATACTTGTACCCTTTGTGTACAAGTATAATTGGATTCCAGTCCTACGAAATCTTATATCTTATTGTTTTTTTCATTATTATCACGTTAGGTTTAGTTTACGAAATCTCTCGTAAAATTGTTGATTTTTTTCAAAATTAATCCATGAAAAATCGATTAAACAATATAACCATTCCTACGTGTTACACGGTGTTTTTATATTCCCTATATTTATTAATTTTAACCATATTCTTAACTGATTTTGTTTCTGAGGAAAATAATATAGCTTGTTGTGCTAGCACGACAACTAATGTTACTCCTCAAAACCAAACATGGGATCAATTTATAACTGAATTGACTTTACAAGAATTGGACGTACTTAATGATGATTTAGGTAATGAAAATCCCGATAATACGGGATTAGCGAATACTAATCGTTTTTGCTGGGAATCACGAGGTTTATTTATTGTTGGTACCATAATACTGTTTGGTATTTCGCAATACGGTGATGCTCTTATATCATTATTATTTAATGCCAGTTCAAATACAATGAATGCAGTTACCCGAGGTGTAGTAGGTTTAATTGAATTTGCGCAAGAAACGGGTCAAGTTCTATTATTACGTCAATTTATGATTGAAAGAGGTCAAGAACTATTGAATGATCCCGATACAGCAAATAAAGTGGTTAACGGTTTGCGTCGTGTAGCAGACTTTCGTCAACTAACTTTATATAGTTAAAGTTAATAAATATAGGGAATATAAAACAACGTTATTATATTATAGGTCAAAACGGAAAGTTAAGATAACATTCCAAAATCTAGCTAGAAGTGTTTGAAACCTTTTCCTTCTACCTAGTACTAAACATTACTTTATGAATAGAATTCTTTTATTAAACCATTAACCAATGCAATCACACTTAAATTACACAATTAGATTTATAGGCTTTATTTCAGATTTATCAATCTTAACTATTGCAATTATACTCGGTTTTTATCAGAAAGTTATCATTAATTATTCTATTATACTATTTATTAGTATTTGTAGTATTTGGTTAATAGCAATATCACTATCATTATATCTTAAATTATACTATTGGCGTAATCTACAAATATCTATCAGTTCTTTTTTCTTATTTTTTATTAATTATCTTCAATTTATCTTATATCTTTGGGGTTTATATCTTATACTTTTTTCTTTAAAAACGCCAATTTATCTTATAAATCTTTCCCTAATTTCTCAGTATCGTTATCTTTTGTTATCTATAATAACAATCAGTATTCTTATTTACATTCTTATAACTTCTATTATATTATCTTCTAGTTTTTATAAAAATCTTATATCAACAATTACTTATCCATATTTGAAAGAAGAAATCCAAACTATTTTACAAACATGGAATGAAACAATTTTTAGTCCCATATTTTCTAAAATTATTGATAAATTTAATGAATCTAAAAAGCTTTTAGTTATTTATTTTATTAGTTATTTTATAATTTTTTATATTCCTCGTTTTATTGTATTATATTTTTTTATTAATTTTATTTGGTTTAATGGTGATTTACGTAATGTTATATTTATGTCTCCAATATTTTTTATAATTTGGATATTATCATTTCTTGATTATTATTTTCACGTTTTTTTTCAAGATTTCTGTAATTATATTAATAAACTAATTAGTGTTCGTCAGATAAATCCTGTTAAAGCTTCTTTCGGTGCTGTTAAAACGTCTTTAGATAATATGACATTTCAAATGAAACCTTATGCATTTGAAGAAGGTTTTACTGAAAAAAATTTACCCATTTTAATAGAAGAATGGCATATTGCCGCTTCTTTGAGTACATATTTGGGGTGGTATCATAAATTTTTATTATATATTGGTCGGTTATTATTTCTAGTTCAAAGTCTTAACGGTTTTTATCTTGGCTACTTCTTTTTTGTACAACCTTATATTAATAGTGATTTATCTATGTTACCTTTTTTTCGTTTCTCCAAATCTCTTTCTAATAGTACATATAACATATCATCAAGATCTTATGCCATTGCAGCTTCAAGGGTTAAAGGTAAAGGTGCACAAACAACACTTAATCATGAAACCGAAGGCGTTCAATCAGGAAATCACCCTGCTATTCATGATAGAGCTGTACGAAATCCAGATAACCCGGATGAAATACGCTATTATGGCCAAGCTACTCATGGGCCAGGAACTCCTGACAATTCTAGCGTACCTTTAAATCCTACAGAAGATTTGCAAGGTAATAAGAGGCCTCAATATTATGTTCCAGCAAAAAGTGTCGCATATTATAAGGAATCATTTTTTGAAAAAAAGGATATTCCTGGTTCAGAAAAATATTTAGGTTCCTCTCCATGTCGTCAAAATCTTGCTAAACATACACCTCAGGAAGAAAGTACTTGATGTTTAATATGTTGTATACTTACTCTAGAACGATGATTCGCATTAATAATAGTAAATTATATCGTTGGTATTAAGTTTATCTGTTAGATTGGAACAGAGATTCTATATAAGAATTAGGCACCTTATACTGATGAGATAGCCTGGCTCCTTAATGAGCGAAATTCGAAAGAATGAGTATATATATAAACATGAAAACAACCCCTTCAAAGATCAACCCAAAATTTGAATATTTAGTATCAAGTACACAAATACAGGATCTAATAGAAAAAGTACCTCAAGATCTGTATAAATATTTGAGTGAAAAAGAACCCGAGTTCTTAGAATCAAATATATCAATATTATCAAAGCTAAAGATAGAAAACAATTTAGCAGTAATTTATAAATATACGATACAAACGCTTATACAACAAAGTATAAATGATAACGTAATACCATTAACGCCTGAATTAGAAAATCTAATTAAAGACAATGAGACAGATAACCCTGCAGAATTGATAACAATGCCTCAAATGTATAAACTTATCAAAGTCGCGAATCACAAAGTATTAAATTACATCTCTGAACACTATACGCGTCATTTAGATGAATATCAAAAATTTATGGTCTATATTCACGATCAGTATGGGTCATTAACAAAAGAGAACTATTTCCAATATGAAATAGAATTAACAGAAGTGTGGGCATACTATTTGCGAGATCAGATAAATAATGGGACTATAAATTTAAATAAAGGAGAACTTCGATTGTTATTTTTTAAACATAATATCGACATTAAAGGAAACCACTCCATTTTTGGACCCATTACTGAAAATACAGACTCTAAACCCAGTACACAGAAACCTACTAATGATGAAAATTTAGACGAAGAGTTCGATGAGGATGATAAATTACTTCTTTCCATGTTGGAACGAAAGAAATAAGTATATATTATAACATAAAATGCGAAAGTACATTTGACTAAACTAAATGAATTTATTAAATCACTAGATGACTTTAAATGGAAACAACTTGCAGATGGACTGCGTGTGTGCTTTTACTATTGTGAACAATAACACTAGCTTGTACAATATTTTAAGTATACTTTAGAATTGAAAAGTATAACTTGTATTAAAGGCAGCAAGGCTTTTTAATTACTTAGAAACTTCCGTGGAGATTATCGTTTTATTACACTTTTTATCCAAAAAGAATAAGAAAGGACATCATTAATACTAAGAGACACGGCCTCGGTTAAGCAAAATTTAACATATATTTAAATAAGCGTTGTTCTTCTACAGGTTACTGTTTAAACCAAATACAATACCAACACCGTATCAGCCCAGCTAAGCCATACCGGTTCCACGGACTCACCCGAAGTCATGTTTTTATACCTGCTAAACGTTATGAAATATTACGACGAAACATTTTTGATATTTACAAAAATTCATCAAAAAAGAATGATATTTTTTAAATCCTAAAGATAAAGGTTTCATTCAAAAAATGGGAGCTTTAACGTTAGACATAAACAATTTACATTCGAGTGTGGGAACCTCAAACATTATCGAAATAGATGAAACGAGGTTACCCACTATAATTTAAGATGGAACATTTAAAAACTAAAGTTCACGTATTTTACAATTAATTACTGGATTGCTGATAAAAAACGTTTTCAAAAGAACCTTATTATTTTCAAACCCATTATCTCTTTTACAAATTAAGCTTTTTCATTTAGAGCACACTTTACAAGAATTAGAAACATTAGCTATTAATTTCAAATATAAAGGTTTTAGAAAAATTTAGATAAATTTCTTGATACACCATAAGTATTATCAAATCTTTACTGCAAACAAGTCTCCAAGATCTTTCTTATAATATAGCTATTATGATGATTTTTTAACTAATATAAAAAATTTCCTAGATAGCAATTAATAGTTTGAAGATGCGTTACCCACAACAATATTCTTTTTTTAACAATCCACGTACAGAATTCCTATGCTTAATGCTTTTTTATTTAAAAATGTGATAAATATTCTTTTACATCTTTTCTGCTTTTGCTTCAATCTTCTTAAAAACGAGATTCTTTAACTAGTATACTATCGAAGCTTATTTAAAGGTCATTTTGATTTATAAATACTACTGTGATACTTCTTACCATAATACATTGGATTACCTCCTATAAAAAAATTATCTGCTTAGGCCTCTCTATGCTACACATTCACACAAGGGTTTTCATGGAAAAAAATGTATATCAATAAATTTTTTTAATTTTTTAAAATAGCTACTATTTTTCAACATCCTTTTTATCTTCAAATTTTAATAGGATCATTCTGATTACTTTTAAGACAAAATAGTTTTGATATTTCATTCTAAAAAAAATTAGTAGAAATATTTAGAACGCTCTTTTTATTGTATTCTTTTATTAAGCTAATAAAATGACTCCTTATTTCTCATCGAAAATACAACCACTTATTAAATAAACATGCTTTATATTATTATTACACAAGATTACATTGTTTAAAATACCTTATAAAACCTACTGTCTTATAAAGTCCCCTAGGAAACACTATAAGGTTTTGGACGTCTTTTATATGAATTCGTTCATGTAGCAGTACGAAATGATATAATATTTTAAATATGCTTTTACTATCATCAAATACGGAAAGCATTTAATATCTATTTCATAAAGTACGTATCGAGGTTCTTTTACCATTTATGCACAAGCATTTCAAGCTTTAAAAATGAATATAATGCTATATTCTCTTTATTACTGACTGGATACCTGGTTTTTAACCAATTATAAACGTGTTACACTGCCATTAAAGCTATCAATTACACGTAGTTTATTTCATGATTTGTTAAGGGTTCTCAAATAAATGATTAAAACATGTTCATTTGACACCTCTCCTAAAGCTTATTCTTTTGTAAAAAAGAACGCTTTAGTTTATTCCTAAATTTCCTACTATTCCTTAAGTATTTTAGATAGGATACCTGGGTTAATGAATGAGGTGTTTTGGCATTCCTTCATACAAATTTGTGATACACAAAGCAATTTGAAAGGGTTACTTATCCTATATTTCAAATCAACGTTCAGTCATTTTTCATATTTAATTGTTCAATTGCTGCTGAAGTATCTAATACCAGTTCCTAAGTTCTCATTTGAATTTCTTTCATTTTATAAATATGTAATATAAAAAATTTTTCATAAGTTTTACTTTAAAGAAAATAAAAAAAATAATTGGTTAGTTTTACACGATTCCAGATTTGCATTATCGTTATAAAGTAAATCAATCAAAAAAAAACACATTACTATTATTTTTCTTCAAAACCAAGAAATACTAATTAAAAAATCCAGGGTTATTTCATTTATCAAAAGAAGCCGATTCACCGAAAACAAAATCAAGTTTAATAAAAAAAATAAAACCTTTGATATTCAAAAAAAAAGTATATATTCAATTCAATAATTTTACTTATAAATTAAAGATTCAATCAATATAAACATAATTATATTACTAAATCTAAAAATATTATACCATACTTCATATAAAATTTGGCATTTATTAAACAAATACAATTACTATATAAGGTTTACATTTTAGATTAAACGAATGCGACGTGATTATTTAGACGACGATTGGTAAACTATTTAAAATATTAAACGTCTTTATCATGTATAACATATTCTATTTCACCTTTAGGATAATATTAGTCGTAAAAAAAAACAAAAATACTTCACTTTAAAAAGTAACACTCAAAAGAAAGATATAGGAGGTTTCTCATTTGTAGTTTTCTTTTAACCCGCAATCGTGATCTTTCTTTTAAATTTTTAATGCCTTATAATAAATATTAATCAGACATAATTATCTTATCCAATTCATAAGATCATATTAACTGTTTATATTCTTTATGGTCAAAAGATTACATCATTCATGAATATAAAAGGAAAAAATATTGCAAAAAGAGGTTTCTAATCAACATGTAAAAATCACAAACGAAACATCAATCCTAATGGCAACTTTGTCGTATAGTATACACTTGTTATCTTAAAAAGCTGTCACGATGTTTTATCAAAAATATTTAACAATATATAAGATATCTTATAACGTAACTATCGTCCCTATGATAACTTTACAAGTAACCTTTTGTTTCTAAACCCTTAAGATATAGTAAAAAAATAAAAGACCTGCTGCTACGATATAAATCAAGATCTTATACATGCGTACGTAAAAAGATCTTAGGATTTATGTATGATACCGCTATCACCTACCCCGCCTGCTAGCTTGAATTATAATATAACTTTGGAATATATGCTTAGTTGTATTAGCATTCAAATATTAACAGGAATCTTTTTGGTATGTTTTATTGTTCAAATGCATATTGGCATTTCTGAGCGTTGAACATTAATGCGTGATGTCCTTATGGTTGGTTTATACGATATCTCATGCAAATGGAGCCTCCTTTTTTTTCATAGTTGTCTATGCACATTTATTCCGAGGCTTATATTACGGGTCCTATTTTTATCCGACGTCTTCTTTGGTGCTCGGTGTAATTATTTTATTATTAATGATCATAACCTCTTCTTAGGTTATGTATTACATGGGGTCAAATGAGTTATTGGGCTGCCACGTGATTACCAATTTAGCTCTACAGTACCTTCTTTGGTCAAAAGATTGTAAATTGGTATGGAGCGGTTTTTCCGTAGACAATCCAACTTAGTAAATTCTTTTCTTTACATTATATTTGCCTTTTGTATATTAGCCTTTGTCTTATTACATCTGGCTTTATACATCAAGCAGGTAGTAGTACTCCATCTGGATGGAAACGTAACATAGATGAAATTCTTTTCATCCTTATTATACATAAAGGATTTTTTTAGCGTTATATTATTTATAGCAATAATTTTATTCTTTGTTCCTTTATACCAAATAGTTAGGTCATCCTGATAATTATATTCCAGCAATCCTGATCAAACTCTGAACATATCGTTCAGAATGGTACTTTTTACCCTTTTATGCATCTTGCGATCTATCCCCGATAAATTACTGGCGTAGTCGCATTGTTAGCTAGCATTGTTTCTTATTATTATTACCCTTTATAGATGACCTCTTACACGTAGTCTATTTATAAACTTTTATTGCTAAATTAAACATTTTATTTATAGTGATTGTTTTGTTTTAGGTTATATGGACAAAGCCCTCTTGAAGAACCTTTTTATTTTTAGGACGTTTATCTACGCATTATATTTTGCTTATTTCTTTGTATCATAATAGTAAGCAAAATAGACAGCTTTTTCTTACAAGCTGTTCGTAATATCTAATTAAGCCTTGCTTAGATATAAAACATTTTGTATAAAATATGTTTTGTTATTCTACCTTTATTTGTAATTTTTGGTCTGACATTGTATCTCATAAAGCTTCACACAGGTATCCCTTAATAAAAGATATTAAATTATCCATAACAACGTAAGTGTATTTTAACGATCGAAACCTTTCTTTAAATTATTGATATCATATAAAACCTTTATGACAACTACCAAACATCTCTTATCGCAAATTCTTTTTCAGATATTGTTTAACATTATCATGGATAATGAAATTGTCAAGCAGTAAACAAAAGAACTCATGCTGGCCATTAGCTTATGAATCATCTAGCTTTTTATATACTAATTTAAATGATGACCCAGGTAAAACCGTAAGACATTACTTTTTAGCTTGGTGCTCCTTGAACGAGAGTGGTTATGTTAGATTTAGGTTTTTTGTTTACGACCACTACATGCGTGGATCATTATTGTGTAAACCAAACACCTAAAATGAGCTAACCAACAACAGGTGACTCACTAATTAATTACATTTATAAGTATTGTTCTTTAACATTTTTGTAAAGACTTTTTGTTTTTAGTGATGGTAGTAAGAGTATGTAATAGGGGAGTCGTTTATTATTGCAGGTATAATACTAACACTACATTTCATTCTTTTTGAAAAATTAAAAGAATATCCGACTCCAGATGTGCTATATGTACACTGGTATATTCGCTACGTTTACAGGTTTGAGGAGATGGTAGTTTTCTGATGACTGAATTGGGGGCATGTTTAGATTTGTACTATCCATCAACTGTCTTGGTGTAGCAGTACTTTGAAAGAGGACCCTTTTGAAAGTAGACTTTTTCGTGAGCATAAGATTTAGGAGTAGAGGCGTTTACTTTTTTGTGTTTAAGCTCCATAGCAGTGGTTACAATAGATTTTTGGTATTTGGTGCGTTGTTAGTAGTCTACGTTGGTTATTTTGAATACATTAGTCATAGCAATGGAATTTTTCAAAGAGGCAAGGCAGGTGGTACTGCGATCAGAAGCTATTGCTACAAAGTCTTTAGCAGCGATTTCCTTTTTAGTCGTTTGGATGGTGTTGTTTTAAGAATTGTAACACGTGTAAATTGCAGTATCGGCGACATCAAAGAAGTTGGAGGATTCAAAAATGGCGTGTTTTGAAAGAATCAGATTTGAAGGAGAGGGTTTTTGCACAGAGAAAAGCTAAAGAGGTGTTGATCGCTTTGTGTAAGTCGGTTTCAAGTTGTATAATGCGCAATCATTGACAGGGATCGATGAGTTAATTGATTTCGTGGTAGAGAAAGTTCTAAGTATAGTTTTTCAGACTAGTGCAAAAAAATTACAACGGTTAAGTTCTAAACACAATGTTGATGTTGGGCAAATAGAGAGAGTGGAGATTCGATAAATGTAGCTGAGAATTCGCCTGTAAGCTTCTTATTTTTAGCGAATGTTCGTCTTTGTATGGAGAGTATCAACGATGTGATTGACGAAAGGGGTCCCTGTCAAGATCTGTAATCCATGGGGAGAGATTCTCTCTTTGTTTGGTTGGGCAAAAACTCAGGAGTTGTTTAGGTAAGTGTTGATACATAATCAGATGACGAAAAACGGGTAACCATAGTATTGAAAAATTTGGGTGTATATACCTATTCTTGGAATGGTAAAAATAAATCGACCTCTTTTTTAAATAAATGAAATTTGTAATTATAATTGATAACACTGTTATCAACAAACAACTAACAGGAAAATAAGTGAATCTTTTAATAAATAAAAATAATAAATGCTGTAAATTCAAGAAATAAATTTTTCAGAAATGAAAAGCCTAAAAAGATTGTAAAAAAAAATGTATACAGAAATTAGGTGGCATAATAGAGCTTTGGTTTTAAGGTTAGTATTAAAAATGTAAAGCAAAGAAACGGTATATCATTTGTATTAGCAAGACGAAGATGAAAGCGAGTGCCGTTATGAAATGTTGGATTTTATGAAACTTCAAAGATCATCATGTTTTAGGTCTTAATGTAAGAAAATAAAAAATGCGATAGCTTGGGAGCTTCTATTATATTTCTGTATATAAACTTTAATTAATTAATGCAACAATATTTTTAGTTTTATTGAAAAAAAAATTTGATTAACTTTTTCAAAGAAAAAACCAAATTAAGTGATTATAAACAACGATTAAGGGACGAGTACTTTCGATACTTTTTGATAAGCGAACTACTGTATTTGAGGTCAGATTTTGTTAAAAATCTAAAAAGCTTGATCAAACGTATCAGAGATTAAGTCAGAGATATTTTTCAATATAACTTATTGGTATTTGTATGCTCATAAAAAAGATCTTATTTCTTAAATACTCCTTTTTAGTACGAATACTTTTGACCGTACTCTTATGAATTAAATGTAGCTTCTTTTCTCCTGTAATCGAAAATATAATATACTCTCTGATATTCAAAAATAATACGTTTAACCATAGTAAATATTATTATCTGCGAAAAAAACAATGCCTTTATCAACCATTACTTCGAATATGTTATGATATGTATGATCATGACATATTCAAGAAGATATTCACAATCTAAAATAAGTGAAGATCCTAGCTCAAAAATCAATATAAAAAAATAAAGGAAACGAAAGAGGAATCCATGCTCAATTCGATACTTTATTTTTTCAAGCAGTTGTTTTTTCTAGTATTTGTTTTTTTGTACTATTAACCGGCAATTTTACAGCTTTTTGCCTCGTTTAGCCGCATTTTAAAATTACGATATAAAATAGTAACTAAATTGCTGTAGTAGAAGATACTAAAGTATATTACACGATCATTTAACCAATTTACACGTAAGCTTGTTTTACGTTAAATAGTTAATGGTAATACTTTAACCTTATCTGTGTTATTATTGTTTTTGCTTTAATGATTATAACCTTAAGCCTAATTTACTATTTGTATTTTTGCTTTAGAAATAATTTATTAGGGGTTAATATAACTTTATAATGGCTCAGTTGTGTTGACGACTTCCTAGGAAAATATATAACCTGATTTTGTTTTCTGTGCAGCCCTCGATACAAGTATGGTTTAATCTTACTTTTAATTATTATGGTTACATAATCTTACTCGAGTGAGGGCTAATATAAAGGTTGATTGCATGTCTAATATAACCCCTTGAACAATTTGAGATCATGTCATCCTTAAAGCTCAATTCTGGGGTACGATATTTCAATCACAACCTCACTTTTGTGATTCTTAGCACTACATTTTATTATTAACATTAATTATATATTGACAAAAGCTATAGTATATTCCTCATAATTGGCAAATTGTATGGAATCAGTATATAGTTTGTTTTTAGTATTGTCTCAGAACAATTGGTTCTAAAGGGTTAAATTCTTTCCTCACTCTTAACCATCTTTTTCCTCATTTATTTTTTAACTTGTCAGGCCTTGTCCTTTTGGCTTTACTGCAGTTCTCATATTGTTATTACTTTGGTTTAGCTTTAAGTATTTTCTTGCTTGGATTATGTCGGTATTAAAGAATTGGGTCTCAATTCGTTTATGTTTTTGCCCTCGTAATATGCTTTATGGTTATTACCTTTATTAATTGTGTAGAATTTTTATTTTTTTTCTACGACCTATAGTTTAGGCGTACGGCTTTTTGCTAATATGCTTGCGGTCACATTCTCTTACATATTTAGCAGGTGCTTGTGTTTATTATTAACTAAGTTTATTTATTAGCACTACCTGCATTTGTTATGTAGGTGCTATTGGCTTTTAGAATTATTTATAGGTTTTCTACAAGCCTATATTTTACTATCCTATTAGCCATCTATTCAAAGACTCTTTATATTCCCATTAAATTACTTCTAAACCTCTTTATTTTTATCTTAAATGTTTCTAATTTAGATGATATTTATTTATTCATGAACAAGAGCCGTTCCATTTTACTTATTCAATATTATTATTTGACTAAACAATAGAGTAATCTTTTTAAACAATGTCTAGCAGGTCAACAAAAGAGTTAACCTACATCTGATACGTCTATATTATCTCTAAAAGGATATCTATCCAAAAGAGCCTCCTATTAACATCACTACAAATAATAAACACTATATTACTAATTAATATAAGGTCTTCCTCCTCCAGTATATCGAAGCCATCTTTTGCTACGGATAGTGTTCATCAATTATAACGATAATTTCTATGATTTATTCTTAAATAGTTTAATATTATAGCAATTATTTCTTTAATACTGATACTGCTAATCGTACTGTAATGTTCATAACTATTCCTTGGAGCAGCTTTTTTATTTTTGTAGTTCTATAGGATTATTACAAATACATTAAGCACCTCTATTATACAGCAACAAATTATTTGTTATTGTATCGTTTCATCATTTGTAATAACTTATCTTATATGCTCGATTATATATGGTAATATATATATATTATCTACTTTTTAGGATGTATTGTTGTCTTATTACAAGAATATTGAGTATGTCTTAAAGAAAAATATATATTTTATTTATAGTATTGTATTATTAATAAACTGCTTTACTACTTGGAGATTTAAATTTTTATCTTTTTTTTGAAGCTTATTAATTCCTGTTTTGCTCTTATCGGAATTTGGGGTTTCAAATAGCGAAGATTTTGCAGCAAATAATTCTTTCTATATACCTTATTGGTTCCTTTTTTATGCTTACGGTATTGTAATGATAATTATTTGACAGGTACTACCAATATATTAATTCTTAAAGGGTATGTATTGAAGATCATATCGAAAAAATTTTATTTATACTATTCTTTATAGCATTAAGGTAAAAATTCCAATGTTGCCTTTTCATTTATGGCTCCCTAAAGCCATGTTGAAGCCCCTACTACGGTAGTGTTCTTTTAGCTGGTATTTATTAAAATTAGGTTCTTAGGATTTATACGTTTTTATTATTCTTATTCCTACTGCTTCTTTTTATTTTTACCTTTAATATTATAATAGCTGTTATATCTATTATTTTGGCTCTTTTACTACTTACGTCAAAATGATCTAAGCGTATTGTAGCTATTCCTCAGTAGCTCATATGAACTTTTTAGTTGGCCATTTTCGTAAAAGATCTTTTAGTCTAACAGGTTACTCTTATTACAAATGCTCATGGTTATCATCTTCTGCTTTATTTTTAGCTATGGTATGTTATATGATGATATAAATCTCGTAACATTTTTATTATAGAGGTTAGTTACAATTATGCCCTTTTTTGTTTTTTCTTTTTTATATTTCTCTGGCGAATTTAGGATTTCTTCTACTGTAAATTTCATTCTGAAATGTTGATATTTTTTGGCTTATTTCAAACAGTCCTTCGATTGCTATTTAACATTAACTGGTATTTTCTATCTGCAGATATTCTTTTGTTTTACTAACACGTATGCCTTTGGACCTGCTAGCCATTTTTGACTACTTATATGATCTAACTCGTAGAGAGTTTTATATTCTTTTACTTTAGGCTTTCTTATATCTTTTTAGGATTATTTCCTATTACCTAACGCTTATTGGACTTTTGGTCTCGTAACTGGTTTAATATTATTTAATTAAACATATTAGCACCCATAAATTTTAAATACATCACTAGGTTTAATATTAAACATATTATGATTGTAAAGCTAACGATTAAGATGACATCACACATAAGAATTTGTTTCTTGGTTAAATATGTTTCAAGATTTTCCATAATTATTAATCTACATTTTCGTTGCTATGAGTATCATTTTGAATAAAAATTTTAATATCATTTTTTAATATAATCTAAAAAATAATTTACTGGTCGTCTTGATCTTCAAGAAAGGTAAGAACATAATCTTTAAAAATTTCCAGATTTTGGGGGCATTTAGCAACCGTAATAACTTGATAAGCTTGTACAGATGCTTTAAATACTAAATATAAGGCTTTTTCTTTTTCATTTTTAAAATGAATAGGTCCTTTTTCTAAAAAGTCTTTAATTAAAGAAAGATGATCATCAAATCCAATTTCATTTTTAGCAACAAGGGCTTCAGGGAATTGCGTACGCATAAATAATAAACTACGCGCATGTATTTTTTTTTCCCCAATATTCTGTAGAAATGTCTTATATGCATTAAAAATAGTTTGAGGAGAATATTTATCGAAAGGATTTACTAAAGAATTTGAGCTCGAATCTGAATGTGAATTCTCCGATGATGACGAATCTGGCTCCACAGTAGGAACCGTGACTGGCGTTTTATTACAAGGTGAAAGTGCGGGACTAGACGTCGCGGGAGTTGATTGAATAGAATCACACATAAGATTAGGTGTAGAAGCTGCAGCAGTTGCGGGAACGTAAGGCTTTACACAAGGACTGGAAACTGCAGGTATTGGCATAGCCTCAGGTGTGAGGTTAAGGGTAGAAGAAGAAGCAGTTGTGGGAACATAAGGTTTCACACTTGGACTAGAAGTTGCAGGTCTGGGAAGAGGATCAAGCATAACAGGACGACTCGGAGCTGTACTTGGAAGAAGATTTGGATCAGGATCAATATCAGGCGGAGGATAATAAATAGTTGCGGCGTCCAAACCAACTTGAGCACCTATAATTAAACCACTTTCTATCGGTGGTTTAGGCATAGTAAATACAAATCCTAAAGGATTTGGTGGAGTAGCACGTGGTAAATCCGATTCAAACGCAAAGTTATCTATTGTTGTATAAATAATATTTTTGCTTAATATATAATTACATAGGAGTATTAAACAAAAATTTATACTAAATTGAAATATGATGTAATATTTTATATAAAATAATAAAAAGCGGTTTTTTATATAAATATACAGTTTATTTATTTTTTTTGTGTAGTGGTAGTGATCTTTGTGGACATCAAGTGTCGAGGCAGTGAAATGACGTAAATGTATTTCGGTTTCTTTAGATAGTATTTTCGAAAGGATTTTTGATGCATAATAAAGCATCATTTGTAATGCATAAAAATATGTTAAGGGAAAAAGAATTTTTTATCATTTTTGGTTTTTAGATTTTTTAATAATATTAAATAAATAATTTTGATTTAATTTTTTTTGATTTTTAGTTGTATAGAAGGTTTCTCTCTTTTTGCATGATCCCTTTTGTACCACCAGAGTTTACGGCACAAGCGATGTTAACCGATGTAGCACTAAAGTCAATAGTGGCACATGTTACAGAAATAGGAGAAAGGATGAATGTGGAGATAGTAAAAAATACAGAATTAGCACATTCGTGGAAAGAACGTTTTTTTAATGACCACTGTACTGTAATGTTTATACCCTTACCATAAAAAAAGTAGTTTTTATAATATCGTACGTTATCCACTGGTTATTTATTTTCATCTGATAATTTAACAACGCTTCACTATGATTCTAAGACTATATTTTTTTCTTTATTGTTATTTATACTGTAACTCCTAATGCTATCATGCATTATTAGCTTTAATTTTATTATTTATAACTTTTCATTTTTATTATTTTCGATGATTCAGCGTTTCTTGGATTGCATATATTTTAGTCTATATGGTGCTATATGCGTATTATTTTTTATATTATTCTATTACTCATTTACGCACCTATACCCTTATGCAGCGGTATAATTCTATTGTACTTTTATATTAATTTTATTATTTTTAGTATAAGTACTATATTTTTCACCAATATAATATAGAGGTGGCATTTACTCCAATTATTTATTAAATGATTGGAGCTTTTTACATCTTATTATTTAAAACACACCACATTATATGTTATTAAGTGTATTTTTATTATTGTGGCTTTATTTTTATTGTATTTTTATCCACAAAATTTATTGGAATCAAAAAAAAGTAAGCACCTCTATAATAATATAAATGCATAATCAACATCTTATCATTTAGTAATCCATCACCATGGCCTATATAGTATCAGCTGCTTTATTAGGTCTTACTATGGTGGAGTATCCTTTTTTCATTCTTTAATAAAGGACTTATTTAATAACATTTTCTTTTATTTACTTGCTATTTTAGTGGTTTTTGGTGGAGGGATTTATTCGAGAAGGTACTATTTACGTAATCATACAAAAGAAGTTTATTAGGATTGCGTTTGGTTTTATCTTATTTATTGTCTCCGAAGTATGTTTTTCTTTTATTTTTTTGGGCTACTTTCATAGTAGTTAAGTCCAAATATTGAAATGGAAGTCAATGGCCTCCTTATGCTTTAGAGGTATCGGTTTAGCATTACCTGTAGTTAATACATTATTTTATTAACATCTGGTGCACTATTACTGTTGCCCATTAGCTATTTTACGTAAATAAAGCAAATAGCAATGAATCTTTAATAGCTACATTGTTTTAGCTTTAATTTTTACAGTATTCAAATGTACGAGTATGTAATGCTCCTTTTCTATTTCTGATGGCGTATACGGATCAGTTTTTATATGTTGACAGGATTTCATGGGTTACATGTTATTATGGTACTATCTTTATTGTGTTCAATTTGTACGATTAACAAAGATCATTTATTACCTAAAGTCATTTAGGCTTTGAAGCAGCGCTTGGTATTGGCATTTTGTCGATGTTGTCTGGTTATTCTCTTCGTTATGTCTACGCATACGGCAGCAAGTTTTATAAAATTTAACCTTTATTTAATTTATATTAAAACTCTATTTTGATATGAATAAAAAAGCCTTAATTAAGTATCAAATGATTAGTATAATGAGACTATTTTATTTATATAAATGGTAAATATATTCAAACTATAATCGAAATAGTTTACTTTACGATTTAAAAAGTATAAACGTTCCGCTATGATATTTGGGGACGTCTGCTTTACAAAATAAAAAAATCATCTTACAGTTTAATACGTGCTTATGCTGAGGTGACTTAAAAAAGGCATCCGTTATATACGTAAAAAAGACGACGAAAAATCCGTCGTCTTTTTAAAATAAAATCTAAGTTTCGTGGTTTCAATATACCATCTTGAAAAACCAACTGTAAGCCTAAAAAAGCTTAAAGTATCGTGTAACTTTAAATTTTTAGCAAAAGCGTACGCTTTTTTTATGGTTACGTAAAACTAAATTTCTTTAAGAAAAATATTTCATTAAGTCATAGATTATAATACGAAATAATAAAAGCCTTTAATAGAACGACGTGCTGATGTTTATTTTATCGAGCAATTTTGTTGATACATTCGAGAAGCTCGTTTTTTATTAAAAAAAAACAATCCGTTATTTAGTACCTCAGATAATAATAAAAATGCTTTGTTAGTGAAAAAATTATCTTAAAGCTTATATTCAAATCCTATATTTACTTTTTTTAAACTAGCCCTCTTTTAGCATTAAACGAAAACAAGTATTATACCATACTTACGATCTCGTAAACTATAGCGTTAGCTCTTCTTGGTTATTAGTTCATATAAAAATTTAACTGCTTTATTATACGTACTCCTCGTAATGTTCGCTTCACCTTTAATAAATTTGAAGTTTCCGCACAAGGTGCTTTTAAATATTTTTAATTTATAAATACAAGTTAACGTTATTTATAATGTTTAATGATTCTACATATTTAAACTTAAATACGATAACGATCTGTGAAGCTTATAAGAAATCTTTATATCCTTCAAGAATCCTTATAAAAGTCATATCTGCTTTTTCAGCTACTTTTGTTATACAAAAGCTTTTCTCTCGAATGTATTTTTAAAACGTTATTGTAGATGGTACTAAATCCTGTTTAAAGAATGTTATCATGACTTTAAAGAAGATTTCGTCAATGCCATTTGACTGCTGGTAAATACGTGGGGCCGGCTTAGCCACTATGGCTTAGTGAGTGTTGGTATGGTGTTGTTTTTGGTGTATTTTTTGTCTTTTTAAAAGATAAAAAATTAGTGAAAGAGACCATAATTTGTTATTATGTGTCATGGATTTTGTTTGTTCGTTCTTTTTTCTTAAAAGAACGACCTTTATTTATTGTCGTTGTTACATTAATGTATCCTTTTGTTACTTTTGTTGTCCCTACGGATGTCGCATTTGATTCTTTTATTCAAATGCGATTGTTACTAGTTATTGGTATTTATTTATTAAGTATTGATGCTATAGGTAGTGTGATTGCCTCAAACATTCATAAATTACCTTATCTAAATACCTTTTTTTCTGGCCGGAACAAGGAGACCTTAAAAGGTATTTATTTATCTGCAGGGTGGTCTGCACTCATTGTAGGAAAAACAGCAATGACTTCTACGGGTCGTGCTGCAATAGCTGCGGCGCTCGTTTCCGGTGGTGTCTTCTTATATCAAGGTCGCTTACAAAGGATTCATGAATCTACTGAGAATGCACATCAACGTGCTTATGAATCTGCTGAGGCTGCGCGTCAGCGTGCTCATGAATCTGATGAGGCTGCACGTGGGCGTGCTTATAATAATTATACGCATGCACGTGACCAATATGAAAAGTCTTTTTTTAAGCGTGGACCAAAACCAACATGGTCGGAGAAAGATTTTAAATCATGGTCGGATTAAATAAAATCTAAATTGGGTGTCATGTTTTATTCTGGAGGATATACAGGAATCGCCAAGACAAATAAAAGGGTGAATATGGCCACTATTAACTATTAAAGCCTTGTTCTTCTAGCTGTTAGGATCTGCCCAGTGGTTATACTCTGGACTTTTTGGATCTATTTGCGGGGTTGTATAGTGGCACGGGTGGTAGCTCTATTGGCAATAGCCCTGGTAAAAGACTTATTACAATCAAGCTTAGTATAATACTCAGATCTATCCAAACAAAATAAAGCACAGGTATTATTTTAAATACATATCGAATTTCCGGAGTATCTGTGGGTAGTTCCTGATTATGAAAATACTAGGATCAGTTTCTGGACTAATTTCATGGTTGTTCTGGAATGTCTGTTATTGCTGTTCCTAAAACAGTGGCTATTTGGTTTGCTATTCCTGGATGATGCCATACTAGTTCATATTTGCAAAGCAACCTAACTTTGTTGTTGTTCATTACTATTATAAAAACCTGACTCAAATTATAGCACATGTTTTTACTGGACAATTAATTTTATGGGTCCATACCTTTTGATAAAAAACTCTTCGTTTATTAGGTATGAAAATGGATACAGAGACTTTTATACTTCGCGGATCGTTGGTTATTTTCAACAACCATAACTATATGGTGTTTTGCATTATTTATTTAATATAGTGTTCTTGTAGTTTTGTTTCTGTATAAAAAGCGCAACCCTTATGGTTGGTTGCGACAATAGGATGCCGTCCAGTCATCCAAAAAAAAGATCTAAATTTATGGAGTGCTTCTTTTTTGTTGATATTTAACCCAGAGTCTAACGGTTATTTTTTTCTGAGTGTGTTCTTATTATTTTTCGGCGTCCTTATTTTTAGTAAAAATATAAAATTATATTTATTGAAAATTATATTAAACTCGTTTTTTATTTTGTTCTTGTTACCAATTATATTTATGTTGTATACAAATACTGTAATTAAAAACGCAAACTCTTCTGTTGAAGGTTTTTTTACTATTATTCTTTCTTGTCTTCTATTAGCGATCAGTTTGTATATGCTCGTTTATATTATTTCGCGTAAAAGATCTATTTCAGTAGTCTCTTTTCTTTGGTTTTTAATGTTTATTACTCAATATTATCTTTTTACATATAGCTTTTATTTGGTATTTTTTCAGGGCTTGGAAAAACCTATTTATTTACAAGATATTTCGATAGTAGCTCGTTATCGATATGTTATTTTATTATTTCTTTCTTTAGTTGTCATGTTATATCTTATTATGCGATATTTTATACCTAAACTAAATTTTATAGTAGATAGATATAATTTCGCTTATATCAAAGAAGAAATACGTCAAATTTTGTATCTTTGGAATGATGGTTTTATGGGTGATATTAGTGTTTTTATTACGGATCATTTATATGAATCTCTATGGTTTAAACGACTTTTCTTTGTTTGCCATTTTATAGTTTTTTATTTGCTAAGAATCTTGGGTTTAGCTTTTTTTATAAACTTTTGTTTTTTCCATGGAGATTTACGCTTTTTATTTTACTTTTCTTTTATATCTTTTGGTATTTGGCTATTAAGCTTCTTGGATTATTATTTATTGTGGTTTCTTCAAGCAAATATTAATCTCAGTAATGAGATTTTATATACGTCATTTGTTTATCCCAACATCATGACCAAGCGCGAAGACCTCGAGGGTTTTATAGAAGTCAAAGATCCAAGCGAAGTCAAATTTCAATTAACGCCGGAGGCAGAAAAATATGGGTTTACTAGTAATCATTTGGCTGGTCTTTCTCATTCTTGGTATCGTTTAAATAATGTTCTTGGCATGTTTAAACGATATAAAAATAAAAGTCGTTTCCTTTCTTATTTTATTTTTGGTTGTTATATTCTTTGTTGGGCTTTTATAGTTAAGCTTTCTTTTTGGGATTCTTCGATTCCTATAAATGAAGTTATTTCAGCAGGTTTTTTTAGTGGAGGTTTTTTTAAGCTTTTTTCATTTAAATTCCGACCAACTCAACCTCTTTTAGCTCCTCGTGATGCTCGTTATTTACAAGAATGGGCGCAAAATCGCTTGCGACAAGAGACAGGAGGTGCTTATTCGCCTGGTCATCCAGTGTATGGTGAACAGCAGCCTGATGGATCTTTTGCTGTGGAAGGACAATTTACTAAAGGATCAGGTTCTTCTGCGCATCCTAGTCATCCTTTATTACCCCACCCAATTGACGCAAAAGCTTCTAATCCTCAAAGTAAAGCGCAAGGTCATATACCATTCGGAACGAATAATAAGGTACGTTTACCTCTAGGAGCAACCAAGGGTCCAATTCCTGGTTCTGAACAAGTTTTGGAACAACCCGAGATAAAAGCTAAAATTGATCAAGATAATAATACCTAAGTTCTATTTTTAATAAATTAAGTCTTTCTAATCAAAAATTTGTGACGCTTAGTCCTATTTATAAAAAAACATAATTAAAAAGTTTTCCAATTATGAACACGTAACCAAGCAATTGTCGTACCCGGAGCTTTAATAAAAAAGTTCTTTAAGATATCGGTAGAAGTTTAGTACCTTGACCATTGATGTTAAACGAATAACATGATTTTAACAATAGATTTCAAGTATAAAAATAAGTAGTAAGACTATTATAACAAAATTAGAATTAAAGATACACCAAATATAAAAAATACAATAGTAGATAGTAAGTAACAAAAGAACCATAACTACTATCAAATTAAAATGAATATAGCATCAGGATAATCTGGAATACGGCGAGCATACCAGCCAATCCAAGAAATGCATAGGGAAAAAGTAAGATTCACACCAATAAAGTTGTAATGAAATGTAAATACCTGCTGTTTCAAATAACTAAAATCACTACGACATATGGTATTTTTTTTCGTAATTCAAAGGATTATAAACAAACTGCCATTCTGTGGCTCATATGTAGTAAAGATTTAATTGTACAAAACCAATATAGAAGGCGGCAAATGCAGCAAAACAGCACCCATTGATAAACATAATGAAAATGAGCTACCACATAATAGTATCATGAAAAGCATATCAAGACCAGAATTTGCCAACCACACCGCTAAGACCACCCAATGTAAAGAGTATAAGAAATCCTAATATGAATAATAAAGAGTTTTTAATTTCAATAAGAACCAAATAATGTAGCTAACCACTAAAAATTTTAATACCGTAGGAACTGCAATATCATTGTAGCAGCGTAAAGTAAGCTCGTATCAACGTCTAATCCGACGGTATACATATATGAGCCCATACTATAAAACCTAAATACCAATGGACAACATTGCATATACCATTCCTAAATAGCCAAAAATACTTTATTAGCATAGTTTGAATAATGATAGAAACATACCAAAACCAGGTAAAATTAAAATAAACTTCAGGGTGACCAAAGAACCAAAACAAATGTTGGTATAATATAGGATCACCTCCTCCGTAGCATCAAAAAAAGAAGTATTAAAGTTACATCAGTTAATAACATAGTATAGCACCTGCTAAACAGGTAATGATAATAACAATAAAATTACAGTAACTAAGACAGCCCAAACAAAAGAGACAAACGTTCAGCTGTTAATCCTTTTATCGCATATTTCGAATGTACAAATAAAATTATAGCACCTAACATAGAAGAGACACCTGCAAGATGTAACTAAAGATAGCTAAATCTACAGAGCACCACTATGTCCTTGAATTGATGATAAAGAGGATAAACAGTCCATCCAGTACCAGCACCAATTTCAACATACTAGATAATAGTAATAGAATTAAAGACGAAGGTAAAAGCCATAAACTAATATTATTTAAACGGGGAAAGGCCATATCGGGAGCACCTATCAATAAAGGTACAAACCAATTTCCAAAACCACCAATCAATGCTGCATTACGAAAAAAAAGATCATTATTAGGCATGTGCTGTAACGATGTATTATACAGTTGATAATTTAATTTAATATTAAATCACCGCAACTGCTAATTCCATACGCATATTACAGATAGTGCAAACCTAGTAATCCAGCACCATACTAAATAATAAGTACAAAGTGCCATGTACTTATGGTTGTTGAAAATAACCAACGATCCGCGAAGTATAAAAGTCTCTGTATCCATTTTCATACCTAATAAACGAAGAGTTTTTTATCAAAAGGTATAGACTCATTGATTTTTGTTTATTAATATTTAAAAAAACATTTTTATGAATTATATTTGTTATTTTTATGTCAAAAAATATAATTCATATTGGAAACGTACAGACAACTATGAAAAAGAAAGCTCCAGCAGACAATATCTTCTATACATCTCAAATATCAATTATTAAAAGGTCTTATAGTTTAGTGGAAAAAGTGTGCCTCATGAGTTAAGTCGGTAGTTCGATTCTACTAAGACCATAACAAGCCCTTTCGTTTAGTGGTAGGACAACAGATTTTCAGTTTGTAAGCGAGAGTCGATTCTCTCAAGGGGCATTTAAAAATAAGCGCTAGTTATTATATTATAAACTCTAAGATTAATGTACAAATATGTTATTCGCTTTATTTATAATAAGTAAAAAATACATAATCATTATGCATGTTACATGTTTTACAAGTGACCAAGCTTAAAATTAAACACCATTCATGACGCTTATCATGAGATATAAATCGTCCTTATCAGTTAACAGAAGTTAACTCTTTTATACAAATACATTTTCTTTCTCATAAGTATCATAATTAATCAACAACTATTTGCTATATGTCAAATTTTGGGGCTGATGTTTTTAATTATAAATTTGTTTTTGTTCTTACGATCATTGATATAAGAATATACATACTATATCATCTTATTGCATCATAACCTGGCTAGAAAAATGCACTTATTAAAATGATACTTAAAGAAGTTAATAATATATCAACAAGAAACGTTATTAAGTACTATCATTATGATATAATTTATAAATTATTTAGCAGTAATTTATAAAATTCAGGCTCAAAACTACGGAGATAAATAATAAGGGGTTTCGTTGAATCCAAAGGAAGATTTATCAGCATAGCTAAGAGATCAAAGAATGATAGAAAAATTCAAACGAGTTTCGTCAGAATTGCAAAATGAAACAATTTCTTTCATATAAAGCGCAATAGCACCGAGATCTGATTTAAAATCCTTATAAAAGGAGTGATAAAATTAAGGCACCAGCTAAAATATAAGTACTTGTTTATATAATTGCATTGAACATTTGGTCCTTGTTTAGGATTTCAGTTAATAAACACCTTTATTAAGATACCTCGAGTAACGTCATCATATCATTATCGAATTAGCAAAAACACTATATTCACGATATTGAGCAATTGATAACGTAAATTTCCAGTACTAAACGTAAAGCTATGGTTGAGCTTTAGATCCACACGGGACACAGAGCTACCACATTCACGGCTGGTCGAATTCCTTTAAAGAACAAATCTTTTTCCATAAAATTTGTCCATCAGTAATTGAATGATGTTAGTTGGTATATAACCGAAAGATCACCTGCTTGGGTTTCGACATAGGTAAGGCTGTAAACTTCCTCCACCAAAATCAGATTCAATTTACAAGCACGTTCTATAATCGAGAATGGCATAGAACACATCTCCAGGAAAGGCTTCGCGACCAGAGGACGTCGTAATAACAAAGATAATTGGCATAGGCAGCAGCATGTTTACTTAAATCTCATAAATAATTAAGCATGTTCACCTTGATCACGATATATTCAGCTATTGCACAACCGTATAAGGTGCAATAATTGTAAAGAAGCACTTTGAGCTGCGTAGCAGCAACATAGTAGTATAATGAGAGCCTGTTGATTTTTAAGTAAGTTTGAATATTTAAATAGAACTTTTTTTTTGTCCATACCAACATATACGCAGTAATATCAATATCTTCTTCATTGCAAATTTTTGATTTAAGATGGCATCATGGCAATAGTGGTTTTTCCTGTTTACGATCTCCAACAATCAACTCCGTTGACCACGACCATTGGTAACATAGAATCAACACTTTATAACCTGTTAACATTGTTCGGTAACGGATTCACGAGTATCACACCAGGAGCTTTACGTTCACATTTAAGAAACCTTCGGGAGTGATAGCGAACCATCAATCACTGTACCTACACATCAACAACGTTCCTAATAAGTTTTGGCCACGGGAGTTTTAACAAGGTTTGCATTTGACGCACTTGTCATCTTGTTTAATTGAAGTATCATCTCCAAAATAATACAACCAACTTGTTCGGTTTCAAGATTTAAAGCCATACCGTAAGATCAGTGCCATAAACTCAACCATCTCGCCCACTTGAATTTGATCAAGGCCGTTACAAAGGCCACGCCATCTTTAACGATATAATAGTTCCATTTCAGAATTTTCTTCTATTTCGTATCCTCTTCATAGTTTTCCTCTAATCATCTGGACTTAGTTGCCAATTACTTGTCCCGTCATATAAGATTAAGTCTGGCACGAGCTTCGTTAAACTCAATAATTTTTAAGGTTGTTGAAAGATTGTAGACTGAGAAAGAGAAGAAGAGCAATTTTGTTACACAATTCAGTACGCACTATGTGAAATATTGTATTATAGATACGTTTGGACTAAAATATCAAAAGGCTAATATTATTAAAAAGATAATCACATCTCATTGAATATAATAAATTCTTTGCCGACAAAGCAATTATTAAACCAACATGATGGGCATATTTATATAAATATTATTGTTGCAAATTATCCATTTACACTGAATATGACGCTATGGGAATTGCACCCATGACCTATCGAGCAAAAGTCGACCGCTCCACTACTAAGCTACACATCATGAAAAATACCGATAAAGTTTGAAAATTATCTCTTTACACCGAATATGACGCTGTGAGAATTGCACTCACGACCTATCGAGCTTCAGTCGATCGCTCTGCTACTGAGCTACACGTCATGAAAAATACCTATAAAATTTGAAAGTTATTCATTTACACCAAATATGACGCTATGGGAATCGGACCCACGACAAGTCGTTAAAAGCCGACGACTCTGCCACTGAGTTACACGTCATGAAGAATGCCGGTAAGATTTGAACTTACATCCAAAACGTATTTGATTAAAAGTCAAGTGTTTTTTTCATTAAACTACGGCATTATTATTTTATGGAGGGTCTTGAATCGAACCAAGCCCTTCGGGTCATGACCCGACATGCTACCACACACACACCCTCCGTATTTAGCAAACCTTAGTGCTTTTCCGATGTCGTTAATCACGTAATTTTGCATAGGGTCTTCTTCATACAGAATATATACAAACAGATTGCCAATAAAAAGAAAGTCCAGCAGCAGATTCTTCTACCACTACCCTGTCGACTTTACTCCAGTCCTTAAAAGAAGATCGTATATAAAGCCAAACAAGTGTCAAGCCTTATGATCATCGTCAATGAGGCTTTCTATCGAGTTGTTTGAAACCTTATAACTTCTACTTCTAATAATTTCCATAGCATACGGGCGGTATGTACGAGACTTTTGTACTAATTCACCGTGCGTAATGATCCACATTACGAGAGATTCCGCTTCATGCTCCTGAGTTTCAAAGAACAATCCGACTGAAATGTCTTTTGAAGATTGCTCAAGCTCACGCCATTGCTTCTTTTGTCGATCATCAATGTACACATGTGTAGCCCAATTCATAGAGCCATAATGATTTGACGTGACCTATCCTTAATCCCTAAAAGTATAAGGGCTGGCTGATTTATTTTGCAATGCTGTTGAAAAAGTGATTCAACTAACATAATTAAGCAACTAATCATAAGGGTTGCGTTCTTGATGGAATTAACCCAACACCTCACAGCACAACTGACGACAACCATGCACTCTTGTCATTGGTACCGATAAATGAAAATAGCTAATCGTGCAAAAGCCTTTCTTTCGAAAAGTGCAACGAAACACCCACATTTTCATTGATACGTATCTTAGAGCTCTACATAGTGTTATTATGAAAAGTCTAAATGTAATACGAACCAGGAATCATAACCAATACAAAAATTGGTAAGGTTTTTCGCGGTATTCGAATTAAACCACATCTCCACCCCTTGTATAAGTCTCCGTCAATTCCTTTGAGTTTAACCTTGCGGCCACATTCCCCAGGCGGTGTTTCACGCGTTAGCTTTAAACCCCAGATAGCAAATATGCTAAAAGATGTTGAACACTCATTGTTAAGGTATGGACTACTAGGTCTCTAATCCTATTTATCCCCATACTTTAGTACCTAATGTCAGATCTGAATCGGTTATTGCTTTCGCTTTCGAATGTCTTCCAATATCAACAATTTCACCCTTCCTTCAAGAATTCAAAAAACCGCCTCCAAAACTCAAGATAATCAGTGAATACAGATGAAAGAAGATTTACCTCAGTTTTTAACTGTATTTTTAATTATCCACCTACGTACCCTACGCCCAGTCATCACGAATAACACTAACCCCCCCCGTTTTACCGCGACTGCTGCACGAAGTTGGTCGGGTTTAATATTTTTAAGCATTCAGCATTAGGCTTTATCACTCGAGTAATCTATCCACTCAGTTTGGTATTTGACATCAATTCAATTTTGAGTCATAGATTTATACTAACTACGTTCATTATAATCGTAAAAAAAGGGGTTTAAGACAACTTGCCTATACTAGATTGACACATTCAATTGGGCTTGTGTAACCGTCTACTTGGGTGACCAAATAAACAGGAATCGTCATAACAACGATTCTTTACAATTACACAAACGAACCAAAATGTGCTAGAATTACTTTATTAAAAAAGCAACCTATAGTAAACTTCTACAAGATGTAAAAGCTTATACAGGAGCTTCTTCAAATAAATGCTTTTTTGTATCCCCCACGCAACATTATAGATCAAGCGTTAGCACATTGTTCACATTCCCTACTGCAGCCTCCCAAGGAGTCCGGACCTTATTGCATTTCCACGCGGCTGTACATCCTCTCAACCAGCTAAAGATCATCGGCTTGTAGGCTTTTATCCTACCAACAACCTAATCTTACAAAACAATATAATCAGCATACAATCTTTTTTATCCAGGATTTACCTTGACTATATATGTTCTACCTTTGCATTTGTCGCTCGTTCGCCACGTATAATCATACGTTCGACTACATGTATCAAGTAAGTTGCTAGCATTCTCTCGAGCCAGGATCAAACTCATTTTTATTTTAAATTTACCAAAAATTTTTTACCAACACCAATATAAATTTCGCTTTTTAGTTGTATAGAAGGTTTTCTCTCTTAAGTTATACTTGATTAGTTTTTATGAATATTGGAACACTTAGTACTCATAGACAGCACTTCAAGTCGATTATATTTTTATAATCGACTTGTTTATAGATAGTAACATTAATTTACTATCATATTTTACAATATACATATCATGAGCCTATTAACGTTATAGTATACAACGTTAATAAGACATAAGAGTTTTATTTCTCGCTTAAATGCTTTCAGCAATTAATAAAGGGTTCGTAGCGAATAGCATGCGTTAACAGCTCAAAAACAAGAGAACCATCCTATCAGTCCTTTCTACTAGATAGGATAACTCAGACGTCTTAGGAAATAGTAGATAGGGACCGAACTGTCTCACGACGTTCTAAACCCAGCTCACGTACCACTATTAATCGGTGAACAACCGAACCCTTGAGGCCCTTTTCAGTCTCAGGATGTGATGAGCCGACATCGAGGTGCCAAACAATTCCGTCGATAGCTGCTCTAAGGAATTATCAGCCTGTTATCCCCGGAGTACCTTTTATTCGTTGGCAATCTTACGTCCACAAGTTAAGATTGGATTACTAGGACCGATTTATTATATAAATCCCTGGATGAATTGTCATTCAAGCAGTCAATAAGTATTTTGCCCTTGCACTATTGCTTAATGAATCTAAACATAACATATCTTTTGTACGCACTCCGTTACATTTAGGAGGCTACCGCCCCAGTCAAACTAACCTCTTCCATTAAAAATTCCTAGACCATAATAATAAATGTTTCGCAGGAACGCCTAACATTTGTGTATACAAATATTTTGATAACATTCATCATAGACTGAATATTATCCCAAGAATAGATCATAGAAGCTTATAGTAAAGGTTCACAGGGTCTTTCCGTCTGCTATTCCTATATCTATCTTCACAATAATCCAAATTCATTGGATCTACACTAGAACAGTAGGGAAGTCGTTACCATTCGTGCGCGTCGGAACTTACCCGACAAGGAATTTCGCTACCTTAGACCGTCATAGTTACAGCCGCCTTTACCGGTGATTTAAGAGATCAACATTCTATAAGAAACTTAAAGCAGATCGATCTCATTTATCTACTGGCACCGGGCAGGTCTCAGACCTATACATCATAATTACACTTAGCAGTCCTGTGTTTTTAGTAAACAGTCCTACCCTCTATTCTGTGCCATCACCCATTATAATTCTCAACTAATTGTCTCAGATAATGAGATCTTTTTTATATCATAAGGAACTAGATGAAGCATAACACTTGGTTAGGCTAATGCCTTTAATATGGTCTTTTTTAGGCCCACACTGATATAACAGACAATATTGAAAAGTTGTTTATAATGACATATTACTTTTTACATTTCATACGTATAGTATAATCTTTCTCCCGAAGTTACAGATTGAATTTGCCGTTCCTTTAGTATAGTTAATCCATCGCCACAGTAATTTACTAGTTCACCAGTGTCGTTTTAGTACGTTTTTATTTAACTCTTTTTCTAGAGAATTATGAAAAATATTCTTATTTTGTTATTTAGAATATTGTTTAAAATTCTGTCACAATTTTAAATACCCTTGAGTTTTAATCAAGACACTCCTTTATTGTTGCTGTCGCTAAAATATGAGAGACGTATAACCTTTATCTTTAAAGAATGGATAAAGAAACCTTGAAACTTTGGCGATAACATACTGTTATTAAAACTACTATATTACCATTCTTCTCTTAGATTTAAAGTAGAATATTTCGATACTACCTAAAAAAAACTAAGGATTCTCTATCAACATTATATTTCTAGCTTCGGATAATAAAAAATAATAAAATTCCTTTATTTCTAATACCTTGTACTTGAAACGTAGCTGTAACGCTTTCTCTAAAAGATGCAGCTTTAAAGACTACATCCTTTTGTCTTAGTAATAAGATATCTTTAACTTTAATATTATTGCGGTCCTTAGCTAACATGAGGACTCTTCTCCTTTAACCAAGGACCTTAGCACCCAAAGTCTGTTTAGTAGATACATTTTTTAATCTTCAAAGTTTGAATAGTGGCCCGATTAAAAGCCTTTATATCCCGTTTCTTGCTTTACATTGAAAAACAAAACTACCACGTACCTAAATACGTTTCGCAGAAAACCAGCTATCTCCTAGTTTGATTAGCCTCACCCCTAATCACAAGTCATCCCATTCTATGCAACAGAAACGAGTTCATCCTCCAAAAGTTATTAACTAATTTCAATCTCTCATGACTAGATCACTAGTTTCGGGTCTAAATAAAAAAACTAAAACGATTTAAAATTTGCTTTCCTATGCTGTATAAAAATAAGCTTGCTTTTTTATTTAACTCGTAATTCATGATACAAAAGTACTTTGTTATTTTTCCATGAAAAACATCAAATGCTTATAAATTCTTATTTCAAAATCTATTTCACCTCTATATATAGGAGTACTTTTCATAATTCCCTCACGTACTGTTTCGCTATCGATTTTCTTATATGTTTTATTTTGAAGTGGTACTCCAATCTAAATACAATCAAAGACTTCCATACACCTTTCAGATATCTTTTATTGTAATTACAAGGCTTTAACTTATATACGTTAGTATAATAACTTCATTATCTAAAAGATATAAATATTTTATGTTCGCTCACCACTACAAATAAAATACAGGTTAGTTTATAATCCATAATTACTGAGATGTCAATTCATTATGTATATCATAAAAACTTGACGTTTTTATTGTTACCAAAAAGGCATCTTATGATTAATGTATTCCTACTATAAATTTCATTGTATGGCCTTTATAAGAAATCCTTATATCCGTCAAGAATCCTTAAAAAATTCATAGCTTCTATTATGTAAAATTTAGATATATAGAAGGTTTTCTCTCTTAATTGTTAAAAGAATACTTTTGGTTTAAAGTATATGTTGTTAAATCGAGTTCAGTATGTTGAAATAAAAACTTACATAATATTTTTTAAAATAAACCATAAAAAAATGACTTTAAGGAAGATTTTGTTAATGCCATTTGACTGCTGGTAAGTCAGTGGGGCCGGCTTAGCCACTATGGCTTAGCTGGTGCCGGTACGGTGTTGGTATTGTATTTGGTTCATAGTCTTTGGTTTAAGTCGTAACCTGCAGAAGAACAACGTTTATTTAAATATTCATGTTGGGTTTTGCTTTAACCGAGGCCGTGGTCTCTTAGCATTAATGATGGCCTTCTTAATTTTGTTTGGGTGATTACCGGTATTATGTAGTGGTAATTTATCACTAACTTCAAAATGTATACGACACTTATACTTTTTTGTTATTTAAGGTTTATCAGACTCTACTGCTTTAGCAGCTTCAAATTGTGTTTTGCACGTTTTTTATAAGATGTTTGGTGACGTAAAATGTAATATATTCGATACAGCATATCCATTTACGCTTAATAGCATATGCATTTTCTTTAAATTTAAAACCTTAAAAGATGTGTTTTTACAAGACCCTTATTATATATTGATATTACTTCTTTAGACCACCAAACACGGCAGGGTGCCTAATACTATATTGTCTTTTTGATGCAATATTTAAACGTATTTGGTAAATTGTGATTAATAATCTTGCATCGCGAGGAGAATGTATAATATCATTGTTGGAAATTAGCAGTCATCTAAATAATGATGATGATAGAAATAACAAATTAAAATAATCAGCAAATGACTAGTTATATAAGTATTACTAAAAAACAATACGTTATTTGGATGCAAATAAATATCAGTCTAATATTTAAAAAACAAGAAATATAGATAAAAAATTTTTCATGATTTCAGCAAAGAGGGTTTAAATTTTTTGCATATACGTCATTTAAATAAAAACAAAGTACTATTAGATAATACTGACGAAAAAGTTAGTCTTATTATTATTGCTCATTATCATATGGAACGTATGATGTAATACCCCACCAGATTATGTCAGAAATAATAAACAGATTTTTTGCATTTGTTTTTAAAATTGAATAATGAACCATGTTTGGGGCTGTTTAGTGTAAAAGGCTATAGTATGCTTGGTGATCTTAAACTAAACCCCAAATATAAAAAACAACTGCATCAAGAACACTTAAAAATTTACCATGGTTAGGTTAATGTTTAATATTTATTGTTGTATTTCGGACAATAGTTTAAATTTAATTATCAATCAAAAAAGAAATAGTACTTATAAAAAAGACTAAAACGCTAAGAACATAAAGGCCATAAAAAATTATAAGACAGCACCTAGAGCAAGATAATAAAAAGAAAAGATCGGTAATGATAAGTGTAGTTTCACGTTTACCAAGCTCTTAAAGATAATTCAAGAAAAGTATAATACCGGTAGAACCAAGAATTCTAAAATACCTTATCTATTAATTTATAAGTATATTTAAAGAAAAGTTGCAGAAGGTAAAAAACATAAAAGCTATTAAAAGCATCTCAAAAAATTTCTTACAAGATAATATGGTAGTAAGAGTATTGTCGATAAAGAAATTGACTCTTTAAATTTAACATTGATAAATTATATAAACCAAACTTAAGCCAATAATGAAAATATTGTAGGTAAACCTTGAATAAATCATTAAAAAATCTTGATCTGTGCTTATATCACTAAAAGAGAACTATTAAAATTATATAAGCGGTTTGTATTGTCATAAATCTTTTAAATAAAATCCAGAAAAATGGAAAGTAAAGCTAAAATCAATAAGGAATATATAAAAAATAAGAGCTTTCAGAATAACTTTTAGAGTTTTTACTGAAATGCTTGATCACCAAAAAAACAAAATAAATTAACCGAAAAGATAAAAGGAACTTACGGCTGTGGATATTCTGAAATAAAATAAATAACATAAGAGACTGACCAAATATATTATAAGTGGCCTCTAATAGAAAATCTTTCTATAAAATCCACTAAGAAAAGAAAACCAATTAATGATAATGAAGCAAGAGCATTGTAACATAAGTTATGGGTAATCTTTAAAAAGACTCCCATACGACGTATGTCCTGATGGCCAGTGGCATGGATCACTGAGCCGGCACATAAAATAAAAGTGCTTTGAAGAAAGCATATTGACTAGATGAAATAAAGCAAAGTATAATTTCCTATACCATAGCAAACATCATAAACCAAGCTGGCTACACGTTGAAAATGCATGATACGTTTTATGTCATATTGTAATAACCAGTTAATGAAGAGATATTTGCTGTATTAATCCAATACAAGCAACCATAATGAGATATAAGGTGCATGAGAAAATATCACAGAGAACGTAATATCAAAAAACGCCTGCAGTAACCATGTGGCAGAATGAAGTAATGCTGAAACGGGTGTTGGTCCTTCATGGCATCTGGTAACCAAGGATGTAAAAAGATTGTGCTGATTTGGCACTGCTGCTAAAATAGAAAAGTAGCTATTATTCTACAGTTGAAATGAATATGAAAAAAGCTAAATAAAGTAAAGTCATATTGTGAATAAGTAATTCTAAATCTTCTAAATCAAAGAATTGAATAATAATATAAAAGGCCCATGGCACTTATGAAGAAGGCATCACCGAACGATTAAAGATAATAGCTTTAATTGCAGACTGATTGCTTGATTTCTTGTATCCAAAAATTAATAAGGAATAAGATGCTAATCCACAGCTTCCCAACCTAAAAACATAATAAATAGTTACCTGCAAAGACAAGACATACATTGAAAAAGAAAAGAAACTTAATATGCAAAAAATTTGACTAATTAGGATCTTCATGTAAATATCGTAAGAATAAATTAGATTAATAATGTAATAAAAGAATAAGAGTACCAAAGTAATGGACAAAGGATCATTATAAATTTATAGTAATTTCCAAAGTACCTACAGATACCCAAGAACCTAAATTGAATGTTAGAAATGACCATAAAAAATACTTGTATAAAATAAAAAAGACAATTATAAGAGAGATAAGGACGAAAAAATGGCAAAACCTAATCTATTTGTCTTCCGAGTTGGCGACCGCACATTAGTAAAACTATAAATGCAATTAGGGAAACATAAATACATAAAAATATTTTAAATGAACATAAAATAGTAACTTGAAAAGGCCCTAGAATAATAAATGAAACCTATAGTTTAATGTTACCTGTTATAGAAACAACATCAACATAACGAAAATAATCTCATTAAAAACGTTACTATAATTTCATCTTATTTTTTATTTAAAGTTTTTCTTATGATGGGCATAATACTTTTCTTTGGATTATAACTCTTAACTTAGCGGTATCGATAAGCATTTTAAAAAGGATACAATTAATACGTGTATAAAGTGATATTCTGATATTTATAAATTATAAATCACTAAAAGCAGCGTTATCAAAACGTATCTTTTTATCAGCAAGATGATTTTCTTTCACTTTTTGGTCCCTAACGATAAATTTTTAATAGGGAGGGTCGTACCTTAAGTATGCGTTTATTTATATAAAGAGTACGTCGATAACTATTTTTTATAGAAATGGTACTAAAATATCGTTTTTTGCGAGGCCATAAATGTTTAAAGAACCGGCGTTTGGTTTTTAGACGTAGTCCCAGTACATGACACTTACTTTTTAGAAGTACGTTTGATATAAGAAATAAATGAGAGACTTTAAATTAATATGTGGTCCTTTGATAAAATATTAAAAAATAATATTTTATTAAAGGTCGGGGATAGGCACTGAATTATGAAAACTATACTATTGTGAGACATTTTAACATAGAATTACGAAACGACAGAAATTTATGCTAAGATATAATATTTATTTGTCTTGAAAAAATATCTTGTTTTAAAAGACCAGTACTGTCAAAGGGAGTTTGTTAAATGTTTATGGTATACTTGATGATTTAGCGTTAATTTGAAAATGTCTTTGACCCGTTTGTTAATGTAATAAGAAAATCTGAGATTACAATACTATAATCAAAGCAGTAACCCAAAGCTATGTTTCATTTGTGCTTTCCTTTTAGCATATATCCACTAAATAAAAAGCTTTGTGATTCGGGAAAGCTGCACGAATTAAGGTTCTATATCTCCTTTATTGTTTTATATTAATCATAAGCGTTTTAATTTTTTTTTTCTTATATACCATGAGCACCCTTTTCTTAATTAAAAACTACGAACAAACACAGATTTCCTAAAAGAAACTTATTAATCGGGTAAATATACGACCACTTTTGAGGGAAAAATAATATCAACCTTGTATACTCTTTATTTGCCAAGAAACACAACCAGCCTTCATACAGCGATTCTTGCATTAAGGTATTACGTTTCGACCTATATAACTCATTACGCCACAGAAGATTTAAACATAACACTTCGATAATATTATACCGTTGAATAAAGCTTTGCTTATGTAATAAAAGTATTTCTTCTTTATGTACAAGATAAATACGGCCAAAGAAAAAGCACGTGCAGATAAGGGTTTAATATGCTTATATAATTTAAAGGTTTTCTGACATTATATTCCTTTCCAACGTTTAAGATCATTTTTAATTTACTTAAAAAAGAGATTTCTAAAGATAATCTAAAAGTTATAAGGATCAAATTTAACATTCGTCGATATAAGTTTTATTTCTAGGTAAAATATAACACAAAAATAAGAAGTATTAACGCTTTTTTTCTCTTCTTTTTCTAGTAAATTTTTAGTCAATAATGTTTTAAATTTTTTGTATTCGACGCTTTATTTTACGAGATGTCGAACGTAGGTTTCTTTTTCTTTAAATACTCTGTCGTTTTTTATAAAAAAGACGTCCTTTATAAACGTAGAAGATACTTGATTAGAAGACAACTTCATCTTATTGCGAATTGACTTCGTTAGTACGAGAAAATTTTTTCGTTGTACCCAATAAGGAAAAATCTTTTCGTAAAGATGACCACGAAAATATAATCTGTTAAGATGCGACGTAATCATTATTAATAATATACTGGAATTATCGATAGTCATATATTAGAAGAGTTAACTGAAAAAAAACACCAAATAAATCATAATTTCTCGTTCAAGCCAATTGAAGAAGGAAACAGTGTCATCAATATGGAGCGGACATGTTGTATTAAAATTAAGATAATACGTTGAGCATGTGTATAAGTATAAAGACATAGTTAGTAAAAAGCGTTAATTTTATTGATTTGATCAATAGCGTAGCTGTTATTAATAATTAGTGTTCCTTTTTAAAAAGGATATATTTTTAATAAATTTAAAGGTCGTATGGAAGATCATCACCTAAGTTTTTAAAGAAATTAAATTCTTATTTATAATAAATAGAAGATTGTTCTTTATTATAAACATGAAATATTTTTAAATCTTTGTACGTTGTTTTTGATAAATTCTTGACGCTTTCTTTTAGCGCGTATTTTACGTCTTCTTTTTCAAGAAGATTTTTTTGTGCTTCGCTTCTGAATAGCGTTTAATTCATCATATCGTTCTTATACTCTAATTCTTTCTTTTTATAAGCATATCTAATTGTTATAAAAAGGTATATTATGCCTAGAATTTTATAAGGATGACATTGTAAATGCTATTGCATTTGCTCGAGTACGTTGACCTCTCTGGGTAAATCCTGAAATAACCGATACCTTGATAACAGTAGGTTAATATTTTTTACGGCAAAAATCTTCATATATAAAGCAACGTTAGCGTCTATGGGAATTTTGTTCCACAAATCAAAAAATTGCGAGGGATATATTTATAATTAAAATCGAAGTCAAATTCTTTCTGTACGGATGATTCAACAAAAGTGATTTAACTTGTTGCCTTTACTTTGCCTATTCCTAAAATATTTGAAAACTAGCATACAAGATTTCGAGGTTGTCCAGAAAAATACTTTGATTCGTCATAATTTATTATTTTCTTTTTTTCGTTGTTTAATTTTATAAGATCATGACGATCAAAAAAGCCTTTACCGTATAAATATCAGTGTTTTAAATTTCTTATTTGTTCTTTGATAAGATTAATTAATTATTGTTAAAACTAAAATAGCAAGGCGCCGTTTATAACACGAGACTTTAATTGACTATTATAGGTTCATCACAATAAAAACTTCAATTTATGGGCATCTATAGTAAATTTTTTTCGTTTAAGCTTTACTCTTTTTGCCGTAAAATTAAGCCATGGAATAATATTTCAGCGTAAAACCATTGTTCTTCTTTATAAAGGCTTTAGGAAAATCTTAAAGCATTATTTTTCTTTATAGAAACAGCATATTCTTATCTTTGTTAAAAAGCTAGATGACAATAAGCGTTTTTTCTAAAATACCAGTATTCTTATTGTTTCTGATGATTGTATTAAAGATAATTAATCATATACATAACTAGCAACAATGCGACCTGAATTTTTATTATTAGGTGTTATTGTTGCTTTTTCGTAATAACGAGTCCAAGATGTTATTACGAGGGATTGGGGTGTTGACAAAGATAAAGTTTATTTTGTGAAATGTGTGATATAATTTTTTAAATTGAGTGTTTGAAAATTGGATTTGTATTTTTAAAAAAATTAATGATTTTAATACTGTGTATTACCATCATATATTTAAGAAAATGCGTACACGTGGAAAGAACGGGTTTCTCTTTTTTTGGTAGAGCAAATGTAAATCCCCAAATATAACCTTATCCCGTAACAAACGTAATGTATTATACAAAAATTATTAAAGGGACTTCGCAAGAAGCAGCCCCAGTCTTAGGCTAGCATTTATCGTACTGATCATGCAGAGAAACGAGAATTCATAAATTACCAGGATGATGTCTTTAAACCTGTTAAATACGAAAACAACTTCTTTTTCATATACGCGATAGCCTTTTTGATACTATCGTGCATTAGCATTTACCAAACATAATTTCTAAGTTGAATTTTAGAAGTGTAACTAGGGTATAAACCCTATATGAGGACTTGTATTTTTAATATTTGTAGTAGCGTCTGTCTAATTCGTTTGCTTAAAGAGGTTCCTTTCGCTTTGTCACGTTTTAATTTTCAAGTATGGTGTCATTTAGTCTAAATAACAGCTTTATAGAAATATAATAGGTATAATTATTTTTGACACTTTATTAAAATTAAGTTTACATGATATTTCCATTTAGTAATTTCAAAAATTTATAAATCCAGGAAAGATAAAATGGTTATTTCTTTTAAATGCCCAGTTAATGCCTTTGTGTTTCAGAAGGTTTTTTCCAGAAATGTGTAAGTAAATCAAGCCGTGATTTCCAGGTAATCGTAACAAAATAAAGAATCACAACTGTTTTTGTATATTTCAATTTAGTATTTTAGAATGT
>Ga0070685_10000196_pt1 | contig 40614 bp, 40 predicted proteins | sample KBSS13LmetaG_FD_65651 | JGI IMG/M metagenome (GOLD analysis project Ga0070685, IMG submission 65651) | Switchgrass rhizosphere microbial communities from Kellogg Biological Station, Michigan, USA - KBS S1-3L metaG | ecosystem: Host-associated > Plants > Roots > Rhizosphere ...
TTGGTAATCGTCGGGGCGCCGAACTTCTTGTCGAGAATTGCATTGCGGCCCTTGGGACCGAGTGTTGCCTTCACGGCGTCGGCGAGCTGGTTCACCCCCTTGAGGATGGACGCGCGCGCTGAGTCACCGTACAGTAGTTGCTTTGCCATAGTCATTCCCCCTTTATGGTCGTCGTAGTGTTAGGTTTGATGATTAGCTGGCGAAGACGCCGAGGATGTCTTCTTCCTTGAGGATCAAACATTCCTCGTCTTCGATCCGGAGCTTGCTGCCGGAATATTTGTCGAACAGGACCTGATCGCCGACTTTCACATTCTCCACCTTTTTGCCGATCGCTTGGACGATACCTCGTTGTGGTTTCTCCTTCGCGCTGTCCGGCACGTAGATACCGCCGGCCGTCCGGTCCAATTCTTCGGTGTATGTGACGAATACCCGGTCACCCAGAGGCTGGAACCCCTTGGCAACGTGCTTCTTCTCTGTCTTCTCCTTGGCCGCAGTGCTCATAGCAACACCCTCCTCGTGATGTTAAACCAGTAAATGTGAACGATGTAGAACAGGTTCGAACTCGACGGCGTAATCGTGGTACTCCAGAACGAGCAGAAGTCCTGATCCGCTGGACACGGGGTTGAAGATAGCCCCATGTTCGCCCAAGTCAAGGGGGAGAAGCGCGGAATTTTTCTTCCGCCCCCTGAACCAGGCCCGCAGGGAACCATAACCGATCGAGGCATCGATATACCAGTGGTTTCTTCGCTTCTTGGAGGGAGAGGATTAAATCCGCAAGTGGTCGAAATCTTTGATATCTTTCTTGATATAGTCACGCAGGCGCTTGATGATTCGGGCTTCCAACTGCCTGGTCCGTTCTTTGGTGATGGAATATTTGCCGCCGAGGTCGTCCAGGGTGAGAGGAGTTTCCGAGAGAATCCGGTTCCGTAATATATCTTCATCCCGTTCATCGAGCGTCTTGACGAATTCGGCGAGCTTGGACCGAAAGAGTGTTTGTAATTGGGTCTGCGCGAGTTGCTCGTCTGCCGGAGTCTGCTGGGAGGGGAGCACATCCAGCAGGCTGCCTTCCTGGTCCTCGCCGATTGGCTGATCCAGCGAGAGTTCCCAATTGCCTAGCCGCTGCCCCATCTCGATGACGTCCCGTTCTCGGACGTTCAAGCGGTCTGCGAGCAATTTCGTGTCCGGGGCGAACCCTTCCCGCTCCAGCTTGGCTTTCTCCTTTTTAAGGTTGTAGAACAGTTTCCTCTGATCCTGAGTCGTTCCGATCTTGACCAGTCGATAATTGTTCAGCAAATAGCGAAGGATATAGGCCCGCGACCACCAGGCAGCATAGGCGTAAAAACGCACATTCTTCGACGGGTCGAACTTTTTGATGGCGTGCATCAATCCGACATTGCCCTCTTGAATGAGGTCCATATGGTCGATGCCGGTGTGGAGGTACTCGGCGGCGATGGAGATGGATACGCGAAGGTTGGCCATGATGAGCTTCACGGCGGCATCGCGGTTTCCGAGGATCCGATATTCATGGAAGAGGGCCAGCTCTTCTTCTTTGGACAGGTAGGGATGGCGTCGGACTTCGGCGAGATATTGCTGGAGAGCTGTGACCGGCACCACGGCTGTGGAGTCGGTGGCAGGATGCTCTTCCGCCGCTGCAGGGTGAAATGATTCGGGAGGCGGACTGATCTCAGCGATCTCCTCTTCGGAGGGATCTATGATCTCCGGTTCGATCGGTTCTTTGTCGAGATCCTTGTCGTGTGGACTCATGACGGTCGAGATTATCATAAGATGTGCGAGGCTGGGTGGTCAAAAAGTCCATGGGCGCCACGTGCCATGGCATGCGACGCATGGGATATGCGAGACTGACGTGAGGCGGTGAGATGGGGGGAAGAGAATGACGGATATGTTCTTGGCCCTGAAGCGCGGGCATTGGCCGAGTGTGATCGGCTCGTGGCTCCACCTTACGGTAAGTTTTATGGTGTGGCTGCTGATGGGTGCGCTGAGTGTGACCTTCGCGCAGGACCTCCATCTTAGCCAAACCGACACGGCTCTCATAGTGGCGCTTCCTCTGCTGAGCGGTGCGATACTTCGCGTGGTTGCTGGATGGAGCAGTGATTGGTATGGGGCTAAACCTACTGGTGTGTTTATTCTGGCCGGCGAGTTGGTGGTCGTCTTGTGGGGATGGATGGGCGTCCAGAGCTATGTTGAGTTGCTGATGGTTGCCCTCTTGCTCGGTATCGGTGGAGCGAGCTTCGCAGTGACCTTGCCATTGGCAGGCCGCACCTACCCGGCGGCCCATCAGGGCCTGGTGTTGGGAATCGTAGCGTCGGGCAATGTCGGCACCGTGGTAATTCTTTTTCTTGCGCCACGCATTGCGGCGATGGGCGGATGGCACGACGTATTTGGGTGGATGACTCTACCGATTATCGTGGTGTTCCTGTGCTTTATGTTCTTTGTGCAGGACGATCGAAAAAGCCGACGAGACGAACGAAATGCGCAGTGGTGGCACAATGTGGCGGTGATGATTCGGCATCCAAAAGCCTATTGGCTCTGCGGACTCTATGCCGTGACATTCGGCGGGTTCGTCGGATTCTGCAGCATCCTTCCCCTTTTCTTCCACGATCAGTACCGGCTGGATGGTATTACCGCTGGCTCTATTGTGGCTGTATCTGGATTGGTGGGCAGTCTCATCCGGCCGCTTGGCGGCTATGCGGCGGACCGGATTGGCGGTCTGCGCGCGCTCATGCTTTCATTGCCCCTGATCATCGGAGTTGTTGCGGTGCTCGGCGAAGTGACCGGCGCTATTGGTGCGATCTCATTGGTGGTGGTGGCGGTGGGGGCCATGGGGGTTGGCAACGGGATAATTTTACAACTGGCCTCAGAGTGGTTTTCTAAACAAATCGGTCTTGCTTCGGGTATCGTGGGGGCTGCAGGTGGGATCGGCGGCTTTCTTTTGCCCCTCTGGCTGGGGACGATGAAAGAAGTGACCGGTTCTTATCGGACTGGACTATGGATGTTTGCGGTGGTGACGGCCATTGCCTGGGGTACGGTGCTGGTCGCACAACGGCGAGCACGGCGAGTACTGGATCCCATGGAGACTGCAGACCCTATTTCCCATTGACACTCAAGGGGCCAAAAAAACAATGTTAAATGTTCAATGGTAGATGATAAATTGGTCAGTCCGTTGAACACCCAACTTTAACCATAACCATAACGGGGCTATGCCAACTCCATTTCACAGCATCGAAGAGGCCATCAAGGACATCAAAAAGGGGAAATTCATCATTCTCGTCGATGACGAAGATCGGGAGAATGAAGGCGATCTTGTCATGGCAGCCCATCATGTGACGCCCCAGGCCATTAATTTCATGGCCCGATACGCCCGTGGGTTGATCTGTCTTGCCCTGACGCCTCAACGGGTGGAAGAACTCCACCTCCCGCAACAGGCGGTAGAGAACACGGCGACGTTTGGCACGGCTTTCACCGTGTCCATCGATGCGCGGCACGACATTACGACCGGCATCTCTGCGGCGGATCGAGCCACAACGATTCATGTGGCGATCGATCCGAAGTCCAAGCCAGGCGATCTGGCGAGGCCTGGGCATATTTTCCCTTTAAAGGCACAACCAGGCGGTGTGCTGAAACGCGCAGGGCAGACAGAAGGCTCCGTCGATCTGGCACGGTTGGCGGGGCTCATCCCTGCCGGCGTTATCTGCGAAATCATGAGTGAGGACGGCACCATGGCGCGTGTCCCGGAGCTGACGAAGTTTGCCAAACGGCATAAGATCAAGATGGTCACGATCAAGGCGCTCATCCAATACCGAATGCAGCGTGAGCCCTTTGTGCGGCGGATAGCCAGTGCCCGGCTGCCGACAATGTTCGGCGATTTCGAAGCCGTGGCATTCGAAAACGAATTGGACGGAGTGACGCATATTGCGTTGGTCAAAGGTCGTGTAGAAGGAGGCGATCCGGTCCTGGTACGTGTGCACTCGAGCTGTTTGACTGGCGACGCATTGGGGTCCTTGCGGTGTGAGTGCCGGGACCAGCTCCATAAGGCCATGGAAGTCATTCAAAAGGAAGGGCGCGGGGTTGTCCTCTACCTTAATCAAGAAGGACGCGGCATCGGTTTGCTTAACAAGATCAGAGCCTATGGGTTGCAAGATCAGGGGAGCGATACCGTTGAGGCAAATTTAAAGCTGGGCTTCAAGGCCGATCTGCGGGACTACGGCGTGGGGGCACAAATTCTCGTGAATCTCGGGCTGCACAAGATTAAGTACATCACAAACAATCCGCGAAAAATCGTCGGTATCGAAGGGTATGGGTTGCAAGTGGTCGAGCGTGTGCCGATTGAGATCCAGCCGCGTGCCGCGAATGTGAAGTACTTACGAACGAAAAAAAAGAAGATGGGGCACATTCTGAAGAAAGTGTGAGAGGGGGAGGGTCAGCCCGCCCTTCTTTGCTCGCGGAGCCCCCACGATGAAACGGTGGTCGCTCGACGCGCGCAGTGGAAGGGCAGGCTGACCCTCCCCAGTCTGGGAATGTGCCAGATGGGAAGAAGCAAGGAATGAAGCTGCGGAAGGGTTCTCATGATGCGACGGGGTTGCGGTTTGGGATTGTTGTTGCAAAGTTCAATAGGTCCGTGACGAACAAGCTGCTGAGTTCCTGCCTTGAAGAACTGGAGGAACAAGGGGTCAGGGCCGACGACATCGAGGTGGTGCGTGTGCCGGGAGCATTCGAGATTCCACTTGTCGCGAAAACGATGGCGAGGACGGGCCGGTTCGATGCGGTGATTTGTCTGGGAGCGATTATTCGCGGCGATACGCCGCATTTTGATTACATCAGTGCGGAGGTCAGTCGTGGAATTGGCCAGGCGGCGTTGGGTGCCGATGTGCCGATCATCTTTGGTGTGTTGACGACGCATACTATGAAGCAGGCGATCGAGCGGGCAGAGCCGACGAGGTTTAATCGTGGGGGAGAGGCAGCCAAGTCCGCGATTGAAATGGGAGTGGTGATGAAAGTGGTCAAAGGTGACAAGATGACAGGTGACAGGTTGACTGGTCACCAGCTGAAAAGTGGGAACAGAAAAAGCCGGCCCCGGGAGAAACGATGACGCATTCCTGTCGGCCTGTATTCTTGTCAGCTCACCATCGAGGCGGCTGTTATGGGTAGCCGCCATCAAGCCAGGGAGCGCGCTCTCCAAATTCTATTTCAGTACGATATCCACGGCAAGCCGGGCTTATGGCTGGATGTCTTCTGGAAGGAGAACAAGTCAACGGATGAGGTGAAGGCCTTTGCCGAACGACTCGTGGCAGGGGTGCTGAGCAAGAGGAAAGAGTTGGATGGCCTCATCGGAAAATACGCGACCAATTGGAAAGTGAGTCGCATGCCGATCGTAGACCGCAACATTCTGAGGGTCGGCACCTATGAATTGTTGTGGATGGAAGATGTGCCGGCGAAAGTGACGGTGAACGAAGCCATCGAGTTGGCGAAAAGTTTCGGCGACGACGAAGCCTCGAAATTCGTGAACGGTCTTCTGGATCAGATCTTGACCAAGGAATTGATGCTGGCCGCGAAACGACGGGAGGCGACGGCATGAACCTCATGAAGATGCTGCTGCTGCCACCCCGAACGCCTAACGCCTCAAGCCTAACGGAGATGTGATGATTGACCGGTATACCAGGCCTGACATGAAGGCTGTCTGGGACCTGAAACACAAGTACGAGATTTGGCTCGATGTCGAGCTGGCCGCCTGTGCGGCCTTTGAACGAACGGGACAGGTCCCGCGCGGCACCGCAGCCCGCATCAGGAAGAAAGCGACGATCGATGTGAAGCGGATCGCCAGAATTGAAAAGATCACGAAGCACGACGTGATTGCCTTCCTTGAATCCCTGGTGGAATCGGTCGGGCCTGAGCATCGGTTCCTTCATATGGGGCTGACCTCGTCGGATATTGTGGACACAGCCTTAGCCGTGCAGATGACCGAGGCGCTCGACCTCATCCTCGACGATCTTGACGGGCTGATCGCCGTTCTGAAGCGGCAGGCACTAAAGTATAAGAGACAGGTCATGGTTGGCCGTTCCCACGGCATCCATGGCGAACCGATCTCATTCGGACTCAAACTTGCCATCTGGTACGAAGAAGCTTGCCGGCACCGGGAGAGGTTAATGCATGTGCGGAGGGAGATTGCGGTCGGCAAACTCTCCGGTGCGATGGGTACGTTTGCGCATCAAGGGCCTGAGATAGAAGCATACGTCTGTGCCAAGCTGGGGCTGACACCGGACCCTGTCTCTAATCAAATCGTGCAACGCGACCGGCATGCAGCCTATGCCTCGGCCTTGGCGTTGCTGGCTGCCAGCATCGAAAAGTTTGCGACCGAAATTCGGCACCTGCAACGGACCGAGGTGCTCGAAGCGGAAGAGTATTTTTCCGAGGGGCAGAAGGGATCTTCTGCCATGCCGCACAAGCGGAACCCGATTGCTTCGGAAAATCTTTGTGGGTTGGCCCGGGTTGTGAGGAGCAATAGTTTCGCGGCGATGGAGAACGTCGCCCTATGGCATGAGCGCGACATCAGCCATTCCTCTGTCGAGCGAGTGATCATGCCGGATAGTACGATTTTGATCGATTATATGCTGGCGCGGATGACCGATGTCATCAAGCATCTGGTAGTCTACCCGGCGAATATGAAGCGCAATCTCGACCTCACTGGGGGACTGGTCTACTCGCAAAGACTACTGCTGCGGCTTATTGAGAAGGGAGCACAACGCAAGGAGTCTTATGAGGCTGTTCAGCGCAATGCCATGGCTTCCTGGAAAGGGACCGGGACACTGCAGGAATTAGTCAGACGGGATCCATTCGTGATGAAGCGTCTCACTGAAATGGAAATTCGCTCCTGTTTCGATCCGAAGTATTACCTGCGCCATCTTGACAAGATTTTTCGGAGAGTATTTGGATCGGAGGCGCATAACCAGGGGAAGAGAGGGAAACGATGAAGCGAGCCTTCGCAACATTCATATGCCTTGCCTTGGCAGTAATGGCCGGTTTGATGTCGCTGTCGGTTGTTGAGGCGGCCGATCGCGATAAACTTCTAAAGGAACCGGGAGTCTATGGCACCTTTGCCGCGTTCCGGCTCGATGCTGATTGGGCTAAACAGGGTCAGACCACGCGTATCACGCAATTGCTCACGTTGAAGGGGGTGGTCGAGCAACATCGAGAGAAAGTGGCAATTGATGTCTATCTTCTTCGTGGACTCTCCGATCGCGCCGACCTGCTATTTCGCATCCATGCAAACGAGCTGCGCGACACCCAGGGATTTCTCCTGGATCTTGAGAGCAGCCTTTTTGGTAAACACCTGACCGACAGCATGATCTTTTCCGGTCTGACGAAGAAAGCCAACTACGTGCCCGGCATGCCGGACAATCTCAAAGCCGAACTGAATATTCCGAGCGAGCCAGGTCCCCAGCCCTATGTCATCGTGATCCCGATCCGGAAAGATGCGGACTGGTGGGCTCTGCCGCAAGAACAGCGCGCGGCGATGATGAAGGAGCATACCGAGGCGTCGTTGCCCTACAATAAAACAGTCAAGCGGAAGCTCTACCACGCCACCGGCCTCGATGACCTGGATTTCATCACCTATTTCGAAACCTCACGGTTGGAAGACTTTCAGAGTCTGATTCTGGCATTGGAGAAGGTGAAGGAGTTTAAGCATAACAGACGGTTCGGTCATCCTACCTTGCTGGGGACGGTCAGATCGCTGGATGAAATTATTGAAGTATTGGCGCAGTAGGCAGCCTGCGTTCCTCGTGAAGCGTATCTCGTGAAGCGTCAGACCAGGTGCGAAAGATGCCTGAAACGTCTTCTGTGAGTGCAGCGTCTGAATCCGAACGAAAACGCTTCACGCTTCACGAACGACGCTTCACATAGCAGTTTGGCGATCGCCGCAGAAGTGTTCGGTAAGGCAGGTTAAGGAGCGAATATGACGACGGGCACGCTTCTCTACGAAGGTAAAGCCAAGAAGGTATTTGCGACCGACAGGCCCGATCAGGTCGTGCAGTATTTCAAGGACGATGCAACCGCCTTTAACGCCCAGAAGCGTGGGACTATCATCGAGAAAGGCGTGGTCAATAACAAAGTCTCGGAACGGCTCTTCCGGCTGTTGGAACAGGCAGGCGTGCCGACGCATTTTGTCGAGCGCCTGAGTGATCGGGAATTGCTCACGAAGAAAGTGATGATCGTGCCGGTCGAAGTCGTGGTCCGCAATATCGTCGCAGGCAGCTTGGCGAAGCGGTTGGGATTGAAGGAGGGTGATGCCATCGAGCCGGCGATCGTGGAGTGGTACTACAAGAACGACGGGCTGGGCGATCCGCTCATCGCTGATGAACATATTCGCCTCCTCAAGCTGGCGACGCCGGAGCAACTGGTGGAGATCAAGCGACTTGCGCTACAAATCAATGCGGTTCTACGCCCATTCTTCCAGGAGCGACAGATGATCCTCGTCGATTTTAAATTGGAGTTCGGACTGCACAACGGCCGGCTCATCCTGGCCGATGAGATTTCACCGGATACCTGCCGTTTTTGGGATGCAACAACGAAGGAATCGATGGATAAGGATCGGTTTCGGAAGGATTTGGGGAGGATTGAAGAGGCGTATCGGGAGGTGCTGAAAAGAGTGTGCGGATGAAGGGACGTTGGGGCAGGCCTCTTTGCTCGCAGAACGCGCACGATAAGAATGTGCTCGTTCGATGCGCGCAGGTGAGGCCAACCCCAACGTCTCTTCAGAACTTCCAAACCCTTCTGGAGGGGTTAGGTGGAAGAGGAACGATGCGATGATTGGTCTCGTTGCTCGCGCAACGCGCGGTCGCAGATGACCCTCGTTGGACGCGCGCAGCCGAGACCAATCACCGCATCAGGAAGTGAGGGCAGGTGAAGGGGTTTCGGCGGTTGTTCATGCTGTACGGGTTGGTGGCCTCCATTTTGGCGGTCATGTCGGTGGTCGGTATATTGACCTATCGGATGGGGGATTCACCCTGGCGCTGGCCGCTCTTGGCGATCATCGTGGCTGGGTTCGGGACGATCGCTGGGATTTTCTGGATCAGAAGGTATGTGGATAAACAGACCAAAGCATTGGAGCAGGGAGATCAACAGTGAAGGGAGAAGGGCAACATGAAGGCTCTCTGTGCTCGCAGAGTGCACACGAGAAAGCAGTGCTCCCTCGATGCGCGCACATAAGAGCCTTCATGCCGCCCTTTGTCGAGGTGTGTGAGAAGAGCTAAGGAGGGTGTGGTGAAGGCAAAAATCCATGTGACGTTGAAACAGGGTATCTTGGACCCTCAAGGGAAGGCGATCGAGCATGCGCTTGATTCCCTGGGGTTCAAGAATACGGGCAATGTGCGAGTGGGAAAGTACATGGAAGTGGATGTGAATGAAACGGACAAGGCGAAGGCTGAGGCCCAGGTGAAGCAGATGTGCGAAAAGCTGTTAGCGAATACGATCGTTGAAGAATATCGGTACGAGTTGACGTGATGTATGTGAGGGAAAGAGCGCGGGTCCTGTCACAGGCGGAGCCCGCCGTGCTCGCTCCCCCGCCCGGTGTGGGGGACCCCCTCTGCGCGCGGCGGGCGTCCTCCGCCTGTGCTACCCGCGCAAAGAGGTTCCGTCAACTTCGTGGTGAGAGAGGGAAGAAATGAAGATCGGCGTCGTTGTTTTTCCGGGCAGTAATTGCGATCACGACTGTCAGCATATCTTTAGGGATGTGTTGGGACAGTATGTGGAGATGATCTGGCATAAGGAGACCTTGCTCGCAGGGTTGGATGCGATTGTTCTGCCGGGTGGGTTTTCTTACGGCGACTACTTGCGGACCGGCGCCATCGCGCGGTTCTCGCCGGTAATGGGGGCGGTGAAGGAGTTCGCGAAAAAGGGGGGGCTGGTACTCGGCATCTGCAACGGCTTTCAGATTCTGCTCGAAGCAGGCCTATTGCCTGGCGCCATGTTGCGCAACCGCTCGCTGCATTTTATCTGCAGGGATGTTCATGTGAAGGTGGAGAATGCGGCGACAGCGTTTACGGGGAGCTGTGAGTCCGGTCAGGTATTGAAGATTCCAATTGCCCATGCGGACGGGAATTACTACACCGATCCGGTCACGCTGGCGGCGATGCAGGCGAACGCGCAGATCGTGCTGCGCTATTGCACGTCAGATGGCAAAGTGACGCCGGAGGCGAATCCCAACGGGTCTTTGGATAATATTGCCGGGATCATTAATGCAGAAGGCAATGTGCTGGGCATGATGCCGCATCCGGAACGCTGCGCGGAACTGGTCTTGGGCAATGACAGCGGAAAGCGGATTTTTCTGTCGATGCTGGAAGCGCTTAAAGAAAATGGGAAGCAGCTGAAGATGGTGGGAGCTGGGTGAGGGCATGGCCAGCCGCTCCTGTGCCTTCGCGGTCACCCTTTCGGAGTCAGCCGGGCGGAAGCCTTCTGGAATTCCTTCCGTCACGGCCTTAGCAGGCCGTGAAGCGTCAGTCAGTTCCAGCTTTCCCTTCCTGGCTGACTCTCGATGGGTCCCGACCGCTCTCGGCAAGGGTGCTCTGGCCGTGCCCTTACCAGGCTTTAGAAGGTGAATGAGCGTGTATGAGAATTTGGGATATCCCGCCAAAGAGATTGTGCCGGAATCATTTGCTTGGCGAGCATCGGGAGTTGCACGCGATCTGGTCGGTAATTGTAAATGGCAAGAAGGGGTATGCGCGGCATCCAGAGACATTGAGATGGAAGGGAAGGCTGAAGGCTCTGTATGGACGGCACGAAGCGCTTGTTGTTGGAATGAGCACTCGCGGATATCGACATCGCAGCCCACTGGCGAAGAGAGAGGCGACGGGACGCACGTGGACAGGCCAAGAGTGCAGATCGTGATTCTTCGGAGCAAGCGTTGCCAGTGTGATGTGTAACGGGAAGGCATAGTAATCGTGACGGCACCAGTGATAACGAAAAACCTCATCGCGCAGCATAATCTGACGGACGATGAGTATAAGAAGATCGTCGAGATTTTGGGGCGGGAGCCGAATATCACCGAGCTGGGCATGTTCTCAGTCATGTGGTCGGAGCACTGCTCCTATAAGAGTTCACGGGTGCACCTCAAAAAACTGCCGACGACTGGGCCGCGGGTGGTTCAGGGACCGGGGGAAAATGCGGGGGCAGTGGATATCGGCGACGGGCTCTGTGTGGTCTTTAAGATGGAGTCTCACAACCACCCGTCGTTTATCGAGCCATACCAGGGTGCAGCAACAGGGGTGGGTGGGATTTTGCGCGATATCTTTACAATGGGCGCGCGTCCGATTGCTTTGCTCGACTCGCTCCGGTTCGGCGGGCTGGAGACGCCCAAGAATCGCCACCTAATGAAGGGCGTGGTAGCTGGTATAGCCGGATACGGGAACTGTATGGGTGTGCCGACGGTTGGAGGCGAAATCGTCTTCAACGACATTTACTCGCAGAATCCGCTCGTGAACGTGTTTTGCCTCGGCATCGCGCACAAAGACAAGATTTTTCTGGGAACGGCAGCCGGGGTCGGCAATCCTGTGATCTATTTTGGCTCGAAGACGGGCCGCGATGGGATTCACGGCGCGACGATGGCGTCCGATTCTTTCGACGATCAATCGGAGCAGAAGCGGCCTACGGTGCAGGTGGGTGATCCATTTACTGAGAAGCTCTTGTTGGAAGCTTGTCTCGAATTGATGGCGGGCGATTTGCTCGTCGGCATTCAGGACATGGGGGCAGCAGGGTTAACCAGTTCGTCTTGTGAAATGGCGTCACGGGCCGGCAATGGAATCGATTTGGACCTGACCGACGTGCCGCGGCGCGAACCGGGCATGACTCCCTATGAATTGATGTTGTCGGAATCACAAGAACGTATGCTGATGGTGGCGCAGGCGGGCAAGGAGGAGGAATGCATCAGGATCTGCAAAAAGTGGGATCTCGATGTCGCAGTGGTGGGGCGGGTGACAGGGGACGGGGTTCTCCGCGTGAGGGATCAGGGCAACGTAGTGGCGGAGATACCGGCGAAAGCGCTGGCCGATGAGGGACCTCGTTATGAGCGCCCCTATTCGCCGCCGGGCTATCAGGACATGCTGACCAACCTCAATTACGATGCGCTTCCCGATGTGAAGGATGCAAATGCCGCGCTGCTCTCTCTCCTGGGATCACCGACGATTGCGAGCAAACGCTGGGCCTATGAACAATACGACCATATGGTGCGAACCAATACCATGGTCCGACCAGGCTCTGATGCGGCGGTGGTGCGAATCAAGGGAACGAACAAGGCCGTTGCGATGACGGTGGACTGTAATAGCCGCTATTGCCTGTTGCATCCGTATGAAGGGTCGCGCATTGCGGTGGCCGAAGCGGCGAGGAATCTGGCCTGTTCCGGGGCGGAACCGATCGGGCTCACGGACTGTTTGAACTTCGGGAATCCCGAGCGGACGGAGATTATGTGGCAGTTCGTGCTGGCGATCGAGGGGATGAAGGATGTCTGCGAACATTTCGCGATTCCTATCGTCAGTGGCAATGTGAGTTTCTATAATGAGACCAATGGTCTCTCGATCTACCCGACACCGATGCTGGGAATGGTGGGGCTGATCGAATCGGCCGATAAGACGATGACGCAGTGGTTCAAGCAGGATGGCGATGCGATTCTTCTCCTGGGCAAGACGAAAGAGGACCTGGGCGGCAGTGAATACCTGAAAGTGCTTCATCACCGGGAACAGGGATCGCCCCCTTTCTTGAGTTTGGAGACAGAGAAGGCGCTTCATGAATTTCTACTGCACATCATTCGTGAGGGCTTGGTGCAGTCCGCTCATGATTGTTCAGATGGCGGTCTGTCTGTCGCACTGGCCGAATGTTGTATCTCTGCCCCGGACAGCAGGCGAGGGGCTATGATAAGATTACCCCTTGATCAATCGAGGCGTGATGCGCTCTTGTTTGGTGAGAGCCAGTCGCGGGTGGTCTTGTCAGTGAAGCCCGAGGTGGCCGGTCAAGTATTGAATCGAGCTTGGGATTCCGGTATTCCAGCGATGAAGATCGGGACGGTAGGTGGAGACCGCTTCATCATCGATGTAGAGGAAGGGCAATGGAGCGAGGGATGCCGCATCGATCTGCCGGTGGATACTCTTCAGGACCGGTGGGCCTTTTCGATCGAACGAACGCTGAATGGAGCGTGAGGGATAAGACGTGAAGTACCCCTTACCTATTATTACTCCGGATAAGTTTCACGACGAATGTGCGGTCTTCGGCATCTATGGCCACAAGGAAGCGGCAAACCTTACCTATCTCGGGCTCTATGCTTTGCAGCATCGAGGACAGGAAGCTTCCGGTATCGTCTCAGGCGATGGCGAGCAGTTTTACGTTCATAAGGGGAAGGGGCTCGTCGCGGATATCTATAATACCCAGGTGCTCGAGCAATTGACCGGTTCAATGGCGATCGGCCACAATCGCTACTCTACGGCAGGCGGGAGCGATCTCAAGAACATACAGCCGTTCTCGGTCAATTTTGCATTCGGGAATCTCGCACTTGCGCATAACGGCAATCTTATCAACGCGCAAGTGCTGCGCCACGAGCTCGAAGCGTACGGCGCCATCTTCCAATCCACCTCGGATAGCGAAGTCATTATCCATCTGATCGCACATTCCAGGGCCAACACCTTGCTGGCTCGGATCATCGATGCGTTGAGTCAGGTCCGCGGGGCATTTTCCATCGTCCTGCAGACAGACGACGGGATCATCGCGGCGCGCGACCCCCATGGGTTCCGGCCCCTCTGTCTCGGTCGCCTAAACGATACATATCTCGTGGCCTCAGAGACATGCGCATTCGATCTGCTCGGAGCCGAAATTGTTCGCGAAGTCGAGCCAGGCGAATTGATCGTGCTAAACGACAAGGGTGTGACGAGTCACAAGCCCTTTACACCGGTGAGTCCGGCCCTCTGTGTCTTTGAGTATGTGTACTTTGCTCGTCCCGACAGTAAAATTTTCGGCGCAAATACGGTCTATGCTACGCGCAAAGCGTTGGGCAGACAATTGGCGAAGGAATCGTCTGTGCCGGCTGACATCGTCATTCCGGTGCCGGACTCCGGAGTGCCTGCCTCGCTCGGCTATGCGGAAGGGGCGGGGATTCCGTTCGAACTTGGGCTAATCAGGAATCACTATGTCGGTCGTACCTTCATTGAACCAGAGCAATCAATTCGCCACTTCGGTGTGAAGGTCAAGCTCAATGCTGTGCCGGAGGTGCTCAAAGGGAAACGGGTTGTCGTGGTCGATGACTCACTGGTTCGGGGTACGACAAGCCGTAAAATCGTGAAGATGCTTCGGAATGCCGGAGCGAAAGAAGTGCATATGCGCATCAGTTCGCCACCGATCATCTCTCCCTGCTTCTACGGAATCGATACGCCTACCAGGAAGGAATTGATAGCCTCCAGCCACACGACAGAAGAGATTCGAAAGTACATTACGGCCGATAGCCTTGCGTATTTAAGCCTCGATGGCATGCTGGGGGCCTCTCCTGGTGTGCCGGGCCAATATTGCAATGCCTGCTTTACGGAACGCTACCCGATTCCCTTGACTCGCGCAGAAGAAATGCAGTTGGGCCTATTTGAACCAGCGCGCTGAACCCAGACCCAAGCCACACCAGATCATTGCACTGTACAATGGACGAGAAACCGCGTATGCAGCCGAGGGCAAGACCGAGAATTGAAGTAGATTACCCTGCTACGTTCACGACCGATCAGCTGTCCGGAAGCGGGACGCTCAAGAATTTGACAATTGCCGGGGCGGAAATACAAAGTCAGGCTGACCTTGCCATCGGCAGCCGTCTTTCACTGAGTATCCATACCTCAGGTGCCCGGCCTCCTATTGTGGTCACCGTCGCGGTGGTTCGCTGGAAGCAAAGCGACAGATTTGGCTTGGAGTTTGTCGGTTTCGACGGCCGGTCTAAGCAACAACTTGAAGATTTGCTCAACCCGCACGATTCATCCTCCCCTCGATAGCTCCGCTGTTGGCCAGCCCTCCTACTGCTGGCGGACTTTGTCAACAGCCTGTTAGTTGCTCCATGAAAAATCAGCATGCTAGGATGCTACTCACGAAATATCACATTTTGAATGTTGAATGATCGTGCCATGTCACATTTGAAGCTCGACGTTGACTCTTGCGTAAAGGAGGCTGCGATGAAACGTTGGGTCCTCATCCTTGCGACACTGCTGGTTCCTGTTCTTGTGACCCAACTGGTTCTTGCCGCAGGATTGTTTAAGGTCGGCGAGAAGGCGCCCTCGTTTGCCTTGACGGCCATCACCGGTGAAACTCTCGGTCTGGATACCTATAAGGGGAAAGTTGTGGTGCTCGGACTCTTTCATATTTGCGAACCCTGTATGACCCAGGGATCCGCGCTCCAAAAAGTTTCCGAGATGATGAAGGGAAAAAACGTGGCGGTGCTCGGCGTTAATTCTTCAGGCGACTCCAAGAAAAATGTCGGGGAGTTTTTGTCCGCCTTTCCTGTCAAGGTGACCTATCCCTATCTGCTTGATCCGAACAAGGTGACGGACAAGTTATATGGCGGAGGCAGGTTTATCCCTAACGTGTATGTGATTGATCAGCAGGGGGTGATCAGGTGGCAGCGTGTCGGTGATATGGATCTGGCCGGGGCAGAAGTGATTGTGGCGGAAGTCGAAAAGGTATTGGCAGGACCGAATAATAAGATGTAGCGGGTGGCTCCGACCTGGGAGCCCAGCCGTCCTCGCACCCCGCCCGGTGTAGGAAGGGGTGGTCCAGCCTGATTGGCCTCCTGTGCTCGCGCGACGCGCACGCAAGATTGATCGAATGGCCATCAGAATGGGCGGTGCTCGTCGCATGCGCGCAATGGGCGGCCAATCAGGCTGGACCTTGAGGACAGCGAGAGAAGGGGGGCTGGACTCCCAGGTCGGAGCCACCCGCTCTAATTCGCTCCATGGGTGAGGGTAAAAGGAAGTAAATTAATGGATGAAATGGAAGCAGGGAAGCAGAAATTTCTGGAGGTGGTGAAGGGGGCTGATGCCGCTGTGCAGGTCGTCATTCCCGTTACGCCTTCTAATAGTATGTTCCTGATCTCCTTGACGAAGGGGTCGAACAGAAAGTTTCTCACGATCTCGGAAGACGACATCATCGATTTACCCAACGAGGCCGGTATCCTGGCTAAGGTCACGAAAATCGTCAAGGATGCCGTCGCTGCTCTTTAGGAAGGTTGGTCGAGGCCTCAACCTGGATTCGCAATGAAACAGCTCCTTCCCGGCGTCTGGCAATGGTCCTGGTTCTCCCAGGAAAAACAGCTCGATTTCAACGGACTCTTTCTCACGGTCGGGGAGCATAAGATTCTCGTCGATCCTCCGCCGATGACAGGGGAGGCGAGTTCTGTGATTCTCCGTAATGGGCCGGTCGATTATATCATCGTAACGAATCGTGATCATGCACGAGAAGCAGTGAACTATCAGAAGGAGTTGCGCTGCCAACTATACGTACCGGAGGCTGATGCGCTGCAGATGGACCTGAACCCGACCAAAACGTTCAGGGATGGGGAGCTGCTGGCCGGCGGGATCTGGGTAATACAATTGAAAGACCAGAAGTCTCCCGGCGAGTCGGCGTTGTTTATTCAACAGGGAAAGGGTGTGCTGATCGTCGGCGATGCCTTGATCGGGAAGCCGCCGGGATCCGTCAGTCTGCTGCCGGCTGAAAAATATGCCGATGTGGGGAAAGCCAAGGAAGGACTGCGTCGTCTCCTTAAGTATGACTTCGATAGTCTCTTGGTGGGCGACGGCGTATCGATTCTGACCGGTGCCAAGCAGGCAGTTGACCGGCTGCTCCAGCCTTCATCATGACGCTACGCAACGGACTTTCAGAAGAGCTCAATCGCCAGGGAAATGAGCATTTTGCCCGCGGGCTCTATACCGACGCCTATACCTGCTATGCCAAAGCGTTGGAATGTGATCGGCTGACCGGGGATCAACGGGCCTTGGCTTCTACCCTGGGAAATCTCGGAAATATCTGCGCGGTCAGTGGGCGTCGGGAAGCGGCCCAGACTCATTATCAAGAGGTGTTGGAACTGCAAAAGATTCTTGGTGATGAGAAGGGTATTGGGACGACCTTGGGAAATTTGGGAAATCTGAGGGCTGATGCGGCTGAATGGGACCGCGCCAAAGCCTACTATCTCGAAGCATTAGACCTCATGTCTAAGACTCACGACGAGGTGGGCAAGGCCGTGCTGTTTTCGGATCTTGGCCTGGTCGCGCGCGAAACGAAAGAGTATGAGCAGGCGATCGGATACTATGAACAATCGCTGGTCCTTATGCGACGCTTGGGGAATGAGGGTGGCGTGGCCGATGCCTGGCGTATGATCGGCCGTACGTTTTTGCTTCAGCGGCGCTATGACGATGCCATTGCCTGTTGCCAAACCAGCCAGTCCATTGCCGAGCGGTCGCATGATGAGCTGAGAACAGGCGGCGCTCGTTATGTGCTGGTTCAATGTTACGAAGAGCTCGGCAAGTTGCGTGAGGCAGCGGATCTTCTCGAACTGGTTGTGCAGATGGATCGAAAATATCAGTTGCCTAAACTTGAAGAGAATACAAAACGTCTGGCGGCGCTGCGTGCAGGCCTTCTGGAGCAGGGCGGGGCGCCGCCTCATCGAAAGGTACATAGATGAGTGATGAAGCCTCGACGGAATGGAATGCCCTCAGGGCCTCGTTGACCCCCACATTTCCCCAACTGCAGGAATTCGAAGCCGGCGGGGCTTTGTCGATGGAACTTGGTTCCGACGGATGGTTGCTGGAATTGACTCCTGACGGACAACTGCTGTGCCAGTATGGCATGGCGATTGACGATGTAATGGCTCTCTTGTCCGATGGGACGCCGGAGGATCTCGGCACAGATGAGATCGCGAAGCAAGCCAAGTACTACATTCAACCGGCAGTTTCCAAGTACCGGGCAATTCTGCTGAAATCAGGATTCTCCGAACAAACCGAGATCACCGATGAGTATGTCGCGGCGCGTTTCGAGCGGAGCGTGGACGTGACCAATCCGACGGCTGTGCAAGACTTGATGCGCTGGTGTGTGCGGACAATCGGCGTTGCGTGATGAGGCGGCGGATCGCTACGTTCAATGACTTGCGTGATGCGATTACGGCATACCGGTTGCCGAGGGTGCTCATTGCCGCTCTTGAGTTGAATCTCTTCACGGTCATCGATGCGGGCACATGGACGGTTCCTGATCTGGCTCACAAAATGAAAGTCAGTGAGCGGGGCCTGGCGATCCTCTGCCGGAATCTCGCCATGGCCGGCCTGCTGAAGAAAATCGGGGAGACCTATAGAAACAGCCGGTTGGGCGCCACCGCGTTGAATGGGCAGCATCCCGCCTATCGAGGGGACTATCTCCAGCTGATCGTGAGCCATTGGGCTGACTGGGGACGGTTGCTCGAATCGGTGAAGAGCGGATTGCCACTAGATCACGATGAACCGGAAGAGCCGGACTATCGTCGCCGGTTCACGTGGGCCATGCATCACCGGACCCTGGAAACAGCGCCGAAGGTTGCAGCCCAGATCGACCTGCGTGGCGCACGAACGCTTCTCGACCTTGGCGGTGGTCCCGGGACCTATGCCATGGCCTTTCTTGAAAAGAATCCCACGCTTCGAGCCACAGTCTGCGACCGTCCTGCAGCCCTCGATGTGGCGAAGGAGATTGCTGCAACGCACAAGGCTGGTGCGCGACTTTCTTACCTGCCGTTGGATGTGATGACAGAAGGTATTCCCGGTTCCTACGATATCATCTGGTATTCAAACGTCCTGCACATCTATGGGCAGAAAGACAATCAGGCGCTGTTTCATCGTGTCTTGGCTGCATTGAATCCCGGAGGCAGGCTGCTGATTCAGGATGCCTTTCTCCATGACCGGGACGGTGTGTTTCCCGAGGAGGCCAGTCTCTTCGCGGTCTCGATGTTGTTATTTACCGAGAATGGGAATACCTATTCTGCTGCGGCGACGAAGGCCTGGCTGACTGATGCCGGATTTGAACGGATCAAGGTCTTGCGGATGAAGAAGGGGACGGAGGATTGGGAGGGCGGGATACTGGAAGCGCGTTGCCCAGGGCCGAACGGAAAAATGCGCTCCCGCCGAGCAGAATCAGCAAAAAGTTCACAACCCCGCTAATTGCACTGAAGAGGAAGAGGGCGCCGGTCTCTCCCTGTCCAGTCAGGAGGCTCGTGACTGTAGCAAGGTCTAGAGCTAATCCCACCGTTCCATACATGACACAGGCCATGGCGGTCCAGGCCCATCCAAACCACACGACGCCCGCGAGCGCGGCAGGACATACGACCAGATAGATCGTCCATCCGAGTCGGCCTGTGTCTGTTGCAGCCGGTATGAGTTGGGTGGTATTGGCTCCGATGAAGCAGAGCCCCGCGAGCAGGACGATGAGAACCCAGGTATGTCGCATGGACCAGGATAATACCGGCATCTGCTGCGCACAGCAACAGCAGGGGTATTCCATCCTCGGCACGGTTCCCCTAGCGGGGGGCCTCTGAAAATCCGCCTTTCCCTTGTTAAGAAACTGCACACAAGTAATCGTTGCTCCCACTCGAAACGACCCTCCGTCCAGGTTTTGCTCAACCTTAACCTTAACCTCGTCCTCCCGGTCTCCCTCATCCCCCTCTTTTGTAGGGGTTTCCCCCATACTGGGGAATTTACCCTTAAGGGGGTCAATGAGAAACTGCAGTACAGACAAGGGAGAAGCGCGCATGACGATCATCAAGTGGCTCTCTGCGACGATCGACGAATTGAGGAAGTGGAGCGAGTCTGCGCCGGTGAATCCGGTATGGCGAGGGCTACAGATCGATGGGCGAAGAAGTAAAGTTTTCCCTGTCGCGTTGATTACCTGTGCCATGATCGGCTCCAGCCTGTCTGTGACAGCTTGGTCTGCAGACTCCTCGTCTCTTGCACCAGGGAAATCCAGGAAGGTCGTGGCAGCTGGTGTCGGATATGAGGATGCCGAGACATCGATCATTACTGTTAAAACCTACGATGCCGAGAACGGCGAGATCCTCTCCAATGAAACGTATGAATTGAATGTGCGAGAGGATGCCGCGTCAGCTGAGAGCCAGCCCCGTGAGCGGATTTTTGCGGGAGGAGTCGGCACGGGAGCTGACGGACTTTCGGAATTCACGCTCCGGGTCTATGACGCTGCCACTGGTCGGTTTCTCTGGGAAGGTCTGCTGAACCTCAATGTCCCCAACCAAGAGTCTGGTTCTACCCGTCGAGTCGTGGCCCATCTTGATGTGCCACAGGCGACAGTGACCAAAGTCCGCGCCAGAAGCGCAATCCATGGTCAACCCCAGTTTTTCCTCAGCACCATCGATTTGTTAACCGGACAGCTTGTGTGGGCCGATCATTTTTCACCCGGAGCCAGTACCTTGGCGCGTCCAGAGCGGATCAGTAGGGCCGTTGCCGATCAGACAGAGGGGGCCATGCTTTCACAGTTGATCGAATTTCGCATTCGGATGATGGATGATGGGGGTCAGAAGATCTTGTGGGAAGACACGATTGAGCCGACTGTAGAGGAGATAGATCTGGCAGACAGTCACGACGCTGCAGCTGAGAATCTGCCGGGCTGGCGTAGCGAGGGTCTCGGCGAATTTGTATATGAAAAGATTTAGTTAGAAAGAAGCAAGTCAGCTTTTCTTCCCCTGCTCTTGCAGCTGATTCACCCACTTGGACTGGAACTGCTCGTACGACAGCGAGAGCTGCGATTGCATGGCGGTAGAAAGCGCCTGCTTCGCCTTGAGCTGTGAGAGGAGTCCTTGTACCCGATGCATGCCGAAGCGGTCGACGAGATAGTGCACGGCCGAGTTTGCCTCCAGATAGGCTATGGTCGCGGCGTCATTGGACAATCCTCCCCAAGCTCCCTCTAAGGCAGGCAGAGGGATTGGTGTAAAGTTCTGCATCATAGTCTGGTCGAGATCCGACCAGTGATCCCCGGACAATTCCATGGCCAAACCTTCATTGAGCCAGGTGGGAATAGTGTTACCGGCGAGGCCGAGTTGGTCGTGCAGGAGGGCATGTACGAACTCGTGTCGTAGCACGCGCCTGAGCCACACACGATCCGCCAACGCGTCCTGGGCCGGAACCTGGATACGACCGAGCGTGGGGTCGAAGAGCCCATCGGCCCATATGGGGCTGCCCGTCGCGCTTTGGAATGAAGCCTTGGCGTGCAGGACGACGATGATGGTTTTTGACGGGAAGTGCCCGAACTTTTGCCCAATCTCCCGATAGGCCTCTTCAAGAATCTCTAACACAGCGGCCCAAGTGGTTTGATCGGCTTCCCCGTCGAATTTCACGGTAAAATGCGCACTGTTTCGGCTGGTGAGGCGCTCTTCGCTCTTTTCGGCTCCACGGACTTTGGCCGTGACGGTTTGCAGATAGGATTGGACAGCAGGGTCTTTGCCCGCACGCGCACTGGCTTGCTCAAGATGACGAGCTGCTTCGCCGAGCTCATCCCGTTCCTGAAAAAGTTCGGCCAGTGCCAGATGAGGGAAGGGCTCGTTGGGGGCCATGGCTACCAGCTGTTCCAGGAAATCCTGTGTCATGCCTGGATCGCGTAATTCCCAGTAGGCGTGGGCAAGGTTGAGATGAATGGTCGGGTTAGTGGCATCCAACGACGAGGCCTTCTTGAAGGCATACATCGAAGCTGCGGTGCCGCCGGCCTTTTCCAGCTGAATGCCAAGATTGTTCCATAGCACCGCAGTATAGAGGCGGGTCTTGGTCTCGGTTAATGCAGTGGCCGGGAGATTGCTTAATGTGGCTTCCGCGGATTTGACGTTGCCTCGTTCAATCTCGTCGCGGATCGTCTCCAATAGTTCATGATGTGTCGTGTCAGGAACCACACTGGGATCGATCAGGCGAGCCTGTTTCTGTTTAAGCTCAGCCCGGCCATCACGGCGTGGGTCCGGAGGCGCCTCCGGTGCGGTTTCCGCTATCTCATCGAGGGGACTCGGTGCCGGCGTGGGTAGATAGGTCGGTTTGAACCAGGCTTGATAGAGGATGAACAGACCGATAAGACAGGCGACGGGATACAAAATGTGAAAGATGTTGCGACGGTACATAGGAGGCCTATTCGGGTGAAACTTAATCTATCACTCTGGGTAGGCTCGGCAAAGGATTGTCAGCAAATTGACATGGCGAGCAGGCTTTAGAACAGCCTCAACCTTCCCCAACCCCGCTGGCAGACTTTTTCAGCATCCTGCTCGTTGAGGCGGTCGAGTAGCTGTGATACGATCCAACGCTGTGATACGGCGCTCTTCCGAGCCCAATCCCCCCGAACAATTTCAGCGATGGCTGGACCGTGTCGCTCGCCCGATCGATTTTGCGACGCGCGATGCCTTCGCCCATCTACCCACCGTCAAGAACTTGAATCGTTTCGTCTCTTCGCAGGTCATGCAGGCCCTGTCCGATCACGTCTATCCACGCGCAATTGAAGCGGCGTTGCTCCAGTTGCGGGGTTTGTTTCTTCACGATCAGGAACGGCTGCCGGAAGAGGATGAGCAGCGTCGGCTGCGGGAAGCCAAAGTTATTCTTGGGGTCTTGCGTAAGGCGGCTCACGATGCTGCCCAAGTGTGGAACAGGCCGGAGCCTGTCGTGGTCCCCGAGCCTGTCATAGATCCCCCTCCATCTCGGTCATGGTGGGAGCAGCCCATTCGTTTCGTGAAGGGAGTCGGCCCGAAACGCACATTGTTGCTCCAACGGTTCGGGATCGAAACGGTTGAAGATGCTCTGTGGACTGTACCTTGGCGCTATGAAGATCGTTCGGTCATGACCCCGATCGGGCAGCTCGTGCCTGGTGAGCAGGCATCGATCTGCGGCACGATCATCCGAAGCGAGGCGAAGAACGCCCGCAGGCGCCGCCTCACGATCCTCGATATTGTGGTAGAAGACTCAACCGGGCGCCTCCAGGCTGTATTCTTCAATCAGCCGTTTCTCGAGCCAGTCTTCACTGTTGGAACCAGCATCATGCTGACTGGACGGGTGGTGGCAGGCGCACAGGGGTGGGTGGCCATGAGGATGGAGGTTGCGCAATATGAAGTGATAGGTGCCGCAACTGAAGCGCCCTTGCACGTGGGGCGTATCGTTCCGGTGTATCACGAAACCAAGGGGTGGACGTCCCGGCAGATGCGTGGACTCATGAAAAGCTTGCTTGACGCGCATGTCACGGAAGCGCAAGAGCTGTTGCCGGTCTCGCTTCGTGCCCGCTATCGATTACTGTCCATCCAACAAGCCATTCAGGACGTGCATTTCCCTCAGTCTGGGACCGATGGAGGGCAACTCGATCGTGGTATCACCCCTGCCCATCGTCGCTTGGCGTTCGAAGAGCTGTTTGTGCTGCAACTCGCACTGGCATCGCGGCAACGGGGGATGAAGGAAGAGGTGAAGCAGGTGTCGTTCAATCCGAAGACGCCGCTCCTTGGCAAATTGGATCGGGCGCTGCCCTTTCAATTGACTGCTGCGCAAGAGCGAGTGATTCGCGAGATTCTGTCTGACATGACATCGTGCAGGCCAATGAACCGCCTGGTGCAGGGGGATGTCGGCTCCGGTAAAACGATCGTGGCGGTGCAGGCGATGGTGCTGGCTTGCGGGTCTGGCTACCAGACGGCATTGATGGCGCCGACGGAAATTCTCGCCGAGCAGCACTATCGAACGATGAAGGGGCTATTGGAACCGCTCGGGATTTCCGTGGCGCTCGTGAGCGGAGGTGGCCGTGTCGCAGCGCGTAAAGCCGTGCGCGAGCAAGTGGCCTCCGGGACCGTCCAGGTTGTGATCGGAACCCATGCGATCATTCAGCAGGGCGTGACCTTTGCGAAGCTCGGGCTGGCGGTGGTGGATGAGCAACATCGATTCGGTGTGCTCCAACGGAAAACGCTCATCGAGAAGGGGTATCGGCCTGATGTGCTGGTACTGACGGCAACACCGATCCCACGCACGCTGGCCATGACGGTATACGGGGATCTGGATGTCTCCGTCATTGACGAGATGCCGCCGGGGCGAAAGCCCGTGCGGACCTTTCTCTTACGCGATAGCCAACGAGGGCGGGCCTATCAGATTCTGAGAGATGAATTGCGGCGTGGACGGCAGGCCTATGTCGTGTATCCGCTCGTCGAAGAATCGGAGAAGACCGATCTGCAGGCGGCCATGCAAGGGGCGGAGCAGTTGCAAGCGGATGAACTGGCCGAGTTTCGCGTCGGGCTCGTACACGGTCGTATGCAGTCGGAAGAGAAAGAAAGGGTCATGGCATCGTATAAGAGGGGAGAGATCCAGGTATTGGTCTCGACGACGGTAGTGGAAGTCGGAGTTGATGTGTCGAATGCCACGGTGATGATGATCGAACATGCTGAACGGTTCGGGTTGGCGCAGTTACATCAATTGCGCGGGCGGGTTGGGCGAAGCGAGCACCAATCCTATTGTTTGCTGATGGCCTCAGGCGGGGTGCTGTTTCGATCAGGGATACCTAAAGCCAGTGGCGAATCACCATCGGCAGCCCGTGAGCGGCTAGAGGCGCTCGTGCGATCGACGGACGGATTTGTGATTGCAGAGGAAGACCTCCGCATTCGCGGGCCAGGAGAGTTTTTTGGATTCAGGCAATGGGGCATTCCTGAGTTTCGGGTTGCGAACCTGGTGCGAGATGCTGGTCTGCTTCAACAGGCTCGGCAGGAGGCTTTTGCACTGTTGAAGCAGGACCCGCAGATGAAAGCGCCGGCCCACCTGGCCTTGCGAGAAGCGATGTTGCGGCGGTGGGCGGGGAAGTTGGAATTGGGGTCGGTCAGTTAAGGAGGGGGATGCGTGGACAAGGCGTCTCCCTGCTTCTCAGAGCGACCCTTCCGGAGTCGACCGGGTGGAAGCCTTCGGAAATTCCCTTGCAGACTCGGTCAGTTTCCGCTTTCCTTCCCGGTCGACTCTCGGTGGGGCCCCGCTCTTTCAGCAAAGGAGACGCCTTGTCCACGCATCCGCGCAGGGTGGAGGAACAGAGGTAGGGGAAGATGGGGTTGTTGCAGCGGTTGACGCATGATTTGAAGGCGGGATTTGCGACGTTGCGCCATGGTACGGCGCAGGCGGCGATCCGGGCGTTGCAAGAAACAGAACTGCTGCGGATCCGGCTCGAAATCCGCAAACTGGACCAGAAGTTGGAGGAGCTCTATCGGGATGTCGGCGAACGAGCGGTCAGCCTGGGCGAGGGAGGCGAATCGGCTGAGCGGGTCCTGTACGACGCGGAAGTCGGTCGACTCGTCAAGGAGATCCAGGAGCTCAAAGAGACGCGCGACAAGCTTGAGTCGGAGGTGGTGGAAATTCGGAGCGAGGCATGACCGGCCCGTCGCGAAGGATGCGTCTCGCCGGGATTGATATCGGCACTCTCACCTGCCGGTTGCTGATTGCCGATCTATCTCCTGACGGGCGGCTGAAGGAATTATGGTCTGATCGACGAATTCTTCGGTTGGGTGAGGCTGTCGATCAGACCAGGCGGCTACACGATGCAGCAGTGGATCGGGTGCTGCAATGTCTCAGGGAATGGCGCGAGATCATCGATGCTTCTTCTGTTGATGCTGTGGCAGTTGTCGCGACGAGTGCCGTGCGGGACGCAACAAACCGTGATGAATTTCTCGATCGTGTAAAGCGTGAAGCGAGCTTCGAGGTCGAGGTTCTCACAGGTGACGAAGAAGCACGTAGAACGTTGCTGGGTATTCGTTCTGGTCTTCCTGCCAGCGTGACTGACCTGCTGGCGCTCGATATCGGCGGCGGCAGCACCGAATTCATCCTGAGTAGATCTGGCCTGAGTCCGGTCGTGCGATCCATAGACATCGGGGTCGTGCGTCTTTCCGAACGGATTTTGCACCACGATCCTCCGACCGGTGAAGAAATGTGCCAGGCGCGTGAGTGGGTCGCGAGAGAAACCAAATCAGCAGTCGCCGACATGGGTAACTATCAGACTGCAGCCTTCGTCGGCACAGCTGGTACGATCACGAGTCTCGCTGGCATGGCTCAGGGTCTTCCCTCCTACGAGCCGGCCAGAATCCAGAACTATCAGTTGCAGCTCAGCTCGATTCGTGAACTTGAGCACACCCTTCTTGCCCGGAAGAAGGCCGACCGCACAGGCCTGCCTGGTCTAGAAAAAGGCCGGGAAGAAGTCATAGCGTCTGGCGCAATCATCATCCGCACGATCATGGAAACGCTCGGGAAGGCCCGTGTGTTAGTAAGCGATCTTGGCTTGCGAGAAGGGGTGCTGATTGAGTTGGCGAAACGGCTACGATGAGTACGAGGGACGGTACGATCACGGCTACCGCCTTGAAGGGTGCGCAACCGGCCTCAGCCTTCAGCTAGGTGATCGACCGCCTGCTTGATGAGAGAGAGAAATAAGATTATCTCAAGGAAGAAGAATGAAAATCCTGAATGGCGAATACGAAATGATGCAGTCTGAATCATTTGTGATCCAGCTATGTTGATTCAGCACGAGGTTGGACGAGGGCCGCACTCTCTATGCGCCAAGGGGTCTTTTCACGATACAAATGCGCAATCACTTGTGGCTGTAGAAGGATCTCCTAGCTTGTGATGAGAATTGTCGTAACAGCGTGGGGAAAATGTAAGTCCGCCTTCTGAAAGGTGGCTGGTACGGGATTTGCGCCTACTCAAACAGAGATGAGCGGGGGAGTTGTTTAGCCGCATATTGGGCTTATTATAAGCGATCGGTACAAAGGTAGCCTAAATGGATGCCCTATGATCTACCGCAGTTGTGTTTCTGATGCGCGACGGATATATTTGTCGGCATCGGGTGGATGAAAGTAGGTCTAACGATCTCTATTACCTGATGGGGAGGGAACGTATGAAAAAGATCCTCGTGCTTGTCGCGATGCTCGGACTAGATGCTGACCCGACCAAGGCCGAGGCACTCCTTGGTGCTCCCACCAAAAAATCCATCTCTGGTTATGAATTCCTCAAACAACAAAAGTACCAGGAGGCGCGCGCCGCCTTTGAAGCCGACCTCCTACAAAACCCCAGAAATGCTATGGCGCATTTCTACCTCGCTGATGCCTGTCGGGGCCTGAAGGCCTGGGCCTGTGCGGAAGAGCATTACCGGACCTCTCTGGATCTTGATGAGAAGTCCTCGGTGGCCGGCTTGGCCAAACAACGGGAGAAAAGGGCCAAAGGCTGGCGCTTGCTGGACGATGTAAAGCAGGCCATCAACGAGCCAAACCCTTCACCAAAACAGATCGGTCAAGCCGAAGATACTTTGGACATTGCCTATAAGCTGGGCCTCGATGACGAGCAACAGCTGGTCTACTCCCAATTGCAACAGAGAATCCCACAGAGCCATAAACGGGGTCATGGGAAGACTGTGTCAACCAAGGTTCATGATTCGTCGATGGTGCTGGTGCCGGCGGGAGAATTTATAATGGGAAGTATGGCAGGAGATCCGGACGAACAGCCGGTGCGCAAGGTCTATCTGGATGCCTTTTGGATGGATAAGGACCAGATGTCAGTAGGGAAATACGGGACGTTCCTGGACGCCACCTCCCATCCATCACCGGCTGACTGGGATATCATGAGCAAACCCATGAACCAGAAGCGTCCGGTCGTCAATGTGGATTGGACTGACGCGGATGCCTACTGCAGATGGGCCGGCAAGCGCCTGCCGACAGAGGCTGAATGGGAGAAGGCGGCGCGAGGCACGGATGGACGGACCTATCCCTGGGGGAATCAACTTCCTACGGATCTTCATGCAAATATGAAAAAAGAAGTATGGAATAACCATGTGGTATTGACGCCGGTGGGATTCTTTGAAGCCGGCAGGAGTCCCTACGGTGTTTACGATATGGCCGGGAATGTCTGGGAGTGGACCCACGACTGGTATAGCAAAGACTCTTATAAGACCGGTCCGTCGAGGAACCCGGCAGGACCGCCAAAAGGCGACTACAAAGTGGTCCGTGGGGGTTCCTGGGGCAGCAGTCCAAAAGACCTGCGCAGTTCGGATCGGGAAAGCCGTCTGCCGTCGTTTGGAAGCCTCGGTACAGGATTCCGCTGCGCCAAGACACCGTAACTCCAGGCGCTGGTTCTTAGAAGGGGATCCCAATTCCTAGTTGAAATTCATTCGGGACCATACTTTGCCCTAGTTGACCGCCAAGATTCAGGTTGTGTTGGGGCGGTACATTCGGGGCAAGTGTACGGTCGAGTTCAGAGGTGTAGCCAGCACCAAAGCCTGCCCCGATATACGGAAGAATTCTGATCTCCCTGACAGAGTTGTGCTCACTGAGTGACGGCACATCGCGGAATAACGAGCTGATAGGAGGTGTGACAGGCCTCGCAGCAATATTAGCTCCGGCACGTTCTTGTAGAGAGAGGGTGCCGCTTTGATTGCCTATGGAAGTAGGAGCAGCGAGCGTTGTATCTGACTGACTCACTGCGAGTCCAACCGTCAGAGTAAGAATTCCCAGAATCTTGAGATGAGTGTTCATGGCCTACGCCTCATGACCCTATGAAACATCTGGCGCTTCCCACGGATCAGTAGGGGAGATACGCAGACACTACGATAGGCATAATTCATGCCTTTTATGATATTGATGATTTTGCAGAGGTCAAGAGACAGAAGGATGGATCGTAGTAATTGCGTTGTGTTCGATGTGAGACGATCGGAACTAAAATATCACGATGACGGTTGCGGCAGTCCTACCGCTGCGAATACCAACGATAGCCTTGTTGTTCGGTGAAGTTGGCTTTCTGAACCCCGCCGGGCTTTTCCAGTAACAAGACTTTGAAGTCGATGAGCCCGAACCAGGCAGGATCTGCTACGTCATGGTAATGGCAGCCATGGAGTTTTGGAAGCATGTCGCCCAGTGTCCGCTGCAGCTCCTTTTCAGTATAAGCTCGCACGATGAAGGGTTTGTTCATGGCCCGGCAGAATCGCTGAATGGTATAGGCTGCGCCGGTGCACAGCACTTGACTGTCTGGTTTGAGGGCGAGGAATTGTGGCAGCGAGAGGTAACGCTCTTGAAATCCCAGCCAGCGAGTTGCGAGGCGCAAGTGGCTGTACTGGACTTCGTATTCCGTGTGGCCTGGCAGTTTAACCGGCGCCGGCCAGCCCTCTTCAATTCCAAACTCGGTGAGAAATGCCCTGCCGCCCGGCTTTAATACCCGCCACAGTTCCGCCACGAATCGAAAAGGACCGAGGTTGAAAGTCACATCTTGAGGCAGGTCTCTGCCCAACGGCAGCCGCACCCGTCTGATCCAATCCAACGCTTCCTGATGCTGCAGGCTGTCGCCGGTTCCTTCGAGTAGTTCCCTTCTGGACAACCTCACCGGGGTCATGTCGGCCATGTTCTCGTTATCGATCACAAGGTCGACCGAATGGTCTTTGAAGGGCAGCCATTCGCCATTGGCGCGGGTACCGATGCCGCTCCAACCTCCTGCCTTGGCACGAGTGACTTGCAGCGCAAGGAAAGGCTCGGTGATGTCGAGGGAGATATACCGAATGGTCTGCTTCTCAAAGGGCAAGAGTTCCTTGCCTGCCTCACGGGCCAGGTATCCGAGGCCGCCGCCGACTTCTACGATGACATGGGGTTTGGGGGTGAACCAGCCGAGCTTGCGCAATTGCCGTATGAGTAGCCGGCCGTAGGTCAAGCCGTTGAGTGCGTCATTCGGCTCTCGAAAGAGGTGGGAAACAGTGGTTTCGATCAGATCGAAGTGGTCGTCGTCTGTACCACTGTCGGTCAGTGCATGGTGATGAAAGTCTTCAAGATGCTCCTCTCCCTCAAACCCTTCCTGCCCCGACCAGCCCTCTCTGATTTGTTGAAGGAGCAGATCCCATTTGGCCTTGTGGCGGTGGCCGCCAGGGGGTTCTGTGCCATAGTAGCATAAGGAATAAGTAGGCAGGGCCCAATGTTCCAAATGCCATCGTCCCGGCTGCCCATCTGGTCCGCATACCAGCTGCCCAAATTGTTCCACCAGCATACCTACTGTTGTATGGCCATTCATCGCCTGTAACATTGTCAGACCATGGCGATTCAGTCGGATGATCGGGAGGTTGTCATCGAGGGGTGCAAACCACCATTCGTCTGCGCTGTGCTGGTACGCGACGAGATCTGGAATATGCCAGGCCAGGCGGTTGAGCGTATCCCCGGTAAGGCTGAGTGGCACGTGAGTGGCGATAGCTGGTTTCATGATCGGACGTGACCTGTTGGAGCGCCGAGCCTACACGGGTGGTCAGATTCTCGCAAGGCCTCGAGGGACGTGAAGCGGGCTTGGTTGGGCCCTTGACGGCGCCGCCCATTTATAGGATTCTCCCACCTGCCGGAAGTCACTGGATAGAGCAGAAGTGTAAGTTGCAAAAGCTTTAGGTTCATGCTAGATGGAGGATGTGTCTGACATCTAACAGATGAGAGAGGAGAAATTCGATGGCCAAGAACAAAAAGCGACCGGCAAAGAAAAAGGCAGCGAAGGCGAAGGCCAAATCAAAGTCCAAAGTGAAGAAGGCTGGCAAGAAACCGGCTGCCAAGAAATCGGCCAAGAAGATCGCAAAGAAACCGAGGATCAAGAAATCTGCCCCCAAGAAGACTGCAAAGAAACGCGTGGCAGCTGTGTCTAAGGCAGCCCAGAAGAAACCGGTCGTGTCAGCCTCAGACAAGAAACCCTCGAAGCCCATCGTGGAAGAGGAATCGAAGAGGTCCGTGGCGCAGCAGTTGATGGGTTCGTCAATGTTGAAAGATGCCGATCTCGACGAGGAACTGGGCGACGAAGATGTGGATATTGCTGTGGATGCGGATGAAGATGTGGAAGAAGAATTGACGCTGGACGGGGACGATGAAGACGAGGGGTTCCCAGAAAAACCCGAAGGACTGCTAGACGACGCAGACGACTATCACACCCACTGACGCTTGCAGGGGACGCCTTCGCTATTTCAGCCTGGTCGAGTCTTTCGGTCGTAGGCTGTTTCGGTCGAAAGGTGCTTCTCTGTAAGCCACCCTCCTGATGTGTTCTCTGGTGATGAATTCCAATGAGTCATTTTTTGTTTGTCGCCGGGGCCTTGCGCGAACGTACCTCGGAAGAAAGCGCCGAGCTGCAACTCGGGCATGGCCTCTGGGGACTCTGCACTGAGCTAATACGGACAAATCTTCAGACATATCTTGATGCTGAATCCCGAGGTCTTGTGTATGTGCTGAAGGTCGGAATCTATGCCGAGTTTCAGCTGGTGCCGCCTGCGCTGGATTTTCCCTCGCTGGATGCATTCCTCAGAGACGATCTCAGAACGGAGGCCAGATTTGGATTCGTGCGAGTCAAAGGGATCCGTCGCATAGCCTACTCGTCTGCTACCAGTCAGGCATTGTTGCTCAATGTGCTCCAAATAGTCGATCAGGCCGAACTCGCCCGACGGTTGAGACTGGGCATGCATCGGTTGACGCAATCCGAATATGACGCAATCATTGGGGAAGTTACGGGAGAGACAATGTAACGGGATGCTCAAAAAGCCCGTTCAGCGAGGCCGCAGGCGAGTCGAAACCGGAGGCGTACCCTCTAGGGTACGTTGAGGATTTCGATAAGCCGAGAACAAAGCTGGCGGGATTTTTCAGCATCGCGTACTAGATTCGTTGGCCTGTCATGAGCAAGTACGCCTCGTCAATTGTATCGACCTCCTTCACCGTCACATTGAGTTGAAAACCCAGTTCGTTCAAGTTCCATCGCGGGTCGTAAACCTGTCCACGTGGAACTAGTACGGTGCGATACCCTTCTCGCGCGGCGGCGCGAATCTTATCCGGGATGCCACCGACGAGGCCGATCTGTCCGCCCGGTTCAAAGGTTCCAGTCAGGGCAATGCCTCGCTGAAAGTGATCTCCTTTGAACATGGCAATGAAGCCCACGGCCATGGCCGCGCCGGCGCTTGGCCCGTCGCTGCCTATAGGCTGATAGGCGACCCCTTGTACTGAGACGGTCCCGCTGTGCTGGATTGAGGGGGTCCGTTCGACGGCATAGGCAAAGGCTTGGGCCATGGCTCCTAAATGAGTATTTCCCAGTCGTACGCCGCCCAAGAGCCATTGCAATTGAACGGGATTCGGTTCCGCTTTCTTGTCCCACCAGATCATAAGGATTTCAAATACACCGAGATTGTTTTGGCGAATGGCTGCCAGGACCGGGAGTTCGATGACGTTGTCCGCTGAAACCGAGGTTGGAATTCCACAAAAGAGAGCCACAATCAATATGCAGATTGGGGCAAAGTGGCGTGGCATGAGTCAGGCTCCAGATAAACCACAGAAATCACATGAACCAAACCAATAAACTGTTCGCTCGGAAAGTGTAGCAAATCAGGATGAACAGTACAGTGATTTGGCGGTCCTTGCCTTGCGTTAGGCCAGGGTATTCCGTATAAGGGCCTGCATCATGAAGAGAGTCTGTGTATGGATCATGATTGGAGGGCTTATTCTCTGGCTGCCATCCGGTGCCGGCGGATCGAACTGTCAGGTGGAACCATCCGATCCGGGGTCGGAGGTGGGGTTAGTGCGGCATCTGAGCGTCGATTGCACGGAACGAGAGCGAGAGGCGCGAGCGGTGGATGCCACACAGCTCCTGCAGGCGTTCAGGGAAGGGAAGGGGATTGATTTAGCAGGAGTAGTCATTCGCGGCGATTTGTCTTTGGACATGCTGGCTGTCGACAGGCTGCCGCCTGAGCTTGCGGGGATGAAGGATTTGCAGGGTCTTGAGGTACGCATGATTCACGGCCCCGTGAAGATCATCAATTCGGTGGTACGTGGGACGATCAAGTACGGATCGAGACAGGGGTTGTTGGTTGTACAGGGGCCTGTGTCGTTTAACGGGACCAGGTTTGAGCAGGTGGTAGATCTCTCACGATCCGTATTCCTTCAGCCAGTGACTTTGTCAGGCGCACAGTTCTTGCGGGAGTCCTATTTTGTGCAAGGGCGGTTTCTTCGCGGCTTGTATGCCGAGAACACGATGTTCGGTCCGCATACGAGATTTCATCGATCGGTCTTTCAAGGGCCGGCCACCTTCCGGCAATCGAAGTTCAACGGGTTGGCAGAATTTTTGGAGGTGACTTTCGAGAAGGATGCCGATCTGTCACACAGCTATTTCACCCTGGGAACCGGGTTTTCCGGAAGCCGGTTTCAAGGGCGGGCGGATTTCTCTGACGTGACCTTCGAGCACGAAGCGTTTTTTACCTTTACCCTTTTCGACGGAGATGTTTACTTTCCCGGGGCCAGATTCCAATCGACGGCGGATTTTTCTGATGCATCATTCAAGGGACGGGACGACTTTTCGAAAGCCCATTTTAACCAGAAACCACAGTTTACAGGAGCAGCCAAACCAGCAACCGTACAGGCGGCGCAAGGGGACGAAAATCAGGTGATCCCCTATGCGATTGGCTTCACGCTTCTGGCCTTCATCGCCCTATTGGGTGTCTATTTGATAAGGTCACGATAAGGGCCGCTAATCCCTGGTCACCACTACTAATAGATGCATGCTTGCTCCGCCTTACCAAGTCTGGTATAAGCTCATCTGTGGATCACCACTCAGACGCTGCGGAACAAATAGAACTGCCCTATCAGGTTCGCATCGAAAACTTTGAAGGGCCGCTTGATCTCTTGCTCCATCTCATTAAGAAGAGCGAGATCAATATATATGATATTCCCATCCATCTGATCGCGCAGCAATACCTCACCTATATTGAAGCGATGGAGGAGCTGAATCTGACTGTAGCGGGAGAGTTTCTTGTGATGGCGGCCACCTTGCTACAGATCAAGTCGAAGATGCTGCTGCCTGTCGATGAGACGGTTGCCGATGAAGGGGATGGACCTGATCCACGTGAAGAGTTAGTTCGGCGACTGCTTGAATACAAGAAGTTCAAAGAGGCAGCCCGCCAGTTGGATGAGCACGAGCGGCTCTGGCGTGAGATCTACAGCCGTGAGCCGGGCCAGGCGTCCCAATTGGAATCTGATGAGACACTGCTGGAGGAAGTCGGTCTGTTCGATTTAGTGGATGCGCTGCAGGGAGTCCTCGATCGCAATCCCGGGAAGAAGCTCCTGGAGATTGTGCCGGATAATTTGACGGTTCGGGAGCGGATGAACGCGATATTGGAAATGTTGGAAGGGCGGGAGTCGGTCAGTTTTGTCGAGCTCTTCGAACGCTCCTGCCATCGTCTTGTCATCATTGTCACATTCTTGGCCTTGCTCGAACTGATGAGGCTTCGAACAGCTCGAGTATTCCAGGCAGAACATTTTGGGCCAATTCTCGTGTCGCGCGCGTTCTCACTCGTACCGGACCCGGCAGAATGGGATGATGCTGAATGGAGGGGAGCATGAGCTCAACTATGGAGCAAGAAATAGACAGCACCTCGGTAGGATCACCGTCTGCTGTTGGGGGTGACGGGGTGTTGGAGGATGCGTCTAAGGATGCCGGTGCCGAGGTAGTGGACAGCCAAGCAGAGGTCATCGATCAACGGGAACTCAAGGCCATTCTCGAAGCGGTCTTGTTCGTGTCATCTGAACCGGTGCCGGTCGCTCGGCTGACGTCTATCTTGGGAAAGATCACAAAAGCTGAAGTGGTTCAGGCGCTGTCGATGCTCGCGCACGATTTAGAACAGGATGGGCGAGGCATTCAGCTGGTACAGGTTGCAGGCGGGTATCGGCTGGTGACGAAGCAGGAGTATGGACCGTGGCTGAAACGGATGGATAAAGCCAAGGCGGCACAAAAGCTGTCTCGTTCCGCGCTCGAATCCCTCGCTATTATTGCCTACAAGCAGCCGCTCGTGCGGTCTGAAATCGAAGAGATTCGTGGGGTCGAGACGTCTGGTGTCCTGAGAACGTTGCTTGAACGGAAACTGGTTCGGATCGTCGGCCGCAAGGAGGTTCCAGGTCGGCCGATCATGTACGGAACCACGAAGTTTTTCCTTGAACATTTCGGATTGCAGGATTTGAGTCAGCTCCCACCGCTACGTGAATTCAAAGAACTCGGCGAGTCTGAGCAGGCCCTCTTGCCAATTGAGGAAGAGTCTAATGATTTGGCAGAGGGTACGGTAGAACTGGCCTTCGATGCCGAGAGCAGCGAAGCCATGCTCCAAGAGCCGGTCGAACAGGCCTGATCAGGATACTCAGCTGCCGCGGTAGTGGCCTTCCTGATCGTAGAGCTGAAGTGCGTCTGTGGCGTATGGGTTGGTGGCCGACTGCTTGCTGCTCATCCCCCTAACATTTCGCACCAGAGTGCGATCATGGGTGATCCTTCTCGTGGATCCCCCTTTGAACCTCCGAACGAAGGGCAACCAACTCGGACTGCTGTGTGGCAATAAGCATTGCCAAATAGTGATGTTCCGTCATCTGATCTTTCAGCTGCATATATTGAGAGGAACCTTGATGAAAAATAACCCCAATGCCCAGCGCAAGGACTGTGAAGACGATGAAACCGAAGTACAGCGTGACCAATCCTGTCGCAAATAAGACCAACGACACATACAGGAGCATTCGCTGGTACTTCGAGTAAGATCTGCCGCGAGTTTGTTGATCACTCATGTATTCAGTAATCGTATAGTTCTGCATGATAAATCCTCCTGTCCTGATGGAGTCTCCACCTCCAGCAACACCGCACCTTGCCATTTTTCTGGCGGCATCCGCGCTCGCACCATCGTCCAGCTCGTGCTCGAACAGAGGCAAGACACATTCTAAACGCCATTATGTAAGGCTCTATTCTATCGGATGATTATGCTCGCTCGCTTTCCCTCTTTTGGGGGCGGGACCCATGATGGTCTAGATGAGCCCGTTAAACTAGGCTACGGATAATCCTTCTACGCAGCGCCTGCGTTCTCTTCAGGGGATGGGATTGACTGATCTTCCACTGCGCGCATCGGACGAGCACATTCTTATCGTGCGCGGCCCGCGAGCATAGAAGATCATCAGGCTCCATCCCCGCTCCCCCGTTGACTCCTCTCAAGCCCCTTTGCTAGACTTTCCTTTCTCAATCTAAGTTGTTGAAACAGGCGAAGTTCTTCAGTATCGCCCGGTCCAGTCACACAAGGCACCACCATATGATCAAGGCATGGCTGTTCGACGAGATGTTTCGAGTCGATCGATTGCATCTCACCATTGACGGAATCCAGGGGGAATGGGGCGCCGGCGATTCAATAGCGGCAGAGGAAGAACTTCCGCCACCGCCGGCTAATGTGATCGCGAAATCGGGGAACGGTTGGATCACCATCACCTGGGATCCCGTTCCCGATGCCATGTATTACAACCTCTACTTCCAAACGACCAAGGGCGTGATGATCAAGCCCTCCGAGCTCACACGTCCAATAGCCTCTGACGACGACTTTAAATCCGTCATAGGAGTGACCAAAGAAAAAGGCACCTGTTTGGAAGGTGTTCAGAGCCCGTTCGTCCATGACGATCTGGCCAACGGGACCTGTTACCACTATGCCGTCACGGTGGTGACGCAGAAGGGGGAGAGTCTCGAGTCTCAGGAGGTTATGGCGATTCCCTCGCCCTATCTGTTGGCTCTGAGCATCGGTCGAGGGGGTGTGGACGACGGTGAATTCAGCTCGCCCACGGGAATCACGCTTGACAAGGATAACAATATTTACGTCGCCGATACCGATAACCATTCGATTCAGAAGTTCGACAAGTCAGGGAAGTTTCTCGCGCGATGGGGCGGAGATCCTTCTTCACAGGAAGGCAGCTTCTACTATCCTCGCGGATTGGCGGTCGGACCGAGAGATGTATTGTATGTGGCAGACAGCGGTAATAACCGCATTCAGAAATTCGATCTCAATGGTAACCCGATGCAGGCCTGGGGCAAGTTTGGGTTTGCCTGGCGCGGGGCTGATCTGGGCAAATTCGATGTGCCTTGGGGGCTGGCTACGGATACGGAAGGCAATCTGTATGTGTCAGACACGAGCAACGCACGTATCCAGAAATTCACCTCGGATGGAACAGCGTTACTCAAGTGGGGCCGAGACGGGAGCTTCGATGGCGCCTTCTTCTTCCCCCGTGGTGTAGCGGTCGATTTTGTCGGCAATATATTCGTGGCTGATGAAAGCAATAACCGTATTCAGAAATTCGATGCCCGCGGAAGTTTTCTGGCGAAGTGGGGCCGGGAAGGCTCCAGTCCGGGCCAATTCAAGTCTCCCTGGGGACTTGCCTGCGATGCGCTCGGCAACGTCTATGTCGTTGATACGGGAAACCATCGCATTCAAAAATTCGATGGCAATGGGACATTCCTCTGTGCCTGGGGGAACCGTGGAAAGACCGAGGGGCAGCTGAATTATCCCTATGGCATTGCGATCGACAAAGAAGGCGCCGTGTATGTGGTCGACAGCGGCAATAGCCGAATTTTAAAGTATGTGCCGACGGATGAAGAACTCAATCGCGGCAAAGAAGAGACTGCGGCCAATCAGGCGCCGAGTGAGACTCCGCCTCCCGGCAGCGTGGCGGTCAAAGCCGGCGATACCGAAACCTTCATCAGTTGGATGGAGGTTCCCGGCGCCCAGTCCTATAACCTCTATTTCAATACCGTTGCGAATCTCACAATCCAGTCAGCGACGAAGATTGAAGGCGCGCCGAATCCCTATGTGCACACCGGTCTCTCGAACGATACCCCCTACTACTATGCAGTGACCGCGGTGTTCGAAACCGGCGCAGAAAGCGAGCTGTCGAGTGAAGTGACGGCCACACCGGTACTCATCGATATTACGGCGCCGCAGAACCCCTATGCCGTGATCAACCATGGCGCATTTATGGCAAATACGCCGGAAGTGATCGTGACGATTTCAGCGAACGACGTCGATACAGGAGTAGGGGCCTACTTTATTTCCGAGGCCCCCATGACTCCGGTGGCGGGGACACCGGGATGGGTCGATGTCACGCCAACTACCAAATTCGGCGCAACGGTTCCCTTCATTCTCTCCCCCGGAGACGGGCAGAAGTCGATCTACGTGTGGTTTAAGGATGTGGGTGGAAACGTCTCTACCCCTGCAGCGGCTACTATTTTGATCAACACATCCGGCTATCTCTGTGTAGCGCGATGGGGTTCCACGGGACGGGGAGCTTCGTTGTTGCATGGCGGCGAGTTCATGGCTCCAATCTATGGGCTGAGCATCGATCAACAGGGATCGCTGTTCGTGGTCGATAACGGCAACAACCGGGTACAAAAGTTCGACAATGCGGGAAATTTTATTATTCTCTGGGGAAATTTCGGTTCGGCCAATGCGAATTTCCATAACCCCACCGGAATTGCGTGCGACGGCAAAGGCGACGTCTGGGTCGTTGATACGAACAACCACCGCGTCCAGAAATTCGACGGAAAGCTCGGGGGCTATCTCATGAAGTTCGGGTCGCGCGGGAATGGCGAAGGACAGTTCAACTCACCCTGGGGTATCGCGGTCGATCGGGTGCGTGGGTATCTATATGTCGTCGACAGTGCAAACTTCCGCGTGCAGAAATTCGATATGAACGGGGAGTTCATCATGTCTTGGGGTGGCTTCGGGAGTGGAGATGGCCAGTTCTACTTCCCGCGTGGCGTGGCTGTGGACCAGACAGATGGATTTGTGTATGTCGTCGACATGGGGAATCACCGGATTCAGAAGTTCGACACCAGCACCAATGTGCTTCCTCAGTTGCTGGCCAAATGGGGTGGCAGTGCCGAAGCGGGCCACGCCAGCAGCCCTCTTGCGCAGGAGGCAGGTCAGTTGAGGTCTCCATGGGGTATTGCGGTTGATGGGGCCGGCGATGTGTATGTCACGGATACAGGCAATCACCGCATTGAGAAATTCGACAAAGAAGGCAATTTCATCACCCAGTGGGGTGGGTTTGGAAACGCAAAGGGGCAGTTCAACTTCCCCTATGGCATTGCGGTGGATGCGAGAGGCAGTGTGTTTGCCGTTGACAGCGGGAACACCAGAGTTGAACAGTTCATGCCGGCCGACGAAGGAAGCGAACGGCTTCAGGAAGAGGCCGAGACCGTGGCAGAAATCGAGCAACCGGAGGGCACATCGAAGACGTCATAAGAGAGTTCAGTGACCGCATTCTGGAAGTGAAGGAAAGATATGTTAGACAAAGAACCGAGATTAGGATTGACCTACGACGACGTGGTTTTGGTTCCGGCCAAGTCACAAATCCTGCCGACCGAAACTGATCTGCGCACAAGGCTGACTCGCCACAGCAAGATCAACATCCCCATCATCAGCTCGGCGATGGATACGGTGACCGAGTCTCGTTTGGCTATTGCTATGGCTCGTGAAGGGGGCATCGGCATCATCCACCGGGTGTTGTCGCCGGAGAGTCAATCGACCGAAGTGGACCGCGTCAAAAAATCCGAGAGCGGGATGATTCTCGACCCGATCACGATTGCGCCCGATCAAACGATTCGCGATGCCCATGCGCTGATGGCGAAATACCGGATCTCCGGGATTCCCGTCACGAAAGACAAGAAGCTGGTCGGCATTCTTACCAATCGCGATCTGCGGTTCGAAACCAGGATGGATTTGAAGGTCTCGCAGATCATGAAGCGCGACAAGCTGGTCACGGCGCCCGAAGGGACGAGCCTGGAAAAGGCTCGCGAAGTGCTGCACGAGCATCGGATCGAGAAGCTTCCCGTGGTCAACAAGCACTTCGAACTGATGGGGCTTATTACCATCAAGGACATCGAAAAGCGCATCATGTATCCCAATGCCTGCAAGGACGGACATGGCCGGCTTTGCGTCGGCGCGGCTGTCGGTGTGGGGGCGGAGACAGAAGATCGTGTGGCATTGCTCAAGAAGGCCGGAGTGGATGTGATTGTGGTCGATACAGCCCACGGGCATTCGCAAGCCGTGCTGGAGACGGTCAAGATGATCAAGAAACGTCATCCGGAGCTCGACGTGATCGCCGGGAATATTGCCACCGCTGAGGCGGCGAAAGACCTGCTTCGGGCCGGCGTCGATGCCGTGAAGGTGGGAGTGGGGCCCGGCTCGATTTGTACGACCCGTATTGTGTCCGGGGCTGGGATGCCGCAGCTAACGGCGATTGCCGATTGCGCAAAAGTCCTTGCAGGCAGTGGGGTGCCGGTTATTGCAGACGGCGGAATCAAACATTCCGGCGACATCACGAAAGCCTTGGCAGCCGGTGCCTCATCAGTGATGCTCGGCGGCCTCTTGGCGGGGACAGAAGAATCGCCGGGGGAAACTGAACTGTACCAAGCCAGGACCTATAAGGTGTATCGGGGCATGGGCTCGATCGGCGCGATGGAACGAGGCGGTGGAGATCGGTACGGGCAAGGCGGGCGTCCGGCGCAGAAGCTGGTCCCGGAAGGCATCGAAGGTCGCGTGCCCTACAAGGGGAAACTTGCAGCCGTCATTTACCAATTGGTCGGCGGAGTCAAGTCCGGCATGGGCTACTGCGGATGCAGGACGATCTCGGATTTACAGCAGAAGGCCACATTTATTCGGCAAACGGTCGCAGGCCTCCGCGAAAGTCATGTACATGATGTGATCATTACCAAGGAAGCCCCGAATTATCGGATGGACTGGGAATAGCCGCTGCCGTAATGCGTCAAGCGTGAGACGTTAGGCGAGTAT
>Ga0070685_10000200_pt1 | contig 40467 bp, 58 predicted proteins | sample KBSS13LmetaG_FD_65651 | JGI IMG/M metagenome (GOLD analysis project Ga0070685, IMG submission 65651) | Switchgrass rhizosphere microbial communities from Kellogg Biological Station, Michigan, USA - KBS S1-3L metaG | ecosystem: Host-associated > Plants > Roots > Rhizosphere ...
TTGAGAATAATGATAGACGTATGTTAGTATCTCTTGCTAATAGACATGGCTGTGAACACTGCGGGTTAAAAGAGAATCTACATCGTCATCACATCGATCCAACCACAAAACGGTTTAGTGTTGCAGAGGCAATAGGCACTGGAAGTGTTAAATTCACAGACGGCATTCGACGTAACGTACCATTTGGTCTGTTCTACGATGAACTTGTAAATCACACTATCGCTTTATGTGCGCCTTGTCATCGCAAAGAACATTCGATTATGAGATCTCGGTTTTAGTGACACCGCCGCATAGTCGCAACAAAGGCGCGAACGGAGAACGCGAGGTACGAGACGAGATCCGTGCCCACGGCTTTAACGCTGCCCGTGGCGGCTACGCCGGCCACAAAGCCGCAGCCGATGTCATCCACGACTTGCCCGGCTTGCACATAGAGGTTAAGCGCCGCGAACAGATACGGCTAGCCGAATGGCTCAAGCAGGCAGAGGCCGACGCTCAGGGACTCATCCCCGTCGTCGTGTTTCGCCGCAGCCGCGAACCGTGGCGTGCCGTTGTCCCTTTTGAATACCTACTACAGCTACTACAGGAGCGCCATGTACCACCAGCAGTTGAAACAGGTACGGATCTACCTGTCGAATAACGAGATCGTATTCGGTGACATCATCGATCAGAACAAGCTCGAGTTCGTTGTCGAGTTGAAAGGTGGCGCGCACATGCGCATCATGCGCGCGTCCGTTATCTACATCGAGGAGAATGTCGAAGCACCCGCACAGCCCGAACTACAGCGCCGTGCGCGGTGACGATATCGTTTACTGGCAATGCCAGAGATGCGGTTGGCTCGCTACTATCTGCAGAGAGCCCTGCCCCCGGTGTAACGCCGACACATGGCGAACGCCGCCGAAGCATGAGGAGAAAAAATGATTGCTGGTATACTAGCTCTTGTGGTTGGGGTTTTAATTGGTGTCGTCATTGTTCACTATCTTGACCCGTATAATTTACGGCATTGAAGCCTGTCATCCTGGACATCGAAACGTCGGCACGCTACCCCTGGAAGGGCAAGCTCCTCGTCACGGGCATCGGTACGCAAGCCTATGTCGGCGGTCTCGCGCAGGCCCGCATGCTCTTGGCTCGCCCGAACATCGTTGTGTGTCAGACGAACTTCGACCTGAGCTATCTCGGTCGTGCGGGTGTCAGGATGCACCCGGGCGTCGAGTTCCACGATCTCAAGACGATGGGCTGGGAGATCGATTCTACGCAGTCTCTCGCGCTCGATGACCTGACTGAGAAGTGGATCGGCTATCGTCCGCCGAAGTACATCAAGATCCGCGGCGGCGTGGTCATGTGGGATCACCCCGAGCAGCCGATGCTACCCATCGAGGAAGCGCCCATCGAGCAGGTGGTCGAATACAACAAGTCAGATCTCAAGGCGACGGCCGAGTTGTACGAATGCTTCAAGACCGAGCTTATGGCGATTGATCGGTGGGAGAGTTTTCTCAAGTATTCCGTGCCGTTCAGTAAGCTCCTGGTCGAGATGGAGGTAGCCGGCGTGCCGCTTAACCGAGAGGCTACCGAGCGGATGCTCGAGGCCAAGCTGGCAGACATGGAGCGGCTGAACCGCGAGCTGAAAAAGACGGTCGGTACCAATTTCTTCAACCCGGCGGCGCCGGCTCAGGTGTCAGATTATCTGTTTACCCCAAAGCTGACGATCAAGACTCGTTGGCGCATTGACGAGAAGCCGCCGGCCAACGCTGAGGAGACTAAGCGTGGCCGTATTTGGGTGTCCGGCACGTCTAGTGTGAAGGGCCTTAGACTCAAAGCACCCGAACACGACACCGCTCGACCTAGCGTGAACGCGAATATCCTCAAGGTGTTTTTCCCAGACAACCCGTTTGTCATTGAGTATCTTCGATTCAAGCGCCTACAGAAACTGACCAGTTCCTTCCTCGAGCCGCTTCTCGAGAACGTGCATGAGGGCCGTATTTACGGGCGGTTCGATCAGTCGGGTACTGACACCGGCCGTATTGCTGCCCGCGAGCCCAACCTCATGGCCGTTGACAAGAGTGAAGACATCCGCTCGTTGTTCAGCGGGGCTTTGGTCGTAGGCGACTACTCCGGTCTGGAAATGCGAATCTCGGCTCACTTCTCGCAAGACCCGATGTTGGTCGATGTGTTCCGCAGCGGCAAGGACATCTACGGTACTATGGCCGCGGAGGCGTGGGGCGGGCCCGCGGCGAAGTCTAATTCCCGCCGGCCGCTCATGAAAACTCTTGTGCTCGGTTCGCAGTACGGAGCGCAGGCAAAGAAACTTGCGACCGTACTCAACCAGGAAGGCTTCAAGCACACAGTCAAGGAAGCCGGCGATCTACTCAAGACTCTCGAGCGCGTCATGCCGCGTATGTTCGAGTGGCGCGAAGAGGTTATCGCAGAGGCGAAGTACAACGAGTACGCCGAAACTCTCGGAGGGTATCGCCGGCCGCTGCCGGGCATCAATTCGAAGGTGTGGAAGGAAAAGGCTGATGCCGAGCGGCAGGCCGTGTCTACCCGTGTTCAGGGCACAGCGTCCGAGATCGTCCGGGGCGCCATGCTCGCCGCTCGTGAGGCCGTCGATCCGCTCGAGGCCCGCCAGATTCTCCAGGTGCATGACGAGATCCTGTTTGAACGGGGCCCGGAGTGGAGCGCCGACGCTTTTGATAGACTGCGGAATGCTTGCGAGACCGGATACGGATACGATTTGTCAGTCCCTCTGATCTTCGAGGCGAAGGAGGCCCGGACGTGGGCGGAAAAGTAACATGATTTATCAAATTGAAGATATGCTTGACGACGCGCTCGACGCGCTCGAGATGATGTGTTTCCAATATATGAGTTATAACGAGGCCCAAGAGAATTACATAAGTCACGCCTTTATGAGCGCCGGAGAATACGCTTGTGAAGTCCTGTGTCGTATTCGCCCTAATCGTTGGCGTGAAACTGGCGACGGAATGGAGTACATCGGGTGAAAGACGCCGAGAAACTTGTAGCGTGGCTACGCGAAGGGGCGAACGAGCTAGAACTTGCCCACGCCCTGCTCGATGAATACGGAGTGCCCCGCGGCCGGCCCAAGTCAGATGGAATCGAGATGACGCTCGCCGCCCGTATCTACTATTTGATGTCAGAAGGTGTCGATGACGGAGATTAATCCAATCGCAGTTGTTTTTATTGTCGAGTTCGGGCTCGTAGGCGGACTCATCGGCCTTCTGTTCGGTGGCTTTCTTGTCGGTGCCGGCATCGGTGCGGCAATCGCCATCGGCCTGATTCTCGTCCTTACGTTGATTCAGGTTGTTTGAAATCTACACAGACGGAGCCCGCCGCCAGGGCATAGGAGCGTGGGCATGGGTGGCCTGCGACCGAGACTCGAACGATCAGGTTCACCAGCTCACGACGCACACAATGCTCGTGCCCGGTGGTCACTCGCTCGAGATGGAAATGCTGGCCGTGATCGACGCCATGCGGTACGCCCGGAATGTCGTCCAGCATTCTGCCTTGATCGTATGTGACTGTGCCTACGTTGTAAACAGCCTGATCCACGGGTGGCCGCAGCACTGGCGCCGGCACGGATGGCGGAACGCGAAGGGCAAGCCGTCCGCACACAAGCCTCTGTGGAACGAGCTTCTGAACGTGCTCGAGACTCCCGGAGTGTCGATCAGATTCAAGTACGTCCGAGGGCACGGGCGCGGGGATGGTCTGGCGAACGGTCCGTATCGACGGGGGAACGCTTGGGCGGACGCCGCTTGTCGGGAGAGGATCAATCGACACCTTTTCACCCGCATGGTTGAGCCAAAAATCTGACCTTTTTTGAGTACCCCCTGCTCCTACCCTTCGGGCAGGAAAATCGGTGTTCTCGGGGGTTTAAAATGGCTTACAGCGCGTCTTGACATCTACCGAAAACTCTGCTATAATGGAGGTATACCATGAATCACCAAGACACATTGATTGAGCGTCTGTACTCGGTTCGCTTTAACAGCCCAGACGGAAACGATATCGATGTAGACGTGTGGGCGCTGGACGGACACACTGCAATTCAGCTTGCCCGCGGTTGGTACCCTGAGCGACGGTCTTGGCGCATCACAGCGGCACTTGTAAAGAGTGACACAGAAGGGGGAAGTTGTCAACTATGACGAACGCGACTGAACATCGCGTCCTATACCTGTGCATCTGGGCGGTTGCTGTCGTGGTTGTCATCGGCGGATACGCGATGGTCGGCCTGATCCTCTACCGACTCTGGGAGACGTTGTGAACGCGACTCAAGATCGCGTCCCAGACTGTGAACGGTGGGATCGAGCGGGCGGCTACTGCATCGAGGGCAAGGACTGCACCTGCCACGCGAGTAGCAATCGCGTGCAGCGTGCGGGCATGTGTGGGCCAGACTGTCCAGAGGAACCGGATGGGTGCGAGTGGGGCAAGTGCCCCTACTGCGAAGGCGCGGACGCGATCCCCAATCGCGTACCCGACGCTTGCGGCGACGACGAATGCGAGGACATGTGTGGCCCGGTCGATGCGAGCGGCAACTACACGCGCTGCCGCGCGACCCGTAATCGCGGGGCCTGGCCGATCATCGAGGACGCCCTGCGCGAGAAGTGTCCCGAGATGAAGCTGCCCGGCGTGATGGCGTGGTACATCGTCAAGCGTCTGCGCGAGGAAGGGATCATCGAGTGAGCAACGTGACTCCGCATCGCGTGGCATTCTGCGCCGGTTGCTTTGCCAAGCGTACCGTCAAACTGATCCGAGGATTCAACGGGGCCCGCGACCGGCTCGAGTGTGAGAAGTGCGGCCGGCGGTGGCCGATTGGGCGCCGTGTGGGCAGCAACATAGGACCGCCGGCATAATGCGGGGCGTCGATATTTTCTTTGGGATTGTCTGCGCCTGCTTGATTGTGGGATGTCTGGGTCTTTTGATTCCAGCATGGGTCGCACCATTTTCGGCATATGAATTTCCGATGTGGTGGTTCGAGGCGAGTTTCTTTCATCTTCTCATCGGCGCGTTCCTGATCGTGCCGGCAATCGATCTCGTTGGGTCGAAGGGTTGACAACCGGCCCACGATCTGGTATAATGATTTCGAGCGGGGAAACTCGCGGCTGGTGTCCCGGTAACACTTTGCCCGTCCCGATCCGCTCGAAGGCCCTGGGGAGTACGCCGGACTCCAGGGCCACAATTTCTGCGGCGATGGCCGCGGGGGTTCCCGATCCCCGGCAACAGAAACGGTTGGGCGAATGAGGGGCGCACGCCGCCGGCCCGTAATTGAGCGGCATGCCCCAGCACTTGACAGTCAGTGAAAATCTGCTATAATGGGTATATGGGAATGAACGAACATCTTGTCGCCAGAGTCAGAAGGTGCCCGGGTCTAGCCGTCCGGGCGGGTACTGGCGTGGCTGCCGTGTGGACTCAGGGTGGGTATCCTGAGCTGGCTCTGGCGAGAGGGTGTACGTCATGAAGCGCGTAACTATCGAAGGCAAGATCATCGCCATCAAGGCACAGTATTGCGAAAATTCGGATACTGTCGTCATGAAGATGATGCTGCTCCTGCCCGGCAACCAGCGGACGTGGGCCACGATCCCGAAGTCTCTGCTCAAGATCGATGGCTACCGCCTCAAGTATTCCACGATCCAGGTCAAGGTTGACATGGACCCGGCCGACCCTAACTTCCAGTTTCTGCGCAACCCGCGCGGGGCCCGGGTCGTCAAGTTCTACGAGAAGGGCGATAAGTACCGCAAGAAGCCGGTCTTTAACGCCGACGTGAATCTAGACGCTCATGCTCGAGCGTTGGGTCTGGAGGTTGCGGCATGACTATAGAAGATGTTATTCTAGACATTGATCGTCAGCTTAGGGAAGCAACCGCGCAATACCACATGATTGCTGAAAGGATAAAAGATCTCAGGGCATATCGTCGTGTCTTGTTTTCCGAAAAGGAGTTGGCCGACTTTGCGCGCGAGACCGTGAAGCTGCAGACCGGGAAGGACGTGTGATGCGTTCCAAGCGGGTGAATAGCATTCAGGTGGATTTTACGCCGAAGGAGATGGAACGCTTACAGCGTGAAGTCGAGAAGATCGATCTCGAGTACACGATCAACCATAAGAATTTCCCGATGGTCGATGCAATGTTGACTGCGATTTTCGAGGCATATCACAGTGAGTGAGCGTATTCCGTGGAAGTTGCTCGCAGTTATTTTAGTTATCTGGTTCGCCGGCCTTGTTCTTTCTGGTACTGCATGGTTTGTCGCCGGTCTTGGGGTAGGGTATCTGGCGTGTATAGCGTTGATAGCGTGGGATGATCGGTATAATTCATGAGGGAGAACCACTCAACAATGGCGGTGTCCCGGCCAGGACTGCAGGTTCGATTCCTGCCTCCCTCGATCACAAACATTGGGACGACGGTAGAAGTCCGTTTAAAGGACGAGCCTCGGTAATGCAGAGGCGTGAGGGGAAGGGCCGAAGCCCATCAGTATCTCTGCTACTGACCCCAAGATTGACGCTCCATCCCAACACAAAACTATGAAAACACTACTCACATTCCTCGCGCTACTACTTTTCGTCGTGCCGGCGCAGGCCGCTACGAGCCCGTACACATTGACGTGGCAGCGCACGAAGTGGAATGTATTTTACCGGACAGGAAACCTCTACCAGAATTGGAATCCCAACCGAGTAGAGATCGACGCAAGCACCGGCCGGCTGCTCGAGACCGCCATGTATTCGTCGGCCGGCGGGGTCGGAAATCCGGCACAGTATTTGTACGGACATTGGGTTTCACGTATCCGCATGTCGCCGGCTCTTGGTTCGAAGTATGTTATGCTCTTGATCAACAAGCCGGGCGGCGCAGAGATCGACTTTGCCGAAAACCGAGGAAAGGATCTTGACCCGAATCGCACCGAGCTGACTGCCACGATTCATTTCGCTGACGGAATCAAGCCAATTGCGCTACGAAACAGCGTTCGGGTAGACATGACGAAATTTCATCAGGTTGCTTTGTGGTGGTCACCCGGGCTGATTACGTTTCGGGTAGACGGGCGAACGTGGTGGGAGGTTGCAACAACTAGACTCGATGGAATCTCGATGCATCCGACGATCCAGACCAACAAGTACGGGCCCGGCCCGAAGTCGGTACTGGAAGTCTCTTACTTTCGATATACAGCTTTATCCAATCAATGAATGGAGTGCGATTGAAGCGTGTACTTACAGGACTGACGGCACTGTTTGCCGTCGCGCTACTGGCGGTGGTGACTGCCACGACGGCGTTTGCAACCAAGCCGCCTGAGCACAAGGTGACGATCTGCCATGCCACGCCGCCGGACACCGCGGCACAGGGTTGGCACAGCATCACCGTGGACGTTGCCTCTGTTGGCTACCAACACAGCGGTCACCAGGATCAGCATGACGCCGACATCATTCCGGCGTGGTCTTACACGGATGCGGATGGCAACACTGTCTCGTATGCCGGCAAGAATCTCGGTGATCTGGGCGCCTTCGGGTTCCCGGGCGTGAACGGTGCGGACGTGCTCGAGGCCGGTTGTGTGGTTCCTGAGCAGCCGCCCGGAGGCCCGATTGTGGTGTCTCCGATTCCGCCAACGGTTACAACCGCCAATTGCGATGATCCTCAGGTGGCCGTGGTTAAGTTCGATACGCCCGGCGTCAATGGACAGCCTACCGGCGTGCATGTCGATGTTCAAGGTGAATTGACAGGCCCGAGTCATGTGGTCATTACGTTCAGTCCTGAGGAGGGCTATGCCTTCCCAGAGGGTACGCAGACAGTTTACACGTACGATCTCTCTGGGCCGCTTACGGGCGTACAGTGCAGGGGCGAGCCGCCGGGTGGTGGCGACAATCCCAAGCCGCCGAAGAAGTGCGCCAAGAACGATGCACAGTGTCAGGCCGCGAAGCTCCCCGATGGGGTTAGCGATCAGCAGTTGATCGAGGATTCCGGCTCGAGGGTGCAGGGCGGTTAAGTGTCTAGCGGTGCCGGATGGGAGATCACTTGTGAGTCTCTAGGTACCGGGTTAAATGGTTCCTGTCGGCCCTTCGAGGGTACAGCGAAAGCCGGGTGTGACCAGCCGCTAGCGTAGTCGGGGCGATGGTGTAGGGCGGGTTCGATTCCCGCCCCGCCCCTTATGGAGTTTGTACTTTTAGTAGTTTTACTGTCTCTGGTTGTTTGGTTCGCCTTTGCCGCGGGTGGTTGGTGTGATGAGTTGATTGAGTGGAATTATCGACGACAATGCCCGCCGCTACCGCCGGCCAACAACGAGAAGGATCTCGAGCGTTGGCATGACGCCTACGATGCCGCGATCCTCGAGGGCAAGGATGAGGTTGAGGCTGTGCGGTGTGCTGACGTGGCCGTACGACCTGTACCGGATATAGCCGATCAAATGTGGAAGAGTATGTATCCCGTGCGCAAATATATGCCGGCTGCAACTATGAATGAGATGCGAGACAAACTGTGGTATACCTCGCTACAGGCACAGTATCCCCGCTCAGAGCCCCTCCCGGGCGAGCCGGGCGGTATGGGCGCGATAGAGGCTGACGGTGACGGCACAATCAAACTGCGGTGGAATGGGCAAATGGTGCGTATGAGCACTGAGGAGTGGATCAGGCGGGGCCGGCCGGGGGCGCAGGAGGCCATTACCGGCCAGCGTAATCCACTCGCACCACCGATTCTAGGCAGTCCCCCGCCAGTGCCGGCGCCGTGGCAAGATCCAGTCTTTCGGAGTGTGGCTCGAGCATAAGATGGTTGACCCCCTTGAGGTTGTCGTTCCTGATACACTGCCGGAAGGTTGGTAATGAACGCCAAACGAGTTGAAAATATTTTTCGTGAAATTGTTGGTAATCAAGGGCCCTATTCAATTGAGATTGAATCAGATGTGTTCGAACGTTTCACTATCACTCTCTACTACCGACGGGCAGCCTTTGCTGAACGTGAGGAAATTCACCACTGCCATACTGACGATCTCATTGAAGGTATCAAATACGCACTTTTTTGGAAGAACGAAGATGTCGTACAAAGAATGAAGGTGAAGTCGTGATTCTCTCCTTGAAGCTCCCCGCCGGCCCGCACGAGCTGTTCTCGCACGATGCGGCCGACAATATGGTGGGGCAGACATTTACGTCTGACGACAACGGTATTCTCGGTATCGGTAGTGTGGTTGCTGCTAGCGTTGTTGAGTACGGCCGAGCTATTCAGCTCACGGTTGAGTGGCCGAATCCTGTGGTTTGGGCACGTCGTGACTAAGGAAGTCGCCAAATTCGAAGAGGGAGAGGGGCAATGAGCACGGCACTAGAGATGGCGCAGCAGCAGATCACAGACTACGAGGAGTGGGCGAAGTCCGCCGCCTCGCCCACGCCGATGCCGGGCCGGATCCGAGAATGGTCACACGTCGAAAGCCGGTATGCCTACTACGCCGACCTGATGCTCGCCCGTTGGATCGTAGAGCAGTCAAAGGCCAATGATGAACGCGACTGAACATCGCGCGGCCTACTACGCAACGGTGCGCTACCGCCTCCGGTACTGGCTGGCGATGAAGCTCCTTCCAGAAGACCACTGGATTCTGCGTCCGCTGCCCGAAGGGACGTTCGATGAGTGACCGCAACGCGACTCAAGATCGCGCGACCAACGTGGGCGAGATCCGTGCCATCCGCAAGAGCGACGGCCGGCTGCTCTGGCAATGCTGGCTAGGGCACGGCCACCAGCTTCCTATCGAAGATATGTTCCCGCCCGAGCTGGCGGGACTGGCCGTGCCGTGGGAACTGTGGGTTCGCCTACCGGGTGAGCTGGAATTCGCGGTCAAGGATATGCCCGATGAGTGACGGCCGCGCGAGTGTGAATCGCGTGTGGGTCGAGCGCAGCCGAATCAAGGGGCCGCTCTCGACCGACTGGTTCCTCGGTCTGAGCTTTCGGCGCCGCCACCTGACGATCATGGTGATGACGGCGACCAAGCGCCAGGACGAGGAGCTGGGCCGCATCCTCCACGAAGGGCTGGTACGCGATGACTGATCGCGTAGCAGACGCTCCCGCCTGCCCGGCAATCGGCTCGAAGGGCGGACAGTGCGACCTCAAGCCAGGACATCGAGGCTCCCACGCAGCCCTCAGCACCCGCGAGTCGTGGCCGAACGACGCGGACGCGATCCCCAAAAGCGCGGCCTTCCAGGAAGGCATCACCAAGACGCCCGAGAGCTTTGAGATCACGGGAGCAGAGAGCTTCGATGCGACTGGCCCCGCGACCCGTAATCGCGTTCGTATAACGGGCGAGAAGGGCGACATCGGCACATTCGACCCCGAGAGCGATTGGGGAGGGCCGGGTACGTGACTCCGCATCGAATCTTCTGAACACAAAAACGCCCCCAGGCTTTTAACCCGGGGGCGTTTGTCTATGGCGTCTTATACTTCTACGGCGATTCTGAGACACTTCTCACAGCCGGCGAGATAGCCGTCGAGCTGGCCCTCTCGAGCGGTAGGCAAAGTCTCTCGACTGATACCTTCAATCTCGGCGCGTTCGATCTCGGCAAGAATCCCGCGAATGATATCGTCCTTGTCGTCAACCATCAATCTCCTCTTTCGGTTCGTGGTCTTCTAACCACTTATCGAATCGTGCGTGCATGAGCAAAGATCGCTCAAATCCCTGGATGCCGTACTCTACCCACTCGTCCATCCATTTCTCGTCAATCTCGACTGGAATCCCGTTGTTTGCTAGCTCGCTCATTTGCTACCTCAAGCAATTCTACGTGGAGGCGCCCCAAGCGGTGTCCCTTCTCAACACCGCCGCGCCGGAATAAATGATGAGACTCTTTCCTCGCCATCCGCGTGAGCCACTCATACCGGGCTCTATCCATCTTACACCCCGCACGAACCGCCGATACAGCGGTCCTCATTGTCTTTGACTACAGCGCCCCGCTCGAGCGCCTCTGTGTAGCTCAGACGCTTGATCGGCTGATGACCACGAGCGCCGTCAGGGTAGACTGTCACTCCTCGAAGTCCGGGCAGGAACTGCAGAAGAGTGTATCCAATTTCTGCAACCTCATCGCGATCCGTAACCGGAGCCGAGAGATTGATCGTGCTCGAGATCCCATGGTCTACGAACCGCTGCAACCAATGCTGCATCTTGACGCGCGTGTAGAACGGGATCGTATAGGCGTCCTCGATGTCTTCGGGATTGTGCCCCTGATCTACCATACGCTGCGCTGTGGGGTCAATCACGATGTCGGTCTTCCACGACCCGTTAAGCCATCGCCGCTCGTAGGCCACAGCGAAGATCGGTTCCATGCCGGTCGTGGTCTCCGCGATAATACCGATGGTGCCGGTCGGAGCGATTGCACGGGTCTTGACCGGCACCGACAGGCCGTGCTCCTGTGCTAGCTGACGAGCGATCTCAGTAGACGTGGCGTACTCGATCAACCATCCCTCGAGATCGTCGTCAGGCCCGTAGGGCTTGTCTCGCTGCAGGAGCCACTCGTGGACACCCATGAGACCTAGCCCAAGCCGTCGATTCTTCTCACGCACCGCTGCGACCTTCTTGTACGGTACGTCAGAATAGACTGTGCCAGCGAGCAGGAAGCGGACGGCCACGCGCAGCACACTCTTAAACTCCTCGAGCGACTTGATACGCGCAAGATTGAGCGAGCCGAGATTGCAGATGTCAGAGTCGTCGGCCGATGTGACTTCGGTGCAGGCGTTGCGCAGAGTCTCACCGGCATTGCGCCCCGCGTCAATACTGAATCCGGGCTCGGCGGTCTTGAGCATCCGCTCGAGGGTAGCCATGTAGACATCATGGGCCCACTCGTGACCTACGTGCGTATCGTCCGTGATCGCAGAGAAGAATTCATCGTCCAGGATCACGGATATATTCGTGCCCTCGAGCGGGAGCGGAAACTCAGGGTCTTTGTCCTTGAGCTTCCTCATTTCCGGCGACCAATCCTTCGCCTTGATGAAACTGAACACGTCCGGGTGCTTCCATGATAGGCCGGCCCAAATTGCGGCCCGTCGATGCCCGCCCTGGATAGAAGCCCGCCCAAGCTCATTGATCGCCTTCATCAAAGGCAGCGGGCCACTGGCAGTGCCTCCTGTGCGCTTAAGAGGCGCCCCGTCGGCCCTGAGATCGGAATAGTCAACCCCGATGCCGGCGCCCGTCGTCAGGGCCATCATGGCGTCCTGACAGAGCTGGGCCCAACCCTCGCGCGTGTCTACCGCCTTGAGGAGTAGACAATTCTGCGTCTGGTGGAGATCTCGACCAGAGGCGTACAGGTAGCGACCGCCCGGCATGAACTTACGCGTAGCGATTGCGTACTCTGTCTCCCGTGTTTCAGGTGAATCGGGGCTATACCCAAGAGCCCCCATCACATTCGTCGCAACCCGCTTGGCCGTATCCTCCCAATTTTCCTTACCGTCGAAACTGTACTTTCCCTTGAATACGTCCTCAGCGAGCTGCGTCTCAAACACGGGTATTACTCCATTCTGCCCTCACATGAGAGCTTACGATGTATTAAATATGCTGTGATAGTGATGGTGTCAAGAACCGCTTGCTCGTCTATAGCCGCTACGACCGGGAGTGGAATTACACACCCGCAGTCGAGGTTCACCAGGGTCTTGATATTGGCCCACGGCTTATAGTCGGTGAGAGGGTTCACTTCAAATCATGCTCCTGATAGGGTAGGCATGTAACAACAAGATCGTGCGTTGCCCCCTCAAAACCAGTTTCCTCTAAAGTAATTGTGACAATTCCTGTACCTACTTTATACCCGTCTAACAATTCATCATACATTTCATCAGAAACTGGAATAGTGACGTATTTCACACTCGCTCCATTCGGACGAACGCCTGCACGTTACTCAGGAACCGTCCGCGGCGCATAACCTCGCCGCCGTTACTGTCGTTCCCGATGGCCGTATTGCCCTCGATAGCCGTAAAGGACGTGGCGCTTGTCCGCTGCTCGAAGATCCCGATGTGGTCGGCCACACCGTTACCCTCCCAGTCGTAACACACGATGTCGCCCGGGCGAACGTCTGCCCATCGAACAGTCCGAAGACCGAAGTTACCAGAACGGGCCGCGCTTACGACGAACGGGACAAACGCGAATCGAGATCCGAGTTTGAATGCTGTCTTACTGCCGGCATTCACGAAACACCACGTTACGAACATTGCGCACCACGGACCGGCGATACCGTACGCAAGAGAATACTTCACGCGATTCGAACCGGGCGGGGATTCCTTAACCCCTAGCTGGCTCTTGGCGATATTGAGCGCCTTGACCCTGATGGTCGCTGCGCTGGGCGCTCGAGCCTTGCGTAGACGATGCCGGCGCCTGAGTTTGTAGAGAGGCGGGAGATCCCGGCGCTTAGTGATGAGCGCGTCGAGACGCTGATTGTACTTGCGGTACAGACGCTTGCGCGGGAAACCCAGGAAGTACCGGGCCCGGTAACAAGCCGCGGCAGTCTCGCGCCCGAAAATTCCGTCGGGCTTGCCAGGATGAAAATTCTCAAACTTACTCTGGCCCCAACCATGCAGACGTTTCTGCGCAGTGCGCACAAGTTCGTGATGCATGTGAGGGCTCGTCAGCTCAAATGTTTTAGTGACCTTAATCATGCCGGCCCCAGGGGATAGTGATTATAGAATTTCCGATTAGCGTTATACGCCTGAACAGCATGACCGATTAGAGGCTGGTGCGTGCCCCACGGAGTCTTATCGAGCGCGTCCGCAAGATCTCGCTGGAAGACCCCCTTCTTAGCGAGTAGCGTAAGAAAGTCTCTGTACCGCACATCACCCTCGAGCGTAATACGCACGGCGTTAGCCCCGTCGTCGGCCGTCCAGTAATTCTGAACGCCCGTCGTGGGCGACAGATGATTGTAGAAGGTCGAGAACGGGAGCTGCAGCGTAGTGTTCAGTGGATTCCAGCGGGCACCCTGACCCGGGATACCGTTGCAGAGACCGGGCTTCTCACCGGTCTCTGCGTGCATCCAAGAAATCAGGAACCGCCGAGCACCGACATGGGGCAGGGTATCGGGGATACCTAGCTCCCTAAGAAGCAAGCTGGAAAACTGCCGGCGGGTCATTGACATTGTTACTCCTCTTCCTTGTTACGGAAATCAGTTGCGACCGCAGTAAGCTCAGGGATGACGACACGCAGAAACGCGGTGCCAACCGCAAACTCAGTCGCGACGATCAGCGACTTGAAATCGTCGCCGGAAACGGCCTGACCGTCCACGAGATCGTTAGCGATCCCGCTGATGACAGGAACGGCCGCAATCAGGTACGCAGCAACCAGTGCGTACACAAAATGACGAACAACACTCGAAGCAGAGGCTCGATCAAAGAGCCCTCGAAGTACATCCATGCTTCCCTCCTTGGGGGTTTGTGGGCGCCCCGGGATTGCCCCGAGAACGATTATGATAGCGAGAATTTAGAACCGAGCCACGCTGAATTCGCCGGACACGTACATGAGATCCACGTCGAACGTGCGGCTGGTCGTGGTCGTGTTGTCCTTCTCGATTCCGATGGTACCGAGCAGAGCCGCACCAGTTTCTGCCGTCCCGCTCAAAGAGCCGGCGCTGACGCCGTTGATGAAAAAGGCACAGCTCGTGGCGTCGGCCGAGACCACCAGCTCGAGCATGACCCACTGGTTCGCGCTCGGCGTGATGCCGGCGTCGGAGTACGTGCCGGCCTTCCCGATCTGCCACTTACCGGAGTTTGTCGCGCTGGCCCACCGGAAATTGTAACCGGCCGTGGGGTCGGCCTGACCGCCCGTGTTCTGGAGGCCCGCGCGGATACGGGCCAGAGTGAGCGTACCCGGGAGATTGACCAAGACCCCGAACCGAACGACTCCCTGCCCTAACTGGATAGGCGCTGTCGCCAATTCTCCGAGCCTGATGCCGGCATTACCGTTAGCATTGTTTGTGCTTCCGGTGGCTATTCGCACAATCCCGGGGTGGCTAGCCACTCCAGTCTGTACTGCGGCTGTGCCTCCGTTGTTCGAGAACAGGATCGTCTCGGCGGGGGCAGCCGATCCCACGAAATCGGTGTAGTATTCAAACGACTTCCACGAGATCGCGCCCCTCGAGGCTATAGGAGCCCACGCTCCGGTGCCTGTCTTTGAGTAGAACGACGGTCCGCCGAGATCTTCGTCGTATGCAATATCTCCTGGTCCGGGGGATGCAAGTCTTTGGGCTACCGTAATTCGCGGTAATGTTACTAACCCGTCTCCCCCAAACTCCCACGGAGCAGTGATAGCCGTACCTTTACCAATGATCGTGGACGTGCCGCCGCCGAAGTCGTTAGTATCAGGCGCCGCACCGGCAGCGTCATAGTTGAAAAAGATATGAGAGACGCCCGATTCAGTGTCAATATGACTCGTTGCGGACTGTCTCTTGAGGGCAGAGCTTGCCGGGAGTGATGATCCGTTCTTAGCGAAGATTCGGGCTTTAGTGATACCGCTCGGTAGACTTGGAGTAGTGATCGAAACTCGCCCGCGCCTCGAGGGGGTATTTACCGACCCCGTGTTTGCCGCGGACACTGACCCGATGGGGGAGGGCCCGGTCTTGTGCGTAGCATCGTCCCACTCGTAGGCGACATACCAGTTATCTCCTGATCCGTCCGCCCACAGTAGAGTCGAGAATTTAATGATCTGGAAAATACCCCCGGTCTGGTTGTAACCAGAAACAGCGTGCATAGCCGAACCATCATAGTCGAGACCGGCCAGCTCTGGCACAGTATTGTTCTTGACGAACACATCTTTGTCGGCCACATGGGCGAAGGTGCCGGCATTGTACTGCTCGATGAACGAGCCCGTGCTCGCACCGCCAGATGCATAGGTGTGCCACAGCACCCAATAGTCTGTGCCGTCCGTCGAGATACCCCGAAGGCCCCAGGTGAACGACCCTGACCCGCGCTGGTGCCCGCCAGTCGTAGAGTTAGAGGTTTGTTGTACGCCTGACGTGTTGAATGTCTTGATCTGCGCCGTGGCAGTAGTGCCCGTGCCAGACCAGATTGCCAAAAGGAGGTTCGTGCCGTCAGAACCGAACGCCACGTCGGCGTGCGTTGAAACAGCCTCGCCGGCAGTCAACAGTGCTACCGATGTCTGAAATGTAAGAGTGGAGAGATCGTACTTCGCCATTCGAACGTGTTTGACATCGACGTTGTTAGACAGATAACATACCCACACATCTGTACCCAGGATTGCCACACCAAGAGCGTATCCAAGGTCTGTGATATCCGTAAGTGAGTGTGTACGAAGTACAGTTGCAACACCAGATGAATTCTGGGCCTCTACTAGAGTGTCGTGACCGCTCCCACTACCCACAGCATTATTGATAGTATAGAATTTACCCGTGGCGTCATTCCACGCTGTGCCGGCCGTGAACTTTGTGAGGGCCGAGTCATACGCAAGGTTTTCGTAGTCGTAAACAAGCGTGGGAGCCGCGCTCGGATCGCCCTGCTTGTCTACCAGCGTGAGAACAGCGCCCTTATCAAGAGTGTTGTTCGCACCCTGAAACACAGCGTTGTCAGTAACGACAAGCCCGCCCGTGTGGACGTTACCTGCAAATGTCGGGTCAGAACCGTCGGTCGGGAAATTGACTACAGTGCCGTTACCGTTAATCAGGCGGAAGCTCGTACCGTCAAGCTCGATACGATTTCCGGCCGGATCACCAGCAATGAAGAGGTTTGCGATGTTGAGGACGGAGATCAAGTGTTCGGCCGTGATCGACCCCACCACGAGATCGCCGCCGCCCAACTGACGCAAGAAGTCTGATCCCTGTGTGCTGGCAGCGGCAGAACCGTCAATATCTCGGGCTACGATCTTGACGTAATACGGGATTGACCCCACACCGCTCGAGTCAGGCGTTCCGTAGTCCAGGGGCGTGCCGTCTGGCATCTTACGGATGAACATGACTGTGCCTTGGACTGAACCGTACAATGTACCGCTCGAAGGGGTGAATCCCGTAGTAGTGGAAATATGGACATCGTAAGTTACCTGATCGGCATTCGTAACACCTGTCCACACAACAGCAAGATATCCCGGGCCCCCGGTCACAGTCGGAGTAGGAGAAGATGACGGAGGAAGACCGTCCGAAGGATTAGGGGGAAGCGTGGTAGGATCTACGAACGTGGCGTCAACAATCGGGTCTTGACCCACTAGCTCCATAATGACCAACTCATCACCGATGAAATCAGCCTGTACCGCTTCACCCTCGTCGTTATCCCAATCGCGAATACCTACCGGAATCTTGTCCCAGAGCGCGTGCGGGATACGAGCCGCCATGCCTTCCTCGTCCTCGGGACTATCGCCCGTAATAAGATAGGCTACACGCTCCTGAGTCAGAGGATAGACATACACAGGATCATCAGCAGAGTGCGTACTAGCCAACGTACCGATCAATGTAATGATACCTGTGTCCTCATTCACATCCGAATACGGCATGATTTCAGATCCGAGAATCAAGGTTCCAGACTCGTCAAAGGCGGTGCCGTCTGACACGTCAATAGTGCCGGCACCGATAGAAGTATCCGCAGTGAGGGCCGAACCTACATTAGCCTCCTGAACGGAAGTAATACGTGCATCCATTAGCGGTGGTGCCTCCGACGACGCGGTCTGACAGACTTCGAGGCGCCGACACTCATAGAAGAGTCAGACGTGAGCGGAATCGTGAATGTCTGTAGTGGGAAACTCATTGAATATCCGGGTCCGTTAAGAGTCACATGATCCCACTCTTCAAGGTGCGGAATCGGTAGGCACTCAAACGATGCCTCGACTCCCTCGTTCGAGTGCGAAGCGAGAATAGCCTCTGCCTGATCTCGGCAGGCAGCGTCAGACTTGAGACTATCAGACTCAAAGAATTCGACCATGTAACGATGTTGGCCGTTGCGTCTAAGTCCATACGGCGAAAGTGGGTGAACGTCAGGAAGTGTAGCATGGCCGCGAAAATGCTTCTTAGACTTTTTAGGCGTTCCGCCTTTTACCTCGACGTGGTTTCGTACATTCAGAATATCGAAGTGAAAGCCGGGCTGTGACACTAGCTGGTCAGTGGAGAATGTCCATACACTATTCACATTACGCCGTCGGTGCGTCAGGCGACCGACTCCGTTGAAAAAGAGCATCGCGTGCCCGTTAATCTTAGAGACAAGCGCCGGCTTGTTTCCGCCGGCCGAATCCAGACCGCCACCGGCTACGACTGCCCACGGAGCTTCCCCCGGCGTAACCGCCCTGTGCTTGTGAAGCCGGCCCGTGACTGTCTCGAGGTTGTACTTAGTCTCTCCGATACGGTCCATGACATTCCTGACCGCGTTTGCGACCAACATGCCGCGGTGGAGCGTGTACCCGTTACGTACAAGGTGCGGGTCGAGCCCGAGAGTCTCTTTGCCCTGCGCCTCAATGGTAACCTCTGCCCCCTGCCGCTGGAAATCCGTCAGAGGCCCCCAGAAGACCGGTACATCGATCCAGGAGTCCGTGCTGGGGATATATACCCCGTAGTCGATGGAGATGAAGTTGTCGGCGTACAGGGCGCCCTGTGCTGGCGAGGCGTAGTCAAACTGGAGCTTATGGTTTGGGTCAAGGCACGTCAGACTAAGAGACCGCGTGACGGCCGCAGCGGCGTCCACCTGGACGGCCCCCTCGAGCACCTGCGGAGCTGTAAGATCCGCGACCTTTTTCTCGTCATGATCTCGAATCGTGATCGTGATACGGCGCGGCCCGGAAGTCACCAGAGCAGCCTCAAACTTTGTTTTGTTCGACGCAGAGAGGTTCAGGTTATACATCTAGATTCCCGTGAGCGGCCACGGCGCTGCGGTCTGGAAGAACCCGAAGCTAACATCAAACACAACATCTCCCGGCTCAGGTCGAGGAGCCGCTGTCGCTGACTCGAGCCGTACCGGGATCGAGAGATCACCGACAACAAGCCGGAGATCCTGATTCAAGGAAAGATCCTTGAGAGCCAGGAATGTGTCTCGCTCAGCCTTACTGAGAACGTTGCCTGAGATCGTACCTCGATACCCCTGAATTGTATCGGTCAGTCGTACCGGTGATCGAGACCCGATAACGTCATACGTTGTACCTGACTCACCGATAGACATATCAGCGCCGTCTACTCCAAAGATCGGAACCATCTGTCCGAGCGTTGAAGTTAGAGTATCGTCTGCAAGCCAGACCCCCGTGAAACTGGTCGTGACTGTCGTGGTAGGGTTACCGGTGGAGTGCTTGAATACGCCGCCCGAAAGTACGACAGCCTCAACCTCCACAGTCGTTGCTGTGCGAGGAGATACCCCCCAAAGGTAGAATCGATATGTTGTTCCTGAAACAAACGTCGTGGAAGCCACGATTCGAGAGTTATACTCCACACCGTTTAATTTAACAGACCAATAATCAGGTTGCGCTGACCGAGTAACTGTAACCTGAACAACCGGCGTATTCCGGGTGCCGTCGTTGTAGGTAATGGTATTGAGAGTTTCAACCGCGGCAACCGTGCCGGCACGCACATAAGTAAACGTTTGCTCTGCCGTCTGGTGCTCGTTGTTCGCCCTGTTTAGTGTATCCCAAACTTCAACCCGCGCCCGGTAAGTTTTACCGGTCTGAATGATGTTCGCCGGCACAGTCACAGAAGTCGTCGCGCCAACACCCGAAGTAGACCACAGACCAATTAGCTTGCCGCTGGTCGCCACCTGCATGAGAGTGACACGATAGGATTCCTGAGTCTGACCGGAAAGAGACCACGTAATCGGAGGCGTGAGATCCCCCGTCGTTGCTCCCGGGCTTGAGATCGAGAGAGCGCCCAAAGAGGTTCGGGTCATACTCACAGGATCGGACCATCCCGAAACAGTGTCAACATCATCCCAAATTCGTACGCGCCAAAACCGGGTGCCGTTTAGTGGAATACCCGTATATCCTGTAGGCAGCGACCAAGGCGACACGTTAGACCCAATCTCAAACTGAGCCGTATCGTTAAACCATGTCACAGCAGATGTACCGCTGGTACGAACCGCTAACTCAACGAAGGCTGTCGTAGCCGGCGCTGTCGCGGTGAAACTGTAAGTAGTCCATGAAGTAGTGAGGACAATCGCAGAACTTGCAGAAGTAGAGATTGCCGCACCCGCGGCCGTCCGCCAGAACATCACGAGTTGGACGGATTCTCCGCCGGCATTGCCCTTCATCGCCATAGAGAAGGTGTATGTGTTACCGGCTGTCGCGATGGCGTCATTAGTGGTTGATCCTGCCGCACTACCAAACCCTACACCTTCATTCGCCACAGAGCCAGGAGTTGTTACCTTGAGAGACGCGGCGCCGTGGTTGAAAGTAGTAGTGTCTTTCGTTTTGGTGCTACCCGCGATAAACACAATACCGGTGGTCGCATCCGTCTCAAAATCCGCTTGGTTCGCAAGTGCCATCAGGTTCAAGTTATTGGCGTAGAGATCCCAAATAGCCGCAGATGTGTTCGGCTGTTTGCCACTATCATATTCAGGCGTAGTGAAATCAGTGCTCGTGGAGATCTGGACTTCGCTCGAAGTCAGAGACCCCCCACCCGGGAAACTCATCGTCCAGGACAACTGCGGTAGGGCAGACGAAACAATATCGCCCGCCGACGGGGAGAGGTTGCCCGGGGGGTCGGGGGCGAGTGTCCAGTTAACCTCGAATTCTGGGCGCAGTGTAGACACACCGTTGTCGCTCGAGTAGAAAGCTCGATCCTGATGCTGAGACAATTCAACCCGGAAACCAAAAAACGGCAGCGCAGAAGCGATATCAACCATCATGTTCGTGATATCGAATTCCACTACCTGACCGTCAGTTCCGCCCGTAACTGTGGCGGCAGCAGAGTTAGTTGCAGTGACCGTTGGTTTATTGTTCCAGGTCAATTTACCCTCAGCCCAAGTAGACGTAATCCTCTTGAGCGTGAGGTTGTTTGTGCCCGACCAGGAGCCGTTCAGATACAACCGCAGTTTTGCGGACAGGATACGCGCTCCGATAGGGCACGGTCGGGAATGATAGAGGTACGCAAATCGCTGGTCGCCAGAGCCGCCGCCGTTAACCCAAATGCGCGGTGTGTCACCGAAGTTCGCGGCAGGGACGTTTTCCTTTACGAAGGAGTCAACACCGATAGGAGCAATCATCGATTCATTCGCCTCTTTTGACGATTCAAGTTAGAGTTACGACCAACTGAGCCGTCGGCAATACTCTCCATATATCCAGTACCCTCTTCCCAATTCTCGATGACGATGCGGTGCTTTACGCCGCCCCCCGCGAGCCTGTGATTCGGCACAATGTTTCCGCTGTTCTGAGGTACGAACAGCTCAGGGCCCCGCTCACCGACAAGATAGGGAACGCCGGCAGACACAGGCCCGCCCGCCGCTCGTCCGCCGCCGATGCCTGCGCCCGACTGACTCTGATGAACGCGAATGTAAATATCGCGGTCGTGCAAAGCATCGATCTGACCCTTTAGAGCTGCAACCTCTGCGGCCAGAATATCAGGATTCTTCTCGAAGTACAGTTTGATCTGCTTGGCAGTGGGAACGTGGCCGAGTCTAATTGTGAGATCCTGCGCGGCCTGATTAAGTTCGGCCGTCTGTAGAGCGGCGCCCTTTAGTCGGCCCTTACCCTCAACCAATTTAGCGTTCTGCTTTCCCATCTCCGCTACGAACCGGCGGGCCTTTTCTGCGACAAGAATCTCGGCCTTGGACATGCCCTTGTATGCGCCCGTCGCCTGATCTGCCGCCAACTTAGATCCGCGGACTCCTGCCGCCGCCCGCGAGGCGGACGTACCGGCATGCTGCTCTGCCTTAATGATGTCCTTGAGAGCCTTCTGGCGCTTCTCTTGCGCGTCTGCGAGGTCTTTCTCAGCAATGCTCTGCCGCCCCTTCGCTCGAGCCACATCAATACTATCCTGCTCGATCTGTAGGGCTAGCGCGTGATTTGCGTGTCCGTGCTTTTCCGTAAACGCGGCCTGCGCCTTCTCGTCCTTAGCCAACTGATCTGCGGCCCGCTTACGGTCGAGCGTGGCCTGCCGGAGATCAAGGTGTCCGGTCTTGAGCGCATCCAGTGCGCCGGCCAGTTCGTTAGTCGCGTCCGCCGCTTCATGTTCTGCGTCAGAGAAGTTGCCCCAAGCGTCAGTAGTGACGGCCAGGAACCCAATGATCCCGATACCGACAATAGCCGTCAGACCAACCGCCACAAGACCGAGAGCTGAAATCATCGGCAAGGCCGCTGCGTCCATCTCTAGGAAACTCGAGGTTACAAGTTGATTAGATACCGCCGCAGCATTACTCGCGCCGGCAAGAGTTACCATTGCAGTACCAACTAGGGAAAGACCGCGGACGACTGCTCCGGTAATGATAATGAGGTTACCGAACACCGTCCCAATCGGGCCGATGATTGCGAGCACGCCGAGAGCGATTTCGATGAAGTGCTGCTGAGACGAGGAGAGGCCGTCGAAGGCGTGTACGAGTGCGACAAGATCGCGCAGAAGTTCTGTTGCGAACGGTAGGAGAGTCGCGCCAAGTTTAACAGCTTGCGCCTCGAGATTTGCGAGGGCCTGCCGGAACTTGAACGCATCGGACTGAGCCGCCGTCTTGAATGCCTTGTTGGCCGCGCCGGTCGAGTGTGTAACGAGATCGACGTTACGAGCAACCTGTGCAGCGTTCTTACCCGTGAGCGCCAGGAAACCGGTCAGAGCCCGGACGTTCGGGAACAGCTTACCGAGAGCATCCTTGTTGTCTCCGATACGATTCTTGAGATCAACAAGTGTCTCGTTTAGGCCATGCTCCTTGATCGAGTTACGAAGATAGTCAACCGAAATGCCCATCTTCTTGTACTGATCTGTAGTCTGCTGCGCCGGCTTAACCAGCGTCGTCAGGACAGCCCGGATGGCGGTCGTTGCCTCAGCGGCAGACAGGCCGGTGTTGGTGAGCGTGGAGACCGATGCGGCCGTCTCTGCAAACGTGACGCCCATCGTCTGGGCGAGCGGGATAACGCGACCGAGCGAAGACGCGAGCGCCTCCGGCTCGGCCTTACCGACCTTAATAGCCTCAGTCAGAACATCGGCAGCATTGGCTGCAGAGAGATTCTCAGCGCCGTATGCGTTAACGGCAGACGTGAGGATCTGTGCCACCGTCTGAGCATCGCCCATGCCGGCCGCAGACGCCTTGACGGCGGCTGTGGTAATCGGCATGACATCGGCAACCTTAGCGCCGGACGAGGCCACGAAATAGAGGGCCTGCGCAAAGTCATTCGGCGCCTCACCGAGCTTAGGCCCAAGCTCGAGGATCTGGTCGCCCCACGCCTTGACCTGACCCTGACTCGCCTCAGTTAGAGAACCGACTCGCTGCAGCGAAGTCTCAAAGTCCAAGGCCATCTTGATTGAGGCCGCGCCGGCAGCCGCAACAGGAATCGTGATGCCACGAGTAAGCACGCGGCTAGACCGCGTGACTTGGTTACCTATTCTATTTAGACCCTTGCCGACGCCGGTAGCAAAACCGGTCATCTCCGGCAGCACTTCGACGTAGGCGGTTCCGGCGTTCATTGCCATTAGCTAGGAGTCTCTTCCTTGTAGACCTGGATACCAGACGCAAACATCTTTTTCATCGCCTCAGTCGAGTTGATGGGCTCAGGCCGCTTGATCTCTGGGCGCCCCGGGCGGGGAATCCTGATAGGTGGCGGCATCTGTGTGCCCTTCTTCGAATTGGCGGCAAAAAACAAACGAGTGTTCTGGTCGATAAGCTCTGCGATGGTCGCAAGTAGTTCTGTTTTCGTGTCCCACTGCTTGCCGGCAAACTCCGGGTCAATGGAACGAACGGTCGCGCTGTCGCGCGGTAGTGCATTGATGAGCGCCTCGAGCCGGCGGGCCCCGATAGATTGTGAGCCCCACAGAACCCGCCGGAGATCGAGGTTGTAGTAGCGGAAGAAATCCGCCTCTAGCGGCCCGTAGTGCTCTCGGACGAGTCGCTCGAGGGCAAAGGGCTAGCAACCCCGTACTCCTCAAGTACGCTCGAGAGCATGTCGTTTAGATCGTCCACAGAGAGACCACCATCGACAACCAAAGTTCGATAGTGTTCTCCGAGCAGGCCGCGGGCCACATCGACAAGACCCTGCGATGCGTCACCCTCTTCAATTTTTGCGAGACCCTCGATTACCACGAAAGAGACTTCGGGCGCAAGCTCGAAATCCTTACCTGAGAACCGAATGACGGGCCCCTTACCCTTTCCTTCACGTCGCGCTGCGCGTGAGGCGTCAAGGTCGATCACGATATACACACTCCTTAGAGACAAAGCTAGCCCGACGGGTGAACCCGCCGGGCATATGCTTTAGGTTACGAACGAGCCAGCGTTAGTGACGAAGTAGAACGGCTGCGTCTGAATCGTACCCGCCACCGCGGCACCCAGAGGAGTGGCCTCGATAGAGATAGGAAGATCAGCAGAAGCGGTCCGTGCGATGACAGAGCTAACCTCACCGGTAACCATCCCACGCGGGATGACAAGCCGGAAGATCTCAGCGCCGTCCGTCCACTCAATGACCGTCGCCCGGAGATCGAGCACGCTCGGGTCCGGGGGGAGGTACGTGTGGACGCCGGACACGGCCGTAACCGTGCCGCCGCCAAAGGCGAGCGGGGTCGTGTAATGATCCCACTGCTTGAGCACAAACTCAACCTTTGTGGACTTGCTAGCAACAACCTTGCGGACAGGATAGAAGCTCTGCCACGCATTGATGTCGTTGATCTCCTGACCGTTGGTAAAGGTCACGCCGTCTTCACTGACCAGGCCGGTATCTACGAACGCCACATCGAGCGCGGTCGAAACGTTGGTCGGCCACGAGGCAACCGATGCGTACGGCGCCACCATGACACGCCCGTTGGCGCCAACGGTAATCGCGTTGGCATCCTGTAAACCAGGCATTTTGTCTCCTCCTGGGCTTCGTAAGCCCTTTGTGTGTATACCGGCAGGGTCGGACCCCCGCGGTAATCAACCTGCCTAAGTAGTGATCGGCAGATATTGCTTTGCGTAGAGCACTACAGAAAAAATGTAGCGATCACGCTTTGTCTCTTGGTCGGGCAGCCAGAAAAGTCCTAGGCTATCCTCGACACAAGTGATAACACCATTGAAGTCACTCGAAGTCGTACCCTCGAGCGACATCAGAACACGCCGAGCTTGATCTGCTAAATCTCGGCATTGACTTTTAGAATCTCCCCAAACATCGATCTGAATATTCGCGCGGTCGAGCATTCGCTTGTCTCGCGGAATGCCGCCCACACGCTTTACCGTCATCAGGGGGTAGGTAGGATTAGCGGGAATACTAGAGTAAGCCCGATAGCCTGCCGAACGTAGAGCTGCGCCGGCAATAGCCTCGGAGTCGGGAAAATGTAGAAAGAGTTGTGCCACTTAAGACCAGGCCGATTCGATTGCACGTCGGAGAATTGCCTGTGCCTCCATAACACTCGTACCAAACTCTACATATACGGCGTACGGAGTATCAGCAATCACACGACCAATCGCCAGACGACCGCCGCTAGTAGCACGAAACTGACCGCCCGTAGTGCGGGCACGGCCTGCCTGCGTACCACTGTCGGCATGAATTGATGCTCGATACTCGCCCGTGCGAACGTGGGGCGCTGCGAGCTGTCGGGCCGTGTTTGCCGCATCGTCCGCCTTGGACTGCATGACCGCCTGCATCTCCGGCGAGTAGCCGATGGCACCGATACCTTCCCAATTCGGAACGTATTTAACAGGCGGCATTAGCCTAGCACCCTTCTGATCTGGAACGTCTTGTGATGGTTGTTGTTCCTGCCCTTGTAGAGCGAAGGCTCACCGATAACCTCGAAGATGTCACCCTCCCACTCGACCCGCGACAGACCATCCACGACGGCCCACGGCTCGAGCACAACCCGGAACCGGTCGATCATAGTGTCTCGGTCAATCTCAATCTCTGCCGAGTCTCGGCCTCGAGTCTCGAGCACCGGCTGCACGTTCGCGCGATACTCCACGCCGGCACTGACATGATCTTGGAGACTACCATAGCGATCTGTGTCCGGGCCCTGAGTAACCATAAAGACAGTCACCTTATCGCGAAGAGAACGAATCAAGTCGTGATCCTGTAAGAACGCGGGACACCCGACCTGCGGTACTTAACGAGTATATCCTTTTCTCGAGGACTCAAACCGAGTGACTCATCGTGAGAGTATACCAGTCTTGTGTTACCAATCGTTTCCGCCTTAGCCAACCCCTGGTCATAGATACGGGCGGCAAGCGTTAGAGCGACGATTCTAATATCGGTAGGGATAACGTCCCACCCGTGAGTGTACGTCACCTGGACAGCGGCTCGCCGGTCAGGGAACAGGGCGCCTCTGAACACGATCAAGCCCTTGTCGTAATCGATCATATACCTAGCAGGATCGTACGTGTAGAGAGTGAAATCAGTCGTAGTCGTGAATGAACTTACATCGCTGACACTCACAACCGGAGCCTCAGGTAGCATTACCGTGTCGGTACCGTCAGTATCGATGGCGATAACATCATCGGTTACACGATTGATGGTCTGATGCAGGAACCCACGAATCGTGTAGCAAGCCGAGTCGAGGGCGATAGTAGAGAGATCGTCAGTCTCGCCTACTCCCAACGCCGGCAAGCGAAGATATGCGTATAGATCATCGATACTGATAAAAGGATCGTAAGCCACTTACCATCTTTCGTTTGAGTCGGGAGGCCACTGTAGGGCAGGGATCTTGTTCCACTGTGGGTTTGTCCTTGGGCCCCACTTAATGTTAGTGTCAGGAGGCCATTGATTACCGGAGTGTGACGGCCACTGGATCATCACAACGCGGATGTTCGGGACAGGCGCGAATGCGGTTGCCGTAGCCTTGGGCGGGACAACCCCAATCCCGGGAACCTTTGCCGACGCGCTCGCCGTAGCGACAGGCGGCATGACAATCTGATCGATAACCCCGCTGATTGTCGGGATAGGTGCCGAAGCATTCGCGACGGCTGCCGGCGGTAGAACCCGCACTTGAATCGTCGGGACAGGCGCGGATGCATTCGCGGTAGCGGCCGGAGGCGTGAGCCTGTCTTGCGGTGTCGGGAGCGCGGCAGACGCAGTAGCCGTAGCGGCTGCAGGCGACACACGGAGTTGCAGTGTCGGGACAAGCCCTGATACACTTGCCGTTGCCGCAGCCGGCGACACCTTAACATCAACAACCGGCGTAGGAGCACTAGCATTCGCTGTGGCAACCGGTGGACTAACAACAGCCGCAACCGTAATAGTCGGGACAAAAGCACTGGCCGACGCCGTTGCTGCGGCCGGGGAAACTCGTAACTGTATAGTCGGAACCGGGGAACTTACCGAAGCGGTAGCGGCCGGCGGCGAGATTATCTGACTACCGATAACGGTCGGGACTAGAGCAGACGCACTAGCTGTAGCCGCTGCCGGCGACACCCGAAGCTGAACCGCGGGAAGCGGGGAGCTTGCCGAGGCGGTAGCGGCCGGGACAACAACCTTAACGTCAATCCCTGGAATGCCAGAGAACGTAGTTGCGTCGTCGTTATAGAAATACGGATCTCGAACTAAACGCTGGAACGCGGCAAGTTTGAGCGGAGAACTAGCCGGGTAATAGAGCGACGACGGAACACCGCCGCTGCCCACCGTGAAACCAATCCACTTAAGCCTCGAGCCAGTGATCGGAAGACCCTTGATGTACGTCCCGAAAGCGTCAAGGAAGTCCGCGATCTCCTGACTGACCGTACTGTTCAGTCCGTCGTCGCCAGCACCAAACTCTGGGAAAAGGAAATCCTTACCGCGAGCATTAGCAAGCGTCAGGAAGTCCGCGAAAATCGTGGAAGCGTTCGTCCCGTACTTGATGTGACCGCTGACGACGTTCTGGTAAAAGTCAGTCGCAAACTCTTCGTAATAACTCGTGCCGGCCGGGGCGGGGCTGGTGCCCTTGTCGGGATCGAAGTCGTCTACGGTGAGCCCGGGAGTTGTGGGCGACACCCACATATCCGGGAGAACACAATAAACAAACGTGACCTTACCGCCAAGATACTGACCAGTCTTAGATCGTACTGTTGCTCCGGCGGCGTCAAACTTATCCCGAACATGACGGTAGGCGTCAATGTACGCCTGCTGCGTGTTCGTCGGGACGGCAAGGTAACCCTTCTGATTTGAGTTGGCTACCGTCTGCTCGTGATGGAACGAGAACCGCATCGGATTCGTGGGGTTACACCACGTCTCCGTCAGGATGTCCGTAATCAGCGCATCAATTTCCGTGTCCCAAAGACCGGCCGCTACTTCGTCCCACGGCATGGCCTGCTTAACGCCACCGCCGTCTACATACTGAGCGTTAGCATTACGGTAGTTCTTAAGATACCCAAGACCAACATCGGTATCGAACCCACTTGCAGAGTTATCGAGATTGAGGTTCTTACGTACGCCGTCAAAGCGCCGGCCGATATCACGTTCAATCGAAGGAGCATCCGGGAATACTTCCTGAGGCGAATACCCGACCCAGGTAACAGAGCCAGTGACCTTGATCGGCATTGTCGGAGCAATGCTCGAGGCAGAAGCCGAAGCCGTAGGAGCCTTGATCGGAAGAGCGGGTGCGGGAGAACTTGCCGTGGCCGTAGCCGCAGGCACAGAAATCCCGATCTGTACTGTGGGCGTAGGCGCTGACGCCGTGCTCGTTGCAACACCCGGGAAGAGGCGAATTGCCGGTGTAGCGTGACCCGCAGGCTGACTGCTCGCTGAGGCGGTAGCAGTCGGCACCACAATTGCCGGCACAAGCGGGGGCGGGCCGTTAGCAGAGGCCGTCGCCAGCGGCACAATAATGCCAAGCTGCGGGACAGGCGTAGGTGCAGAAGCAGAAGCAGTAGCCGCCGCAGGCGGAACTTGGACCTGTGGAACAGGTAGAGGGCCCGACGCAGAAGCAGTCGCCGCGGGAGCGGGAATCGAAAGCTGCGGAACCGGTACTAGAGAACTAGCTGAGGCTGTAGCAACAGGAGGCGAAACCGTTTGGTTCGCCGTTGTAACGGTCGGTGGCCGACGATTGATGAAGAATGCCAACTAGCGCCATCCCTGCACCGGCATTTGTACCACAGGTCGATGAATAGTCGCCCTTATACTACGTTGGGCGTCGATAACAGTAACCTTTGGAGTCACCGGAGGTTGCTGTTCAACAGTAGTTTCAACGATTGCACCAGGCATTATGCGACCCAAATCTCATAGACGAATCCACCCCAAGCATTTGAGGCAGTCGTATCATTGGGCCCACCGTAGTTGATGTTCCCTGACGCCGCTACGATATCAACTGAATACGCAGCATCCCAGGTCAGCGATGACCCGGCGGTGAGACCACCGATCACGCACTGACTTTCAAAGACGTACCGCGTCGTCGCGACGCCACCGCCGAGATCGACGAGCCCGCCAATCGGCGTTGTTCGACCCCTGACGGTCGTACTTTCTAAGATACCGAACTGGAGTGCTGGTAGGACGGTTGATCCGTCTACCTGACCCTTGATGCGCACGTTCACGCGACCCGAAGGCGGCACCGTGAACGTGGATCGTAGGTTCGTAGTGTCAAGTGCAGTCATCGCGATCAACGTGCCAACCGACTTGGCTACCGCCGTCGAAGGGTCATAGTTCTTCGCGGCGAGGATATTTGTCGTCTCCCAAACCTCGAACTGGAATGCGCCGAAGCTGTCGTTCGTGGTCGCGTTATTAGGGCCACCATACTTGAGATCAGACGAAGCGACAGTAAACTCAACGCCATACGCCGCATCCCACGTCAAGGAGGCGCCGGGCGTCAACCCCGTTACGCAAAACGCCGCCTCGACAACCTGATGCGCGGTTGCAATACCGGTCGCTGACCGTCCACCAATCGGCGTGCCTCTGCCGCGAACAGTTGACCCCTCGAGCACCCCAAGCAAAATCATAGAACATGATGTAGCGCCATGAAGAACACCACGAAGACGAACAAACACAATCCCGTTGGACGGGACAGTGAATGTAACCCGAAGGTTCGTCGTGTCGAGCGCCGTCATAGCCAGTGCAGCAGCACAAGACTTAGTGACAGCTACGGATGGATCGTAATTCGCAACAGCAAGACAGGCCACGGTCAGGCGCCTATCGTTACTCGCATGTATGCAAAAACGTTCACGTTCGCTGTGACATTCACGCGGAGAGCAAGCGCCTTAACCGTACCACCACTGAGATCAGTCTCCGGCTCAGTGCCGGGCATATAGGTGCGAGCGTACACACCGTTAAATTGCGGTACGAATATCGGCTCGATGACAGTGAGCGCAGTCGGTTCTGCAGTGTAGTTATGAGCGGCAGTAAACTGCGCCGCGATCGTTCGGCCGGTGACCTGCACAATAGCCGGCGGTGAACCGCCCGCAGTCCCGGCAGTTGCCTGCGTAGACTGACAGAGTTGAACAGTAGCTGGGATCGCAGATGCAGAAACACCATCCAAACTGATGCCCCACTCAACAATCTGGACGGGCTGATTCGCGCCTGCGATAACGTTCAGAACAGTCTTTGCGCCGGTTGTTGCGGCGAAAACCGTGTTCTGACAGACATAAATAGCGTCGGCCATTTTATGCCACCACTACAGAAATGATCCCCGATGCGTTCCAAGCAATCGTCAGCGTAGCGCCGGCCGCAGCGGTAACCGTGCCGCCGAACAAGACGTACGAAATCAGCGGCTTGTTCGAGGCTGGCGTTGAATCGTAGACGACAGCACTTGTTGCGGAAATACCCGCACCAGATGCAGTCCATACGGCATTGCTCGCGGTCCATGAAGTCGTCTGACCGTTCGTAACGGTCGGTGAAGTGAGCGTGACGCCGCCTGCGGTGTAACCGTTGGCGGTAGAAAGCTCAGTCCACGCCGTCGTGAACGGGGTAGCATCGAAGTATTTGTGTGTTGCCGCGTACGTATACGCGGTGTTCGACAGACCACACTTAATAGTGTCCGTGTCGATATCAGCTTCCTTGTTCCACGTAGTCGTGAAGAACATGGGGTAAACAAAGGCTGTAACTGCCACTTTAGTTTATCCTCTCTAATCCTGTGTTGGTTCCACGATCAATTCGGCAACAGGAACGCCGATGACCACATCGCCAGCGGGAGACACTTCAACCTCATCCGTCTCTTCGCTATCCGCGTCCGGCGTGAAACCGGATTCTTGATCTTTTGGGAGATACGTCATAGTCAGTTTCTTGTGCTTAGGCTCCATTACTCTCCTTGGCCTTCTGTTGTTCAGGTTCGCCCTGAACAAGAGTGTTCACTGAACATCTCGAGCAAACGCACTTAGGCGAGTGCCCGCTCGTAAAGGGCGGACGTATGCCGGCGTTAGTCCCGCCCTGAACAAGAATGTTCACGAGCGCCGGCCGAGATCTGCGTCAGGGTGAAACTCGGAAGCAAACTGTGGGGCCACCCGTCGGTCAACCGCGGCGCCGTTAAGTGAGGGCTGGCCGGCGCGAAGCCACTCGAGCACACGACTCATGCCCTTTTCCAGCTCGATCTCTGGGCGCCATCCAAGGTTGCGCAACTTAACAGTCGTCAGACGCTTAACTACAGTCTGGCGGTCGGGCGGATCAGTCTCGTGAATTAGGTCGTGAGAAGCTCCAGTCAAGTCGCACGCAATCTCGGCAACACGCCTCATTGAGACTGCATTGTCGTCTCGACCAATGTTCCAATCGCCGGCCGCACGTCCTTCAAGCACGTAGCGCATACCCCGTACTGTGTCTCCGACCCAGCACCAAGCGCGCTCACTACCGCGATGAACATAAATCGGTTCTCCTCTGTCAGCTTGATCGAGGAAACAGACAATAGCCGCTCGGCCAAAGCCAGGAGGCAGGCCGGGTCCGTATGGCATGGACAGGCGGAAGTTGATGAGTCCGGCGGGGGCATAGAGCTGTAGAATCTCCTCGCCCCACCGTTTCGTGAGGCCGTAGGCATTATGTGGGAGCTTCATTCGACAGCCCTCCCACGCGGGCGACTGACCAAGATCACCGTATACCTCAGAAGTTGAGGCATAGGCAACCGGAACGCCCGCATCGCCACAAGCCTTCGCGACAAGCGCAGTGATGCCGGCGTTGTCCTGCACAGTAAACATCACATTATCTTCCCCGAACAGACGGCCCACCTTTGCCGCCAGATGAACCACATAATCGGGATTGTACTTCTCGAGCGCGTGCTCGATAGTGCTCGGTGTTCGTAGATCCCCAAACTCGCGGTCGATACCGTTAACGTTATGGCCGTTCTGCCTAAGCTCGTTGCTCAGGTGTGTGCCGATGAAACCATCAGCCCCGGTTACGAGAAACTGCACGTAATCCTCCGATGTCGTCTGCGTCCGGGTGGAGCAGAGTTTCAGGTAGAGCGGCCAGAGCGCACCGCGAGAAATGAGCAAGCATACCGTTCGGTTCGTAGATCCCCCCGCACGTACAGCGAGGTTCGATAGGCTTGTGTAGCGGCTCGGGAACCATCATGTGTGAGAATTTTTCGGGGTGCTCGCGGACGTACATCGGCATATCCTCGAGCCCGACCCACTCGGACGGGCGATACTCACGGGCGAAAACATCCCGGCCGGTCATGATAGATTCCATGATCCAGTCGTCCGTGAGAATGTCGGCAACCGTGAGCCCTCGAGCCAGGGCACCCTTGTCGATCAGGTCGATAGCTTTGTCCATCATGCCGGTAATCTTCGACCGAATCTTCTCGACGCCACCCTGGTAAGTCAGGTGATGGCCGGAGAGAGCGCCCCGGGAGGGTACGGACGAATCCCACAAGATCGCCCCGCACACCCCTAGCTCAAGGATCTTCTGTCCGAGCACGACGCCGCCGAGCGTTCCCGCGCGGCACCCTCGATCCAGCCATCGCCAGTTTAGTGTGTAAACATGGAGATCCATCGGGAAGCGCATCGGCGGATTGTTGAGCGCATCCGATAGAGCATACTGCGTCGGGATCTCGTCAAGGTCGGATACATATACGAGATCGAGAGGTTTGATGTCGTACATCCCGCGGATGAGAGCGTCGCGTTGCCAGCGTTCGCGAGCCACGTCATCTGCGTGCCGGGTACCGGCGGGCATGTCATCGACCACAACATATCTGATTTTGTCGGCCCACGGAGCAAATCGTTCCTGATGCTTTGGGAATTCCAGCTCTTTGGGCCGGCCGCGTTGATCGACTGTTGCTTCCGCCAGTACGACCACATCCACCATATCACCGATAGTGCCGAGACGAATCTCAAGGACATCAACCTCATTTTTAAATTGTGATGCGGTATAAATCAACCGCGCCCCTGTCTCTGAATCCACCAGTAGAAGAACATTGCAGTAACACGATTGCGGCGGCGATATTCGACCTTTTCTTTGATCTCCGACCACGGCTTACTCATGACCAACCTCTACATGCTTTACTAGTGTCTTCGTCATACTCAACGAGACCCGATACCCATTCGAGCCCGATCTCAGACTCAATCCGTTTAAGTTCTCTCCAGGCATCTCCTAGTGAATCATACCGCTGCACGAGATTTGCGTTGTCAGAAAACAAAAGATATCTCATGCTACGGGGCGCCTTCGGTTGCGATCTGCCAACCACCTATAGTAGTGAGGCACATAACCCTCCGCAGCCATTGCTTCCTCGAGAGCGGTCAAGTCCCGGGCCCGCCGTTCGGGGCGCCGGCCTTCGGGCGCGATGTAGTGATGGACAACATAGGTCGGACAGAATTGAATCGGGAGACCTAACCGCCAGGCCCGATATGTAATCCAGTCGTCTGATCCGTCGTGGATCGGTAGGAACCACCCGCCGATCTTGAGCATTGCTCGAGTCAAAAATGGGATCATCACTTTCAGGCCCATCGGAGTCTCACACACAAAACGCCGGCCATCCTCGTAAACGTTCGCTACAGGGACAATGCCCTTGTTGAGCATTTCAATCGGAGCCTGCCACCAGTCATACGCCGGAATGATATCGTCCGCGGTGAAGTGCAGATAGTCGCCAGTTGCCTGCTCTGCGCCTTGCTCCCACCCCTCAGCGCAAGACGGAGCATCTTTGACGACGATCACTTCGGCATCAGGGGCCGTTAACTTATACCCCTTGAGACACTTCGCTAGCCACTCCTCGCGACCAGTGATAGTAGGAACGATAATCGAGATCATGTAATCTGACGCCTACGAATACGATCAGCCCACATATGCAAGAGAAGACCGACAGTATTTCCAATAACCCCAACAGAAAGTAAAATAGTAATCATGTACTATTGTAGGGCGTTCCAACCGGCGCCTTCTGCTTGCTGCCGCAACTGCTTTGCAACCATACGGTCTAGATCGCGAATCCGTACATTATCAAGACCGGTAACACTCGTCCGCAGTCGCTCCTCGAGCGCACTGTAGACGGGTGGCACATAGCCGGCCTGCCCCATTGCCTCTACGAGCTTGAAGATGTCGCCGTGCCGGCGGGTATAGTCCCGGCCCTGATCGGCAACCCAATGTGTGAAGCTGTAGCTCGGTGCTGTGTGGAGAGGGATCTTGCGTTGTGTGGCAACGTAGGAAACCCAATCGTCCGAGCCGTAGTGGATCGGTAGAAGCCATCCGCCCTGATCGAGCATCTTGCGGCTCAGGAACGGGACGAGTACATTCTTGACCAAGCCCATGTCTCCGAGCGGAGAGTCACACATCAGAGGCATGCCGTTAGAAGCGAACACGTTTGCAATCGGGACACCACCCATGTCCGCGGCCTTAACAGCGTCCGGCCACCAGTTTTGGTTGGGGGTAATGTCGTCGGCCGTGAAGTGGAGGTACAGACCGCGAGCCTGCTCGGCGCCCTTGATCCAGGCATGTCCGCAGCTCGGCTCGTTTTCGATGACAATAAGTTCTGCGCCCGGAGCAGTTGTTTCGTACCCCTCGACGCACATCTTGAGGTAATCCTCGCGACCCGTGATTGTGGGAATAATGACCGAAATCATCGGTCGGGCCTGCGCCATCACGGCCGGATACCGTAAAACGTCTTCATGCGAGCAGTAAACTTCTCGCCGTGTAGTTCTGCAATCTCATCCCACATGACCGGCACTTCTCCTCGCTTCTCGAGTCCTGCGACCCATAGGTGACGCTTCCACGGTGTGATCTGGAAGCCTGATTCAAATTGGATAGTCTCAAGGGGGTCAACCTCGAGCCACAAAGTGCCGGCGTCTGGGTTGGCTTTGAGAACGCCCTCGTGCGTACTCGTGTCGCACATCTTCATAATATTCTCTTCGCACGGTCGAGGATTACGTGCGAGTAGTTCTGTTGGGTAAGCCTTCATCGCCCAGATAGGATTCCGATACTGAATCGCTTTGATGCCCGTACCGTGTACGGCCGTCATCCAACGAGTTTGTATCAGTACATCCGTCGGACTCTGATCTATTGCTTGTAGGAGCCTAGGGTCAAAGGCCTGATCTGAATTAACGTGGAATGAGAAGTCGAATCCATGCTCAACTGCCCACTGATGCCCGTCGTTATATTTTGCGCCGAGAATGTTGGGGGATTCGATTCCCACGAATCCAAGCGTTCGGGCAAGCTCAACATTTTCGAAGTCACCGACGCATACACATTGTGCTTCCACTCCAAGACTAGCCGCCTCCTCGAACGTCTGAGCGCGATGCTCGAGCATGATTCGTGTCAGCTCGAACCGCCTGAATACCGGCGTGACTAAAAGTACGGACACAGGCTAGAAGTATTTTCGTAGTTCCCTGCGGAGCTTGTAGTACGCGACTACCTCGCGGCCGACGGACACAAAGTACCGCGGGGGCAGGAGCAACAGAAATCCAATGAGCCTAAGCACTGGCAAGTTTATGCTCCTCGTGTAGTTCTGCGTGACAATTAGCGCACAGAAGATCGCATTTTTCTGCTTCAATACGTGCCCGCTCCAGACTAGTGCGAGCAACTAATGTTCCAACATCAAACTCTTTTTCACTTGAATCTCGATGATGGAAATGTAGTGCCGCTAGACATCGATCATACCCACACCGAACACACGCCCCGCCGTGCTCGAGTTTCAGTGTCTTACGATTTTGCGCTATACGAGCAGACTGACGACCAAGAATAGTAGTTTGGTTTCGAAGATAATAGGCTCTATCTTCATCAGCATTTTTAACCTTGCATGTCCAAGTACCGAGACCGGCACACTGGAGATTCTTTTTCCAGTACATCAATTCACCGTGACACTCACACCTAGGACGAGAATCACCAACTTCTGCATATTTTTCTGCGGCTGTCATTTATCTCCTCTAGATAACGGTCGGAGTTGGGGAGCTGGCCGTTATTCCAGCTCCCCAACACCCTAGCTAGTTGAGCTTATCAAAACGCTGCAACTAAACGTGAACCAGTAGGATCACGTAGCCGCGCCGACACCACCAAGGTCTGCGACAGCAAAGGCCGCAGGCCGGTAGACAGCAAGCGCAAGACGCTCCTCCGCGCGGATGGCCACTTTATTTTCCTGGAAGAAAGTGGAATGCGAATTCGACGCCTCCACGCGCAGACCGCCCTTACGATAGACCTGCGAAGCGGTGCTGAACGCACCGACAATCGGCTTGGCCTCGGCAACAGCCGTGGTGACCACGACGCGCATACCCCACAGGTTCGGGCCGGCCTCAGAAGAGAACGGACCAGTACCCATGTAGTTAGCAGTCGTGTTCTTGAGGGTAACAATACCCTCCCAATCGTTCGGGTGGATGATGATACCGTCCGGCTCGAGGAATGCCTCACGCACCCTCGAAATAGCCCGGAAGATATGATCTGCGTCAGTGGCGCTAGCAGCGTTCGAACGAAGGCCCTTATTGTTGGCCGGAATACGGCTAACAAGACCAACGAGATCGTTCGTGCCGGCACCGTTCAGGAGCGAGTTCTCTTCCTGAATCTTGACGAACAGAGTCAGACGCGCATTGATGTACGACTGGATACCAGCGACATCCTCGAGCATCTCCTCAGTGACCGGCAGGAAGGTAGCGATCTTCTTGACCGGCTCACTCGTCATATCGAAGACCAGAGTAGACTCCGGCTTGCTCACACCTTCCGCGACGGCCGCAGCAGCGTTCGTCACCGAAGACTCGATCATGTAGTTGATCGTGTTAGTGTCAGTGGTACCCGACGCCATAAGATCGGCTACAGTGAGCCTCTGAAAGAGCACCGGGAGAATACCCGGCTCGTACTGCGGGACAACGAGCTTACCGCCCGAACCAGTAGCCTCAGACAGAAGGGTCTTAACCTCCATGTCAATGGCACCGGTCGTCCAGTTACCGTCGAAGCCGCGATCACGCAGCGCCTTGTAGCCGTCCGACTTAACGAACGCCTCACCCGGCGAAGAAGCGCGCGGCGGCGCATCAGGGGCACGGCGAGCATCTTCGTCAATCTCGATGGTCTCACCGATGTTCTTCACGCGGTTGCGAGTCTCGATAGAAGCCTGAACCTCGCGCCGCGTCTCCTTGAGGACTTCAACCTGATCGAGAAGGCCCTTGACCTTCTTATCCTCGTCCTCAGTCATACCACGAGCCTCAGCGTGCGCCGCCTCTGTAACAGCCTTGGCGTTGCCGAGAATCTCGCGCATCTCGCGGTCAACCGCCGCGAGCTGTCGTTCGTACTTATCCATTAGGTTAAGTACCTCTCTGCCCCGAAGGGCTAACGCGCAGCGCCGGCCGCGGACCCACTACCTTAGTGGTCTGCGCAGCGTTAACTGCGATTGCGGGGCGTGGGAATCGAACCCACACTAACCGTTCCCCGCTCTTACTTACTCTTCGTCAAACTGGCTTAACTCCACAATCAGCATCCTGTGAAGGGCTGCCGCCTCCATAGCGTCTGCCGACAGTGCCTTACCGATCTCGTGCTCGTTCTGCTCGAGCAGAAGCTCGTTCAAAGTGGAGTCGATCTCATCGGACTTAACCTCAGGCTCAGTCGCCTCAGCCTCAGGAATCTCGATCTCTTCGTCCGACTTCCACGAGTCGGGGATCATGTCCGTCGCGCCCAAAGCCCGGGCCCGCTTCATGATGTGCCGCTTGGCAGCCGCTTCATCCTTTGCACGGCCGATAGACTGAATCGCATTCTTGAGATCAGTCGTATTGTCAATCGGGAACGAGCCGTCAGGCATAGCGCGTCCATCCTTAGCCATCGCCTCACGTTCGGCAGTTGTGTAGTCCTTCTTCTCTTCGACAACCTCCGACTCCTCAGAAGTATGGAATTCTGCATCGACCATCTTCTGGGCCCAAGCCTCAGCCTCTTCCTGATCCAGAGCCTTGTACTCGAGCGCGAGCTTCACAAGCTCGTGGTACACTTCGGCCTTAGGCGTAATCTCAACGCCAACCTCAGAGGGCTCGCCAAGAGTAGCGTTGCCATCCGCGTCCAGTTCGTAAGAGGCAGAGTACATTGTATCGGCCTTTTCGGTGCCGTCATACTCGCACACCTGATACACGACCTGACTCGGCGTGGTCGCAACGATATTCACGCTGACCCAACCCTTAGTCGGATCGGCCGGCGACGGATACTTCGCGGCGACGGCCTCCGAGAGCGAGTCACGGATAGCCTCGAACGTGCCGGGGATCTCGATGTCCACGTAGCTCTTGCGCTTGTTATGCGCGGAGACCGCGGACTTGAGCGACAGAAGTTCGGTGTCGGGATTGATGCCCTTAAGCGTAGGACCGACTTCGATCAGATTAACCTCAGTAAGATCATACGCACCGTCGTCAGCCTTCTTCTCACCGCCGGCCGGCACCGTGTACCCGAAAGAGAATTCCTTGAGCAGACGCGAGCCCATCAGGCGATGAACCTGAGCGGCAACCGGGTTATCCTCGAGATGATCGATCTGGCCCTTGACGTACAGGCCGCGCCCCTCGACAGCCTTGACCTGATTCGGGTCGGCGTGACCGATGATTGCAAACGGATCGTCCCAATTGTGTGACAGAATCACAGGGATCGGGTCGCCAGACTGGCGCCACCGCTCGAGCGTGTTATCGAACGCTGTAGACTTTAGGCGGTCGCCCACCTTATCGACGTTATCAAACACCGCAACCATAGCCTCAAAAGTTCCGACAGGTTCATTGTCATCGGGACCGAGCGACTTGAACGTGGCGGGGAAGCTCTTGGTCTTAGGTTCCATTATTAGTCTCCTCTAAATCAGGCCGTAGCCCTTACAATCGTTCGGAAGTCGTCCGAAAGATCAGGATTCATCAAGTACGCCCACGGCATCAAGAAGTAGCCAGACAGGCCCCACCCTGTGCCCCAGGAATTTCGGCAGAGAACATGATTCGGCATGTCGCGAAGATAACCGATTGCTAGTACCTCATGCCCGCCGTAGTACGTCTCATTAGCGGCCGGCATAGGCACGATGCCCGTGCTAGCCGCGCGGTAAGACTCGAACGATTCGTACACTTCAAACCCGAACGCCATCGTCTGGTGATTCGAGAGCACGGCCTTGATCTGGTCAATGTCTCGAGGGACAACAGCGTACGGCTTGGTCAACTTGCGCCGCTTCTTGTCCTCAGGTGGCGGGCCGGCAAAATCATTGACATCATACGGCCATGCTCGCTCGAGCAGGTAACCAGTCTGCGCCGCAAACTTGAAGCCGTCCCGGCCGTAGGCCCCCGTGTCTTCGTCGGCAGGCGCCCCCTCGAGCATACGCTCACCGTAGTAGATGTCTAACCGCGACGGGCGCCGCGCGTGCTCAGGAGCTAGATCCAGTGAACGGTCAAACTGGAGCGCCGCGCCTACCGCGTTTGCAGTACACGACCCCAGAGAGCCCTGATCGTAGATCCCGGGCATATTCGAGCCTCGCCGTGGGTCAACCTCATCCTTGATGAACAAGCCCGAGGGGTTAGCCACCTTATCGCGCTTGTCTTCGGGGGATCGTTTCCACCCACCGTAATGATGCTTGAGCTTAGTCATTAGTATACGTCAATCACGCACTTGCAATTTACGTTCTGAGAATAATCCTGCACCTTGGGATCTCCCGGGAATCGACTACCATTTTCAAACACCTTGTCTACCGCAATCGACTTCTGGTTCAAAGCCTTGTGCCTCGAGTTCTCGCTTTCCGTGATCCAAGTCTTGACACGCATAGTGCCCTCAGGGCCCGGATTCTGCTTTGCTGCCTCGACAGCCGCGAAGTTAAGTAGATGATTTGCGTGTGTACGGCTAATATCGTTGGCCCGCTTTTCCTTCGCGATGGCGAATACGTCCTTGGGTACACTTCCCGACTGGATCTGATACGCCGTGACCTTGTTGATTGCCGTCGCCATTGCCTCCGCGCCGGCCTTGAGATAGTTCTCGACCTGGCCGGTGTCGAAGGAGCCCATCAACCTCGAGCCGACGATCTCGCCCTCACGCTTGACAGTCTTGAGAGACAGGTTGTAGAGATCGTCCGCAAGTTCTGTGTCCCAGCGAAGACTGTCGGCCTTACCGCCCTTCTGCAGCGACCGCTCCTGCCGCCCGAAGTATGCTTTCATCAGAGTTTCGTGTTCGGCGTGGTACTCAAACCGGCGCTTGAAGGC
>Ga0070685_10000203_pt1 | contig 39835 bp, 38 predicted proteins | sample KBSS13LmetaG_FD_65651 | JGI IMG/M metagenome (GOLD analysis project Ga0070685, IMG submission 65651) | Switchgrass rhizosphere microbial communities from Kellogg Biological Station, Michigan, USA - KBS S1-3L metaG | ecosystem: Host-associated > Plants > Roots > Rhizosphere ...
GCGGGCGACCCGGCGGCGCATCAGCTCCAGCGCCACCACCGCCACCGCCTGCTGCAGGATCAGCCGCTCGAAGTCGCCGAGCCCGCCGGAGTCGCGGACGATCACCACCCAGGCCTGCGGCGGGCCGCCGCCGGGGGAGATGACGGGGTGGGCCAGAGCCCTCCCGGCGACGGTGGGGTGGCTGGGGACGAAGGGGTGGCCGTCGCCGGCGTGGCTGAGCGCTTCCTTGCGGATCGCCGCGATCGCCTCGGCGGAGAGCTGGCGGCGGAAGCCGCGGCCGGCGAGGCGCTCGCCCCGGCCGTCGAGGATCGCCACGGTGCCGCCGACCGCGGAGGCGACCGTGGCGGCGATTTCCTCCAGCCCGCGCTCCTCGAGGACCAGGCGCTCGAGCCGCCGCTGCACCGCCACCCCCCGCTGCAGCACCTCGTACTGCTCGTTGACCAGTTTCGCGAAGGCCTTCTCGGTGATCGCGATGAACGGCACCGAGTAGGGGACCTCGAAGAGCGGGAAGCCGCGCTTCTCGGCCTCGTCGACCAGCGCCTTCGGCAGCGATTTGTGAGTGAAGCCGGTGCCGAAGCCGAGCCCGGCGAGGTTGCGGTCGGCGAGGATGCCGACGAAGGCGCGTTGCTTGGCGGCGGTGTCGAGCGGGATCCCGGTGGTCAGCATCAGCTCGCCGCCCGACAGCCACGGCGTCGGATCCTGCAGCTCGGAGATGTGGACCCAGCGCACCGGGGCCGCGGCGGCGTCGGAGCCGGCCGCCAGCTCTAGGTCGAGCTCGTCGAGCAGGCTCTGGACGGTGAGCACCGTCGACCCCTAGATCGACGTTCTCCGGCCGGGGGTGGGCGCGGTCGAGCGCGACCCACCGACGACCTGGTCCCATGCTTCGGAGAGGACGCTGTGCAGCACGTCGTGGATCTCTTCGAACTGCTCGGTGTCGGCGATCAGCGGCGGCGACAGCTGCACGACCGGGTCGCCGCGATCGTCGGCGCGGCAGATCAGCCCGCGCTTGTAGAGCTCGCCGGAGAGGAAGCCGCGAAGCAGCTTCTCGGACTCCTCGTCGTTGAAGCTCTCTTTCGTCTCCTTGTCTTTGACCAGCTCGACCGCGTGGAAGTAGCCGGCGCCGCGGACGTCGCCGACGATCGGCAGCTCATGCAGGGACTCGAGCATCCCGCGGAACTCGCCCTCCTTGCGGAGGACGTGGCCGGGCAGGTCCTCGCGCTCGAAGACGTCGAGGTTGGCCATCGCGATCGCGGCGGCGATCGGGTGGCCGGCGAAGGTGAAGCCGTGGGCGAAGGAGGCGTCGCCCTCCATGAACGGCTCGGCGACCTTGTCGGAGGCGATCACGCCGCCCATCGGCGCGTAGGCCGAGGTCAGCGCCTTGGCGACCGTGATCATGTCCGGCACGTAGTCGAAGCGTTCGCAGCCGAAGTAGTAGCCGAGGCGACCCCAGGCGCAGATCACCTCGTCGGAGATCATCAGCACGTCGTACTGGTCGCAGATCTCGCGCACCCGCTGGAAGTAGCCGTCGGGCGGTACGAAGCAGCCGCCGGCGTTCTGGACCGGCTCGAGGATCACCGCGGCGACGGTTTCGGGGCCCTCGAAGACGATCCGCTCCTCGATCGCGTCGGCCGCCCAGAGCGGATCGCGCTCCTCGGGCCAGCGGTAGATGTTGGTGTTGGGGACGTGGCAGCCGCCCGGAGCGAGGGGCTCGAACTGGGCGCGGAGGTCGGTGATCCCGGTCGCCGAGAGCGCTCCGAGCGAGGTGCCGTGGTAGGCGACCTCGCGGGCGATCACCTTGTGCTTCTGGCCTTTGCCGTGCACGCGGTGGTAGTTGCGCGACAGCTTCAGCGCCGACTCGACCGCCTCCGAGCCGCCGGAGGTGAAGAAGACGCGGTTGAGATCGCCGGGGGTCATCGAGGCGATCCGCGCCGCCAGTTCGATCGCCTTGGGGTGGGCGTAGGACCAGAGGGTGTAGAAGTCGAGCTCTTCGACCTGGCGGGCGGCCGCTTCGCCGTACTCGGTGCGGCCGTGGCCGGCGTTGCAGCAGAAGAGGCCGGAGAGGCCGTCGAGGTAGCGGTTGCCGTGCTCGTCGTAGACGTAGCAGCCCTCGGCCCGGGTGATGATCGGGATCTCGTGGTCGGGCCCGTAGGCGCCCATCCGCGAGAAGTGCATCCAGAGGTGCTGGCGGGCGAGCTGCTGAAGATCCGTTCCTGCTGGCGCTTTCGACGCGGTGGCCATCTCGCCCTCCTCCTCGGTTACGACGTTATGGACAAAGCTAGAGCCCGTCCCCAACAATCGCAAGTGGTCTTTGGGTCAAGGCCTGGCGATCAACTTGTCCATTAAGTACAAGTTACTCCTGTGCTTTTAGGACATTCGCCCCTTGCGCCGCCTTCCACCGGGGCTTACCGTCGCTGGTAGATACCCGTAGGGATGGGTAGAAGCTCCGCACTACAGGAGGGCCGTTAGCCAAAGATGGATGCCCACGGAGAGACCCCGAGCGTCGAGCTGCGGAGCGTGACCAAGCGCTTCGACCAGCTGGCTGCGGTCGATGACCTTGACCTCGAGCTGGCGCAGGGCGAGTTCTTCACCCTGCTCGGCCCCAGCGGCTGCGGCAAGACGACGACGCTGCGAATGATCGCCGGCTTCGAGCGCCCGACCAGCGGCGAAGTCCGGATCGACGGCGAGGACGTCGCCCAGCTGCCGCCGCACAAACGACCGACCAACACCGTCTTCCAGAGCTACGCGCTCTTCCCCCATCTCAGCGTCAAGGACAACGTCGCCTTCGGGCTCAAGCGCAAGAGGGTCGACAAGAGCGAGATCGAGCAGCGGGTCACGGCCGAGCTCGAGCGAGTCGGCCTCGCGGCCGAGGGCAACCGGCGGCCATCGCAGCTCTCCGGAGGAATGCAGCAGCGGGTGGCGCTCGCCCGGGCGCTCGTCAACCTGCCGAAAGTCCTCCTCCTCGACGAGCCGCTCGGCGCCCTCGACCTGAAACTGCGCAAGGAACTCCAGGTCGAGCTGAAGCGAATCCAGCGCGACGTCGGCATCACCTTCGTCTACGTCACCCACGACCAGGAGGAGGCGCTGACGATGAGCGACCGGATCGCGGTGATGAACCGCGGCCAGGTCGAGCAGGTGGCGGAGCCCGAGGAGGTCTACGACCGCCCGGCGACGACCTTCGTCGCCGGCTTCATCGGCGTCTCCAACCTGATGCCGGCGACGGTGACCGGCAGCCGCGAGGTGAAGCTCGACCAAGGCCAGACGATCGCGACCGAGACCGACGGCTTCTCCCCCGGCGACCGCTGCCACGCGGTGGTGCGGCCGGAGAAGCTCAGCGTCGAGACCGCGGAAAACGGCCGCGCCGGCAGCGACCAGCCGCGCGTCGAGGGCTTCGTCGCCAGCTCGCTCTACCTCGGCACCTCGACCCAGATCGCCGTCGACCTCGGCGAGGGGGTGCGGATGACCGTCCTCGTCCCCAACGCCGACGAGGCCGAGCGCCAGCGCCTCCCCGGCGGCGGCGCCCGCGTCGCCCTCAGCTGGGAGCCGGAGAACATGCACCTTGTCCGCGAATCGCCCAACGGCAGCACGGCGGCGGCCCGCGAAAATGACGGCGCCAGCGCCGCCGACCAGTCGCAACTGGAAACCACCCACGGAGGTTGATGGCAGATGGTCAGTCAGAAGGACCCACGGAGGATCACCGCCCTGCTGGCGGTTGCGATCGCGGCGGTGGCGGTGGCCTTCGGGCTCGCGGCTTGCGGCGGCGGAGGCGACAGCGGCATCAACGGCGGCGGCGAAACCGAGGAAGTGAAACTCGAAAAGAAGGCCACCGGCGACATCACGATCTCCAACTGGCCGCTCTACATCGACAAGCAGACCGTGCCGGACTTCGAAAAGGAAACGGGCCTCTCGGTCAAGTACATCGAAGACGTCAACGCCAACGAAGAGTTCTTCGCGAAGATGGACCCGCTCCTCAAACAGGGTGAATCGGGCGGCCGCAGCCTCTTTGTCGTCACCGACTGGATGGCGAACAAAATGCACGAACTCGGCTACCTGCAGAACTTCGACAAGTCGGCGCTGCCGAACTTCGAAAAGAACCTCGTCTCGAACCTGAAAGAACCGAGCTACGACCCGAACCGCGAATTCAGCGCCCCCTGGCAGAGCGGGATGACGGGGATCATCGTCCGCAAGGACCTGGCGCCGGAAGTGAAATCGATCTGCGACCTCTTCGACCCCAAGTACAAGGGCAAGGTCGAGATGCTGAACGAACTCCGCGACACCGTGCCGCTGGTGATGAAGTGCCTCGGCATCGATCCGGCCAACGCCAGCGAAGACGACTGGATGAAGGCGATCGACAAAATCAAGTCGGCTTCGGAATCGGGTCAGATCCGGCGCTTCACCGGCAACGACTACGGCGCCGACCTGACCAGCGGCAACGCGGTCGCGGTGATCGGCTGGTCGGGCGATGCGGTCCAGCTGCAGGCCGACAACCCGAACATCGAATGGCGGATGCCGACCGAGGGCTGCATCCTCTGGTCGGACAACATGGTGATCCCGATCGGGGCGCCGAACCCGACCGCGGCCGAGGAATGGATCAACTACGTCTACGAACCGAAAAACGAGGCGCAGATCGAGGCCTACGTGAACTACGTCAGCCCGGTCGAAGGCGTGAAAGAAATTCTCCTGAGGGAAGAACCTGAAATCGCGAAGAACCAGCTGATCTTCCCGAGCAAGTCCTTCACGAAGAACTGCACGATCCAGCCCTCGCCGAGTGGCGAAGAAGAACAGAACCTGAACCGCGCCTTCAACGCGGTCTTGAACGGCTGAGCCGATGAGACGCCGGGTCGCTCCCTACTTCCTGCTCGGGCCGGGAGCGGCCTGGCTGCTTCTGTTCTTCGTCGTCCCGCTCTACTACCTGTTCGAACTCTCGCTCAACTCCGGCGTCTTCGGCTCCTACGAATTCAACTGGCACTGGGAGAACTACAACGACGCGCTGTCGCTCTACGACACCCAGTTCGTGCGCTCGTTCGAGTACGCCGGGCTGGCGACGCTGTTCGCGCTGCTGCTCGCCTACCCGCTCGCCTACACGATCGCTTTCAAGGCGGGGCGCTGGCGCAACGTCCTCCTGTTCGCCGTCGTCGCTCCGTTCTTCACCACCTACCTGATCCGGACCCTCGCCTGGGAGACGATCCTCTCCGACCAGAGCCCGGTGGTCAGCGTCCTCGACACCCTCGGCCTGGCGCCGGAAGGGCACGTGCTGGCGACCGGTGGCGCGGTGATCGCCGGCCTCACCTACAACTTCCTCCCCTTCATGGTGCTGCCGATCTACGCCAGCCTCGAGCGGATCGACGTGCGGCTGATCGAGGCGGGCAAGGACCTCTACGCCTCCGCCTCGCAGACCTTCTTCCGGGTGACGCTGCCGCTCTCGGCACCAGGAGTGGTGGCGGGCACGCTGCTGACCTTCATCCCCGCCTCCGGCGACTACGTCAACGCCCAGTTCCTCGGCAGCGCCAGCAACCAGATGATCGGCAACGTGATCCAGTCGCTCTACCTCAAACAGAGCGACTACCCGGCGGCGGCGGCGCTCTCCTTCGTGTTGATGGCGGCGATCCTGATCCTCGTCCTGATCTACATCCGCTTCGCCGGCTCGGAGGCGCTGATGGGTGAGGAGGCGGTCTGATGGGCGGCCGCGGCGGCTCTGCCTGGCGCTGGCTGCGCGAGCACGCGGTCCAGATCGTCGGCGTCCTCGTCGTCCTCTACATGCTGATCCCGATCGTCGTCATCTTCGCCTTCTCCTTCAACGATCCGGCCGGCCGCTACAACTTCACCTGGGTCGGCTTCACCTTCAGCCACTGGAGCAACGCCTTCGGGATCCCGGAGCTGAACGAAGCGCTGGTCACGAGCCTCAAACTCGCGGTCCTGGCGACCATCATCGCGACCGTGATCGGGACCCTGATGGCGATGGCGCTGGTCCGCTACGAGTTCTTCGGTCGCCGCGCCGCCAACTTCCTGATCGTGATCCCGATGGCGACCCCCGAGGTCGTGATGGGCTCGGCGCTGCTCTCCTTCTTCCTCCTCATCGGCACCTTCAGCCTTGGCTTCGAAACCCTGCTGATCGCCCACGTCATGTTCTGCATCAGCTTCGTAGTCGTCGTCGTCCGCTCGCGCTTGATCGGCTTCGACCGCAACCTCGAGGAGGCGGCGAAAGACCTCGGCGCCAGCCCCTTCACCACCTTCCGCCTCGTCACCCTCCCCCTGATCATGCCCGGCATCTTCGGCGCCGCCATGCTCGCCTTCGCCCTCTCGATCGACGACTTCGTCATCTCCAACTTCAACTCCGGGACGACCGTCACCTTCCCCCTCTACATCTTCGGCGCCGCCCAGCGCGGCATCCCCGTCGAGGTCAACGTGATCGCAATGATCCTCTTCTTCTTCACCTGCGCCGCGATGGGCTTCGCGACCTGGCAGCAGCGGCGAGCGGAAAAGATGACCAGCGTGCGGCCCGAGCAAGAGGTCGGGGTTGGCGCCGGGGTTTCGGCGGGCGCGCCGGCGGCGACCTAGCAGCTCAGGAGTCTTTTAATACTCCGAGTGCCTTGGTAGACCTTTTTCTTCTCGAGAGAACTCGGGAGGAAAAGGAGCCGGCGCGCGCAAACGCGCCGGGAACCAAAGGAGAATCAGATGAAGCACATAAAGATGTTTGGCCTGCTGACCTTGGTCGCAGCGTCGCTGATGGCCGTTGCCGGCAGCGCTTATGGCGCCCCGACCCTCACATCCCCGTCAGGCACCGAGTACACAGGCTTTGTCGAAGCAACGCTGGAATCCGGCACCTCCGCGCTGCTGAAAGCCGGCATCGAAGATAAATGCACCGCGTCATTGGTGGCTGGACCCGTTATCACCAACAACGAAACCCACGCCAGAGGCAGTGTCGAAAGCGCCGCTTTAAAATTCGAAAAATGCACTGCAGACACCGAAACCCTCAGGGGGGGCGAACTCACAATCTCGCCCGCCGGCGTGGTCACGGCCACTGCGTTCGAAGTGACAGTCAATGACACAAGCCTTGGCATCAGCTGTGTCTACGGTGGGGGGCCCACCGGTACCGCCCTTGGCACCCTGACCGGCGGTACTCCGGCGAAACTCACCGTGAACACCACCAAACTGAAGAAAATCAGCGGCGGCTTCTTCTGTGCGGTGGAAGGCACCTGGACCGCGAACTACGTTGTGACAACTCCGGGCACCCTGCTCCTCAGCTAGTAGACCTCGACATTGCGGCACCGAACCTGTTCGGTGCCGCAATGTGACAACCGCTCCTACCGGCCGATGTGGAAGCCGATCAGCTCGGGAACCTTCGCTACGGCTGAGGCAACTCGGCCCGGCTGAGCCCCGGCCATCTCTGCTTCCTCTTTTTTCTCTATCGCGAAGCGGATCGATTCGCCGCCAAGCCAGTGGAAGGGCTCGGGGGGGACTCGGGGGGTCTTGGGGTCGATAAAGGCCAGGTGCGTGTGTTCATCTGACCGGCCGAGGGCCAGGGAGGCGAGGGTGCGGCCGACCATGTTGCTGGGGCCGACGCCGTTGCCGGTGTAGCCGGCGGCGACGAAGGCTCGGCCTTGGCCGAGGGTGGTTACTGCTGGGAGGTGGGTTGGGGAGGCGTCGATTGGGCCGCCCCAGGCGTGGGTGATGCGGCGATCTTTCAGTTGGGGGAAGTAGTCGTGGAGGTGGTCGGCGGCGCCGGCGATGACGGCGGCGTCGACCTCGCTGCGGCCCTTGGTCCTCGCGCCCATCGCGATCCGGCCGCCGCCCCAGCCGAAGGCGATGCGGCCGTCGTCGGTGGTGCGGAAGTAGTGGAGCAGCGAGCGGGAGTCGGTGATGCACTCGCCGCCGGTCCAGCCGAGCTGGTCGAGGACATCGGGGACGGGCTCGGTGAGGACGATGTGAGAGGAGGCGACGGTGAGGCGGCCGCGCAGCGGGCCGGCCTTGGCGGCGCTGCCGATCGCGAGGACGGCACGGGCGGCGCGGATCGTGCCGCCGTCGGTCCTCGCTTCGACGCCGTCGCCGGCTTCGCGGAATGAGTGGACTGCCGAGGACTCGTAGATCCCCACCCCCGCCGCCAGCAGCTTCTCGCGCAGGCCGAGCGCCAGGCGGGCCGGCTGCACCGTTGCCGAGGTCGGCGACTCGGCGCCGGCGCGGAAGGCCGGAGAAGCGCAGCGCTCGGCGACCTCCTCACGGCTCAGCGGCCGCAGCATCTCCGGCACCCCCAGTTCCCGGCAGGCCTCGACGGCGTCGAGCCAGCTGCAGTCGTGGGCGGACGCGGTCGAGACCTGGACGTAGCCGGCGGGCCGGAACCAGGCATCGACCTCCTGCTCGGCGCAGAAGCGCTCGATCCGCCCGACCGCCGCCTGCGCGGCGCGGGCGGTCGCCAGCGCCTCCTCGGCGCCCCAGCGGTCGCGCATCGAGGCGAGCGAGAACCACATCGCGTTGCAGAAGCCGCCGTTGCGCCCGCTCGGCCCGTGGCCGCAGACCTCCTCGGCCTCGAGCAGGACGACCCGCGCCTCCGGCTCCAGCTGCCGCGCGTACCAGGCGGCCCACATGCCGGTGTAGCCGCCGCCGACGACGAGGACGTCGGCCTCGCGGTCGCCCGCCAGCGCGGGCCGCGGCGCAACCGGGCCGGCCTCCTCGATCCAGTAGCCAAGGCGCGTGTGGCGCATCCGCTGATTCTCCAGCACCCACCCCCTCGGCAGTGAACAAAGATCGGCCGCGAGATTGTCCAAGACCACTCGGGACGACCCGTAGACTCGGCTCGATGTCCGATCCCGGTCAGGACTCGACTCCCTACGTCGACGCCCTGCTCGCCTACGCCGAGCTCGAGACCGGCCGCTTCCAGGTCCCCGGCCACAAGGGGGGCCTCGGCGCCGACCCGGCGATGACCGAGCTGGTCGGCGAGGTCGGCCTGCGCAACGACATCCCCTCGGTCACCGAGGGCGTCGACGTCGGGCCCGAACCGACCCCGTTCCAGCAGGCGCAGGACCTCGCCGCCGAGGCCTGGGGCGCGGCCCGTTCCTGGTTCCTCACCAACGGCGCCTCGCAGGGCAACCACGCAGCCTGCATGGCGCTCGCCCATCTCGGCAAGCGGGTGGTGATCCAGCGCAACGTCCACTCCTCGGTGATCGACGGCATGGTCTTGAGCGGGATGCGGCCGACCTTCGTCGCCCCAGAGCTCGACCCCGAGCTGGGGATCGCCCACGGGCTGACGCCGGATTCGCTGGCGGCGGCGCTCGACGAAACGCCCGGCGCGGTGGCGGCGATGGTCGTCTCGCCCACCTACTTCGGCGCCTGCGCCGACGTCGCCGCCCTGGCCGAAGTGGCGCACTCGCGTGGCGTGCCGCTGGTCGCCGACGAGGCCTGGGGCGCGCATCTGCACTTCAGCCCCGAGCTGCCGACCGACGCGCTCGCCTCCGGCGCCGACCTCGTCACCTCCTCGACCCACAAGATCGTCGGTGCCCTGACCCAGGCGGCGATGCTCCACCTCGGCAAGGGCGGGCGCATCGACGCGGCGATCGTCGACCGCTGCGTCAGCCTGGTCGAGACGACCAGCCCCAGCGGTCTGCTCTCCGGCTCGCTCGACGCGCAGCGGCGGCAGATGTACATGCACGGGGACGACCTGCTCGCCAAGGCGCTGACGGCGATCGAGCGGACGCGCGAGCGGATCCGCGAGATCCCCGGCCTCGACGTGCTCGACGAGCGGCTGGTCGGCCACCCCGGCGTCGCCGGCTGGGACCCGCTGCGGCTGGGGATCGACGTCCGCGGCACCGGCTCCAGTGCCCAGCGCCTCTGGAAAGCCGCCTTCCACACCGCCAACCTCGACCTCGAGCTCTACTCCGGCAACGTCGTCGTCGCGATCTTCGGCGTCGGCGAGGACCCCGAGGCGGCGGGCGAGCGGCTGGTCGAGGGGCTGCGGACGGCGGTCGCCGAGTTGGAGGAAACGCCGGGGGCGCCGGACGAGAAGCTGGCGCCGGCGCCGCCCTGGGGCGAGCTGGTGCTGACCCCGCGCGAAGCCTTCCTCGGCCCGCAGGAGGTCGTGCCCTTCGACGCCGCCGCCGGCCGCGTCGCCGCCGAGGGTCTGGCCGCCTACCCGCCCGGGATCCCCAACGTCCTCCCGGGCGAGCGGCTGACGCCGGAGACGCTCGACTTCATCCGCGAAAGCCTCGCGCATGGCGGTTATGTCCGCGGTGGCAGCGACCGTGAGCTGAAGACGCTGCGGGTCACCCGCTCGAGCAGCTGAAGGCGATCGTCTAGGTTCCAGCGATGGCCAGCTTCGACGCGATCGCCGACCTGCCGCTCGAGATCGAGTCCTGTGAGTTCGAAGGGCTCGAAATTTCCATGGGCTCCTTTGAACGCTTGACGACGATCGTCAAGCTGCGGGGCGGGGGCGAGGAGGGGATCGGCGAGGACGTCGTCTACGACGCGGTCGACCACATCGGCCAGCAGAGCCACGGGCCGCCGGAAGGACTCGCCGGCAAGTTCACCTTCGCCGGGTTCTCCGAGCGGCTCGACGGCATCGACCTCTTCCCGGCGGGGGAGCCGGAGCGCGAAGAGGTCTCCCGCGACTACCGCCGCTGGGCCTTCGAGTCGGCGGCGCTCGATCTGGCGCTGCGGCAGGCGGGGACGAACCTCGCCGCGATCCTCGGGCGCGAGCCGCGACCGGTGAACTTCGTCAACTCGATGCGGCTGGCCGGCTGGGAAGAGGGCGCGCGCTCCTCGATCGAGCCGCTGCGGGCGCGCCTCGCCGTCTACCCGACGCTGCGCTTCAAGCTCGACGCGACCAACGACTGGGACGACGAGCTGATCGCGGCGCTGGTCGAGACCGGGGCGGTCGACTCGATCGACCTCAAGGGCTTCTACAAAGGGACGCCGGTCGACGTCGAGACCGATCCCGAGCTCTACGCGAAGCTGATCGAGGCCTTTCCGGAGGCCTGGCTCGAGGACCCCGACGTGACCGAGGAGACGCGGCCCGTACTGGAGCCGGCGGCCGAGCGGGTCACCTGGGACGCGCCGATCCACTCGATCGCCGACATCGAGGCGATGCCGTGGTCGCCGCCGAAGACGGTCAACGTCAAGCCCTCGCGCTTCGGCCCGATCCGCAACCTCTTCGCCGCCTACGACTACTGCGAGGAGCGCGGGATCGGCGCCTACGGCGGCGGCCAAACCGAGCTCGGACAGGGTCGCGGTCAGATCCAGTACCTCGCCTCGATCTTCCATCCCGACACCCCCAACGACGTCGCCCCCGGCGGCTACAACGACCCCGTGCAGGCGACGAAGCCGGGGCTGCCCTCGAGCCCGCTGCAGCCGGCGATCGAGGACATCGGCTTCCGCTGGAAGCTTTAGGGCGGCCGAAGCCCCACTTCGGCCAGCCGAATTCGGACTTTCGGTTACGTTGGGCGCCCCGCCCGCCGACAAGGAGCCGAGATGCCCGACAAGACCTTCGCCGACGCCCTCAACGAGCAGATCTCGAACGAGTTCGCCGCCTCCCAGCAGTACGTGGCCGCGGCTGTCTACTACGACGCCGAAACGCTGCCCCGCCTCGCCGCCTTCTTCTACCGGCAGGCGCTGGAGGAGCGCGAGCACGCGATGATGATGATCCGCTACCTGCTCGACGTCGGCGAGCAGGTCCACATCCCGGACATCAAGTCCCAGCAGACGACCTTCGCCGACGGCAGCGACCCGGTGCGGATGGCGCTCAAGCAGGAGCAGCGGGTCAGCGACGAGATCTTCGGCCTCTTCGAGCTCGCCCGCGAGCTGAAGGACTACCGGGCCGAGCAGTTCCTGCAGTGGTTCGTCAAGGAGCAGGTCGAGGAGGTCTCGCTGATGGGCGACCTGCTCAACGTCGTCGAGCGCTCGCGCGACAACCTCCTCCTCGCCGAGGACTACATCGCCCGCGAGAAACTCGGCGAAGAGAGCAGCGACCCGACCGCGCCGCCGGCGGCCGGGGAGTAGCCGGCCCTCAGCGGGTCCGCAGCCGCGCCAGGCGCAGCCGCGAGAAGCCCGAGCGGTGCTTCGTGCGGCGGACACGCTGGGACCAGGCGAGGACGACCTGGCCGCCCTGCAGGGTCATCGCCCGGCGCGAGCGGCGCTGCACCAGGCCGCCAATGGCCGCTTGGGAGAAGCGGCGGTCTTCGCTGCCGTCGAGGTGGAAGGCGAGGAGCGCCGGGCTTCTGGATTCGGTGAGGACGAAGAGGCCGCCGCCGGTTGCGATGACCTGACTCGGGCTGGTCCAACGCGGTAGGGCGCGGGTCGCCCCGCCGCGGCCGAACCCCAGGTCGAGCCGTCCGCCGTCGCCGACGGCGGCCAGAAACCCGTGGGACTTTCCGCGCGACGGCAGGGCCGATCCGACGACGAAGATGCGACCGCCGCTGCGCGCGACGTCCGCGGCGGCGCTCTCACGGGTGATCCTCAGGCTGACGAAGCCGACCCCGCCGAAGCTCCGATCCGGCGCGCCATCGGCTCGCAGCCGGGCGAGGACGGTGCGGCTCTTGTATTCCTCGGTCGGGACGGTGCTGCTGCCCGCCATCCGTCCCGCGAGCAGAATCCGACCATCGGGCTGTAGAAGAAGTTTGCGCGCGCGGCAGCGGCCATGAGGGGGGCACTTGACCTTCGCGAAGCCACCGTCCCCGAAGCCGAGGTCGAGCTGCCCATCCGGCAGCAGCCGCGCCACGAGCATGTTGGCGTGGCGGGCGCCGTGGCCCTGGTCGGTGCCGACGAGGACGATCTTTCCGTCGGGCTGCATCGCCACGTCGCGAAAGTGGGCTTGCGAATTGCTCGGGAACAACCGCCGCTTGTAGAGCGAGGAGAGCCTCCCGTGGGGCGTCACCCCGACGACCGTCCCTTCCCCCGTCAGCAAGACGCTGGCGCCGCGGGCGCCGACGTCCATCGCTTCGATTTCTCCTTCCGAGGCCAGGCGGACGTAGCCGTCCCCGCCGCCGAAAGATCGATCGATCCCGCCGTCGCGGTCGTAGCGGATCAGCATCGGGCCGGAGAAGGCGCCGGCGTTGCTCCAGGCCGCAACCAGGATCCTGCCGCCCGGCGCGGTCTCTGCGGCGTCGACCTCGACCAAGCTGTGTTCCGGCGCGCGTTCGGTGACCAGGCCTCGCTCGCCGAACGGGCGATCGAGCTCGCCGCTCGGGCGAAGCGCGGCGAGGAAGGCGACCGAGCCTTCCGGCCCACCTCCCCCAGCGACGAGGAAGCCGCCGTCACGCCGTTCGGCGATCTCCCAGCTGGCCGCCTCGTCGCCCGCCCCGGAGAGGCGCTTGATCTCGACCAGGCCACCGCGACCGAAGCCGGCGTCGGGCACCCCGCTGGCGTCAAAGCGGGCCGCCGCCGGCATCGATGCGTCGCAGCGGAGCAGTTGCGGACAGGTAGCTCCGCCGGGCACTATCGTGCTGCCGGCGAGGGTGACTGCGCCGTCGGGCGCGAACCGAGCCACGTTGACACGGTCCTCGACTCCCCCGATCACCGCGATCCCCCTGCCGCCGGAGTAGGCCGGATCCGGCCGGCCGCTCGGATCGAAGTGGGCGACGAAGAAATGGCGGCTCGGTTTCAGCGTGCAGCATTCGAGGCTTTCGGTCGCGCCGGCGACCGCGACCCGTCCGTCCGGGCCTGGGTCGAAGGCGAGGATTCTGGACTTCCCGAGAGGGGCGACGCCCGCGCCACCGTAGGCCTGGTCCAGGGCGCCGTCGGCGCCGACCGCGACGACGAAATCGGCGCCGACGACGACCGCGCCCTCCGCGCGGCCGACCAGTCCCAGCAGCTCTTCCCCCTTCACGCCGTCGTCGTGGCGCAGCTCGACCAGTCCACCGTCGCCGAACGTCGTGTCGACGGACCCGTCCGGGTTGACGACGGCGAGCGCAACCTCGTAGATGGCGCCGTGGATGAGGGGTTCGTAGATCACCCTCCCGGCTGCCATCACCTTGCCTGAGGGCAGGGGTTGGAGCGCCTCGATGTAGAAGCCCACCCCCTTGCTTTCGCCGCCGTTGAAGCTCGTGTCGAGGCTCCCGTCGGGATTCAGCCGCTTGACCTGGCTGCCGTGGGAGGCTTCGAGGATCTTGCCGTCGCCCGCCACCGCCCTCGCCGGAGCCGGTTCGACGTAGCGGTGGCGGAGCTTGCCCTCGAAGCGGCCGGTCGGCGAAAAGCGGCGCAGGAATTCGCCTCTCGCCGCGAGGATCGATCCGTCGGCCGCTTCTTCGACCGAGTAGAAGGAGGTCTCTTCGTAGTGGGGGCCGAGCCCGCCGCCGCCGAGGCCGTGGTGGCCGAAGCTGCCGTCCAGCTGCCCCGGGCGCGCAGTTGCGGTCGCCCCACCAACGAGGAGCAGCAGCAGCGTCAGGACGCCGATTGCGCCCAGCCGCCCGCGTGCACCTCTCCCCTTCGGTCCCGGCCGCATACTCGAGCAGACAGGGTCGGGGGCCCAAAGTTGCGGTTGAAGATCCTCAGCCCAACCAGCCGGCGCGTTTGCGCATCGTGCGGATGCGGCGGAACTCGGCGATGTCCTCGCGCAGGGCGGCGGGGGCGGGGGCGGGGAGGAAGCGGGCCGGCAGCGGCGACTCGCTGACCTCGCCCTCGCGGGAGCTGACCCGGTAGGCGCGGGCGCCGCGGCGGGCGGTGAGGGCCGAGGGCGCGCCTTCGCCCTCCCAGAGCAGGCCCGCGTAATCGTCGAGGCCGTAGCCGCTCGGCATCCCGTCGCCGACGGCCTCGAGGTAGGCGGCGCGGCGGCGCGGTTCGTTGTTGTAGTGGACGCAGAGGCTGCCGCCGAGGAGGCCGAGGCCGGCGGCCGCGCGAGGCTTGCCGGAGGAGGTGGTGATCCCGGCTTCGAACCAGCACATCGCGCCGGCGCTCTGGCCGGCGAGGACGATCCCCTGGCGCCAGGCGAGGCTGAGGATGGAGGCGATGTCGTGCGCCTCCCAGACCGCCAGCAGGTTGACCATGCTGCCGCCGCCGACGTAGACGAGGTCCTGGGAGAGGAGGTGGTCGCGCAGCGCCAGCGGCCGCCGGCCGAGGCGGAAGAGGGAAACGTCGGAGGGCTCGCAGGGGCGCTCGCCGAAGGCCGAGTAGAAGGAGGCGATCTGCTCGGAGGTGTCACCGCTGGCGGTCGGGAGGATGCAGATCCGCGGCCGCTCGCCGCCGCGCTCGCTCGCCAGCCGCAGCAGCAGCTCGCAGACGGCGCGGTCGGGAGGGCGCGAGCTGAACTCGTGACCGCCGAGGGTGAGGATGCGCCGCACCGGCGTCGCCGCGGCCGGCAACCGCCCGTTGCCGCTCATCCGGCGGGGGAGGAAGCAGGGGAGGTCGAGAGCGCCTCCGGCACCGGGCCGGCGGCAAAGCTCGCCCCGGCATCGCCGAGGTAGGTGGTCTCGATCTGCATCTCGACCACCCGACGCTCGGCCATGTCGAGCCGGTAACCCCGGGCCTCCGGCCGCGAGGCGACGACGCGGCTCAACTCCTCGCCGACGAAGTGGAGCGCAGCCCCGTCCTCGGCCGCGTAGCCGCCGCCCATCCCTTCCCGCAGGAATCGGATGTAGGTGTCCTGGCGCTTGCCGCCCCGCTCGTAGTGGACGCAGTTGCTGAACGGCAGCAGGCCCAGTCCGCGCACCCGTTTCGCCTCGCCGTGGAAGTTGCTGATCGCCTCCTCGAACCAGCACAGCGAGCCGGCCGAGAGGCCGCAGAGGATCACCCCGGATTCCCAGGCCTCACGCAGGATCGAGTCGATCCCGTGCGCGCGCCAGACCCCGAGCAGGCTGACGACGCTGCCGCCGCCGACGTAGATCAGGTCCTGGGAGAGGAGGTGGCGGCGCAGGTCGCTCGGCCCCTGCTCGCGGCGGAAGAGCGAGATGTGGCTGGGCTCGCAGCGGTGAGCGGAGAAGGCGCGGTAGAAACGGACGATGTAGTGGTCGGCGTCGCCGCTGGCCGAGGGCAGGAAGCAGACCCGCGGCCGCTCCGCCTTGGTCAGCCCGAGGACGTAGTCGTCGAGCAGTGGGTTGCCCGACTCCATCGAAAAGCCGCCGCCGCCGAAGGCGACGATCTGCCGCGGTGCCGTCTCCATGACGAAATGTTCGTCGCGACGGCCGCCGCCGTCCTTGTACAGCGGTCCGAACTTCAGGTCGCGACGGTCGCCCCTACGTACAGCAGGCGCAGCTTCGCGCGGGCCCGGTGCAGGCGCACCTTCACCGTTCCCTCCGGGACGCCGAGGCGACGAGCGATCGTCGCCTGGGTCAGGTCCTCCTCGTAGCGCATCTCCAGCAGCTGCCGATCGCGGTCGCTCAGCTCCTGCAGCGCTGCGTGGAGATCGGCGAGCTCGACCGCCGCCAGCACCCCCTCGTCTTCCTCCCCCTCGCGGAACTCGATCGTCGAGGTTGGGTCAGGGCGCATCCGCGCGTGCTGGCGGAAGGCCTCGTTGCGGACGATCGCCGCCAGCCACTGGTTGCGGCGCTCGGCATCGCGCAAGGTGGAGCGCCGACGCCAGGCGCGGAGCAGGGCATCCTGAGCTATGTCCTCGGCTTCGCTCGGATTTCTCGCGTAGCGATAGGCCAGCCGCAGACAGACCCTGTGTGCCTCACCCCACTCCCAGCCGTCGTCGTTCCCGCGACGATGCTCATCCGGAGTGTTGATTAAACGAACCTACACCGAACTTGACCTCTCCACTGCGGGATTTTGTGCCGATCTTGGGAGTACGCCGTCGTGCGCCGTCGGTTGGATCAGGCGGCCTCGGAGGAGAGGGCCGGCTGGGCCACCTCCTCCGACCCGCCCGGCAGCTCCGGCTCGCCCGCCGGCTCGGCCTCGAGGGCAGCCGCGTTTGGCTGCAGCACGGTCGCCGCGACCGCGATCGCGGCGACGGCGATCCCCGCTCCGATCAGGAAGGCGAGCTGGAAGCCCTCGGTCAGCGCCGAGGCCTGGGAGGCCCCTTCGGCAAGGAGGTCGTCGGTGCGGTTGGTCGACATCGTCGCCAATACCGCCAGGCCGATCGCGCCGCCGACCTGCAGCGTCGTGTTGACCAGCCCGGAAGCGAGCCCGGCCTCCTCCCGCGGGACGCCGGACATCGCCAGGCTCATCACCGAGGGGAAGGAGAGTCCGGCCCCGGTGCCGAGCAGGACCATCGCCGGCAGCACGTCGGCGAGGTAGGTGCCGTCGACCGAGATCCGCGAGAACAGCAGCAGGCCGGCGGCAATCGAGAACAGTCCCGGCAGCAGGGTCGCCCGCGGACCGAACCTGAGGTTCAGCCGCGCCGAGAACCCGAGCGAGAGGGTTCCGATGATCGCCGTCACCGGCAGGAAGGCGAGGCCGACCTCGAGCGAGTCGAAGCCGAGCACCCGCTGCAGGTAAAGAGCGCCGAGGAAGAACATCCCGAACATCCCCGCCACCATCAGCGCCTGGATCACGTTGGCGCCGGTGAGGTTGCGGGAGCGGAAGATCCCGAGCGGCACCAGCGGGTTCGCGGCCCGCGCCTCGCGCATGACGAAGGCGGCAAGCAGGGCGGCTGCCCCGGCGCCGAATCCGAGCGTGTGGGCCGAGCCCCATCCGTAGTTGCTGGCCTCGACGATCGTGTAGACGCCGAGCATCAGCGAGGAGACGATCAGCAGGGCACCGGGCACGTCGGCGCCGCGGGCGAGGCCGAGGCCGCGATCGCGCTGCAACAGGCGCAGCGAGAACACAGCCGTCACCACCGCGATCGGCAGGTTGACGAAGAAGATCCAGTGCCAGCTGATCGCCTCGGTGAGGACGCCGCCGAGCAGGAGACCGATCGAGCCGCCGGCGGAGGCGACGAAGCTGTAGACCCCGATCGCTTTCGCCTGCTCCCGCGGCTCCGGGAACATGGTGACGATCATGCCGAGGATCACGGCCGAGGTGAGGGCGCCGCCGACGCCCTGGACGAAGCGGGCGACGACGAGCATCTCCTGGGTCTGGGCGACGCCGCAGAGCAGCGAGGCCGCGGTGAAGAGCGTCAGCCCGAAGAGGAAGACGTCGCGGCGGCCGAGCAGATCGCCGAGGCGGCCGGCGAGGAGCAGCAGCCCGCCGAAGGCGATCAGGTAGGCGTTGACGACCCAGGCGAGGCTGCTCTGGGAGAAGCCGAGGTCGTCCTGGATGGCCGGCAGGGCGACGTTGACGATCGTCGCGTCGAGGACGATCATCAGCATCCCGACGCAGAGGACGACAAGCGCCATCCAGCGGGAGCGGTCGGAGTTTGCAGGGGACTGGAGTAAAGTGAAGTTAGTACCTGGCATAGGATCGTCACTGTAACAGGGATTATCCCTCACTGCGTTAAGGTCATTAACAAGCCCATGAAATCCGCATGAACCCGGCAACTGCAACTGGAACCGTCAGCCTCGTCACCCAGCTCGGGCGCGTGATCTACCGCCGCGCCACCGAGGAGGTGATCGGGATGCGCCTGAAGCAGCTGATCGCCCTCGACCACCTGCGCGCCAACGACTCCTGCCTCCAGCAGGGGCTGGGGCAGATGCTGATGCTGGACCCGAACAACTGCGTGCTGCTGCTGAACGAGCTCGACAAGGCGGGCTACGTCGAGCGGCTCCGCGACCCGGCCGACCGCCGCCGCCACATCGTCCAGATCACGCCCGAGGGGCGACGGGCGCTGGAGCAGGCCGAGGGCAAGCTCGAGACCTTGGAGGACGAGGTGCTCGGCAACCTCGACCAAGCCGAGCGCCGCCAGCTTCACGACCTGCTGGCGAAAGCGCTCGACGGTCAAGAGAGCTGCTAGCGCACGGCTAGGCCTCGTCGGGCCGTTTCACTTCCCCGCGCCAGCCGCCGTTGGCGCCATTCGCCTCGACCAGCTCCTTGAAGCGCTCGAGATCACCGTGGACGCGGCGGTCGGCTGCGCCGAGCGCGTCGCCGATCTTCTCCTTGATCCCCTCGGGGACGAAGTCCATCTGGACCATCACCCGGGTGGTCTCGTCGTCGATCCGGTGGAAGGTGACGACGCCGGCGTTCTCCTTGCCGTCGGTGTTGCGCCAGGCGACCCGCTCGTCGGGCTTCTGCTCGGTGATCTCGGCATCCCACTCATGGCGTGAGCCGCCGAACTCGGCGACCCAGTGAAGGTGGGTCTCGTCGAGCTGACGGATGTCTTCGACCCCCTCCATGAAGCGCGGGAAATCCTCGAACTGCGTCCACTGGTCGTAGACGGCGCGCAGCGGCGCTTTGACCTCGATCGACTCCTCGATGGTGGACATCTCCTGCCTCCTTGTGCTTGTGCCTTGTGCTGGTTGGACGTTCACCACAACGGGTAGCCATCTGCCGGTTGAGATAAACCTGAACTTCGTGTCCAACTTTGACGAGAACCTCCTCAGCATCGGCGACGTCGTCCGGGCGACCGGCATCAGCGAGGCGACCCTGCGCGCCTGGGAGCGGCGCTACGAGTTCCCGCAGCCGCGCCGCGAGCCGAGCGGCCACCGGCGCTACGCGTCCGAGGAAGTGGAGCGGATCCTCCGCGTCGTCGCCGAGCGCGAGCGCGGTGTCGCCCTGCCGGTGGCGATCGAGCGGACCCGGTATGCACCCTCCCCCGTCCCCTCGCTCTTCGCGCAGCTGCGCGAGCGGCGGCCCGACGTGCAGCCGATGACGGTCCGCAAGCGCCACCTCGCCCCGCTCGCCCACGCGATCGAGGAGGAGAGCGCGGCCCGCGCCGAGCGGGCGCTGCTGATCGGCTCCTTCCAGCGCGAGCGCTTCTACCGCCAGAGCGAGGCACGCTGGCGCGAGCTGTGCGCGGGGGCCGAGTGCGCCTTCGTCTTCGCCGACTTCGAGCGGCTGCGGCGGCCGCGGCGGGCACCGGTCGAGCTGCCGGTCGACCGCTCGCACCCGGTCAGCCGGGAGTGGGCACTGGTCTGTGCGGCACCCGAGCACGGGGCCTGCATGGTCGCCTGGGAGCCGCCGGGGCGCGCGCGTTCCGGCGACGCCCAGCGCGAGTTCGAGCTGCTGCTGAGCGTCGAGCCGGCGGTGGTGCGGGAGGCGGCCGAGACCGCCGCCGCGCTCGCCGCGCCGCTGGCGCCGGACCTGGCGGAGCGCTCGCGCGAGTACCTGGAGCAGCTGGCGCCGCCGCGAGCCGAGACGCAGCTGCGGCTCTCCAGCTCGATCACCGCGCGGCTGCTCGCCTCGCTGCGGGAAGGCTTGGATCGAGAAGGAAAGGGGAAAGCAGAAACATGACCATCGCCGGGATCTGCGAGCTGGTGCTGGAGACCGACGACGTCGAGCGGCTCCAGGGCTTCTACGAAGGGCTGGGGCTGAAGCGGCTGCTGGTCGAAGACGGGGACCGCGTCTGGCTCGGGGTCGGCAAGCGCTGCCGACTCGGCATCTGGTCGCCGGGCGAGAAGGAGTACTCCGACCGCGGCGGCCGCCACGTCCACTTCGCCCTCTCGGTTGAGGCCGACGGGCTCGACGCGTTCTGCACCCGCTTACGCGAGGCGGGGGTCGAGGTCGAGGGCCCGGTCGAGCACGAGGGCGGTGACCGTTCCGTCTACGTCTCCGATCCGGCCGGCAACCGGGTCGAGCTCTGGGACTTCTTCCGCGATGGCGACGGAGCCGAAGACGGCGTGATGGCGCTGGCGGAGGGTGAAGATGGCGCGTAACCGGGTCCACATCGACGCCACCCCCGAGGCGGTCTTCGGCGTCCTCTCCAACCCCTACTGCTATCCGGAATGGGTGGTCGGCGCCGCCGGCGTGCGCGACCACGACGAGAGCTTCCCGGCGGTCGGCTCGCGCTTCCACCACAAGGTCGGCAGCTGGCCGCTGGGCGTCAAAGACCACACCGAGGTGGTCGAGGTCGATCCGCCGCGGCGGATCGTGCTGAAGGCGAAGGCGCGGCCGCTCGGCACGGCGACGATCGAGCTCGACCTGCGTGAGAGCGCCGGCGGCACCGAGCTGACGATGGACGAGCGCCCGGGCGACCGGCTGACGACCCTCGTCGCCGGCAATCCCGTTGCCGACACGGCGCTGCGGGTGCGCAACGGCGAGGCGCTGGCGCGGCTGAAGCGGCTGGTCGAAGGGGTGCCGGAGGGCGATCCGATCCGCGAGCGTGAGCTCGCCAACCAGCGCGTCCTCATCACCGGCGGCAGCAGCGGCATCGGCCTCGCGGTCGCCGAGGTGCTGGCCCAGGAGGGGGCCGAGGTGGCGCTGCTCGCCCGCAACGAGTTAGGCCTGGCGGCGGCAAAGCGCAAGTTGGCGGAGACCGGAGCCGAGGCGGTGACGGTGGTCGCCGACGTCACCGACCGCGAGGGGCTGGGCGCCGCCGTCGACGAAGCGGCCCGGCAGCTGGGCGGGCTCGACGTCGTCGTCACCGCCGCCGTCGGCCTCTCGTTCGGCCGCTTCGTCGAGACCGAGCCCGAGGACTTCGACGCCACCGTCGGGACCGTCCTCCTCGGCACCGTCGACACGATCCGCGCCGCCCTCCCCCACCTCGAGCGCTCGCGCGGCGCCGTGGTCACGATCGGCTCGATCGCCGGCCACATGCCGCTGCCGGGGATGGCCGCCTACACCGCCTCCAAGCACGGCCTGGTCGGCTTCCTGGAGACGGCCCGGGTCGAGCTCGAGGAGAGCGGCTCCTCGGTGACCCTCTCGCTGGTCAACCCCGGCGCGGTCGACACCCCGCTCTGGAGCAACGTCGAGAGCTCGACCGGGCTGCTGCCGCCCTCGCCGCCGAGCCCGACCCTCTACACCGCCGAGGCGATGGCCGAAGCGGTGCTGGCGGTGATCCGACGGCCGCGCGACGAGCTCACGGTCGGCGGCTTCGCCCGCAGCCAGGTCGCCTTTTATTCCCACTTCGGCAGCCTCGGGCGGCGGGCGATGCGGGCGCTGGCGCGGCTCGAGCACACCGCCGGCGACCGGCCCGCCGCCGAGTCCGGCGGTCTCAGCGAGCCGAAGGGACAGGGCGAGGTCGGTGGCGGCTTCGGCGGCCGGCCCAGCGTGGCGACGAAGGCGCTCGGCGCCTGGGACGGAATGCTGCGGACGATCGGGCGCGGCTGAGGATGAACGGCCCGGGTATAGGGCTCGGGTGAAGACGGATGCTGTCGTCGTCGGCGCCGGGCCCAACGGCCTGATCGCCGCCAACCACCTCGCCGACGCCGGCTGGGACGTGGTCGTCTGCGAGGAGCAGCCCGAGCCCGGCGGCGCCGTCCGCAGCGGCGAAGTCACCGAGCCGGGCTTCGTCCACGACCTCTACAGCGCCTTCTACCCGCTCACCCTCGCCTCCCGCTACGTCAAGCCGCTGGAGCTCGAGGCCTACGGGCTCAACTGGCTGAGCGCGAAAGGCGTCGTCGCCCACCCGAGCGCCGACGGGCGCTGCGCCCTGCTCTCGATGGACCTGGAGGAGACCTGCGCCTCGCTCGACGCCTTCGCTCCTGGCGACGGCGACGCCTGGCGCCGCCTCTTCGATCTCTGGCGCAAGGCGGGCCCGCACCTGGTCGGGGCGCTGCTGACGCCGCTGCCGCCGATCCGCCCCGGGCTGGGGATGCTGAGCGCGCTCGGCCCGCGCGGGCTCGCCGACTTCGCACGCTTCTCGCTGCTGCCGGCGCGGCGGATGGCCGAGGAGGAGTTCCGCGGCGAGGGCGCCGGCTGGCTGATCGCCGGCAACGCCCTCCACGCCGACCTCACCCCCGACAGCTCCGGCGGCGGCCTCTTCGGCTGGGTCCTCTGCGGGCTCGGCCAGCAGCACGGCTACCCGGTCGCCGAGGGCGGCGCCGGGGAAATCACCGCGGCACTGGTCCGGCGGCTGCGGGCGAAAGGCGGCGAGGTGGTGTGCGGGACGCCGATCGAGCGGATCGAGGTGAGCGGCCGCCGCGCCCGCGCCGCGATCGCCGCCGACGGCCGCCGCTTCGAGGCCGGGCGGGCGATCCTCGCCGACTGCGGCGCCCCGGCGCTGATGCTGAAGATGCTGCCGCCGGAGGTCGTGCCGGACCGAGTGCGCGAGGACCTGCGCCGCTACCAGTACGACAACTCGACCTTCAAGGTCAACTGGGCCCTGCGCGAGCCGATCCCCTGGACCGCGGAGGAGGCGCGGCGGGCGAGCACCGTCCACGTCGCCGAGGGGATGGACGAGCTGACTCAGGCAACGGTGCAGCTGGCCGAACGGAAGATCCCGGCGCGTCCTTTCCTGGTCCTCGGCCAGTACTCGATGGTCGATCCTTCGCGCCACCCGGAGGGCATGGAGAGCGCCTGGGCCTACACCCACGTCCCCCAGAGCCCCACCCAGGACGCCGGCGAGGAGGGGATGAGCGGGGATTGGGACGGCGAGGACGCCGAGCGATTCGCTGACCGCATGGAGGAGCAGGTCGAGCGGATGGCGCCGGGTTTCCGCAGTCGCATCATCAGGCGCCACATCCAGACCCCGCTCTACCTGGAGCGCCACAACCGCAACCTCGTCGGGGGCGCGATCAACGGCGGCACCGCCCAGCTCTACCAGCAGGCGATCTTCCGGCCTTATCCCGGTCTGGGTCGGCCAACCACCACGGTACGTGGCCTCTACCTCGCCTCTTCCTCGGCGCATCCTGGCGGGGGACTGCACGGGGGTCCCGGAGGAAACGCCGCCAGGACGGCCCTGCGCTACGACCGGTTCAGACGGGCGAAGTAGCCGAACGGGGGACCGGAGGACTCGCACAGGTCGAGCCCGGCCTCGGCTCCGAGTTGCTGGAGGCTCCGGCGGGAGGTGAAGTGGGGGTCGCCGAATAGCTCGCCGACCACGAGGCGGCCGCTCGGTTTGAGGACGCGGCGGATCTCGCGCAGGGCGGCGGCGCGGTCGGGGATCTCGCCGAGTACTGCGGTGAGGATGACGCCGTCGATCGAAGCGTCGTCGTAAGGGAGCTGGATCGCGTCGCCCTGAGTCGCAGTGAGGTTGGTGAGTCCGCGATCGGCGGCGGCTCGCATCGTGTGGTCCAAGAACTTCTGCTGCAGGTCGAACAGCTCCAAGGTTCCATCGGGGGCCACCCATTCCGCCAGCTCGCAGCTGTAGTAGCCGGTGCCGACGCCGAGCTCCAGCAGGCGCTCGCCCGGCTGCGGCCGAAGGACTTCGCGCAGGCGGCCGCGGGTGATGAACGGATGCGGGGCTTCGACCCAGAAGCGCTGGCCGTAGGGGCAGGCGGAGGGGTTCTTGCGCCACCAGAGTGCAGCGGCCAGGGTCGCGGCGGTTGCCGCACCCAGCAAATGCCGTGCTCTCATCGCCTCGTGCTAGGAGCCGAGACCGAAGCCGACCCGGTGCTCGCCGGACTCGACCCGGAGGAACTGGACCTTGCCGAGGTAGAGGGCGATCGTCCCGTCCTCGGTCGGCAGGTCGTGCCAGCCCCCCTGCTCGACCCGCGCCCGCAGGTCTTTGACGTCGTTCTCGGTGAGGCGGGTGGAGATCACCTGACCGCCCTCGAAGCCGATCTCGACTCGCTGCGCGTCTGCCATCAGTGACCTCCTGCGGGTTCGACGATCTCGGTCAGAACCCCGCCGGTCGAGCGGGGATGAAGGAAGGCGACGCGGCTGTCGCGGATGCCGACCCGCGGCTCGGAGTCGATCAGCCGCAGCCCGGCGGCGCTGAGCTTCTCCAGGGTGGCGTCGATGTCGTCGACCGCGTAGGCGACATGGTGGAGGCCGGGGCCGTTCTTGGCCATGTATTTGCCGACAGGCGTGTCGGGGCCGAGCGGCGCCAGCAGCTCGACGTGGCCCTCGCCGACGTCGAGCAGGACCGCCTCGACGCCCTGCGACTCCACCGTCTCGCGGTGTGCCAGCTCCATCTGGAAGCTGTCTTCGTAGAGCGCGATCGCGGCGTCGATGTCCTCGACGGCGACTCCGATGTGGTCGATGCGGCCGAACACGAGGGCGGAGTCTATGCAGCCTCGGCCTGGAGGATCTCCTCCAGCGCCGCGACCGCGACCTCGAGCTGCTCGGGGGTCGGCTCCTTCGTCGCCCAGCGGCGCTGGATCTCGCGGCCGGGGGTGTGGAAGGCCTCGGCCAGGCCGTCGCCGTGGTGGCGGTCGCTCCAGGCGAACATCTCGACCGCGATCGAGGCGCCGGCGAGGGCGACCGCGCCGCGGGCGGCGTTGCTCGGCTTCTCGACCAGCCGCTCCAGCAGCAGGGTGCCGCCGGTGGAGAGCAGCATCATCGGCACGATCAGGTTGGAGCCGCAACGGTCGTGCTCTTTCGGCACCGAGGCGACGTCGGCGACGATCCCGCGCTCGTAGGCGGCGATCGTCTTGTGCTCGGCGCCGTGGTAGGCGGCGAGGTCGCGGTCGGCGAGGGCGACCAGCGCCGGCACCGCCCCGATCGCCTGCACCAGGCCCTCGCGCAGCGCCGTCGCCGCGGTCCGCTTGCGGAGAATCGAGGTGGCGAGGATCGTCGCCGCGGCTGCGGCCAGAACCCGGCCGTCCTCGAACGGCACCCGCGCCGCGGGCAGCCGTCGGCGCGCCAGCGGCACCACCAGCATCGCCTCCGCCAGTTTCACCGGACCGCGGAGGCCGGGCACTTTCGCGACCAGGGCGGGTGCCAGCTCCGGCTTGCGCTCGGAGGCGACTTCGATGCCGCCGTCGGGCTTGCGGACCGCCGCCGCCCAGTGGGTCGGGCCGTGGATCAGCAGCCCGTTGCGAAGGGCCATGCCGCCGAGGCGGAGCTTCTCGGGCTGGTTCTCGGGCACGGAGCCAGGTTAGGCGATCGGCACTGCCGCCCTCTCGGCATCGACAGATAACAAGAGGGCGTCGAGCCCAGTCCGCTCGACGCCCTCGTTCCCCCTGTTTGTGCAACAGGCCCGGCCGGAGGCCCCCAGTCCTGGCTTCCTGGCCGGGGTGTCGGCTCTCCCTGGCTTAGCTTGGGAGTCCGGCTTTATAAACACCACCGGGGTACTGGAAGTTGCGCCGTTGCTTTACGGGCTGTCTAATTGTTTTCTAAGCGCCTGCGAGCGCCGGCGCAGCTCCTCCTCGAAGCCGCGATCGGTCGGCTCGTAGAAGCGGCGGCCCTGCAGCTCCTCGGGCAGCAGCGGCTGGTCGCTGACCCCGCCCGGCTCGTCGTGCGGGTAGCGATAACCCTCGCCGCGGCCGAGCGCGGCGGCGCCGGGGTAATGGGCGTCGCGCAGGTAATCCGGCGGCGTCTTGGCGCCGTGGGCGCGGACCTCGGCCCGAGCAGCCGAGAGGCCCTTGTGGGAGGCGTTGGACTTCGGGGCGAGGGCGAGGTAGACGGCGGCCTGGGCGAGGTTGAGCGCGCACTCGGGCAGGCCGACCCGGTCGACCGCCCGCGCCGCCGCGTCGGCGACCAGCAGCGCCTGCGGGTCGGCGTTGCCGACGTCCTCGGAGGCGAGGATGACCATCCGGCGGGCGATGAAGCGCGGGTCCTCTCCCCCCTCCAGCATCACCGCCAGGTAGTAGAGGGAGGCGTCGACGTCGGAGCCACGGGTCGCCTTGATCCACGCGGAGATGAAGTCGTAGTGGCGGTCCCCCTGGCGGTCGTAGTCGATCGCCTTCCGCTGCAGCGCGTCTTCGATCGCGGCGACGTCGACCGCAGCCGACTTTGACCCCACCCCACCGGGGTCAATATCGGCTACGCGTTCGGCCGCCCGCTCCAGTGCCGAAAGGGCGACCCGGGCATCGCCGCCACTGCGGGTCGCCAGCATCTCCAGCGCCTCGGGCGTCACCTCGGGCGGGTCGGCGATCCCCCGATCGGGATCGCCGAGCGCCCGCCGCAGCAGCTCTTCCACCTGCTCGGGCTCGAGCGGCCGCAGCTCGTAGACCTGGGCGCGCGAGAGCAGGGCCGAGTTGACCTCGAAGTAGGGGTTCTCGGTAGTCGCGCCGATCAGCGTCAGCGTCCCGTCCTCGACCGCCGGCAGCAGCGCGTCCTGCTGGGCCTTGTTGAAGCGGTGGATCTCGTCGAGGAAGAGGATCGTCGGCCGCCCGTTCGCCTTGCGCCGCTCCCGCGCCCGCTCGATCACCGCCCGGATCTCCGCTTTGCCGGCGTTGACCGCCGACTGCTCCTCGAACGCCCCCTGCGCCCCACTTGCCGCGATCCGGGCCAGCGTCGTCTTCCCCGCCCCGGGTGGCCCGTAGAGGATCGCGCTGTGCGGTTTCCCACTCTCGATCGCCGTCCGCAACGCCGACCCCGCCCCGAGCACGTGCTCCTGCCCGATCACCTCGTCGAGGATGCGCGGGCGCATCCGCACCGCCAGCGGCGCGTCCGCGGGAACTTCGCTCCCGGGTTCCCGCGAGTGCGAATCCGCCGCCCCGCCCGTATCGAAAAGCTGATCGGCCACCGTAGAATCGAAGTATGGAGAGCGCAACGGCAGTTCAGACGGCCCCGTCCACCTCGACCCTCGAGTCGTTCAACCCGGCAACCGGCGAGTTGGTCGGCACGGTGCCGACGATCGTCCCCGAGGAAGTGCAGGGGATCGTCGACGAAGTCGCGCGAATCCAGCCCGCCTGGGCGGAGCTGCCGGCGAAGACGCGGGCCCAGTACATGCTGCGGGCCGCCGAGGCGCTGCTCGACGACATCGACGAGATCGCCGAGCTGCTGACCCGCGAGCAGGGCAAGCCGCGGGCCGAGAGCTACACGATGGAGCTGCTGCCGACGGTCGACGCGCTGCACTGGTGCGCGAAGCAGGGGCCGAAGATCCTCGCCGACGAGAAGATCCCGATGACGCAGGCCTTCACGCTCTCCAAGAAAGGCCGCTTCAGCTACGAGCCGATCGGCGTCGTCGGTGTGATCGCGCCCTGGAACTACCCCTGGTCGATCCCCTTCGGCGAGGTCGCGATCGCACTGATGGCCGGCAACGGCGTCGTCCTCAAGCCGGCGAGCCTGACCCCGCTGCTGGGCGAGCGGATCGCCAAGGTCTTCGAGAAGGGCGGCCTGCCCGAGGGGCTGGTCCGGGTCGTCCATGGCGGCGGCCGGATCGGCGACGCGCTCTGCCGCTCCTCGGTCGGCAAGGTCTTCTTCACCGGCTCGGTCGACGTCGGCCGCAAGGTCGGCGAGGTCTGCGCCGCCGACCTCAAGGGCTCGGTGCTCGAGCTCGGCGGCAAGGACCCGATGATCGTCTGCTCCGACGCCGATCTCGACAACGCCGTCTCCGGCGCCGTCTGGGGCGGCTTCGCCAACGCCGGCCAGACCTGCTCGGGGATCGAGCGCGTCTACGTGATGCGCGACGTCGCCGACCGCTTCGTCGAGGGCGTCGTCCGCGAGGCCGAGAAGCTGCGGCTGGGCGACCCGATCGAGTGGGAGACCGAGATCGGCCCGATGACCTCAGAGGAGCAGTACGGGATCGTCGTCGAACTGATCGAGGACGCGGTCGCCGCGGGCGCAACCAAGCGCTGCGGCGGTCCGATCGACCCGCCCGGACTCGAGACCGGCCGCTACATCGCCCCCACCGTCCTCACCGGCGTCAGCCACGAGATGCGGATCATGCGCGAGGAGATCTTCGGGCCGGTGCTGCCGATCGTCGTCGTCGACTCCGAGCAGGAGGCGATCGACCTCGCCAACGACTCCGAATTCGGCCTCGGCGCCTCGGTCTGGACCAAGGACCGCCAGCGCGGCGCCCGCATCGCCCGCCGGATCGAGTCCGGCATGGTCTGGGTCAACGACCACTCCTTCTCCCACGGCGCCTGCCAGTGCGCCTGGGGCGGCGTCAAGGACTCCGGCCTCGGCCGCTCGCACTCCAAATTCGGCTTCTACGAGTGCGTCAACATCAAGACCAACGCCTGGGAGCCCGGCCTCACCCGCGACTTCTGGTGGCACCCCTACGACCAGACCCTCGGCGAGGCCGTCAAAGCCTCGGCGAAGATCCTCTACGGCAAGGGCGAGACCCGCACCAAAGCGCTGCGCGAGGGCATGGGTCCGCTGCTGAAGGTCGGCCGCCGGACGATGCAGAAGCGCCGCTGAGGATGGAGCGGGCGGGCCCCGCGATCGCGGTCGCGGGGCTGCGGCGCGACTACGGCGACCGACCGGCGCTCGAGGGCGTCGGCTTCGAGCTGGCCGCGGGTTCGTCGCTGGTGGTACTCGGGCCGAACGGGGCCGGGAAGACGACGCTGTTGCGGGTGCTGGCGACGCTGCTGCGTCCGAGCGGCGGCGAGGTGCGGGTACTCGGATGCTCGCTGCCGGACGAGGCCTGGAAGCTGCGCGGGCGGATCGGCTACCTGGGCCACGAGCCGCTGCTCTACCGCGACCTCTCCGGGCGCGAGAACCTGCGCTTCCAGGCGCGCCTGCACGGAATACCGCGGGGCGCCGCCGAGGTCCGCATCGAGGAGCTGCTGCGGGCGGTGGGGATGGAGCGGCGGGCCGACGAGCGGGTCGCCGAGCTCTCGGCCGGGATGCGGCAGCGGCTCTCGATCTGCCGCTGCGTCCTCCACCGGCCGGAGCTGCTGCTGCTGGACGAGCCCGACTCCAACCTCGACGTCGAGGGACGCGAGCTGGCGCGCGGGTTGATCGGCCCCGGCGGCGGCACCCGCGTCGTCGTCACCCACGATCCCGAGCGCCACCTGCCCGAGGCCGACCAGGTGCTGCGGCTGGGGATCGGCGAGGCGGCGGTGGTCTCGTGACCCCCTCCCGCGCCGCCTTCGCGGCGATCCTCGCCAAGGACCTGCGCTCGGAGCTGCGCACCCTGCAGTCGCTGCCGGCGATGGCGCTGTTCAGCGTCACCACCTTCGTCATCTTCCGCTTCGGCCTCGACCGCACCAGCCTCTCCGGCAGCCTCGCCGCCGGCGTCCTCTGGGCGACGCTGCTCTTCGCCGCCGTCCTCGGGATCAACCGCCTCTTCGTCGCCGAGCGCGAGGAGGGCGGCTTCGACGCGATCCGGCTGGCGCCGATCGACCGCAGCGTCCTCTTCGGCGCCAAGGTCGCGGCGCTCGTCATCTACCTGGCGGCGCTGGAGCTGGTCGCGGTGCCGATCTTCGCGGTCTTCTTCCTCGACGGCGCCGGCGGCCTCGGCCCGCTGATCGCGGTGCTCCTGCTCGCCGACCTCGGCCTCGCCGCCACCGGCACGCTGATCTCCTCGATGGCGGTCAATTCGCGCGCCCGCGACCTGCTGGTGCCGCTGGTCCTGCTGCCGCTGGTGGTGCCGCTGATGATCGCCGCCACCGGCGCCACCGAGCCGCTGCTGGCCCTGGGCGGGCCCTCCTACCACCGCTTCGGAACCTGGCTGATGGTGCTCGGCCTATACGATTTGATCTTCGGCCTGGTCGGCTACGCCGTCTTCGACTTCCTGCTCGAGGACTGACCGGGCACCACCCGTCTCACCTCATCTTCCGAGCATGTACGGCAAAGGACTCAAGCCCCTCTCGATCGCCACCGTGGCGATGCTCGCGGTGTCGCTCTCGCTGGTCTTCTTCTACGCGCCGCTCGACGCCGACCAGGGCTTCATCCAGAAGATCTTCTACGTCCACGTGCCGCTGGCGATCGTCGCCCTCGTCGGCTTCATCATCGGCGGCATCTTCGCGATCGCCCACCTGCGCACCAACAACCGCAAGTGGGACGCCTACTCCTACGTCTCGATCCACATCTCGGTGATCTTCGGCGTCGCCGTGCTGATCACCGGCGCGATCTGGGCGAAGGCCTCCTGGGGGCACTGGTGGGTCTGGGACGAGCCGACCCTGGTCAGCTTCCTGATCGTCTTCCTCCTCTACGCGACCTACTACCCCTTCCGCTACGCGATCGAGGACCGCGACCGGCAGGCGCGTTACGCCTCGGTCTTCGCGGTCACCGCCGGGGCCTTCGTGCCGCTCAACTTCATGGCCGTGCGGATGGCGCAGAGCCTCGTCCACCCGCGCACCTTCGCCACCGCCGAAGGCGGGATGCCCGGCGAAATGATGCTCGCCTTCCTCTGCATGCTGGTCGCGATCGGGCTGCTGTGGACGACGCTGGTCAAGTTCGAGCTGACCGCGAAGAGCGCCTCGGGGCAGGTCAAGCGCCTGCGGCGGGCGCTCGACGCACCGGTCGCCGGCGGCTCCTCGCGGATCGCCCCGGAGGTGAGCTGATGCCGCTGCCGCTCGCCGCCCCGGCGCTGCCGCTCGACGAGGCCGGCAAGTACGTCGCCGGCGCCTACGTCGTCTTCATGGTCCTGCTCGTCGTCTACGTCGCGATCATGGCGGCGAAACTGGGACGGATCGAGCGTGAACTGCGCGAGGTGGCGGCGATCGCCGAGGACCGCAAAGCCGAGAGTCGCGAAGAGGTCAGCGCCTGATGTCCGAGTTGCTGGCGCTCGGCGTCTCCCATAAAACCGCGCCGCTCGACCTGCGCGAGCGCCTCTCGCTGACCGAGGGTCGCGCCGTCAGCGCCCTCGCCGAGCTGACCGCGGCGAGCGGGATCCACGAGGCGGCGGCGATCTCCACCTGCAACCGGACCGAGCTCTACCTGATCGTCTCCGACCCGGTCGAGGCCGAGTCGACCGCACTTGGAGTACTGACGCGCCAGGCGGAGATCCGCCCGACCGAGCTGCTCGGCCACCTCTACTCCCTGCGCGCCACCGAGGCCGCCCGCCACCTGCTGCAGGTGACCGCCGGGCTCGACTCGATGATTCTCGGCGAGGCCGAGATCCAGGGCCAGGTCAAACGGGCCTATGAGCTGGCGCTGGTCGAGGGAGCCACGGGGCCGATCCTCAACCGCCTCTTCCGCGGCGCCCTCTCGGCCGGCGGCCGCGCCCGCGAGGAGACCGGGATCTCCCAGAAGGGCGTCTCGATCCCCTCGGTCGCCGTCGAGCTGGCGCGGCGGGCGCTCGGCGACCTCTCCCGGAAGCGGGTCCTCGTGGTCGGCGCCGGCGAGACCGCCGAGCTCGTCGCCAAGGCCCTCGTCGCCCGCGGCGTCTCCACCGTCTTCGTCGCCAACCGCCACTACGACCGGGCGATCGGCCTCGCCCAGCGCTTCGACGGCACCGCGGTCCGCTTCGAAGAGCTGCCCGAGCAGCTGACAAGCGCGGACATCGTCGTCTCGGCGACGAACTCGCCGCACCACATCGTCGAGCAGGAAGGGCTCGAGCAGGTGATGGCGGCGCGGCCGCAGCGGCCGCTGCTGGCGATCGACCTGGCGGTGCCGCGCGACATCGACCCGGCCTGCCGTGAGATCGCCGGTGTCGCCGTCCACGACATCGACGACGTGCAGCAGATCGTCGAACGCAACGAGAGCGGGCGCGAGGCCGAGGCGCGGCGAGCGCGGCAGATCGTCGATGCCGAGCTCGACCGCTTCGAGCGCTGGCTCGCCTCGCTGGAGGTGGTGCCGACGATCAGCGCCCTGCGCGGCAGCAGCGACGAGATCGTGCGCCGGGTCCTGGCCGAGAACGAGGGCCGCTGGGAGAGTCTCACGGAAGCCGACCGCGAGAGGCTGGAGACGATGGCGAAGGCGATCGCCTCGCGCCTCCTGCACGAGCCGACCCTGCGAATCCGCCGCTCGGCCGGCTCCGACGAGGCCTACTTCTACGTCAGCGCCCTGCGCGAGCTCTTCGGTCTCGACGTCGAGACCGAGCCCGAGGGCGGGGCGCGCGAGAACGTCACCGAGCTGCGACGCGACAAGCGCACCAAGGGCTGAGATGCGGATCGCGACCCGCGGCAGCGCGCTGGCGTTGACCCAAGCGCGATGGGTGGCCGACCGCTTGGGTGGCGCGGAGCTGGTCGAGGCGAGCTCGGACGGAGAGCCGGGCGACAAGTCTCGCTTCGTTCGCGGAGTCGAGCGGGTGCTGCTGGCCGGTGAGGCCGAGGTCGGGGTGCACTCGGCAAAGGACCTGCCGAGCGAGATGCCGGAAGGACTCGAAATCGCCGGCGTGCCGGAGCGGGAGGACCCCGCCGACGTCTGGATCGGAGTCGGCGAGTCGCTGGATGCAGTGCCGGAGGGGGCGCGGGTCGGGACCGCGAGCCTGCGGCGTCGGGCGCAGCTGCTGGCGGTCCGGCCCGACCTGCGGATCGAGGAGCTCCACGGCAACGTCGACACCCGCCTGCGCAAGCTCGCCGAGCGGGAGCTCGACGGGATCGTCCTCGCCGCCGCCGGTCTGCGCCGGCTCGGTCGTGCGAGCGAGATCGGCTTCGCGCTGACGGCCGAGCAGATGTGCCCGGCAGCGGGCCAGGGCGCGCTGGCGCTGCAGGTGCGCTCCGACCAGGCGGAGGCCGGCGACGCGGCCGGCGCGATCAACGACCTGGGAGCGATGCGAGAGCTGACTGCCGAGCGGACGGTGGTGGCGCTGCTGCAGGCGACCTGCAACACCCCGCTGGGCGTGCACGCGCGGGTCGCCGGCGAGGCGCTCGAGATCGAGGCCTTCGTCGGCCTACCCGACGGCAGTGAGTGGGTCCGCGACCGCCTCGAAGGACGAGCCGACGAGCCGAGCCTTGCTGGCGCCGAACTGACCCAGCGCCTCCTCGGCGCCGGCGCCCGCGAGATCCTTGACCGCGCTGACGGGCCAAAATGACGAATCCGATCCGCCGACGGGACGATATGACTGACCAGGACAGACAAACAGGCCCATCGGCAGATGAGAGTGGACAGATCGGCCCGTCGATGGGGAGGGTCTACCTGGTCGGTGCGGGGCCTGGCGATCCAGGGCTGATGAGCGTGCGATCGCTGGAGCTGATCGCGATCGCCGACGCGATCTTCTACGACCGGCTGATCCCGCCCGGTGGGCTTGCCGGTGCCCGGTCCGACGCCGAGCTGGTCTATGTCGGCAAGCAGCCGGGGGTGCCCTCCGTGCCGCAGGAGGAGATCGGCGAGCGACTGATCGAGGCGGCGCGGGCGGGCAAAAGCGTCGTCCGCCTCAAGGGCGGCGACCCCTTCGTCTTCGGCCGCGGCGGCGAGGAGGGAGAAGCGCTGCGCGAGGCCGGCGTCGAGTTCGAGGTCGTGCCCGGGATCACCGCCGGCGTCGCCGCCACCGCCTACGCCGGCATCCCGGTTACCCACCGCGACGACGCCTCCGCGGTCGCCTTCGTCACCGGCCACGAGGACCCGGAGAAGAGCGAGAGCGCGCTCGACTGGGCGGCGCTCGCCCGCTTCCCCGGCACGCTCGTCTTCTACATGGGTGTGAAACGGCTGCCGGAGAACGCGGCCGCGCTGATCGCAGCAGGACGCGACCCGGCGGAGCCGGCGGCGGCGATCGAACGGGGAACGATGCCGGGACAGCGAACCGTCGCCGCAACCCTCGGCACGCTGGCCGAGGAGGTCGAGCGCGAGGCGATAAAGGCGCCTGCGCTGATCGTCGTCGGCGAGGTGTCGCGGCGCCGCGAGCAGCTCGGCTGGCTCGAGCGCCGGCCGCTGCACGGCCGCCGTGTCGTCGTCACCCGCGCTCGCGCCCAGGCCAGCGGCTTCGCCCGCACCCTGCGCGAGCTGGGCGCCGACGTGGTCGAGCTGCCGGCGATCCGGATCGAGCCGCGGCTCGACTCGCAGGAGGTGCGCGACGCGGTCGCCCGGATCGGCGACTACTCCCTCGTCTGCCTGACCAGCCCCAACGGCGTCCACCTCCTCTTCGAGGCGATGCAGGCGGCCGAGCAAGACGCCCGCGCCATCGCCGGCGCCACCGTCGCCGCGATCGGCCCCGGCACCGCCCGCGCCCTCGCTCAGCACGGAATCGCCGCCGACGTGTTGCCGGAGCGCTTCGTCGCCGAGGCGCTGGTCGAAGCCCTCGCCGATACCGAGGTCAAAGACAAGCTCGTCCTCGTCGCCCGCGCCGCCGAGGCCCGCGACGTGCTCCCCGACGCCCTCCGAGAGCGCGGCGCCGAAGTCGACGTCGTCCCCCTCTACGAGACCGTCCGCGAGACCCCGGAGGAGTCCGAGATCGAGCGCGCCCAGGCAGCCGACTACGTCACCTTCACCTCCTCCTCGACCGTGACCAACCTCGTCGAGGCCCTCGGCGACCGCTTCCCCAAGAACGCCCGCGTCATCTCGATCGGCCCCGTAACCAGCGAGACCGCCCGCACCGCCGGCCTCGAGGTCGCCGTGGAGGCCGGGCGCCACGACATCGACGGCCTCCTCGACGCCCTCCTCGATGACGTTCGGCAAACCGCATAGGCACTACCGTCAGACCGATTCGACCAACTCGCGAGCTCGCGAGCTGGCCGCCGCGGGAGCACCCCACGGCACCGTCGTCACCGCCTCCGAGCAGACGGCAGGCCGCGGCCGTCAAGGCCGCACCTGGACCGCTCCGCCCAACAAAGCCCTCCTCTACTCCGCCATCGTCCGCCCCCTGGAGGAGCGCCACGTGATGCTCCCCCTAGCCGTCCCTCTGGCCGTCTGCGAAGCAGCGGAGCAACTGAACCCCGACCTCGCCTGCAAGGTCAAGTGGCCCAACGACATCCACGTAGATGGCCGCAAGCTCTCCGGGGTCCTGATCGAGGCCCGCCCCCAAGATGGCTGGGCAGTAATCGGCGTCGGCCTGAACGTGGCGATCGCAGAGGAGGAGTTCCCGGAGGAGTTACGTGAGACTGCGACGTCCTTGGGGGAAGTCGGTATCGATAGTGCCCGCAAAGCACTTGATGTACGGCTCACGAAGTGGCTCGCTGCCGGTGCTGACGAAGTCCTCGCCGCCTGGCGCGAGCGCGATGCGCTGAAGGGACGCGAGGTCGGGTGGGACGGGGGCTCAGGCGTCGCCGACGGCGTCGACGACCGGGGCTACCTCGTCGTCGTCACTCCCGCCGGGGACCGAATCGCGGTCGGCGCCGGCGAGGTCCACCTCACCCGCTTTTGAGCTTTTCGGTTTGCGCCGCCGACGCTGACGTTTCGGCTTCGCCGGCGCGTCGCCGTCCTTCGCCTGCTCCTGCTGCGCATCGCCGTTGCTCGCGGCCTCCGGCGCGCCGCCGTTCTCGCCCTGCGCCCCGCCGCCGCGCTTGCGCTTGCGGCGGCGCTTGCCGCCTTTGGGGAAGTTCTTCAGCAGCTCGCGGGCAACCGCCGAGGGTTTCCGCGCCATCCGCATCCGCGCCCCGCGCAGCACCTCCTCGCCCTCAGGCGTGTGGGAGACGGCGGCGGCCAGCAGCGCCACCGCCAGGCGTCGATCCTGTTTGCGGGCCGCGTGGACCAGCCGCCGGGCGTTGCGACCGTGCGCCCGCCCGGAGGAGTTGACCAGCAGCCCCAGCAGGCGCTTGGTCTCCGGCCAGCGCTGAACCGCGTACTCCTCGTGCAGTTCGCGGGTGTAGGAGGCGAGCCGCCAGACCCAGGCCTGGGCCTGGTCGCGGCGGCCGATCCGCTTGTCGATCAGCGCCTGCAGCAGGGTCTTCGTCCCCGCCCGTTTGTCCTCGCGGCTCCAGGTGCCGACGATGTCGATCGCGTCGTCGAAGGCATCGGCGTCGCCGAGGTCGGCGATCTCCCCCAGCGCTTTCAGCCGCAGCTGGGCGTTGCGGTTGCGCTGCACGCACGTCAGCAGAAACCGGCGCCGCAACTCTTTCGTGCGGTCGTTCTGCAGCATCGCCCGCGCCCGGCGCCAGCCCTGGGTGTTGACCCGGGCGCCCGCCAGCGCCGCCCAGGCGTGCTGCTCGGGGTAGTCGAGGTTCTCGACCGCGATCCGCCAGATCTCCCGTTCCAGCACCTCCATCCGCTTCTCCTCGACGTCGGAGACCGGGACGATCCGCCGCTCGACCCGGACCTTTCGCCCGCGTCCGCGCCGCACCGGCCCGACGACGATCGCGCCGCCGCGGTAGACGTCGCGGTCGAGCAGGCTGTGGAGGGTGATGATCGTCTCGTCGTGGGTGGTCGCCGGGTGGACGAAGTCGAGCACCAGGCCCGCCTCCTTGCCCGGGGCCCGGCGGGTGACGCGGCCGACCCGCTGCTGGTAGATCCGCCGCGAGGCGGTCGGCGCCAGGTGCATGCAGATCGTCGCCCGCGGGCTGTTCCAGCCCTCGGCCAGCAGCATCGCGTTGCAGAGGACGTCGACGGTGCCGCGCTCGAAGCCGGCGAGGATCTCGGCCAGTTCGCGCTTCGGCGTCTCACCGGAGACCGCCTGGGCGTTGATGCCGGCGTCACGGAAGGCTTTGGCGACGTTCTTCGCGTGCTGGACGCCGGCGGTGTAGACGACGCCGGGGACTTTGCGGAAGCGCGAACGGTAGAGGTCGGCGATCGCGACGTTGAACGGCTCCTGGTCGAGCAGCGCCGCCAGCTCCTCCTGGTCGAAGTCCTGGTCGACCTCGCCTTTGCGCAGCGGCACCTTGGCGATCGTCCGCACACCCGGGCCGGGCGGGATCCGCAGGCAGCGCAGCGGCGCGATCACGCCGCGCCGGGCCGCCTGGGCGAGGTCGAAGCGCGAGGTCTGGGTCGGGAAGAGGTCGGCGACGTGGCGGGCGATCAGCGCCCCGGTCGCGGTCATGCCGATGTAGACCGGCCCCGGCATGTCGCGGATGCAGGCGCTGGTTTTCTCGCCCAGGGCGGTGTGGGCCTCGTCGCAGATGACGATCGAATAAGCGTCGGAAATCTTCTTGTGGTTGCGGACGAACCACTGGTAGGTCTCGACCGTCACCGGCCCGTCGGGGTCGTCGCGGCCGTCGAGCAGCGGCGGGCGCAGCCGCTCCTTGTAGCCGCGGTCGGAGATCTCGCCGATGAACTGGTCGACGAGGTTGCGGCGGTGGGTGAGGATCAGGACGCCACCCGTCCGGGTGGCCTCGACGAAGCCGACCGCGGCAACCGTCTTGCCGGCCCCGGTCGCATGCTCGAACCAGAAGCGGCGCTCGGCGCCGGGGTCCTCGGGTGCCTCCTCGACAACCTCCTCGTCATCGTCGGCGGGGCCTTCCTCCCAGTCCTGCGGCTCCTCGTCGGGGGCGACCTCGTCGTCCTCCTCGTCGAGCTCGGCGCCGTCGTCGGCGGCGGGGGCGTCCACCGCGGCCGCCGGAGCGCCGTTGCCGTTGCCGCCGTTGCCGTTCTCGACCGTCGCGGCGTTGCCGGTCTGCTGCTGGCCCATCAGCTCGGCCAGCGTGCCCGAGAGCGCGTCGACCTGGTGCGGGTTCAGTTCCGCCCCGTCGCGCAGCTTCGGCGGTTCGTCGGCGAGGAAGCGCTCGAGGCCGAGCAGCAGCGAGAAGTCCCGGCGCCACTGGATCGAGGGGTCCTCGGCTCCTTCGTCCAGCTCCTTCAGCGCCGCGTCGAGTGCCCGTCGCCGCGCCGTCCCCGGCGCCAGCGCCTCCGGTCCCTCGCCGTCGAGCAGGAAAGGCTCGCGGGCGAATGCCGCCGCACGCTCGATGTCGGCGCTTGAAGGAACTGCCGCGTCAGCGGCAACGTCGCTGGTGTTGGCCATGGAGGCTTCCGGGATTCAGTCCCGGCCGAACGCATACAGACGGCAGGGACAAGTGGAAATCGGAAAATCGAACGAGGCTGCGGGGCTTGACTGGTGGTCTCCCCGAAGAACTCAGCGGCCCGCGAACCGCGAACCGAACGTACGTATTGTACCCACTCAGCGGATGCTTGCGCGAATCAGACCCCTCCTGATGCCGGCCGCGGTGGCGCTGGCGGCGCTGGCGATCGGCGGCTGCGGGAGCTCCGCCGGGAGCGGCGACGGCTCCCATCCCGACTACGCGAAGGCCCTCGCGGGCTCGCCGCCGCCGCTCGCCGCCCTCCACAAACAGGCCAACGATCTGATCCCCGGCGGCCAGAGCGCTTTCGAAAAGCGGCTCGCCCAGCTGCACGGGTACCCGGCGGTCGTCAACGTCTGGGCCTCGTGGTGCGGTCCCTGTCGGGAGGAGTTCCCGGTTCTGCAGCAGCTGTCGGCGCGCTACGGCAAGAGGGTCGCCTTCCTCGGCATCAACTCCGAAGACTCGACCGACGCCGCGGCGACCTTTCTCGAGGAGGAGCCGCTCTCCTACCCGAGCTACGTCGACCCCCACAAAGGGATCCTCGAATCGCTCGGGGGGCTGGGCGGCTTCCCCGACACCGCCTTCTTCGACGAGCGCGGCAAGCTCGTCTACCTCAAACAGGGCCCCTATCGCAGCGACTCCGAACTGGAAGCCGACGTTCATCGCTACGCAGTAGGCGCGTAGACAGGGGGATAATCAAGGCGATGGAAGCATTCGTCGTCATCGCGCTGATCGGCCTCGGGCTTCTCCTCGCCGAGCTGCTGCTGCCGACCGGCGGCATCCTCGCCTTCCTCGGTATCGCCGGACTGACCGGCGCCGGCATCGTCGCCCTCGGTTCCGACAGCAGCGCCGCCGACTACATCGGCGGGGCGCTGATCGCCCTCGGCGTCGTCTCCGCGATCGCCTTCTACTTCGTCACCCGCAAGGTGCTTGCCGCCCACCGCGACCCCCACGTCCGCACCGGCACCGAGGAGATGGTCGGCTCCACCGCCGAGGCCCGCAGCTCGATCGACCCCGAGGGGCGGGTCTGGCTCGGCGGGACGATCTGGAGCGCCCGCCTCGCCGCGGGTTCAGAGCCGGTGCGCTTGGGGGATAGAGTCACTGTCGAGGCGGTTGACGGGCTGACCCTGGTGGTGCGCCCGGAGCCGCAGACGGCGGTCCAGTCCAAAGAAGGAGCCGGTTGATGGAGGCTGTGGCAGGGGTTCTCATCGTCCTCGTGTTCTTCGGGCTGATCGCGGTCGGCTCCTCGGTCCGGATCCTGCGCGAGTACGAGCGCGGCGTGATCTTCCGCCTCGGCCGCCTGATCGCCCAGAAGGGGCCGGGGCTGATCCTGCTGATCCCACTGGTCGACCGGATGGTCAAGATCGACCTGCGGACCGTGACCTTGAACATCCCGCCGCAGGAGGTGATCACCCGCGACAACGTCCCCTGCCGCGTCAACGCGGTCGCCTACTTCCGCGTCGTCGACTCCAACCGCGCCGTGGTCGACGTCGAGAACTACCTGATCGCGACCTCGCAGATCTCGCAGACGGCGCTGCGCTCGGTCCTCGGCAAGGCCGAGCTCGACCAGCTGCTCGCCGACCGCGAGCGCCTCAACGAAGAGCTGCAGAAGATCATCGACGAGT